>ENA-OFCD01000258-OFCD01000258.1-metagenomes-genome-assembly--contig:-NODE-258-length-35590-cov-7.407148_pt1 | contig 35590 bp, 41 predicted proteins | sample MGYA00153392_OFCD01 | MGnify analysis MGYA00153392
CTGACCCGTCGGCGCCTGCCAGCTGCGCCGGCGCCGGCAACCCCCGCGCCGACGGCGGCTGTCGGGGCGGCTGCGGCCGGACCGGTCCCCGGCGCCTTACTCACGCCCGGTCGGGTGGTCGCGACGCCGCCGGCCCCGCCGGCGCCAGGACCGGCGCCCCCGGAGCTGCCCACGCCGGCCGCGCACGAGGGCAGAAACGGGTCACACGGGCTGGCGGCGTCGGCTCCCAGGCTGCCCGCGAAGCGCGGGTTGCTGCAGGTGGTGGCGGTGAGCGCCGCGGCCGGCTGGCCGGTGAGCCGCCCGACGGCCTTCGCCATCTCCTGCGACAGGTTGGGGGGCAACGGCGAGTAGCCCAGGGTGGCCATGGACGTCTGTCCGGCGCAGGAGACATAGCTCAGGAAGGCGGCCATCGTCTGGGTCTGCCCCGGGTCGGGGTAGGCCCCCCTGCAGGTGGGCCGGTCAGGGCTCTGGCCGCAGGGCAGCGTGATGTAGGAGTACGCCGAGATGGGATAGGTCTTCGGGTTCTTGCTTGCGTAGACCCCTGACAGCTCCTGTGTCAGGTCCGGGCGCAGCGCCGCGGACTCCAGCGCCGCCGAGATGTTCTCGGCGTACGGCAGGACGTAGCCGCCGGCGGCGTTGCGGACCCATGCGGTGGGTACCTTCTCCGTCTTGGCGTAGCCGAACTCGTCAAAGGCGATCGAGAACTGCCCGTTGTTGTCGTTGGCAACGAACTGGGCGATCTGCTGGGAGTCGCCGAATGCGACCGTGGTGGGACGGTTGTTCACCGGGCTCGGGTTGCTGCACTCGATGATCACCGGTCGGATGCGCGCGCTGCCGCAGCCGTTGCCCTCGAACCAGGTGACGTACTCCTGGCCCAGGGTCGAGGCGATGAAGTCGCAGAACAATGCGGTGGTCCCGGAGCGGCCACTGGGCAGGACCACCTTGATGGGCACGTCCGGGAACACGATCCCCTTGTTGGTGGCGGAGATCGCCGGGGCGGACCACTTCGTGATCGTGCCGATGAAGATGCGCGCGACGGTCACCGCGTCCAGGTGCAGGTATTCGACCTTCTGCCCGGACTTCTCGCGCAGGTTGTACATGATGGCGGTGGCGCCGGCCACGTCGGGCACGTACTGGAACCCGCGGGTGACATCGGCATCGGCGACCTGCAGCGCAGGGAACTCCGCCTCCGTACCGGCAAAGGCCGAGCCGCCGTTCTTGTACAGCGTCATGCCGGCCGGCGACCCGGTCGGGGTGTACTGCACCTGGATCCCCGCCGCATTCGCCTGCGACTTCCACTGGTTCATGGCCAGGTTGACCTACGACGAGCCGGAGCCCAGGGCGCTGGTCGGCGCCGCGGAGGCCGGCTGCCCGACGACGACCACGAGCAGGGTGATCAACCCCGTCAGCAGCAGGGCGAGCACGGACCGCGCCCTCGTCCGAACCGTCCACTGACGTAGTCGAGCGTGCGCGGGTCGGCGGGGCTGTGGAACATCGTGGCCGTCGGCCCGTGCTCGACGATGTAGCCCGGCTCGTTCTCGGCGGCGAGGAAGAACGCGCAGGAGTGCGAGACCCGCTGCGCCTGCTGCATGTTATGGGTGACGATGACCACGGTGACGTCGTCCACGAGCTCGGCGATGGTCTCCTCGATGCGCCGGGTCGACGTGGGGTCCAGCGCCGAGCACGGCTCGTCCATCAGCAGGACATTGGGGCGGACGGCCAGCGAGCGCGCGATGCACAGGCGCTGCTGCTGACCGCCGGACAGCGCCCCGCCGGGCGAGTCCAGCCGGTCCCGTACCTCTTTCCACAGCCCGGCGCGAGTCAGGCTCTGCTCGACCAGGTCGGCCCGCCGATCGGTCTTGATGCCGCCGAGCTTGAGCCCGGCCAGCACGTTGTCCCGGATCGAGGCGGCCGGGAACGGGTTGGGCTTCTGGAACACCATGCCGATGGGCGCCCGGACCTTCTGCGGCCGCTGGCTGTTGCCGTAGACGTCCTCATCGTCGAGCAGCACCTCGCCGGCCAGGCTGGCACTGGGCACCAGCTCGTGCATCCGGTTGAGGATCCGCAGGAACGTCGACTTTCCGCAGCCGGACGGACCGATCAGAGCGGTCACCTCGCGCGCCGGCATTCGCAGGTCGACGTCGCGCAGGACGAGCCGGTCCCCGAACCACGCCGAGACGCCGCGACCGTGCCGGCCGACGCCTTCTGCGCAGCCCGTACCTACGCGACCGTCCCGGCCGCGGGACAGCTCCAGGCCCCGAACGGCTCGACGGCCGGCAAGGCCGCGCTGCAGGCGTCCGCGGACGCGGGTGACGGCTGCATCGACATCGCGCGGTCGTCCTCGGCCCGCTCGTCCACCGACCCGGCCACGTTCCAGTACTTCGCCTTCGCCCGTGACGCCGTCAGCTACGCCTCCTTCACCGGAAGCCCGGCGCCGGCGAACCTCACAATTGCCCAGCTGCGCGGCATCTTCAACTGCACCTTCACCAACTTCAACCAGGTCGGTGGTGGCGCCGGCCAGATTCAGCGCTCCTGCCGCAGGACGGCTCCGGAACCCGCAAGTTCTTCATCAGCAACGTGCTGCTCGCCGCCGACCCGACGACGATCTCCTCGGCCAGCTGCCCGGCAGTGAAGATCTTCCAGGAGAACACCGGAAGCACGGTCCCGGTTGCTGACCGCAGCTCGGCCATCGCGCCGTACTCCGCCGGCCAGTTCATCGCACAGGCCAATGCTGTCGTCCTCGATGTGCGGGGCGGCGCCCAGATCGGCAAGATCGACGGCAAGACCCCGATCTCCGTCGTCGCAGGTACGACCACGCTGAAGCCCAACGCTGCCGTCTACCGCAGCACCACCTTCCCGGGCTCACGTGACGTCTTCCACGTCGTGGACGTCCGGTCGCCGAGCTACAACGACGCCCTGCGCTTCATCGGCTTCGACGCCGCAGGCCCGGGCGCGCTGTGCAACGGTGCGTTCAGCACCATCATCACCAGGTTCGGTTTCGTCCCCAACGTCAAGCTCGCCGGCACGAACGGCATCTGCCGCCAGAGCTGAGATTTCGGTCCAGACCGGAAGGGTCGCGAGGAGCTCTCACGGCCCTTCCGCTGGTCCGGGCCGGACTCCCGCGCTACCGGCGCCGCGGGCGGCCGACGCGGCCCGGGCGACCCAGCCGGAGTCGCCAGGCCCGGAACGCGATCAGGACGTGCAAGGTGCCGGCGGCGCCGGCCAGCACCGAGAGCTGCTCGAAGGCCACCCACCGGTCCAGCACCAGCATGCTGGCCAGGGCCAGCGCGCTCTGTACAGCCAGCGCCACGAGGCCCCATGGCCAGCGGCTCGGACGCGTCATCAGCCCCGCGGTCAGGGCAGCGATCAGCAGCGGGGTCACCAGCGCGACCGGCTCGAGCAGGGTCGGTGGGGCGCCCGGAGGGCGCTGGGCCGGCAGCAGCACGAGCAGCCATCCGATGACGGCCCACCACCACAGCACCGTGGCCGCCAGCTGCAGGTGGACCGGCAGCGATCGCGGCACGGTCGGCAGCCGGTAGGACGGCAGCGACGACAGCGGGTGCTCGGCCAGCATGGCGGGGATCGACCGGTACACCGCTGCCTGCGGATAGGCCGCGCCGAGCCGGGCGCGCAGGGGGCCGGGCACGCTCGGTGCCAGCCAGACCGCCTCCAGGGCCGCGTGCTCGGCACGCAGCCCGAGGGTCGCGGGTATGACCCGGCCGTGGCATCGGATGACGGCGACGACCTCATCCTGTTCGCGCAGGTCGGACTCGCGCAGTGCCTGCAGGTCGCCGAACGCCCACAGCCCGCACGAGCACCCCCGCTCGGGCGCCCGGTGGTGGTCGCCCAGGCGGCGTTCACAGGTCGCGGTGTTGACGCCGCTGCCCCACGCCGCGCGGCCGGTGACCGGTGCCAGCACTCCCTCCGGCAACAGCCGGAACGTGCGCAACGCCCGGACCGAACCGTGCACGACCGGCTCGACGTCCGGTGCGCTCATGTTTGCGCCGGAACCGGCTCCCGCTCCGGAGCCGGCTCGGGAACGCCCTGCGGCACCGGCTCTTCCGGGTCATCCGGTACGACGATGAATGGCTCGTCCTCGTGCCCGATGCGCGCCACGGCGCCACCTCCCGATGCAGGTCTCACCCGTACCGTCTCAGACTCCGGCGGCGACCGCTGGCCGACCGGAATGCTTGAATGCTCAACCACCTTGCACTGTGCAGGGCAGGCCCTGCCGAAACGAGGAAGCTGATGACGATGACACGTACGCCCAGCCCGACGACGGTCGCTGCCGACGCCCGACTCCCCTCGGCACACCCGTTCGCCGGTCACCTGCGACATGCAGCCCAGCTCGAGGTCGACAACCCACACCGGACCTGGACAGAGCAGGATGGCCCACTGCCGTCGCTGTACATCAGCCACGGCGCCCCGCCGCTGTTCGAGGACACCGCGTGGATGACCCAGCTGCACGGCTGGGCCCGCGACCTGCCCAGGCCGAAGGCGGTCCTGATCGTGTCGGCGCACTGGGAGAGCGCGCCGCTGAGCCTGACCAGCACGGCGGCAGCAACCGAGCTGGTCTACGACTTCGGCGGCTTCGACCCGGCGTACTCGCGGATGCGCTACGACACCCCGGACGCCGGCGAGCTCGCCCGGGCCGTGATCGGCGTGCTGCCCGACGGCGAGAGCGTCCACGAGCACCGTGACCGGGGTCTCGACCACGGCGCCTGGGTGCCGCTCAAGGTGATGTACCCGGACGCGGACCTCCCGGTCCTGCAGCTGAGCATCCCCACCCACGACACCACCCGCCTGCTCGCTCTCGGGGCTCGGCTGCGCGTCCTGCGCGAGCAGGGCGTCCTGGTCATCGGGTCCGGCTTCATGACGCACGGCCTGCCGTACGTCGACTGGCATCGACCCGAGGTGGTCCCCGGCTGGTCGTCGGAGTTCGACCTGTGGGCCGCCGACGCGCTGGCTCGCGGGGACGTCGACGAGCTCGCGCACTTCCGTACGCGGGCGCCCGGCCTGCGGTACGCGCACCCGACGGTCGAGCACTTCACGCCGTTGTTCGTCACCCTCGGCGCAGCCGCGCAACCAGATGCTCAGGTCACCACGACGATCGACGGGTACTTCATCGGCCTGTCGAAGCGGTCCTTCCAGGCGGCCTGATCTCTGTCGAACGGTAGTCCGGTTCAGCGCCGCACCTGCCTCGCGGCGGCCGTCAACAGCACGCTCATCGCCCGGCCGGGCCGCCGGTTCGCAGGTCCGGGTCTCAGCCCCCGGGCGCGTTGCCGCCGCTGCCTTTCGTGCCGCCGCTGCTGCCGCCGCCGCCGCCGGTTCCGGAGCCAGGGCCAGGGCCGTGATCGGCGTCCGGTGTCGGGGTGGGAGTGGCCCGGCCCGAGTGCTCTGCGGCTGGCGTCGGCGTGGCTCGGCCACGGTTGTCAGCCTCGGGCGTCGCGGTCGCCGGGCCGTGGTCGACTCCGTCCGGTTCCGGGGTCGACATCCGTGCGCTAGCAAACGGTTTGGGTGTCACCGGTCGGTCGGTCGGTCGGTCGGGACCTGCTGACGGCTGTGGTGACGTGCGCCGGTCCAGGACCGGGCGGTTGTCCAGGACGGGCTGCTGATTGGCCCGCTCGACGCTGGTCTCGGTGAACCAGCCCGGGGCATCCGCGGAAAACAGCCCCGTCGCGGCGGCACCGAGGCCCGCAATGGTCACGACCGCCAGCGCGCTCACGACCATCTGCCGATACACCCGCACGTCGACTCCTCCACCGCACCGGACCTGCCCCCGGTACGCCCACCGTCGACCCATCACCGCGCCGACGCCATCAGACCTCAGTCCTAGGACCCTGCTCCGGAAAGGTCAGACGCCGGCACTCGGCAGGCGCCGCCGGGTGTGACGACTGCGCAAGCACCGGATGATTGACCTGAAGGTGTACTTCTGGCGCGTCTCGGTAGATCGGGCGATCCGCAGGACAATGGCGGGCTCCCGACGTCAGTCTTTGACCAGCGCTTCTGCGTGGGCACTGGCTAGGCGTTCCCAAGCCGACCAAAATCGTTACCCGAAATGGGAGGGGCGGCCTAGTCCTGGCCTAGTCCAGGACGAGGTCTCGGCCCTCGGCGCGGAGCCGGGCCAGCCCTGCGAGCATCCCTTGGAGCTCCTCTGGGGAGTGCCGGGTCCAGTCGGTGACCTCGGCGACGACCCGGAGCGGGTCGTGGGACCGGTAGGACCGGGTCGGGTTGCCGGGGAACTTCTTGTCGGTGACGTTCGGGTCGTCTTCGAACGGTCCGAGCGGGTCGACCTCGTAGACGCGGGGCGTCGCCGGTTCGGCGTCGTCGTCCGCGCCGACGAGTGCGGCGGCGAGCTCGGCACCCCACGCCGCGGTCTCCGGTCGGGTCGTGAAGTAGACGTGGGCCAGAGGCCGGTCGGGCCGGAAGTGCGACGGGCGTCCGGGGAGGACGAGGACACCAGCTGAGAACGTCGTCCTCGTGCCGTGCAGGAACCGCCCCGTGATGTGGCCGTGGTCGGCCAGGCTCGCGGGCGGCGGTGGGTCGAAGTCATCAGGCACGGCCAGGATCGTCGCACCGGAAGCGGTCCGGACGGCGCGTGCGGCTGGCCTCTCTTGTCCAGCACCTCGACCGCGCCGCTCGAGAGCCCGACAAGACCGGCAGGCGGTGCGTCCCCCGCGACGCAGCCCCCGGGCACGAGCACGTCTCCCTCGGGGAAGCCGTCGGGTACGGCGACGGCGAAGACGACGAACTGTGGGTCCCCTACGACGGGGACGACCCGCCCGACCGTTGCCTAGAGCGCCGCAGTCCCGCACGGCGGGCCCTGCGGCTGCGGACTTTCGTCGGGCCTCCGGATGCCTTCCGTCGGGAACCCCGTGGTGGGGGGTGGCGGTGGCGGTGGGATTTGAACCCACGGACGGCTTGCACCGTCACACGCTTTCGAGGCGTGCTCCTTCGGCCGCTCGGACACGCCACCGTCGGCGAGCCTAGCGGAGCCCACGATGCCCCGAGAAGAAGTCCTGGAGCACGGCCCTGCACTCCGGTTCGAGCACGCCGGTGACGACCTCGGGGCGGCTGTTGAGACGTCGGTCGCGCAGCACGTCCCAGAGCGACCCGGCGGCGCCGGCCTTGGGGTCGAGGGCGCCGTACACCACGCGGGACACGCGGGCGAGCACGAGCGCGCCCGCGCACATCGTGCAGGGCTCGAGCGTGACCACGACGGTGCAACCGTCGAGCCGCCACTGCCCGCGCACGGCTGCAGCGGCGCGGACGACCAGCACCTCGGCGTGCGCGGTCGGGTCGCCGTCGGCCTCGCGGCGGTTGTGGTCCGCAGCCAGGACCGCACCGGCCTGGTCCAGCACGACGGCACCCACGGGCACGTCCCCGGCGGCGGCCGCGAGCGCGGCCTCCTCGAGCGCCCGGCGCATCGCGGCGTCGTACGGGCTCACCCCTCGCGGACCGACTCCAGCGCCTCGAGGCAGCCGGCCCGTTCGCACAGCGCGGTCAGGACATCCGCTGGCAGCAGGCCCTCCTCGGCGCACAGCTCGAGCAGGTCATCGGCGGAGGTGCCGAGGTCGGACAGCAGGCCGGCGTCGCCGACCGGCTCGGCAACCGCCCGGGTGCCCTCGTCCTGGTAGTCATCGCCCTGCGCGGGCACCGCGTCCTCCCACAGCATGGCGGCGACGCCGCCGGCCGGGACCGCACGGCGATCGGAGAGGAAGACCCCGGGCTCAGCCGACGACCCGGGACCGCCATCGACGCGCACGATGGCCACGTACTCGTCATTCTCTTCGAGCAGCAGCAGCGCCGGCCCCTCACCGTCGTCCGACAGCTCGCGCAGCTGCTCGACGAGCGCCTCGAGGTCCTCGATCTCGTCGAGGTCTATCTCGGCTGCGGACCAGCCGCTGGCGGACCGGGCAAGTGCAGCGGCGAAGAACGACACGGAAGGCTCCGGATGAGAGGTGATCAGTCGACGACCGCGTCGACTACCCGCTCGTAGGCATCTGCGAACCCGAGCCGGCGCGCTATCGCCGAAAGCATCTCGTCGGCGTACGCGTCGAGGTCGGCGAGGACGGCGCCGAGCTCCATCTCGTCCAGGCCCAGGTCGTCGAAGACCCCGAGGTCGCCGGCCGGCCAGACGTCCTCGAGGTCGTCGTCGCCAGGCACCTCGAGGTCGAGTCGCTCGACGACCTGCCCGGCGAGCTCCCACGCCACGGCAGCCGTCACATCGGACAGCAGCAGGCGCACCCGACCCATCACCACCCGTACGACGACGAAGAACTCGTGGGCGACGTCGACGAGCGCGAAGCTGCCGCCGTCACCGGACTGGTGCTTGACCGCGGAGATCAGGCCGTCGAGGTCCTCGGTCAGCACGTCCGGCAGCCGGCCGGCCTGCCAGATGCCGTCGTTGCGGAAGACCACGACGGCGTACGCCTCGCTGGAGCCGTCGGTCCCGCTTTTCGGTACGGCCGCCACGCCCCACCTCCGTTCGCCTCATGCGGCCCGGAAGCCGGGCACCACGCGACTGTGGCAGATGACCCCGGGTCGTAGGAAGGGCCGGACTACTGCGAAGGTTCCGGCCGAGCGGGCCGGGGGTAGGCAAAGACGGCCGCCCGTCCCTTCCCCCACCCTCGGAGGAACCTCATGGCACAGCGCAACACCCTCGCGCACTTCCTGCACGACGCCGGCCTCGCGGCCTGGTTCGGCGGCACGCTGATGGGCGCGGTCGGTGTCAACGGCGCAGCCGCAGACGTGGACGACCCCCGCCAGCGGGCCCGGGTGGCCAACGCCGGCTGGGCGCGCTGGACCCCCGTCAACGCCCTCGCCATCGGCGCACACCTGTACGGCGGCGCGCAGCTGCTCAAGGCGAACAGGGGCCGCGTCGCCGTCCAGCAGGGCGTGCTCGCCAACACCAACGTCAAGTTTGCCCTGACGGCTGCGGCCCTGGGAGCGACCGTGTACTCGCGCGTGCTGGGCAAGCGGATGCAGGCCGCCGGTGACGTCCCCGTCGCAGGTGGCACCGACTCGCTCTCCACCACGCCGCCGGAGGTCGCGAAGGCGCAGCGGCAGCTGGCAGCCCTGCAGTGGGCGATCCCCGCCCTGACCGGCGGGATCCTCGTGAGCTCCTCGTTGCACGAGGAGCAGCAACGCGGCTCAGAGGTGATCAAGGGCACGATCAAGGCGCTGCCGAACACGATCGGCACCGCCATCTCGGGTGCGGCGGGCGCAGGTTACGTCAAGGCCAGGGACGCCGTCCATAGCTGATCCGGCCAGTTCCCGGCGCCCCGTCCTGCTTGCCGGGGCCGGGGCGCCGCGCTGTACAGGCCAGTAGCTGCACCGATGCGCCCGCAGTGGTCCGGCACGGTCGTACGCTCGACGCATGACTGAGCTGGACACCCGCCCGGTTGGTGACCCGAGCCTGGACACCGGCGACGACGACCCCAAGAACAGCCACTACGTCAAGAAGGAGGACATCATGCGCAGCGCCATCGACGGCGTGCCCGCGGTCGCCCTCTGTGGGAAGACGTGGATGCCCAACCGCGACCCTGAGAAGTACCCGATCTGCCCGAAGTGCGTCGAGATGATGGAGATGCTCAAGTCGATGGACTGATCGTCGTCACGGGCCTACAGACAGCGGGCGACGTCGGTGGCACGCTGCGCACCCGCCGTCCCTTGGAGGAACCGATGAGTGATCACATCTACCGAGTCACCGAAGTCGTCGGGAGTTCGCCCGACTCGTTGCAGCAGGCCATCCGCAACGGCGTCTCACGCGTCTCACGTACCGTCCGCAACGTCGAGTGGTTCGAGGCGACCGAGATCCGCGGACACGTCGTGGACGGCGAGGTCGACGCCTTCCAGGTGACACTCAAGGTCGGTTTCCGCCTCGACGGGTGACGCCCGGTCCGGTGCGAGCGGACGCCTACGGCGTCAGGTCCGGCGACGGATGGTCCGGCCGAGCCAGGTGAGCGGGTCGTACCGCGCGTCGACGACCCGCTCCTTCAGCGGGATGAGGGCGTTGTCGGTGATGTGAATGCCCTCCGGGCAGACCTCGCTGCAGCACTTGGTGATGTTGCACATCCCGAGCCCGAAGTCCTCCTTGGCAGCGGCCTTGCGGTCCACGGTGTCCAGCGGGTGCATGTCGAGCTCGGCGATCCGCATCAGGAACCGCGGTCCCGCGAAGGCCGGCTTGTTCTCCTCGTGATCGCGTACGACGTGACAGGTGTCCTGACACAGGAAGCACTCGATGCACTTACGGAACTCCTGCGATCGCTCGACGTCGACCTGCTGCATCCGGTGGTTGCCGTCGGCGTCCCGCGCCTTCGGTACGAAGGGCGGCACCTGCGTGGCCTTGTCGTAGTTGAACGACACGTCGGTCACCAGGTCGCGGATCACCGGGAAGGCCCGCAGTGGCGTGATCGTGATCGGCTCGCCGGGCTCGAAGGTACCCATCCGGGCAAGGCACAACAGGCGCGGCCGGCCGTTGAGCTCGGCGCTGCACGAGCCGCACTTGCCGGCCTTGCAGTTCCAGCGGACGGCCAGGTCGGGGGCCTGAGTGGCCTGCAGCCGGTGCAGGATGTCCAGGACGACCTCGCCCTCGTTGACGGCCACGGTGTAGTCCTGCAGGCCGCCGCCGCTGGCGTCGCCGCGCCACACCCGCAGCGTCGCGTCCCGGCTCGCAGCGGCGGTGAAGCCAGCAGCCTCGACGGGTGCGCTCATGCGGTCTCCTCGAAGATCTGGGCGAGCTCGGCGGGCATCTCGGGAAGCGGCTGCTGGTGCAGGGCGATGCCCTCGCCGTCCTGGGCACAGATGACGTTGATTTTGGCCCAGGTCGACGAAGGCCCCGGGTAGTCGTCACGGGTGTGGCCGCCACGGCTCTCCTGACGTTCCAGCGCCGCGCGGGCGATGCACTCCGACACCCGCAGCATGTGCGGCAGGTCCAGCGCCAGGTGCCAGCCGGGGTTGTAGCGCCGGTCACCCACCACCGTCAGGGCCTTGGCCCGGACCTTGAGGGCCTCGATGCGCTCGAGTGCCTGCTGGACCTCGGACTCGTTACGGATGATGCCGACCAGGGTGTTCATGGCGTCCTGCAGGTCGTGCTGCACGGTGTACGGGTTCTCCCCGCCGGCCCGGTCGAACGGCGCGAGCGCCGCGGCCGCTGCCTCGCGCAGCGCCGCCTCGTCGAGCGGTGTCACGGCACTGCCCGCCGCGTGCGCCGCCGCCGCCGCACCCGCACGACGGCCGAAGACCAGCAGGTCCGACAGCGAGTTGCCGCCGAGCCGGTTGGAGCCGTGCATCCCGCCGGCGACCTCGCCGGCGGCGTACAGGCCGGGGACCAGCGCCGCGGCGGTCTCCGGGTCGACCTCGACGCCACCCATCACGTAGTGGCAGGTCGGGCCGACCTCCATCGGCTCGGCGGTGATGTCGACCTCGGCCAGCTCGCGGAACTGGTGGTACATCGAGGGCAGCCGCTTCTTGATGTAGTCGGCGTCGCGGCGCGAGGCGATGTCGAGCAGCACGCCGCCGTGCGGCGAGCCGCGGCCGGCCTTCACCTCGCTGTTGATGGCCCTGGCGACCTCGTCGCGCGGCAGCAGCTCGGGTGGCCGCCGGTTGTTCTTCTTGTCGGTGTACCAGCGGTCGGCCTCCTCCTGGGTCTCCGCCGTCTCCTTGCGGAAGTAGTCCGGGATGTAGTCGAACATGAAGCGGTTGCCAGCCGAGTTGAGCAGGATTCCGCCGTCGCCGCGTACCGACTCGGTGACCAGGATCCCGCGTACCGACGGCGGCCAGACCATGCCGGTCGGGTGGAACTGCACGAACTCCATGTTGACCAGCGTCGCGCCGGCCGTGAGCGCCAGGGAGTGCCCGTCGCCGGTGTACTCCCAGGAGTTGCTGGTGACGCGGTAGGACTTGCCGATGCCGCCGGTCGCGAGCACCACCGACGGTGCCTGCCAGCTCAGGAACGCGCCGTCCTCGCGCCGGTAGCCGAACGCGCCGCTGATGGCGCCGTCCGGCGCGGTCAGCAGCCGGGTGACCGTGCACTCCATGAACACGTCGATGCCGAGCTCGACGGTGCGCTGCTGCAGGGTGCGGATCAGCTCCAGCCCGGTGCGGTCACCGACGTGCGCGAGCCGCGCGTACCGGTGGCCGCCGAAGTCGCGCTGCGAGATCAGCCCTTCCGGGGTGCGGTCGAACAGCGCGCCCCAGTCCTCGAGCTCGCGGACCCGGTCGGGTGCCTCCTGCGCGTGCAGCTGCGCCATCCGCCAGTGGTTGAGCATCTTCCCGCCGCGCATGGTGTCGCGGAAGTGCACCTGCCAGCCGTCCTCCGGGTAGACGTTGCCCATCGCCGCGGCGATGCCGCCCTCGGCCATCACGGTGTGTGCCTTGCCCAGCAGGCTCTTGCAGACCACGGCCGTCCGCGCGCCCTGCCCGTGCGCCTCGATCGCGGCCCGCAGCCCGGCGCCACCCGCGCCGATGACGACGACGTCGTACGCGTGCCGCTCGAGCTCCATCAGAAGAACCTCACATCGGTGATCGCGCCGGTCGCGAGCTCGCGGACGTAGAGGTCGGTCATGGCCACCCAGATCAGGCTGACCCAGGCCAGCTGCATGTGCCGGGCGTTGAGCCGGGACACCAGCGTCCAGGCCCGGTAGCGGACCGGGTGGGCGGAGAAGTGCTTGAGCCGGCCGCCGACGATGTGCCGGCAGGAGTGGCACGACAGCGAGTACAGCCACAGCAGCGTCGCGTTGATGACCAGCACCACGGTGCCGAGCCCGAGGTGGAACCACTCGTCCCGCCCGTTGCGGAACGCCACCACGGCGTCGTACGTCAGGATGGCGTTGAAGACCAGGCCCAGGTAGAAGAAGTACCGGTGGGCGTTCTGGAAGACCAGCGGGAAGCGGGTCTCGCCGGTGTAGCTGCCGTGCGGCTCGGCGACCGCGCAGGCGGGCGGCGACAGCCAGAACGACCGGTAGTAGGCCTTGCGGTAGTAGTAGCAGGTGAGCCGGAAACCCAGCGGCACGATCAGGATGTACAGCGCCGGCGAAAGGAACGACGGCCCGGTGAACAGCTTGGGGAACGTGTTGCCCTGACACGAATGCGTCAAGCAGGGCGAGTAGAACGGCGAGATGTAGGGGGCCGAGAAGTAGTGGGCGTTCTCAAAGGCGCGAAACGTCGAGTAGGCGATGAACGCCACCAGCACCGTCACGGTGATCAGCGGCTGGACCCACCAGCGGTCGGTGCGCAGCGTGCGTACGCCGAGCTCCGCGCGACCGGCCGGCGCGGCCCGGCCAGGGGTGGTGGTCGTCATGACGCGGGTACCTCTCGCTGGGCGCTTCCTGGGCTACAGCCATGGCGTTGCCGGACCCCGCTCAGTGGCCGCGCCAGCAGCCCAGGCCCTCGTCCTCGGCGTCCATCCAGAAGTCGTGCGTGTAGCTGCTGTCCGGGATGACCTCGCGGACAGCGGCCGGCGCGGGGACGGGCGCGACGGGGGCTGCACCGCACAGCAGGTCGAGGTCGGCGCCCAGCCGCCCGACGTCAGCCTGCAGGCGCCGCCCGTCGAGGGAGTCGCCGGCCTGCTGGGTCAGCGTCGCGGCACATCGCTCCAGGCTTGCCACCGCACGGCGGGCAGCAGCGACATCGTCGTCCAGCACCGTCATCGTCGACCTCCACTGTGCGCCCCGAACGGGTCACCACAGCGCATCTGACACCCGCAGGGGTCGCTGGCGCAAGGACCGGGTCGGGTGCTAGAGCTGCGCCGAGACCAGCACCGGCTCGACCATCAGCTCGACGCCGAGCCGGTCGCGTACCCCGTCGCGCAGTTCGCGGGCGAGCGCCAGCAGCTGCTCTGTCGAGCCGCCGTCGCGGTGCACCAGCGCGAGCACGTGCTTGCCGGAGACCCCCACCGGGCCCTCGCCGTGGCCCTTGGCAAACCCGGCGCGCTCGAGCAGCCAGGCCGCCGACAGCTTCGTCCGGCCGGGGCCGTCGGGGTGGCCCGGGACCTGCACGTCGCCGACCCGCGCGGAAAGCTGCGCTAGCGCAGCATCGTCGACCACCGGGTTGGTGAAGAACGAGCCGACGCTGCGGCTGTCGGGGTCGCTGCCGTCGACCACCATTCCCTTGCGGCGGCGCAGTCCGAGCACCGCCTCGCGGACCTCGACCAGCGGGGCCCGACCCTCCAGCGCGACGCCGAGGGTCCGGGCGAGCTCGGCGTACCGCACCGGCGCACCGGGACCGCCGGGCACCAGCCGGTAGGTCACGGCCTGCACGACCCAGCGGTCGACGTCAGCTTTGAAACGGCTGGCCCGGTAGCCGAAGGCACACTGCTTGGCGGTCAGCTCGACGACCCGGCGGCTGGTGCGGTCCAGCACCCGGACGCGTTCGATCAGCTGCGACACGTCGGCGCCGTACGCCCCGACGTTCTGCACCGGCGTCGCGCCGACCAGGCCGGGGATGCCCGAAAGCGCCTCGAGCCCGGCCAGCCCTTCGGCGACCGCGTGCTCGACGATGCCGTCCCAGTCCTCGCCGGCCTGGGCGGTCAGCAGGACGTCGTCGCCGTCCCGGTGGGCGGCCAGCCCGCGCGACACGACCCGCACGACGGTGCCGTCGAAGCCGCCGTCGCCGACCACCAGGTTGCTGCCGCCGCCGAGCACCAGGACGGGCACCCGGGCGTTGGCGAGGACGGCCTCCACGACCTCGGCCTCGTCGTACGCGGTGATCAGGCGCGTGGCCGGTCCGCCGAGGCGCAGCGTGGTGAGCGGGGCAAGCGGTACGCCCTCGCGGGTCAGCATCAGACCAGCTCCGGGACGGCGTTGCGGCGGCCGTGCGCCACCAGGTCGAGGGTGAACACCGCGAGGGCGACCCACACCAGCGTGAAGCCGAGAAGTTTCGCCAGACCGAGCGGCTCGTGTCGCAGGAGCACCCCGAGCAGGAACTGCATGGTTGGCGTGACGTACTGCAGCAACCCGAGGGTGACCAGCGGCACCCGCTGCGCCGCCGCCCCGAACAGCAGCAGCGGTATCACCGTGACCACGCCCGCTCCCGCCAGCAGCAGCGCGTGCCCCGACCCGGCGTCGGTGAAGCTGCCCCGGCTGCCGAGCGCGAGCAGGTACAGCGCGGCAACAGGGGCGAGCACGGCTGTCTCGACGGCGAGGCCCTCGACGGCGCGGACGCCCGCGGTCTTCTTGAGCAGCCCGTACGTCCCGAAAGAACACGCCAGAATCAGGGCGAGCCACGGCGGGTGGCCGTTCTCGACGGTCAGCACGACGACGGCCACCGCGGCGACACCCAGGGCCAACCACTGCGCCGGGCGCAGCCGCTCACCGAGCACGAACACCGCGAGCAGCACGGTGACCAGCGGGTTGACGAAGTAGCCGAGCGAGGTCTCGACGACCTGGGCGCTGCTCACGCCGTAGATGTAGGTGCCCCAGTTGACGGCGATCAGCACCGCCGCGAGCGCGAGACGGCTGACCTTGCGGCGGTCACGGGCGACCTCACGGACAGCGGCCCAGCGGTGCAGCCCGGCCAGGATCACCACCACGACCAGCAGTGACCACAGGATCCGGTGCGCCAGGATCTCCAGCGCCCCGCTCGGCGCCAGCAGCGGCCAGTAGAGCGGGAACAGGCCCCACAGCAGGTACGCGCCCGCGCCGTACAGCGTCCCCCTGCGCACCTCGTCCACGTTGGCCACGGTATGCGGCTCGAACAGTGGGCACGGCGCGCCTCCCCATATCTGCCACGGGTGCGGGTAGGAAACCGATGGGCGGGTCCGCTTGCGACAGGAGGGTCAGATGGTCAAGAAGCTGCTGATCTGGATCGTCGTCGCCTTCGCGATCTACTCGATCATCGCGACCCCCGAGGTTGCTGCCAGCGCCGTGCGGTCGGCGGGTCGCGGTGGCCAGACCGCCATCCAGGCCGTCCTGGAGTTCTTCCACGCCATCAGTTCTTGAGCCGGCGCAGGTGACCGCTCCGGTCCGCCCCGGCGACCTGGCCCGGTACCTGCTGGAACGCGAGCGGCTGGTGGTGGAGGTGCACTGGCACCCCGTCGCGCTGCTGCGCCCGACGCTGTGGCTGCTCGGACTGCTGGTGCTGCTCGGCTGGGTCGCCGCCGGGCTGCCGCAGCACAGCGTGCTCGCCCCCTGGCTGCCGGTCGCGCTGCTCGCCTTCGTCGGCTGGTACGGCTGGCAGTTTGCGAGTTGGCGGCTCGAGCGGCTGGTCGTCACCGACCGCCGACTGCTGCTCGTGACCGGCCTCCTGACCAGGAAGGTCGCGGTGATGCCGCTGCGCAAGGTCACCGACCTGACGTACGAGCAGCCGTTGCCGGGCCGGCTCGCGGCCGGCTGGGGATGGGGCTGGGGAACGTTCGTGTTCGAGTCGGCGGGCCAGGACCAGGCGTTCCACCGGATCCGCGCCGTACCGCAGCCGGACGTGCTCTACGCCAGGCTCACCGAGGAGATCTTCGGCGAGGGCGGCATCTTCGGGCGGCGGTCGTCGCCATCCGCCGGCGGGCTCGAGCGCTCGGACGGCGAGGACTGACGGACCCGTCCTCTAGCGTCGGCCGGGCCAGGCGATGCGGAGGTGACGGGTGCCGACACTGCTGGTCCGCGCCGTGCTGTTCACGTCGTCGTACGCGCCGCTGCTGGTGCTGTTCGCGCTGCTGGACAGCCTCGGGCGTGGCTGGCCGAGCACCGTGTGCGTGGTGCTCGCCGTCCTATCCCTGGTCGGGCTCGCCGCCTTCTGGCGCTCGACGCGGCGGCTGCCCGCGGCCCGGTTGGAGCTCATGTCCGCCCGCTCGCGTGACCGGGACGTGCTGGGCTTCTTCGCCAGCTACGTGGTGCCGTTCGCGGCGGCCCAGGATGCCGGTGGTCGTCAGCGCCTCGCACTTCTGGTGTTCCTCGTCGTCGTCGCCGGGCTCTACCTGCGCAACGACCTGTACTGGGTGAACCCCGTGCTCGGGCTCGCCGGTGTGCGGGTCTTCGAGGTCGAGACCGCGCAGGGGCGGCCGCTGCTGCTGCTGACGCGGCGACGTTTCCTGCCGCAGAGCAGCACCGTGCTCGCCGTACAGGTGGGTCCGTACGTGCACCTGGAGCGTCCGGCGTGACCGGGGTGGACGAGACGCTCGCCGTGCTGCGGGCACTTGTGGTCGAAGGCAGCACGCTCGAGCTGTTCGCTGTCTCCCGAGAGGTCGAGCAGGCCCCGGTCGTCACCCGCGTCCTCCTTGGGGCCTCGCTCGACCTGGCCTTTCGCGAGGCAGCCGTCACCCGCGCCCACGACTGGGGCGACCGGATCGGCCGGCCGTGGGCGCCCTCGGCGCTGGTCGGTCCGGGCGAGGTGATGCACCTGACGGTCGCCGGCCTGCTGGCCGGGCTCCAGGACACCGTGACGACGGGTGACGTCGAGCCGTACGACCCGCGCTCGGGCGCCGAGCACCTGGCGATGCTCACCGCGCGGCTCTCCACGGCGGCCGGGGTGGCCGTCACCTTCTGGCGGCAGCTGCGCCCCACGATGCGGCTGGAGCGGGCCCGGCTGCTGCCCGCACTGTGGACGGGCGACCGGTATGTCCGGCTCGAGCAGGAGCACGTGCTGCTGCTCGATGGCCGGTTCGACGCGGTCGTCGTGGGCGGCGTCGCGCTGTTCACCGGCAAGGCGGCCTTTGAGAAGATGTTCGACCTGGTCGCCGAGCTGCGGCGCAGCTCCGCCGCCACCTTCGCCTCGGTGACCCGCGACCTGCGCATCGAGGGGCTGGCCCAGCTCGAGGCCGCCTGCACGAGCCAGCCGGCCATGATGGCGAAGCTGGCCTCCGTGCAGCGCCGCCTCGACAGCGACCCCGGCTATCGCGAGGCCATGACGATGGACCGGGTCGTCGAGTTCGTCCTGGCCCATCCCGAGACCGAGGTCGAGGTTCTCGGCACCGGTGCCGACGCCCGGCTGGTCTTCCGCCCCGACCACCGGCGCTACAAGATCCTCAAGCTGCTGGACGACGACTACCTGCACTCGCTGCTGACTCGCCGTTCGTACGAGGCCAACGACAAGAGCGGGCCGCTGTAAGGGCTTGCGTTCGTTGCCGGTTGCCCTGGCACGGCATCTGCGGGATCGCGGCTCGGGTCGTCGGAGCGGTCCTGCAGGAGCCGGGCGCGAAGGGCCCGAATGAGCACATCCCTCAGGCCCGGAGTCGCTCACCCGGCGGGGCGCTCGACCGGCGGCCCGTCGACGGCGCAGTGCCGACGGCGCTGAGGGCGCGCCTGCCTGCCCGCGTCGCTGATCGTGGCGAAGGCGAGCGCGGACCCGACCAGGAGCAGGGCCGCCGACGCGGCCATCGCGATCCGAAAGCCCGCCCGGAAGGCGACCGGGTCGCGGTAGTCATCGCCGCTGAGGCCTGCCAGCACCGGCAGGGTGGCGACAGCGACCAGCCCGGCGGCGCGGGCCACCGCGTTGTTGACGCCGGAGGCGACCCCCGCGTACCGGACCGGGGCGGCGGCCAGCGCGGTGGCGGTCAGCGGCGCCACCGTCAACGCCAGACCGAGCCCGAACACGACAGCACCGGGCAGCACGTCAGCGCTGTACGACGCGCCCGGTCCGACGCTGCGCAGCAGCAGCACGCCGGCGGCGCAGACCAGCGGCCCGAGGGTCATCGGCCAGCGCGGCCCGATCCGGGCGGCCAGCGCACCGGCCCGTGCGGACAGCACGAGCATGCAGACCGTCACCGGAAGCAGGGCTGCTCCGGCCGCGAGCGGACTGAAGCCGCCGACGACCTGCAGGTGGAGCACGAGCAGGAAGAAGACCCCGCCGAGCGCGCCGTACACGGCGAAGGTGACCAGGTTGGCGGCTGTGAACTGCCGGCTCGCGAAGACCGGCACGGGCAGCATCGGATGGCTGGACCGCCGCTCGACGAGAACGAACGTCCCCAGCCCGACAGCGCCGGCGAGAGCAGCCAGCCCGACCGTCGCCGATATCCCGCGGTCGCCGTAGGACACCAGGGCGTACGTGGTGCCGGCCAGGCCAACGGCGCCGAGTGCGGCGCCGACGACGTCCAGCCGCGGGTTGCTCAGCTCGTCGCGCGACTCCGGCACGTGCCTCAGTGCGACCAGGACCACCAAGGCCGCCAGCGGCAGGTTGATGAGGAACACCAGGCGCCAGCTGATCCCGACGAGGGCGCCGCCGACGAAGGGTCCGAGCGCTCCGGCGACAGCTCCCAGGCCGGACCACGCGCCGATGGCGCGCCCCCGGTCCTCGCTGCGGAAGCTCGCCGCGATCAGGGCGAGACTGCCCGGGGTGAGCAGCGCCCCCCCGACGCCCTGCAGCATCCGGGCGGCGACCAGCAGCTCGATGTCTGGCGCAAGGCCGCACAGCAGCGACGCAACGGCGAACCAGACCGTCCCGATGACGAACACGCGGCGACGGCCGAAACGATCGCCGAGCGAGCCACCGAGCAGGATCAGCGACGCCAAGGTCAGCGTGTAGCCGTTGACCGTCCACTGCAGCCCGGCGAACCCGGCGCCGAGGTCCGCACCGAGGGCCGGCAAAGCGATGTTGACGACGGTAGCGTCGAGCATCGCCATCCCGCTGCCGAGCACCGCGGCCAGCAGCACCCAGCGACCACTGGCCTGGTCGAGCCGGGCCAGCTCCACCGCCGGCCTCCGCTCAGCGCAGGACGGCGAGGTGGGCCGGCCAGCCGGCGGCGAAACCGGGGTGCAGCACCCGACCGGCCACCTCCGGCAGCGGCACCCAGGCAAGGGCGATGCTCTCGGCGTCCTGCGGCTGCACCGCCACCGCCACGGGGGTCCGCGCGAGCACGGTCGTGTACGCCCAGCCGCCGTGGTCGTCGACGACCTCCCGCTCCACGACGAGGTCGGCGGACGCCACACCCGTCTCCTCGTGCGCCTCGCGCAGCGCAGCCTGCACAGCCGTCTCGCCCGAGGTGCGCGCACCGCCGGGGATGCCCCAGGTGTCGCCGTGGTGGCTCCAGACCGCCCGGTGCTGGAGCAGCACGACCGGTCCGGGCGCTACCAGCAGCAGCCCGGCGGCGCCGTACACGCCCCAGTGCCGGTGCCCGAGCTCACAGGCCACCCAGCCGTCACCGTCGCCGCGGTGGCGAAGCCCGGGTACCGGCACGTCGTCCCGGGTACTGCGTGAGGCCTCCACCACTGCACCTTGCCAGGACCCGCGGCGGCCCGCTACCGCTCGAGCGGCAACCGCTCGACGATTTTGTCCAGCTCGGCGGTGACGGCGGTCGCCATCGCGCTGCGGAAGCTCGCCAGCAGGGCCTGCGCGGCGACCGGCTGGATCTGCTCGATCAGCGACCGCAGACGCGGCCAGTCGTCACTGGGGCAGCCGGCATCGACGAACTGCTTCCAGACCGTGCTGTGGAACATCTCGACGTAGACCCGCGCGGCCTGTTCGACGAGCTCGGCGACCCGCAGCTGCGCGTCGACCAGGCTCGCGGGGTCGACGCCGAGGCGGACCACCTGCAGCCCGGCAGCCAGCAGTGTCGGGTCGAGCACCCGTACCCGATTCTCACCGACCGGCTCGAGCACACCGAGCGCGGCCAGCCGGGACAGCACCGCCGGGTCGTCGGGAACACCGGACCTGGCGGCGAGCGTGACCAGCGTCATCACCTCCGGCTCGGCTGGCAGCCACGGCGCCATCAGTGCCCTGTGCAGCGCGAGAGCGGTCGGGTCGGCCGCGGTCAGGGCGTGCTCCAGGCTGCGCTCGATGGACCCCAGCGAGTCACCCTCGGCGAGCATCTCGCGCACCAGCGCCAGGCGGGCGATGTGCTGCGGGCCGTACATGCCCGTGCGCCCCACCAGACGCGGCGGCGGCAGCAGGCCCCTGGCGGCGTACGCCCGGACGTTGCGCACCGTCATGCCGGCCGTCGCGGCCAGCTCGCCGACGGTCAACTCATTCGTGCCTGCCGCGTGGGCCACCGCACGATGCTGCCTCAGCCAGGTCGAGACCAGTGGTCCGGAGGCTCAGGCCGGTCCGACCGTGACGCGGACCCGACCCCCGGACGTGATCTCCGGCGAAGCGGCCGGCGACCCGGTGACCCGGGAGTCAGGAGCCCCCCAGGACAGACCAGCTGTTGTCATAGCTCGCCCCCTTGCGATGTCACATGGCTCGGTGTCGCCCGCCACAGTCGACGGTGGGCTGTGTCCTCCGCTGCATCAGGCAACGGCAATCTGTTCCACGGCGTGCTGTTCCATGGCGTGCTGCTCCACCACGGCAGCGCACTCAGGGCAGATCGCGATCGCGGGACCGGCCCACTCGGCAGCACGCTGCTGCCACGGACGTCGGGCGCCGCCGACCCGCTCGCCGCACACCGCGCTGCGGGTTCGGTCGGAGTCCGGGACAGCGTGCAGCAGTGGCCCGCGGGGACGGCCGCGTCCCGCGGGGCGGCCGCGGGCGGCGTAGACGGTGGGCATGGCGCGAGCCTGCCCACGTCGCGTGACGACCTCGTCTCGTCGAGGTGAACAGGTGTGGTCCGTGTCCATCGGGCACTGCTCAGCCGGGCCCACGCCCGTACGGGCCGGGCTCAGTACGGTGGAGCGCGTGCCGGTAGGCGGCACAGGCAGGGGGATCGTGGTGGCGGGCGCGGACCGCTCCGCCCTGCTGCCCGCCGTACTCCGGGCGACCGCGGTGGCCGCCGGCGTGGACCAGCTGCTGCAGGCGGTGACTGAGCTGCTGGCCGACGGCCTCGCAGACTGGGTGCTCGCGGACCGCCTGGCTGATCCCGATCTCGTCGTACGTGCGGCGGCCGTCGGGCCCGATGGCCCTCTGGACCTGCCATCGATGTCCGGTACCCCCAGGTCGCGCCGCTCGTCCGCGTCGGCGGGCGGGCTGATCGCCCGGCTTCGGGCGGCCCCCCTACCGGTCATCCGGCTGTCCCCCACAGACCTCGAGGCACTGCGAGCTGCCCCCGACCCGCGGTTGCGCGCCCAGGCGGAGCTCGCCCTGGCGCTGGGCACCGTCGATGCGCTGGTGATCGGCACGCTGGCGCACGGCCGGCTCAACGGTGTTCTCTCGGTGGGTCGCACCGCGACACCGTTCAGCCGCGCTGACCGCGAGCTGCTGGACCTGGTGGCCCTGCATGTCGGGACCGCACTGGACGCCGCTTCGCTCAGGGCGGCCCAACGCGACGTGAGCGCCGCCATGCAGCGCACCCTGCTGCCGCCGCTGCCCCTGGTCGCCGGACTCGACCTGGCCGCCCGCTATCAGGCTTCCGCGCGGGGCCTGGAGGTCGGGGGCGACTGGTACGACGCCTTTGCCCTACCCGACGGAGCCCTTGCCCTCGTCATCGGGGACGCCACCGGCCACGACACCGGTGCGATCGTCCGAATGGCCGGGCTGCGGCACCGGTTGCGGGCGCTCGCCGTCGACCGCTGCGAGCAGCCGGCGGCCACCCTGGCCCGGCTCGACCACGTCGGTGGAGTGCTCGACGGGGACACCTCCGGGACCTGCATCTTCGCCCGGCTGGTGCGCGACCCGGGCGGCTGGGAGCTGTGCTGGTCCTCCGCCGGCCACCTCCCGCCGGTGCTGGTGCGTGGCGGCACGGCGACCCTGGCCGAGACGCCTCCGGACCTGATGCTCGGCGTCGACGCCGGGACTGCTCGCGCCGACCACGCCGTCCGAATGCTGCCCGGCGACCTACTCGTGTTCTGCACCGACGGCCTGGTCGAGCAGCGTCGCGTCTCGCTCGACGAACGACTCGAGCAGCTGCGAGCCCTGGTTCAGGAGCGCGCCGGCGTGCACCCCGAGGCACTTGCCGACGCCCTGCTCGACGAGTTCGCGGTCGGCGCCGACGATGACGTCGCGCTGTTGCTCGTGCGCATCGCGGCCTGACGGCCCAGTACCCCTGTCAGATCAGCAGGCTCCACCCGGCCTCCCGCAGACCGTCACCACGGTCAAGGGCGGTCAACGGGTTGCCGGTCGGCGCGACGCGCAGCAGCACGGCCGCGACGGTGCCGTCATCCTCGAACGGGGTGGCGCTGCCCACCACGACCCCGATCACCTCGGGGGCCCGCAGGAGCACCAGCTGCTCCCCCCGGGGCGGTGCTGCCGCAAGCTCGACACGCTTACGCCAGTACGAGCCATGGCCGGCGAGCACGAGGTCGACCAGCACCGACAGAACGCTGCCACGGCCGCACACCGATGGCAGGCCGACCGAGGCTCTTGTCACCCGTTCGGGTGGGCAACGATCAGTAGGGGCCGCTCCGGCGCAGGTGGAACCAGACCTCCTTGCCGCCGTCGACCTCCGCCTCGACCCCCCAGCGCTCGCTCAGGAGGTCCAGCAGCAGGAAGCCCCGACCGTCTTCCGCGTCGGGGCCTGCCGGGCGCGGCACCGGCCAGCTCGACGAGCCGTCGCGTACCCGCACGTCCAGCCCGGAGCCGTCGCAGTCGACGGCGAGCACGATCGGCGGGCCGCCGTACAGCAGGGCGTTGGTGACCAGCTCGCTGACCAGCAGCGCCGCATCGTCGAGCAGATCGCCGCCGTGCGACCCGCAACCGACTGCTCGCAACCAGTTCCGCGCCACCGACGGCGCGCTGGCGTCCCGCGGCAAGATCAACTCCTGACGGGGCGTGCTGTGACACATCGATGCAAGCCTCCGGCGTCGAACACGTACCGGCGCACTTACCCCAGGAAGTCACGCAGGAACACGGCCACCTCGCCCTGTGCTTGCCGGGCCTGCGCGATGACGGCTGTCATGCGGAAGAAGCCGTGCACCTGACCGTCGTACGACACCCGCCGTACCGTCCTGCCGACCCGCTCCAGGGCGTCGCCGAGAGCCAGGCCCTCGTCGCGCAGCGGATCGTGCCCGGCGGTCAGCACCAGCGCCGGAGGCAGCGCCGCCAGGTCGGCCTCGAGCAGACTCAGCGGGCCGCCGGCGCCGTTACCCCGGCCGAGGTAGTGCTGCCAGTACCAGTGCATAGCGGCCGTCGTCAGGCCGTAACCGGTCGCCTTCGCGTCGGCCGACGGGGTGTCGAGCGCAGGGGCGACGACGGGGTAGACCAACGCGATCGCGGCCAGCCGGTGGGGCGTGCGGCTCGCGGCCAGCACCGACAGGTAGGCGCCGGCGCTGTCACCGGCCATCGCCACCGGGCCATCGACGCTTGCCAGAACCGCCTCCACCTGGCCGACCTGCACCGGGTGCCGGGCCTGCGGGGCCAGGTCGTACCCGACGGAGATCACCGTGCTGCCCGACCTCAGGGCCAGCGAGCGACACAGCGGGTCGTACGTGTCGAGCGAGCCCACCACCCAGCCGCCGCCGTGCACGTACACCGTGGTGCCCCGGGCGCCGGCCGGCCGGAACACCCGGACCGGCACGCCGCCGAGCTCTCCGTCGCTGACCTGCTCGAGGCCCTCTCCCGGGCCGGACAGCGCGGCCGCCGTCGCCTCGTGGGAGGCCCGGGCCGCCTCCGGCGTGCCCTCCTCGAGCCCGGGCATCGGCCCGAGAGCTCGCAGCCGCTCCAGGTAGGACGCGGCATCGGCGTCGAGCATGCGGACCTCCCCGGTCGGACGGGCCTATCTTCACCCTCGCCACACAGGAGCCCTGGCAGCATGGAGGCCGTGAGCCGCCCGCACGTGTCCGTCGCGGTAGCCGTAGCCGGCCTGGCCCTGGCACTGGTCGGCTGCGGGTCGACGCCGACGGCGTCCTGCGCGGCGACGCTGCAGGGCTCCCCCACCGTCGAGGTCGACCCCGACCAGGCCGCCAACGCCGCGACCATCGCAGCGGTCGGGCGCCGGCTCGGGCTGGCCGACCACGCCGTCACCGTCGCCCTGGCCACCGCGATGCAGGAGAGCAAGCTGCGCAACCTGTCCGCCGGCGACCGCGACTCCATCGGGCTGTTTCAGCAGCGCCCGTCGCAGGGCTGGGGCACCGCGGCGCAGGTCGCCACCCCGTCGTACGCCGCCGAAGCCTTCTACCGCCGGCTCGCGCTGGTGCCGAATTGGCAGGACCTCCCGGTCACCGTTGCCGCACAGGCAGTGCAGCGCTCGGCCTACCCGCAGGCGTACGGCGCCCACGAGACCACCGCCCGGCTGCTCGCCAGTGTGACCACCGGGCAGGTGCCCGCGGGGTTGACCTGCCGGCACCTGACTGCGCAGCCCGGCCTGCGTGACGCGGACCTGCGCGCCGCCGCCATGACCGAGCTCGGGCGGGACGGCCTGCGACCCACCGGCAGTGGTGACCTGTGGACCGCCGCATCCTGGCTGGTCGCGCACGCCAGGGCGTACGGCGTCACCTCGATCGCTGCTGACGGCCGGCGCTGGACGCTGGGCAGCGGGGCCTGGACGACCGACCCGGCCGCGACGACCGCCCTGTCCTACAGCTGATCGCCGACACCCCGCTGTCGCTGCGCACCAAGCCGGTCTGGCGTCCGGTTGTCCGGCCTCCCCTCCCGCCCGGAGGAGAATCAACCCCATGCAGCTGCTGCTCCCGCATCCTGAAGACGAGCCGGACCTTGACCGGCTGTACGCCACCGGTCCGGAGCCGATGTTGAGGCTCGGCATGGTCACCAGCGTTGACGGCGCCACCGCGCTCGGTGGCCTGTCCCACGCCCTGTCCGGACCCCCCGACCGGCGGGTGTTCTCGCTGCTGCGCGGTCTCGCCGACGTCGTGCTGGTCGGGGCCGGCACGGCGCGCGCCGAGGGCTACCGGCCGGCGACGGTCACATCCGAACGCGACGCACTCCGGCGGGCCCGTGGGCAGCGGCCGACGCCGGTGGTGGCCGTCGTGAGCCGCGGCGGCGGGCTGCCGGCCGACTCAGCGCTGCTGGCCCCCGGCGCGGGCACGCTGCTGGTGACGACGGCCAACGGCGCGCAGACCGCCCCGCCTGGTCTCGAGGTGCTGGTCACCGGCGAGACCGAGGTCGACCTCGCGGTCGGGCTCGCCCAGCTGCGGGAGCGCGGACTCGCCCAGGTGCTGTGCGAGGGCGGCCCTGCCCTGGCCGCGGCGCTGGTGACGGCGGGCCTGGTCGACGAGCTGTGCCTCAGCACCAGCCCGCAGCTCGCCGGCGGCCCGGGTCCGCGGCTGCTCGGCACCGCGACCTCGCTCGAGCGGCCCCTGGTGCTGCGCTCGCTGCTGCACGAGGACGGCTGGCTGCTCGCCCGCTGGGCGCCCGCCTAAGGTCGGGCCGTGACCGAGCAGCGGACCGTCGACATCGAGCGGGCGACCGCCGCGATCCATGAGCTGCTGCTCGCGATCGGCGAGGACCCGACCTCCGAGGCGCTGGCGCGTACGCCCGAGCGGGTGGCCCGGTCGTTCGCCGAGATGCTGACACCGGCGCCGTTCGCGCTGACGACGTTCTCCAACGATGAGGGGTACGACGAGCTCGTCCTGGTCCGCGACATCCCGTTCCACAGCCTGTGCGAGCACCACCTGCTGCCCTTCGTAGGGGTCGCGCACGTCGCGTACCTGCCGGACCAGCGGATCCTCGGACTGTCCAAGCTGGCCCGGGTGGTCGAGCGGCAGGCCCGGCGCCTGCAGGTGCAGGAGCGACTCACCCAGCAGGTCGCCGACTGGCTGCAGGTCGAGCTCGCCCCGCGCGGGGTCGGCGTCGTCGTCGAGGCCGAGCACATGTGTATGCGCCTGCGCGGGACCCGCGTCACCGGCACCCGAACGATCACCTCGGCGCTGCGCGGCCGGCTACGGGACGACCCGCGCACCCGCGGGGAGTTCCTGGCCCTGGTCCGGCAGGCCTAGGAAGTGACCAGCGCCAACACCTGATGCTCGCTCGCGAGCGCGGCGCCCGAGCGGCCGGCGAGCAGCACGGTCCGGTCCGGCCGCAGCACGACCACCCGGGCCCGCCCGAGCCAGGTGTGCAGCGGCCCGGCGGCGGCATCGAGGACGAGCACGGTTGCCCTCAGCCGGGCGGCCAGCCGTCGCAGAGCGTCGTCGGGCTGGTCGCGGCTGAGCACGGCGAAGCCGGTCCCGAGCGCCTCATCGAGCAGCTGCTCGCGGCCGCCCAGGACGACCCGCGGCTGCGGCGCCAGAGTCCCCGGACGCGGCTGGCGGAGCCGCCAGTGCCTCGATTCAGACAGCGCCAGCGGCCCGGCCAGCGCCGGCGATCCGGTGTCGAGCACCCGGGCGGCGGAGCCCGGGAGCGCGCAGACCGCGCGCAGGGCCTGCCGCCGCAGCCCCGCTGCCCAGCCCGAACCGCCGCTCATCGCCCACCCGGCGGTGCGGGCCAGCCGGATCTGGCTGGCCACGTGCGGCCGGCGCTCCCGCGCGTACGTGGCGAGCAGCGCCTCCGGCGCGTCCCCAGCCAGCACCCGGGCCAGCTTCCACGCCAGGTTGGCCGCGTCGCGCAGCCCCGCCCCGAGCCCCTGCCCGACGAACGGCGGGCTGAGGTGCGCCGCGTCGCCGAGCAGGAAGACCCGCCCGGACTGCCACCGGTCGGCCAGCCGGGCGCTGAACACGTACGACGCGCTGCGCAGCACCTGCACCGGCAGCCCGCCGGTCCAGGGAAGCAGCAGCTCCTCCAGCCGGCCGCTCAGGTCCGCGGCCGACTCCCCCGGGCGCAGCTGGAACTCCCAGCGGTACCGATGCTCGCCGACCCGCAGGTAGGTCGCCGCGCGGTGCGGGTCGCAGACTTGAAGCACGCCGTCCCAGGCCCCGAGCTCGGCGGTGCATCGGCCGTCGACGACCAGCCACTCCTGCTCGAAGTGCAGGTCGCGCCACGGCCCGCCGACCGCCCGTCGGACCACGCTGGCGGCGCCGTCACAGCCCAGGACGGCGGCCGCTTCGACGACCTCGCCGCCTGCGAGCAGCACGTGAGGCGCGGCGCCGCACCGGACGTCGACGACCTGGGTGCCGGACCGGATGAAAACCTCGGGCCGGGTCGCCAGTCGCTCGCGCAGCAGGTCCTCGAGCTCCGGCTGATCGAACATGTTGGCCTGCGGATGGCCGTGTCGACCCAGCCCGGGGCTGCGGGCGAACTCTGCGAGCACCCGGTGCCGGCCGTCCAGCAGGCGCAGGCCCCGGGCCGGCCGGGTGATGGCGGCGAACGCGCCGCTCCCGAGCGCGCGGTCCAGGATGCGCGCCACCTCGTCGTCGGCGTGCACGGCGCGAGGCAGCGGCCACGGCTCGACGTGCTGCTCGAGCACCAGGACCCGTACACCGTGCTCGGCGAGCAGCAGCGCGGCCGTCAGGCCGGTAGGCCCGGCGCCGACGACCACCACGGGCAGCTCGGACGGCGTCAGCAGGCCGTCGGGACCACTCGCTCGCACCAGGGACACTGCTCGGCAGCCGGCAGCTCGCGCCAGTCGCCACCGGGCGACAGGTCGTCGGGGGCGTGCGCTCCGCAGACCGGCCGGAGCAGCACCCGGTCGCGGCCGGTGAGCACGGGCAGCGCATGCAGCGGGGTGGCCGCGGCCAGCCCGACGCGGTACGGCGGGACATCGGCGGCCACCGCGTCCGGGACGGGGGACGTGCGGCGGGTGCGGGAACTCACCACCTGAGTCTACGGCGACCCGTGGCAGAGTCCGAGCATGATCGTGGTCTGTGGTGAAGCCCTCATCGATCTGGTGCCGTTGCCCGGCGTCCCGGGCGGCTTCAGCGCCCGGCACGGGGGCAGCCCGACCAATGTCGCGGTCGGTCTCGGCCGGCTCGGCGTCCCGGTCGCGCTGCTCGCCAGGTTGTCCGGCGACCCCTTCGGGCGGCTACTGGCCCAGCACGTACGGGGGGCCGGTGTCGACGACTCACTGCTCATCGCTGCCGCCGAGCCCACGACGCTGGCCGTCGTCACCCTCGACGACGTCGGCGGCGCCGAATACGCCTTCTACGTGGACGGCGCCGCCGATGGTGGGTGGCGTACGGACGACGTGCCCGCCGCCCTCCCCCCGGGGGCGCCGCTGCACGTCAGTGGAGCGCTGGCGCTGGCCGTGCCGTCGATGGGCGACGCGATCGAGGGGCTGCTGCGGCGTGAGCGCGGCCAGCGACTGCTCGCGCTCGACCCCAATGTGCGGCCTCGGCTGGTCCGCGATGAGGCTGCCCAGCGGGCCCGCCTGGACCGCTGGATCGCGCTGGTGGACCTGGTCAAGGTCAGCGCGGACGACCTGGCCTGGCTGGCCCCCGGAGTGGCTGTCGAGGACGTCGCAGCGCAGTGGCTGGCGCGCGGCCCCGGGATGGTCGTCGTCACCCGCGGCGCCGACGGCACGCACGCGTGCACCGCGGGCGGCACCGTCGACCTGCCGGGCATGCCGGTCGTCGTCGCCGACACCGTCGGAGCCGGCGACGCATTCATGGCCGGGCTGCTCTGCGCACTGCACGAGAGCGGTGACCTGGTCCGCGGGAAGCCGCCCGCCCCCGCCGCGCTGCGAAGCGCTCTGCAGTTCGCGCAGCTGGTCGCGTCGATCACCTGCGCCCGGATCGGCGCCGACCCGCCGTGGCGCGCAGAACTCCCGACAGCCTGACGGCTCAGCGCGCCGGTCGGCCGGCTCAGCGCGCCGGCCGGCTCAGCGCGCCAGCCGGCTCAGCGCGCCGGTCGGCCGCGCAGCATGGCGACGATCAGGTGCGGCCCCGGCTCGGCCAGCGCCGCGGCCAGCTGGGTAGCGAGCTCCTCCGAGGTATGGGCGCGGCTCGCCGGTACGCCCATCCCGGTGGCTAGCGCGACGAAGTCCAGGTCGGGCCGGCCCAGGTCGAGCAGCTGCTGCGCGCGTTCGCCGTCCCCGGCCGCACCGACCCGCTGCAGCTCGCCGGACAGGATCGCGTACGCCCCGTTGTCGCAGATGATCGTGGTGATGTCGAGCTGCTCGCGGGCGTACGTCCACAGCGCCTGGATCGTGTACATCGCGCTGCCGTCGGCCTGTACGCCGATCACCGGCCGGTCGGGGCTCGCGACGGCGGCACCGAGCGCGCACGGCAGGCCCTGCCCGATCGCGCCGCCCGTGAGCGTCAGCCAGTCGTGCCGCGGGGAGCCAGCGGTCGCCGCGGTCAGCTTGCTGCCGGAGGTCAGCGCCTCGTCGACGACGATCGCCCCCTCGGGCAGCAGTGCGCCCAGCACGGCGGCCAGCGTCACCGGGCTGAGCGGCCCCGTCGGCAGCTCCGGGCGCCGCGCCGGGGCGAGCTCGGGCTGCGCGTCGGGGGCGACCAGCGCGGCCAGGTCGCGGAGCGCGGCCGTCGCGTCCTCACCCGACCGGGCCAGCTCCACGATCTCGCAGCCGGCCGGGACGAAGCTGCCGGGCAGGTCGGGGTAGGCGAAGAAGGCCACCGGCGCGCGGGCGCCGGCCAGGACGAGCCGCCCGCAGCCGGCCAGCTCCGCCAGTGCTGGTTCCGGCGCGTACGGCAGGGTGCGCAGCGCAGGCAGGCCGGCGCCCCGGGGCAGCCGCGCCGGGAAGGTCTCGCAGAGCAGCCGCGCGCCGATGCCGACGGCGATCCGCGAGGCAGCGAGCAGGCCCGGCTCGGTGAGCGCGTCGCCGCCGAGCAGCAGCACCGTCTCGCCAGGGCCGGCCGCCTCCATCGCGTCCGCCGCCGCCCGCACCGTGCCGGGCGACACCCTGGGTGCCTCCCTCAGCGTCCGCGCGACGGCCAGCTGCCCGCCGGCGCCCCACGACACGTCCGCGGGCAAGGCGAGGGTGGCGACGCAGCCGGGCGGGCCCTGCGCCGCCGCCACCGCCTCGACCGCGTCAGCGGCGAGGTCGGCAGTCGTCGCCGCCCGCCGGAACCAGCCGGACACGGCGCCCGCGATGGCGTCCAGGTCTGACTCGAGCGGCGCGTCGAGCCGCTTGTGGTTGGTGGCGTGGTCGCCGACGATGTTGACCAACGGACTGCGCGCCCGCCGGGCGTTGTGCAGGTTGGCCAGCCCGTTGGCCAACCCGGGCCCGAGGTGCAGCAGGGTGGCCGCCGGGCGGCCGGCCATCCGGGCGTAGCCGTCGGCGGCTCCGGTGGCGACACCCTCGAACAGGGTCAGCACGGCCCGCATCTCGGGCACCTCGTCGAGGGCGGCCACGAAGTGCATCTCCGACGTGCCGGGGTTGGCGAAGCAGACGTCGACACCCGAGGTGACGAGCGTACGGATCAGGGCCTGGGCGCCGTTCATCTGCCGCCTTCGAGGTCGGGGGGTCGCGGGCGCGGCCAGGCTAGCGACATCATCGGGGCTCACCCCCTACCCCTGGAGAGACCGTGGCCGTCCACGACCGCGCAGGCACGCTCGCCCAGCCGCAGGACCTCGTCGACGTACCGCACCTGGTAGCGGCCTACTACACCGGGCATCCGGACCCCGCCGACCCCGCGCAGCAGGTCGCGTTCGGCACCTCCGGGCACCGCGGGTCCTCGCTGGCCACCGCCTTCAACGACGACCACATCGCCGCGACCAGCCAGGCGATCGCGGACCTGCGCCGGGCCGACGGCCCGCTGTTTCTCGCCCGGGACACCCACGCGCTGTCCGAGCCGGCCTGGGCGACCGCGCTCGAGGTGTTCGCCGCCAATGGGGTCACCGTCCTGGTCGACAGCCGCGACCGCTACACCCCGACGCCCGCCCTGTCGCACGCGGTGCTGACGTACAACCGGGGCCGCACGACCGGCCTGGCCGATGGCGTCGTGATCACCCCGTCGCACAACCCGCCCTATGACGGCGGCTTCAAGTACAACCCGCCGCACGGCGGGCCGGCGGGCAGCGAGACCACATCGGCCGTGCAGGACGCCGCCAACGCGCACCTGCGCGACGGCCTCGCCCGCGTCCGGCGCATCCCGCTGGCCCGCGCCCGGACCGCGGACACCACCGGCACCTACGACTACCTCGCCGCGTACGTCGACGACCTGCCGTCGGTGCTCGACCTCGACGCGGTACGCGACGCCGGGGTGCGGATCGGCGCCGATCCGCTGGGCGGCGCCAGCGTCGACTACTGGGACGCGATCGCCGAGCGGCACCGGCTCGACCTGACCGTCATCAACCCGCTGGTCGACCCGACCTGGCGCTCGATGACGCTGGACTGGGACGGCAAGATCCGGATGGACTGCTCCTCGCCGTACGCGATGGCCTCGCTGATCGCCGCGAAGGACTCCTACGACGTCTCGACCGGCAACGACGCCGACGCCGACCGGCACGGCATCGTGACCCCCGACGGCGGCCTGCTGGCGCCCAACGCCTACCTCGCCGTCGCCATCGAGCACCTGCTGTCGACGCGCACCGGCTGGCCGGCGGGTGCCGCGATCGGCAAGACGATGGTCAGCTCGTCGATGGTCGACCGGGTCGTGGCGGGGCTCGGGCGGCAGCTGCTCGAGGTGCCGGTCGGGTTCAAGTGGTTCGTGCCCGGGCTGCTCGACTCCTCCGTGGCGTTCGGCGGCGAGGAGTCGGCCGGCGCGTCGTTCCTGCGCCGCGATGGCAGCGTCTGGACGACCGACAAGGACGGCCTGCTGCTGTGCCTGCTGGCGGCCGAGATCACCGCGGTGACGGGACATTCCCCGAGCGAGCGCTACCGGGCACTCACCGGGCGGTACGGCGAGCCGGCGTACGCCCGGATCGACGCGCCCGCGACCCGCGTGCAGAAGGCGGCGCTGGCCCGGCTGTCACCGGAGCAGGTCCGCGCGACGACACTCGCCGGTGAGCCGATCATCGCGACGCTGACCGCCTCGCCGGCCGGCGCAGCGCTCGGTGGCCTCAAGGTGACGACCGAGAACGGTTGGTTCGCCGCCCGGCCCTCCGGTACCGAGGATGTCTACAAGATCTATGCCGAGAGCTTCCTGGGCCCCGGCCACCTGACCCGGATCCAGGACGAGGCACGCGATCTCGTCGCCGCCGCCCTGTGACAGCCGGCGGTCCGCGGTCGTAGGGCTGCCTCAGGCGGAGCGGCCGCGGCGGTAGCGCTCGATCAGGGCGTTCGTCGAGCTGTCGTGCTCGAGCTGCCCCTCGGCCTGCAGCTCCGGGACGATCCGCTGGGCCAGCGCCTTGCCGAGCTCGACGCCCCACTGGTCGAAGGAGTTGATCCCCCAGATCGCGCCCTGCACGAAGACCTTGTGCTCGTAGAGCGCGACCAGCTGACCCAGGGTGCCGGGCGTCAACCGCTCCACCACGATCGAGCTCGTCGGCCGGTTGCCCGGGAAGGTGCGGTGCGGCACCAGCGTGGGCGACGCGCCCTCCGCCGCGACCTCCCCGGCGGTCCGCCCGAAGGCCAGCGCCTCGGTCTGCGCCAGGAAGTTGGCGAACAGCAGGTCCTGGTGCTCGCCGACCCGCTCGGCCGGCTGCACGACCCCGATGAAGTCCGCCGGGATCAGCCGCGTCCCCTGGTGGATCAGCTGGTAGAAGGCGTGCTGGCCGTTGGTGCCCGGCTGGCCCCACACGACCGGCCCGGTCTGGACGGCGACCGGCTGCCCGCCCCGGTCGACCCGCTTGCCGTTGCTCTCCATGTCCAGCTGCTGCAGGTACGCCGGGAAGCGCGCGAGGTACTGGCTGTACGGCAGCACCGCGAGGGTCTCGGCGCCGAAGAAGTCGGCGTACCAGAGGCCGATCAGCCCCATCAGCACCGGCACGTTGGCCGCCAGCGGGGTGGTACGGAAGTGCTCGTCGACCCGGTGGAAGCCGGCCAGCAGCTCACCGAAGGCCGGCGGCCCGATCGCCACCATCAGCGAGAGCCCGACGGCCGAGGTGAAGGAGTAGCGCCCGCCCACCCAGTCCCAGAACCCGAACATGGTGTCGATGCCGAAGGCCTTGACCTTCGCCTCCGCCGTCGACACCGCGACGAAGTGCCTCGCGACATCGGCGTCCGCGCCGAGCCGGCCGGTCAGCCAGTCCCGGGCGGTCGTCGCGTTGGCGAGCGTCTCCTGCGTACCGAAGGTCTTGGACACCACGATGAACAGCGTCTCGGCCGGGTCGAGGTCTCGGGTGGCCTCGGCGATGTCGGTGCCGTCCACGTTGGAGACGAAGCGCACCGTCAGGTCGCGGTCGCTGTACGCGCGGAGCGCCTCGTACGCCATCGCCGGGCCCAGGTCGGAGCCGCCGATGCCGATGTTGACAATGTTGCGGATGCGCGCGCCGGTGCTGCCGGTCCAGTCCCCGGAGCGCACCCGGTCGCTGAACGCCGCCATCCGGTCGAGCACCGCGTGCACCTGCGCCACGACGTCGACGCCGTCGACCATCAGCGAGGCGTCCCGGGGCATCCGCAGCGCGACGTGCAGCACCGCCCGGTCCTCGGTGGAGTTGATGTGCTCCCCGGCAAACATCGCGTCGACCCGCGCGCGTACGCCGGCCCGCTCGGCGAGCGCCACCAGCAGCCGCAGCGTCTCGTCGGTGATCCGGTGTTTGGACAGGTCGACATGCACGTCCGCGACATCGGCCGTCATGCGCGTGCCGCGGTCGGGGTCGGCAGCGAACAGGGCGCGCAGGTGCACGTCGCACAGCTGGTCGTAATGGACGGCTAGCGCCCGCCACTCGTCGGTCTGGTCGATCTGCACGAGTACCTCCCGGTGGGCAACGTATCCGGGTCGGCTCAGCGCGCGGTCCAACCCCCGTCTACCGTCCAGGACGCACCGTTGACGCAGGCCGCGGCGTCGGCGCACAGGAAGGCCACGACCTCGGCGACCTCGGCCGGCTCGACCAGCCGCTTCACCGCCGACGCTGCCAACATCACAGTGTCGATCACCTCGTCCTCGGCGATCCCGCGGATCTTGGCCTGGGCCGCGATCTGCCCCTCGACCAGCGGCGTACGGACGTAGCCCGGGCAGACCGTGTTGGAGGTGACGCCACGACCGCCGGCCTCCAGCGCGACCACCTTCGACAGGCCCTCCAGACCGTGCTTGGCCGCCACGTACGCCACCTTGTGCGGCGACGCGCGCAGGCCGTGCACCGACGACATGTGCACCACCCGGCCCCAGCCGCGTTCGTACATGTGCGGCAGCGCCGCCTGGACGAGCCGGAACGGCGCCTCGAGCATCACCGAGAGGATCAGGGCGAAGCGCTCGGGCGGGAAGTCCTCGAGCGGCGAGACGTGCTGCAGGCCGGCGTTGTTGACCAGCACATCCGCCGTGGCGGCCGCCGCGCACACCCGGGCCAGATCGTCGGCTACCGAGAGGTCGGCGACGACGGCGCTGCCTCCCAGCTCCGCAGCGAGCGCCTCGGCGGCGGCGGCCTGCAGGTCGACGACGACCACGTGCGCCCCGGCGGCTGCCAGCCGGCGGGCCACGGCCGCGCCGATCCCGCTCGCGGCGCCGGTGACTACGGCGCGGCGGCCCTGCAGGGTGAGCGGGATGGTCATGGCGCGACTCCTCGACATGGATGGACAGGCCGGCGCGACCGTACTGCGAAGGCGTCGCAGACCTTGCGCGCCTGCCATACCTACTACACACTCACCGCGCAGCGACAGACGATCGTAGGACTTCGGGGAGGCACACGATGACGGCAGCGACGACAGCGGCACCGACGACAGCGGCACCGACGACAGCACCGGCGGGCACCAGGATCGGGACGGCCCCGACGCCGACCGGGCCCACCAGCCCCATCGACTACAGCCAGCGCATCCCGAACAACGTCGACCTGGCGACCGACCGTCGGCTGCAACGCGCCCTGGAGGGCTGGCAGCCCAAGTTCCTGGACTGGTGGAAGAGCCTGGGCCCGGCCGTGCCGACCCACGACGTCTACCTGCGGACCGCCATCTCGGTCGGCCGCGACGGCT
>ENA-OFCD01000259-OFCD01000259.1-metagenomes-genome-assembly--contig:-NODE-259-length-35520-cov-22.391879_pt1 | contig 35520 bp, 26 predicted proteins | sample MGYA00153392_OFCD01 | MGnify analysis MGYA00153392
TTGACAAGTATAAAGAACTCAAAAGCTTGATGAGCTGGAAGTTTCAGTCATTCAAGAAAGTCAAGTTCTTAGGCGTGTGGAGTATACTCATGAATAGGCGAGTATTGAGAACACCATAATCGTAGTCAGGACAATCAAACAAAGAGTTGCTTGACAAGCTTATAGATATTAAATAGCAAATATTTGCTATTTAATATTGAACTAAGTCTAGCTCTTCAAGAGATGCTAGGTTTTTTTACGTGAATCTTTTTACAATTCATCTCTTCTGTATGCTACCCAATACATTCTCTACTTTATGACTATTTTTTTGTTGGCTCCATTGCAACTTCAGCATCAAGCCTAGCTGCGATCGCTTCTAGGGTTGCCTTTTCAGCTTCTTGCATCATTGCCATTGCCAAGAAGGTTGAAGTCATTGCATAGCTTTCAGCTTTGTCAGCTCGGTGGGAAAGCTTCTTGACTTCACGACTGCTTTTCCACTGCTCAACCGTTGACAGTACATCCGCCTCTTTCTCATCAAATTGAGTCTGAAGCTTGGCACGATACTCATCAAATTCGTGTTTTTTAGAATCTAGCGCCGCTTTTGCCTCATCAAGTTTGACTTGGATTTCAACTTGAGTTTTTTTGGGGACCGCTTGAATGTTTTCCCGAAATTGATTAGTGCGCTTTTCGATGGCTTCTAGGTTGTCGTGAAGCTGTTGAGTAAAATTGTCGATCGCAGCACTCATGATATTTCTCTACTTTTGTATTCAATTATAATTGTGTCATAAATCACCAAGTTCTCTCTCTACCCTTTGACTATCTCTGAACTTTCTTTTTGGGCGATCGAAGCCCATCCCCACTTCGATCGCCCAAAAAGAAAGACTGCCTAAATTTACTCCCTGTTAAGGCATTTGTACTAAAATTTTGTCGATCACTATTTTAAATCAGAAAAGCAGATTTTTTGACCATGAGATATGATTGACGAATTATAGTTAAAATTTTAAATGAACGTTGCAATTTTTAGTGTCAAAGAACATGATCGCCGATCGATCGAAGCGGCGAATTTAAATCATAGCCATGAACTAATCTTTTTTGAAACTCAACTCAATCGACATACGGCACTTCTCGCAAAGGATATTTCAGTTGTTTGTCCATTTGTAAATGATGAGGCAGATGCTGAAACTCTAAAGACTCTTGCCAAAAATGGTACGCGTTTACTGGCACTCCGTGCGGCGGGATTTAATAATGTAGATTTAAAAGCTGCTGCTGATTTAGGCATTGCGGTAGTTCGAGTGCCAGCCTACTCGCCCTATGCTGTGGCAGAACATACTGTTGCACTGATCTTAACGCTTAATCGAAAGCTCTATCGGGCTTATAATCGGGTGCGTGATGACAATTTTTCTCTAGAAGGACTATTGGGATTTGATTTGCATGGTTGCACGATCGGGATCATTGGTACCGGCAAAATTGGGCTAATTTTCGCCCAGATTATGCATGGATTTGGTTGTACATTGTTAGGCTACGATACGGTTCCCAATCCTCAGTGTGAGGCTATTAGCAGTGCGCGATACGTTGAGTTGCCAGAGTTACTGGCAAAGTCGGATGTGATTTCACTGCACTGTCCGCTGACTCCAGACAATCATTATTTGATTAATGCCGAGGCGATCGCTCAAATGAAATCGGGTGTGATGCTGATTAATACCAGTCGCGGCGGACTAGTGGACACCAAAGCTGTGATTGCTGGCATCAAATCAGGCAAAATCGGCTATGTGGGGATTGACGTATACGAGCAGGAAGCTGATTTATTTTCCAAAGATTTGTCCAGTGCGATCGTTCAGGATGATGATTTTCAACTGTTGAAGTCCTTTCCGAATGTTGTCATCACCGCTCACCAGGCGTTCTTTACTCGAAATGCTTTGCAAGCGATCGCCGAAACGACGTTAGCAAACATTACTGAATTTGAGCAGGGACGAGTGTTAAGCAATCAGGTCAAACAAACGCCCACTTAAATCCCATTCCAAAACCACTTTACACGAGTTTATTTATGGTCATTTCTAGTCTTGAACCTGAACAAACAGAGTATGATTTTGACTACTCCGCATTAGATTTAGCTGATCCCGATACATTGTTAGCGACCATGCAAAAACTGCGGCAAATCGTCCTTCAGGAAGGGGAAGATATTGTCAAGCCATGGCGATCGAGTATCCAACAGCCCGTGTTTCTTCACAGTGGACTCAATCTAGCCCACTACATTGCGCTGCGCCGCCACGACCTCCGGCCACTGCAAGCCGCTTTGATGCCTTGGGGGTTGTCCTCTCTGGGTCGGTTAGAGGCACGAGTTATACCCAGCTTGGATGCGGTCATCACGACTTTGGGCGCAATTTGTGCGGCTGACACGACGACTTTGCCCAGTCGCCCGTCCATTGAAGCCTTTCTGGATGGCGATCGCCTCCTGCACGAGCAGACTGAAGCGGTGTTGGGGCAGACCTTAACCGATCGGCGGGTCAGAATCATGGTCACATTGCCGACCGAAGCCGCTAGTCATTACAAGTTTGTGCGCAATCTACTGGAGCGTGGGACTAACTGTGTCCGCATCAACTGTGCTCATGACAAATCTAACCTTTGGCAGGCGATGATTGTTCATGTCCGGCGGGCCGAGACCGAAACTGGAAAATGCTGCAAAGTCCTAATGGATTTAGGCGGGCCGAAGCCTCGAATTGCGGGGGTGATCGCGCCGAAGCATCATAAGCAGCATCGCATCTTTACAGGGGATTGTCTGATGTTAACCCGCAACCTGCATCGTCGAAAAAGGGCAACTCATTTTCAGGCCAGTTGTACGCTGCCCGAAGTGCTCGATCGTTTGCAGGTCGGCGCAACTGCCTGGATTGATGATGGCCGCATTGGCGCACAGGTAGAAGATTTGACCCATCACGGTGTGCGTCTCCGCATTACCCATGCAAGTCTAAAAGGGAGTAAACTACGGCCCGATAAAGGACTCAACTTTCCTGACACCGATTTGCAACTTAGTCCACTGACGGCTAAAGATCGCGAAGATTTAGATTTTGTTGCGGCCCATGCTGATATTGTTGGCTATTCTTTTGTGCAATCAGCCAATGATATTAAGCTACTCCAGAAAGAGTTAGCCGATCGGATGCCTCACCCCCGCAAAATTGCGATTATGGCGAAGATTGAAACGCCTCAAGCGGTGATTAATTTGCCAGAGTTAATCGTCCAAGCCGCTGGCCAACAGCCGTTTTCTGTGATGATTGCACGCGGCGATTTGGCGATTGCCATTGGGTATCAGCGACTCGCCGAAATCCAAACCGAAATCCTCTGGCTTTGCGAAGCGGCTCATGTTCCCGTCATTTGGGCCACTCAGGTGCTAGAAAATCTTGTCAAAACGGGCATTCCTTCCCGAGCCGAAATGACCGATGCCGCCATGGCTGAGCAGGCAGAGTGCGTCATGCTGAACAAAGGACCGTTTGTAGCTGAAGCGGTGACGATGCTGGATGATGTCTTAATCCGAATGCAAGCTCACCAATTGAAGAAAACACCTCAACTCCGAGCGCTCCGTTCTTGGTAAAATTGAGAACAGATTTAATGATCTAAAATTACTTTCTTAGTCATCTGGCCAGCCGCGTTAATGTCATAAACGATCGGCACTCCCGTTGCGATTTCCAATTGCATCACGACTTCAGAACTCAGGTTTTCCAGTTGCATGACGATCGATCGCAAAGAATTCCCGTGAGCCGCTATCAACACATTATCTCCCTGCTGAAGGTGCGTCAGAATGCGGCTATTAAAGTAGGCTGCAACTCGCTTTTGCGTATCAGCCAAGCTTTCGCCATTCGGTGGCCGCACAGTATAAGAACGTCGCCATTCATACACTTGCGATTCACCATATTTTGTGGCAGTCGCGGCTTTATTTAATCCTTGCAAGTCACCATAGAAACGTTCATCCAGGGCTGCATTGGTAAAAATGGGCAGTTCTTCAGCGGGATTGCCGTCGTAGTGGTCCCAGCCGTGCCAATCGGAATCATTCATTTCATGTTTAATAATCGGCGTTTTGCCGTCACAGATATCCGTGCGATCGGTGAGACAAATCATCGCCGTTTCGATCGCACGAATCAAATTACTGGTGAAACAAACATGGACTCGATAGCCGCTGAGTCGATCGGCAGCGATCGTTGCTTCGGCCCGCCCGCGCTCGCTCAAAGGCACATCTACCCACCCGGTAAATTTGTTTTGGGCATTCCAAAGGCTCTGACCGTGGCGCAGCAAAATTAGGGTTGCCATGTTGTCCTCCCTATTTAGACTCGTGAACATTGATTGAAGTGCGATGTAGTTGAGCAGAGCCGTATGGACTAACGAGACGCTGCACTTCAAATACTAATTGTTTTCGTCACGCCCCACCTGTTCGATCGCATCCCCTGCACCAACGTCCTCTTCTTGCACAACTGAGAAGTAGATGCCACTCAAACGAATTTTGAGAGACCGTTTAATCCGGCCTGAGTGTCACGCTGCTAGATGATCACATAGTCGATCGCATCGGCTCTCTACCATTTGGCTGATCTAACCGCATTCACAGGATGATTCACGGTGATAAAGAAATTTCGGCATTAACAGGCATTCCCGGTTTAACTAGAGCGCTAGGACGATCGAGACTTATTTTTACACCAAACACTTGCTCCACGCGGTCTTTTTGAACTATCCCGGTCAACGACCGTTAGGTTGTACACCTTAACTGAGACTGTGGAATCTGTGATTTATCTGACTCTAGTCTCAATTCCAGAGATTTAACGGCTCAATTAAGATGCGATTACCCTGCACTTGTAGCCGCTCAGCCGGAACGTTAAAACCTTGATTCTCCGATCGCCCTTCAAACAACCGATAAAGCCCTACACTCCTGTCTCGATCGCATTGACGTCCGAAGTCGGGTGAGAGTGCTACGATCGAACTATCACGACTATCTTCCTCGCTAAATCATGTCTAAAATTGTCTTCGATAACCCCAAGTACAAATCCTTCGAGCTGCCTGGTGCGCGCCCGCAGTACAATCCCGATCGCTATGGCCAAGTGGCTCACATCGCCTTGGATTTGGCGTTGGATATTCCGAATCAAATCTGCGAAGGAACTTGCACCACAACTATTGTTCCCGTTCGCAATGGAATCACAAGCATTGTCCTAGATGCGGTTGAGATGCAAATAAAATCAGTACAGGTATTGGGGAAGGATCAAAACTTTAGCTATGACGGGCATCAATTACAGATCAGCTTGACGAACGCAACCGTGATTGGAAACGCGATCGATCTTTGCATTGCTTACAAACTCGATCGACCTCAGCGTGGAATCTACTTCATAACGCCCAATGAGCACTACCCAAACAAACCGACCCAAGTCTGGACCCAAGGCGAAGACGAAGATTCACGGTACTGGTTCCCCTGCTTCGACTACCCAGGACAGCTTGCAAGTTCCGAAATTCGGGTCACGATTCCCCAGGAAATGATAGCGATTTCTAATGGTGAATTAATTAGGACTGAAGAACACGGTCACTTAGCGACTTATCATTGGAAACAAACCGAAGTTCATCCGACGTATTTGATGACGCTGGCGGTGGGCGATTTTGCCGAAATCCGAGACGAGTGGAAGGGGAAGCCCATTACCTACTATGTTGAAAAAGGCCGCGAAGAATCCGCCAAGCTCACCTTGGGCAAAACTCCGCGCATGGTCGATTTCTTTAGCAATACCTACGGCTACCCCTACGCCTACCCAAAGTACGCCCAAGTTTGCATTGATGACTTCATCTTCGGCGGCATGGAAAACACCTCTACGACGCTACTCACCGATCGATGTCTGCTAGACGATCGCGCCGCCCTCGACAACCTGCGCAGCGAAACCCTAGTCGCTCACGAGCTTGCCCATCAATGGTTTGGCGACTTGACGGTGATAAAGCATTGGTCCCATGCCTGGGTCAAAGAAGGCGCAGCCACCTACGCTGAAGTGCTCTGGCTTAATCACGAATATGGTTCCGACTTAGCTCGGTACTACTGGCTTGGTCAAGCCCGAGAGTACCTTGACGAAGATTCCAACCGCTACCGTCGTCCGCTGGTGACTCATGTGTACCGTGAAGCGATCGAACTGTACGATCGGCACATCTACGAAAAAGGCTCTTGTGTTTATCACATGATCCGCACCGAGCTAGGCGATGAATTGTTTTTCAAAACGCTTTCGACCTTTCTTAACGACAACGCGCATAGAACTGTTGAAACGATCGATTTACTCCGTGCCATTGAGAAGACAACAGGCCGAAATCTAACGTTCTTATTTGACCAATATGTCTACCGAGGCGGTCATCCCGATTACAAAGTTGGGTACAGTTGGGACAATGATTCCAACCTTGCTAAAGTCTCAGTGACGCAAACGCAAGTCGCCGATGGAGAAACCGACGGATTGTTTGATCTTAAATTGCCGATCGCCTTTACTCGCGCAGGCACCGCCCAATCGTTCACCGTGCGAATTCACCAGCGCGATCAAGCTTTCTACTTCCCCCTTGCCGCCAAGCCGGATTACGTCAGCTTCGACGCAGGGAATAACTTTTTAAAAACCGTCGAACTAGACTATCCCCTTTCCGAACTCGCCGCACAACTCGTCCAAGACCCTGACCCGCTCTCTCGGCTCCACGCCGCCGCTGCACTGGGCAAAAAAGGCAATCTTGAAGCCCTAAACCGACTCAAGGATGCCTTAGCTCAAGAAAAATTCTGGGGCGTGCGGGTAGAAATCATTGAGGCGATCGCCGTCATCAAGCTCGACCAAACCATCCCAATTCTGATTGCAGCCCTGCAAGACCCCAGCCCCCACGTTCGCCGCGCTGTCATCCCCGCGCTGGCCCAACAGAAAACGCCCGCTGCCTACGATGCCGTTAAAGGCGTTGCAACCTCCGGCGATCCGAGCTACTACGCGGAATCGGGTGCGATCGCAGCCCTCGGAACCTTCGCAACGTCCGGTCTCTCTGATGCTCCCGAGGAGTCCGAAGTGCTAGCTATTTTGAAGTCGGTCCTCGAAACACGGGACGGCTGGAACCAAGTGGTCCGATCGGGTGCGATTAACGCCCTGAGCAAAATGAAAACCTCTACAGCCGCACTGGATCTATTAGTGGAATACACCCGCATCGGCATCCCCCAGCCGTTACGATTAGCCGCTATCCGGGGCCTAGGAGCGATTTCGACAGGTCAAGAAGCACCGCAACTGGAGCGCATTTTGAATCACTTAAAAGAACTGTCTCGCGATCACTTTTTCCTTGCGCAGCTAGCGGTCATTAGTGCGTTGGGAACCATGGAGACGCCAAGGGCTATTCCGTTTCTGAGCAGTTTTGTCTCACTTCCGGATGGACGAGTGCGGCGCAGTGCAGAAGAAGCGATCGCTCGGGTCCAGAAACGCGTGGGCACAGATGCGTCAGTGAAGCAGCTCCGCGAAGAACTCGATGAGCTGAAAAAAGATAACCAGTCTATGAAAAGTCGATTAGAGGCGATCGAAGCCAAGAAATAACGCCCTAAAAAACGATCGCACTTCCTTCAGCTCTAAAGCGTTGGAAAATGCGATCGTTTTACTAATCTATTAACCGTAACGGGCTTACTTGTTCATCAACTTTTGAACAGCTTCCACAATTTGCGGCGGCTGAACGATGGTCAAGTTTTCCAAAACACCGTTGTAAGGCGTTGGGATATCTTGCGAAGACAACCGAATCACGGGGGCGTCGAGTTCGTCAAAGAATCGATCGTTAATGGACGCAATCAACTCAGCCGCAATCCCGCCTGTTCTCATACCTTCCTCGACAATCAAAACGCGATGGGTTTTTTTGATGGAGGCTCCGATCGTGTCGAAGTCCAAGGGCTTGAGCGAAATGAGATCGATCACTTCAGGATCAAACCCTTCCTTTTCGAGATCCTTCACCGCCTGTAAGACGTGATATCGCATTCGGGAATAGGTCAAAATCGTCACATCCTTCCCCGGACGCACAATTTCTGCCTTGTCCAACGCACACAGATACTCGCCCTCGGGAAGATCTTCCTTCAGGTTGTATAGCAACACATGCTCAAAAAACAGCACGGGATTGTTATCGCGAATGGCCGACTTCAACAAGCCTTTCGCATTGCGCGGGGTCGAACAGGCGACAATCTTCAATCCCGGTACCGCTTGAAAATACGTCTCTAAACGCTGCGAGTGTTCGGCTCCCAGTTGACGACCGACGCCGCCGGGACCTCGAATCACCATGGGAATTTTGAAATTGCCGCCGGAGGTGTACCGCAACATTCCGGCATTATTGGCAATTTGGTTAAAGGCCAGAAGCAAGAAACCCATGTTCATGCCTTCAATGATCGGACGAAGACCCGTCATTGCAGCCCCTACTGCCATGCCAGTAAAGCTGTTCTCAGCGATCGGCGTATCAAGCAGCCGAAACTCACCGTACTTTTCGTAAAGGTCTTTCGTGACCTTGTAGGATCCGCCGTATTGACCGACATCCTCGCCCATGACCATCACCGTTTCATCACGGGCCATCTCTTCGTCGATCGCTTCACGAAGTGCGTTGAATAAAAGCGTTTCTGCCATTGCGTCCTCTATCCGGTTAAGCGCCAGCTATTAGCTAAACATAATGAGTACTTCCAGCTACCTATTCTAGAGGACGACGGCCTACTTTAGGGACACTAGAACTGAATCCCAACCCCACCGCTCAGACCCAACGCAGACGCGGGGCTACCTTGGTAGGCATTGATGCCAAGTTTTGCATCGGTGTAGACGACGATGCCCTTGGCTACTTGAGTCTCAATGCCCGCATTTAGGACCACTGAGTTGCGGGTGCCGATCGGTGAATTAACGCCCTGGTTTTGGACAAAGGCACCACCGACGCCTGCGTAGACATTGGTACCTTTTGCGACGGGGATGTCATAGGTGAGGGTCGGAATGACAGCGCTGTTGTTGCCGTTGAATAGAACCGTGCCGCGAAGGGAGACGGGAGTGTTTGGAATCGCGACGCGACCTTGAACGTTGCCGCCAAAGTTAAGACCGTCGCTGCCCGTACCGCCATTGGTGACGCTGCCTGCGAGACCTGCGCCAACGTAGCCTTTGTTCATGCCTTTACCCGGCGTGGGAGCGGCAGAAGCCGAACTGATGGACAGATTCACGATCGCAGCGGTGGCAGCAAGAGTGGTGAGACCAATTGTTTTAAGAGAGAGTTTCATGGGGTAGCATCCTTAACTGAAATAGACAGTAATAGGTAAAGTGGCGTAGGGGTGATGGAATCAATGCCAGAGGTGAGTTGCACCTGCTGTTGATAACCATGGTTACTTTGTCGTTTCCAGGACGAGGAAAGTTCCTGACAGTTCAAAGAGGCTTTAATTTTCCTCAATTCATAATTTGTTGACAAAAAATCCGGACGAGAGCTGAGCTAGAACCCGCCTAGGACCCACGGATTAGACATTCTAAAAAAATCATTTATTAAGACTTAAGGGTACTTAAGGCTCAATTGACGACAGTCCACGATACAGTTTTGAAGTGAGATATTAGGAATCCGAAGTGATGCAGTCCGCTCCAACGCCTAGCCCATTGCTCAACTCAGATCATGAATTATTTAAAGAGCTGTCGCCTGCCATTTCTTACCACCTGAGAAAGATGCTGCGGCAAAATTACGATCGGCTAACGGACGACCTTGATCTTGAAGGAGACTCCACACTTCCCCGAAAAAGTCCCCTAGCCTCGCAGGTCTTAGCGCAAGGCGGACATACCTACGAGATCACCTCACCCACCTTTATTGCGGAAATTGAGCGTCTCGTCGCGCGCCATCAGACCCTCGGCAGCCAAGGCGTCAAATATCGCCAAGAGCTGCGAAAAACAGAACAAGCTATTTTTGAACTGCTGGGCTTTTCACTGCCGGATGTTGAAAATACGCACACCATCCTAATCATTGACGACACCCCCGAAAATCTGCGTCTGCTATCAGCCGCACTGAGCCAACAAGGCTATGAGGTCCGAAATGCGATCAATGGTCCGCTTGCCCTAAGCCGTGCCCAAGCCATCAAGCCAGATCTAATCCTTCTCGACGTTATGATGCCGGGAATGGACGGTTATGAAGTCTGTCGGCGACTCAAGGCCAATCCGCAAACCCTTGATATTCCGATTATTTTCATCAGCGCCCTTGACGCGGTTATTGACAAAGTGACGGCTTTTAGCGTGGGCGGCGTGGACTACATCATGAAGCCCTTCCAAATCGAGGAAGTCCTAGCCCGCATTGAGCACCAACTCAAAATATGGACGCTTCAGGGACGATTAGAGGAGCAAAACATGCGGCTTCAACAGGAAATACAAGACCGGAAATCCACTGAAGAGCGTTACCGAACCCTAGTCGAAAACACCATCGACGGCCTGTTTAAAACGACCCTCGACGGCCATTTGCTGTCCGCTAATGCTTCACTAGCAAGGATGCTGGGCTACCCTTCAGCTCCCGTGCTAATTCAGGAGTTGGACAATGTCGCTCATCTCTACGCCGAGCCTCGACGTCGATCGGAATTTGTGATGCAGATTAAGGAAACCGGTGATTTGCACCAGTTTGAATCACCCGCAAAGCGTCGGGATGGCTCGCCCATTTGGATTACAGAAAATGCCCGCGCGGTGCGGAATCCCTTGGGAGAGCTTTTGTACTACGAAGGAACCGTCAAAGACATTACTGAAATCAAAGGCGCAATAGACGATCGGCATAAGCGCAAGCAATATATTCGCCAGTTGTTGCTGAGTCTGTTTCCTAAGTCCATCGCCAAACAAATTCTTAAGCAAGGCCAGTCTTCGGTGTCTCGATCGGGAGAGGGCCTAGTGCTCTGGGTAGACTGGAGCACGCTTACCCAGATTTGGCTTAAGGCCCATCCGGACAGTTTGATTAGTGGTATTGGAGATGTGGTGGGGCGGTGTGATCACTTGGCCGAAAATTATGGCATCGAGCATACGCAAATTCGCGGCAACGTCTACTTAGCGGTGGCCGGGTTTCTGTCCCCACAGCTTGATCCCGGCGGTCGGCTTGCGAACTTCGCCCTCGCCATTCAAGAAGTCCTTCGGCAGCTTCCCCCGCCCTTTAATGATCCCAGCTTCGTGCGAATGGGAATCGGGCAGGGTCAAATTCTAGCGGGAGTGGTGGGCGATCAAAAACTGAGCTACGAGGTATGGGGCAGCGCGGTAGACAGTGCGCAGCAGCTCTGTGAGGCCAGCCTGCCGGGGCGCGTCCAGCTATCCGATCGCGTCGCCCAGGCCATTAAAAACACTCACCGATGTGAAGAAACCCGAAAGAGCAGTGCCTTTGAAGCTAAGGGGCGATCGTCGTTTTGGTTAGAGGGCCGAAGGTAAGGGCCAGCGTGCCCTATACTAATCACGACATGAATTATGGCTTCATTATGTTGCCACTAAGTAGTATTGTGTCGTTTGTTTCGCCATCTCCTATGTTGCTGTATATGTCTGTCAGACCCACCAAACCCGCCCCCAAAGGAACTCTCTGGGAAAACGTAAAAGTCCTCGCGATCGCATTGGTGATTGCGCTGTTGGTGCGAACTTATATTGCAGAGCCACGATTCATCCCATCAGAATCCATGCTGCCCACGCTTAGAGTGGACGATCGTTTAATTGTTGAAAAAGTATCCTACTGGACCCAAGCGCCAAAAGCCGGAGACATTGTGGTCTTCAGCCCACCCGAAGTCCTCCAAAAAATGACGGGCTACGGCAAAGACCAAGCCCTAATCAAACGCATTGTCGGCATTCCCGGCGATCGCATCTTGATTCAAAACGGCAAGGTGAACGTCAATGGCACCGATCGAAATGAACCCTTTATCAACGAAGCGCCCAACTACCTCTGTCCAAGTTCCGTCACACCATTCTGCCAAAGCGTCGAACCGGGCAAACCCTTCGAGGTGCCCACTGAATCCTATTTTGTGATGGGGGATAATCGGAATAATAGCAACGACTCTCACGTATGGGGCTTTCTGCCGAAAAAAGAAATTATTGGACGTGCATGGGTGCGGTTTTGGCCCTTCGATCGGTGGAATTCATTCTAGAGACAGCGTTTAAAACACCGCATTTAAAAACCCGCGTTCAAAAACCTTTGCAGCTAAAAATAGTTTCACTTCCAAAAATCGATGCAATCGTGGGACAGTGGCCTAAGAATAAGTGACCCATGAGTCGTTCGAGTGTGAGCATCCAACCCAATTTTTGGTCCCGATTAGACGGATTATCTCAAAGCGATCGCAGCGCAATCGGTCAGAAGATTTTGCTGGGGCATCTTTGGCTGACGATCGTAGGTTTGGCGGTGCGTGTTTGGATGGGATGGGCAACCCAATCGCTGAGTTTGCTAGCGGATTCGCTCCATACATTAATTGATGCCGTAAGTGCAACGTTGAGCTTGATGGCGCTGTCCTCACCCGATCGCTTTAATGGGCGTGAATCGTGGTCTCACGGGCCACTGGAAACAGCGCTTATCCTGGTACTGACGGCTGTTCTTGGCTTTGGGGGGTTAAGCTTAGGGTCGATCGCCATTCATCAGCTTACCTTGACTCCAAGCCTAGCCATGATGCCTGCTATCACCATCACCTCTGCGATGATTCAAGTGATGGCGCTTGTAATCATCGCCCAGAGTGTCGCGGCGTTTCTTCAATATCGCATCGGGCGTCATCTAAGTAGCATTGCTTTGAAGATTCATGCGTTGCAGTTTTTGCAAGATGTGTGGCTCAATATTGGATTATTAATTTCGCTTGTGTTGATTTCCCTCGGGTATCGCTGGCTGGATTCCATGCTGACGATCGCCCTAGTTCTAACCTCGGGAATTAGCCTATGGAGGGTGATTCTACGACAGTTACCTACGCTGATTCAGCCCGTTGCGATCGCCCCAGAAGCCCTGAAGCAACTGGTTCGACAGGTGCAGGGCGTGACCCAATGTGTGAAGGTCCAATCACGAGGAGTCGTGGGTCGTCAGGTGTGGGTAGAGATGACGCTAGTGTTGCATCCTGAGTTTATGGGATCTCAAAATTGGGTGACGCAGCAGATTGAGGCATTGATTCGCGATCGATATGGCCCAGTGCAGGTAAGAATTGAGGTGGCGGGCGATCGGCTAGAGAAAGATGAGGACCGAGAATAATCCGAAGAAACTTTCCAAATGTTCTCTAATTGCGATCGCTCTTTTACTCAGATACCCTCAACAATAATCGTTTGAAAATGTTTGAGAATTTTGCAAAACACGATCGAGATCATTTCCTTCATTTAACATTGAGAACAGATTAGACGTTGCATATTTAGGAATCCCATTGGTGATCTGGAGTTTGAGAAAAAGGAACTCACTTCCATTCACCACAAGCCCAAAACAGGGACGATGCACCCGAGGATTTGCTAGCATATGAGCGAGGGTTTGAGGAATCGCTTTGGTGATGGAGAACTCCGAATTTTTTGCTTCAATAACCGTCACCCAAAGCATCTCCTGAACCACCAAAACATCAATACTACCCTGAATGATTTCACCTTCATCTTCCGCACTCACTTGAATACTCGCTTCCCCCTCCACCCGAGTCGGAGGCTCATAAAACCCAGCCAGATCCAAAATCGGAGAAAGCACCACCATTTTCACAATGCTTTCCATGACTGGATATTCCAACAAATATAGATAATTACGTTTCAGTCGATCGAGCACCCTATGTTCTGATTCAGTGAGCATGACACTCTGACCGCGCCATTCTAAAAAGAAATCTGCCGCTTCAGATTTTTGGAGCTTGAAGCGAGTTTCGAGATCGTGGAGTGTGAGGGTGTGAGGTGCGATTGTTTTGGCAACCATGGTAATGAATCAAAAATAGACCCCAAGTCTCACCATAGCGCTTCATCACCATCTTGCGCATTAAACCCAATTTGTCCCTCCGCCACAATTTTAAACTTGACCAACACATCATCAATCTGAATCGGAAACTGAATGCCATCTCGATCGGCTCAAATCTCTCGCGGAAAACAGAGTCCCGTATCACGCTCTGCCGTAAAAAGCGCATCATACCCCCGATCGTAAACCGCATTCCGAAGCCGCGAAAATGCCGGACCATAAGGACACAGAAAATCAATATCCCGACTCAAACGATATTCCTCATACGCCATCACCAACATCGTGCCCCCACCGAAATACGTTTTGCAAGATTGGAAAAATTGACGATCAATAGACTGAAGAACTCGCAAAATTTGATTATGCAACGGATACCGAAATGTCATCGCCTAAACATCGCCTAAACCTCATTGACTAACCAAGAGTAATACTTCAGCGCTAGCTCCCGAATCACCGTTGCTTCCCCGTCGCGCGATCGAAGCCTCACGACCTTGCCAACAGAGCGATCGGAGAAACGGCAAATCCTCAAGCTTTACTCTAGTTATGGTTCACCGTCTGCCTCTTCGAGCATCTCCACCTGCGCCGGATGGAAATATTCGTGAATCTGTTCTGCGACGCGAGGGCCGATACCCGGAACGTTCGCCAACTGATCCACGCTCGCTTCACGGATATAGTCGATCGATCGAAAGGTGGCTAGAAGCTGCTTCTGACGATAGTGGCCTAGTCCTGGAATCTCATCAAGGCGCGATCGCTGCATTCGTTTCGATCGTTGTTGACGGTGGAATGATACGGCAAAACGGTGGGCCTCGTCGCGGAGTCGGCGCAAAAGCTGCACGCCCGGTTGATCGGGAGCAGTTTCGATCGGCAGAGATTCGCCGGGAAGAAAGATTTCCTCGCGCTGTTTGGCCAAACTCACGACCCGAATTTCTTCCAGCAAATTCATCTCTCGCAGTGCCGTAATCACCGCTGATAGCTGTCCCTTCCCACCATCGATCATAATCAGATCCGGAAAATCAGAAAACGCCGCCGACTGCCGAGTCAACACCGACGCCTCGTTCCATTTACGAATATGTTCACCTCGGGCCTTAGCATTAGCATACTTTCGGAATCGTCTCGTGATCACTTCCGCCATACTCGCGAAGTCATCAGAGTGACCGGGACGGACATCAGGGTTTTGAATTTTATAATGACGGTAATGTTGCTTGGCGGGCAACCCATCGACGAACACGACTTGGGACGCAACCGCATCCGATCCTTGAATGTGAGAGATGTCATAGCCTTCAATGCGACGCGGCAACTCAGGCAAATCCAGAATCTCAGCTAAATCCTGCACAGCCTGGTTGTTTCGTTCCACCACCCGCTGCGTTCGCGCTAGTTCAAATCCGGCGTTGCGCTCCACCATATCAAGCAAGTCTGCCTTTCCCTGACGCTGGGGATGCTCGATCGTCACCTTACGACCTTTGGATTGCGTCAGATAAGTGGATAAAAACTCACTGTCCGGCAACTCATGCTGCACGAGAATTTCAGCCGGAATCTCAACCGCATCTACCGTTTGATAATGTTCTTCTAAAACCCGCTGCAAAATCGCCCCCGGCTCACCCGACTGCGCATCTGCTACAAACCCCAATCGCCCAACCAATCGCCCCGCCCGGATTTGGAATAACTGCACACACGCATGATGCTCATCACTCACCAAGGCGATCGCATCTCGCGACACCGTATCGTCAGACAGCGAAACCTTCTGTTCGGCCCCCAAATTTTTTAGGCCCAAAATTTGATCGCGCAGTCGAGCTGCGTGTTCAAAGTTCAGATCTTCTGCCGCATGGTCCATCTGGTCCGATAGCGTATCGGTCAACTCCTTCGTCCGCCCTTGAAAGATCATCGCCACTTTGTTCAAGGTTTTGCGATAGCCTTCAGCATCAATTAAGCCCTGACAGACGCCTGGACAACGGCCAATATCATAATTGAGACAGGTGCGATCCTTAAACAACGGCTGCGGACGTTGACGCAGTGGAAAAATGCGTTTTACCAAGTTCAAGGTGCTGCGAAGCTGTTGCGTATCGACGTACGGACCATAGTAACGATCGCGTTTGTTGCCCATGTTTCGACGACGGGTGATGAAGATGCGTGGATAGTCGTCAGACCAAGTAATACAAAGGTAAGGATATTTTTTGTCGTCTTTCAGAAGAACATTAAAATGCGGTTGATTCAGCCGAATTAAATTAGCTTCGAGGGCGAGCGCCTCGGCTTCAGTGTCGGTGACAATGAATTCCACATCCGTCACCACCCGCATCATCATTAGGATTCGCGGACGGGTATCTTTCCCGTTGAAATATTGCCGCACGCGGGATTTCAACGCTTTTGATTTACCGATGTAGAGAATTTGATCCGTCGCGTCCTTCATCGTGTAGACGCCCGGTTCCATCGGGATTTCCCTTAGGCGTTCTTCCAGCCGATCGGGATCGTGAATTAACGGCAAAACTTGAGGCCGATCGGTCGTTGATGGTTCTTTGGTGAAAGTAGTGGAAGAGGCGATCGAAGTCATGATGATCTACGCCATGGATCGGATAGAGGGATAATTTAGGCGGCCAGCTTTGCTTCTACAATGGCAACGAGCTTAGTCGTCCATTCTTCGACTAGTTCAGTTGTTTCAGCTTCTACCATAACGCGAATGACGGGTTCTGTACCGGATGCGCGCACCAAAATCCGCCCCCGATCGCCCATCGCAGTTTCAGCTTCAGCAATAGCCGCCATCAAAGGTTCGCATTTCTCCCAATTCAGACGAGTATTTCGATCGTTGACGCGGACATTCCGCAAGACTTGGGGATAGGTTGTAAAACTCCGATCGACCAAATCAGCCAGATCACCCCCCGAGGATTTGACCAATTCGGCCATGTGCAGCGCCGTCATTAGCCCATCACCACTGACGCCAAAGCGCGGACAGAGAATATGCCCGGACTGTTCACCCCCAAGCTGTGCACCCGTCTTCAGCATTTCAGCATGGACGTACTGATCGCCCACGGCGGCCCGAATCAACGTACCGCCCAGCTTTTCCCAGGCCCGTTCAAAGCCGAGATTGGACATCACAGTCGAGACAATGGTGTTCTGCGGCAATTGCCCGCGACCCAAAAGCTGTTTGCCCCAAAAATACAGGACATAATCACCATCCACCGTGCGGCCTTTGCCGTCCACATACAGCGATCGATCGGCGTCTCCATCGAAGGCAATCCCAAAATCGGCCTGGTGCTCTTTGACCGCATTTCGTAGAATTTCGAGGTGAGTGGAGCCGCAGTTGACATTAATACGATCGCCGTCAGGGGTGGCATGAAGTGCGATCGTCGTTGCGCCCAATTGCTGAAAGACTTCTACAGCCGTTCGAGTCGCCGCACCCCAGGCTAGATCTAACACCACTTTTAAACCCAAAAACGGCACAACAGAGTTTTCAATCAAAGGTGTGATTAAATCCTTTAAATAAACATCTAGCAAGTCCGGACGATTTAAATGCTGTCCCCAAAGATCTTTGCCTTGGGGTAGGTCGAAGCTGATTTTGCCTCGGAGGGCGGCCTCGATGCGCTGCTGAAGATCGGGCGCAAGCTTAGTCCCATTTGCGCCAAAAAACTTGATTCCATTATCCGCCGGAGGATTGTGACTAGCAGAAATCATCACGCCACCGATCGCCCCAGTCTTTGCCGTAACGTGAGCCACCACAGGCGTCGGACACATCCCGACATTCCACACGTCTAGCCCCGCAGACGTAAAGCCACTCGCAATCGCCGTCGTCAACATATCACTAGAATTTCGCGAATCTCGTCCCAGAACTACAGGCGCATGGGCACCCGAAACTTCCCGAAGGACCAATCCCGCCCAGTAGCCCACCCGCATCGCCAACGCCGCCGTCAGCAAATCCCCCGCCTTCCCTCGGATGCCATCCGTTCCAAACAACGCCCCATCCGGTAAATGTAGATCGCCCCAAGTTGGATTGGATTGCCCCAAATTGGATTGCATAATATTAGACTGCACAGTATCGGACGCTAAATCTGTGGGTTTCGTGGACGAAATAACCATTGCTAACTTCCTACCGTGGCCGAAATTGATGTTGGCAGCTTATTCTACACTCCTACCTGCACTAGCAGTGGCTCAAAGGCATTCCACGACAACGCCCGATCGATGTAGCGCGGCGTGTTGGGATCGTAGGGGCTGTGCAGACGATCGATCGCCTGAATCTCCGCATCCTCCGGAATAACCGGAACCTCAGGATCAAACGCCGTCGGACACATTAGCGAGCTAGAAAAGCCTTTGAAAATGGCCACCTGATCCGGGGTTCCTTGAATTTCTAGTGTCACTATTAAAACTTCCTGTGGACACTGCACGGTGTACGCTTCCAATCGCAATCCTTTTGACGTCATCATGATTAAAGTATTCCCCTACGCACTTCCCGACGCATTTTCTTGGGCACTCGCTTACGAACTCTTTTACGAACCGAGCGCCGATCGTTTCCGCTTATTAAAACGAAAGAATACAAAGTACCCTAAGTACAGCACGTAGAGCACTAAGCCCACGACGCCAATCCCGCCAAGAAACCACGCCTTGGTGGTAGGGTGAAACAGTTCTTTAAACGCAAACGGTGGCTGCATCCACAAATAGCAGAGCGCTTCATTAGCCGGATCCAAAATCGCAATTCCCGGCAAAAACGCACAGCGTAGAACCGGAAGTTGAAGCAGTGCGCCTATCAGACAGTAAGCACTCACGCTCCAGCGCCAAGCCGTCAACCCAAACTTCAGCGGGGACTCCTGCTGATCCTTAAGTTCGTCATTAATGTCTACCCAGAACCACAGCGCGATCGGCATCAGCACTCGTGCCAACCAGCCCGTAATAAACCCGATCGGAATCGCCCCAATCAGTAGATAAGTGCTAATCGCCAGCAAGCTCGAAACTCGCCAGTAAATCACCATAAGCTGCGTGATCGGCTCGTTCTGTTTCACAAATGACCCGACGAGCAGCACCAACGGCAAAATCACCGTGAGCACCACAGCCAGTCGATAATCGGTCCAGACCAGTGAAGGAATCCAAGTTGGCATAGCAGGATGGCAATTGAGGCTAGGTATTTCAGGTTAAACAGCTCAGACCATACCATTTCTCACCTTACAAAACACGACCGCATCTTAAAATTCCGTGGGAAAATAAGATGCGGTCGCGCTTTACAACAGATATCCTACATAGACGCCCCCGTGGACGGCTGGATTCGGTCACGATTAGTTGTCGTAAACCAAACATTCAGTTGCGTCGGGGTTCTCGTCACAGTAGCGCTCAAGAGAATTCTTGGGCTTAGCACTCCGTTGATGAGCCGCTTCAGCCCTGAGTTCTTCTAGGGCGTCCTGCTCAGACGCACACGCCTTAGAGTTGATACCGTTGATGTCACAGACTTCACGAGCCTGTTCGCGGGCTTTTACGATAGTTTCTTCGAGATTGTTACTCATAATGCTGTTTCCAAGCGCTCTTCTAAAAGATCAAACGGTCTGACGTGAGGAAGTCTCAGTCATTCATTTGTTAGTCTAACCTGCCTTTTGACATCTGGGGATTGGGAAACCGTCTACAAACTAGAGTGTTCGTGAACGCGATCGCAGGGAGGTTTTTTCTTGTGATAGTCTAGATGTATCCCGGCTTCCCCCTGTAACCCCTATGCAATGGACCTCTGCCCTCTCTAGCAAGGCTTCTTTGGAGGCATCTTTACACGATGTCTTGACTCGCGCTCGCGCCAATTTGATCGGGGAGCCGACTTTAGCATTTCTTTTCATTTCATCTGCCTTTACCAGTGAATATGCTCGGGTGATGCCGCTAGTGGCCGAACAGTTGCCGGGAGTCCCGCTGATTGGCTGTAGTGGGGCGGGAATCGTTGGGACCATGCCCGATTCTCAAATCCGGGAGGCTGAAGAGGAGGTCGCTATTAGTCTCGTGCTGGCGCAGTTACCGGGAGTCGAGGTGACGCCGTTCCATGTAGACACCGATCGGCTGCCGGATCTCGATGGTTCGCCGGGGGCTTGGTCTCGTCTCATTGGTGCGGATCCAGATCAGTCGCCTTGCTTTATTATTTTCTCGGATCCGTTTTCACGGGGAATTAAAGATTTTCTAGCTGGGCTGGACTATGCCTATGCCGGGATGCCGAAGATTGGGGGAGTCGCAAGTTCAGGGGTGCCTAGTGGGGCGATCGCCTTGTTTGCCCATGGTCGGATGTACCGCGAGGGGACCGTGGGCGTTGCGATTTCGGGCAATATTGAATTAGAGACCATAGTCGCGCAGGGATGTCGTCCTATTGGGGAGCCGTTCCGGGTGACGGAAAGTGAGCGCAATATTATTTTGAAGATGGAGACAGAACCAGCAGCCGTCGGACGGATGAAGCCGCTGGAGCAGCTACAAACGCTAGTCCAATCCCTTGATGAGGACGATCGAGCGTTGGCACAGTCGGCGCTGTTTGTGGGTGTGGCGCAGTCGGAGTTTAAGCAGTCGCTAGGAGCGGGGGATTTTCTAGTGCGCAACTTGATGGGCTACGACCCCAAGGAAGGGGCGTTAGCGGTGGGCGATCGCATTCGATCAGGGCAACGGATTCAGTTTCATCTGCGAGATGCGGCTACGTCGGCAGACGATCTCAAAACGCTATTGCGAATCCATCGGATACAGTCCATTGGAAAAACTCAGGCGATCGGGTCGCTGATGTTTGCGTGTTTGGGCCGGGGGGAGGCGCTTTACGATGAGCCAAACTATGATTCGCGTATGTTTAGGGAACACTTAGGCCCAATGCCCATGGCGGGGTTTTTCTGTAATGGCGAAATAGGGCCAGTCGGCGAAAATACCTATCTTCATGGATTCACGTCCGTGTTTGGCATTTTTCGGCCAAAGCATCCTTGAACTATTCCACTAACTGATTTTCCTGTCGAAGGAAAGACTCAATAAACGGATCGAGATCGCCATCCATCACATCCTGAATAGCCGTCGTCTCATGACTGGTGCGTAAATCTTTCACCATTTGATAGGGATTAAAAACATAGTTTCGGATTTGCATTCCCCAAGCCGCTTCTACAATATCTCCCCGAATTTCTGCAATTTCCTCTGCCTTTTGTTCCTGAGCGACCACGAGTAGTTTGGACTTTAGAATGGCCAACGCTTTCTCTTTGTTTTGCAGTTGACTTCGTTCCTCCGTACAGCGCACCGCAAGGCCCGTTGGGATATGCTTAATGCGGACTGCTGTCTCTACTTTGTTCACATTTTGTCCGCCTTTTCCGCCTGCACGCGAGGTTGTGATTTCCAAATCTTTATCCGGAATATCTAACTGCACTTCATAATCAATCAATGGCATCACTTCCACCCCAGCAAAGCTCGTTTGCCGCTTATCATTTGCATTGAACGGCGAAATCCGAACCAATCGATGCGTGCCCTTTTCAACTTTCAAATAGCCATAGGCGTAGCGACCCTCAATTTCGATCGTCACCGACTTAATCCCCGCTTCCTCGCCTTCAGACATATCTAAAGTGCTGACTCTATACCCATGCTTCTCCGACCACCGCACGTACATCCGTAGCAACATCTCCGTCCAATCCTGCGCATCGGTACCGCCCGCCCCCGCATTAATCGTCAGACGTGCGCCCTTGGTGTCGTAGGGACCCGAGAGCATTTGCTGAAGCTCCCACTGATCGAGATGGTAAGAAAGCGATCGAACATTCTCCTGAGCCTCATCAAGCAACGACTGATCTAGCTCTAATTCCAACAGTTCTAAAACCGTCGAAGCGTCATCCAACTGCATTTTCCATTTTGCATAGCCTTCTAAATGCGACTTATACTCATTCAACTCTTGCAAAGTGGCCTGGGCAGAGGTCTGGTCGTCCCAAAATTCTGGCTGCGAGGCGACTTGTTCGAGATCTTGAATCTTAGCTTTTAGCGCAGGAACGTCAAAGATAGTCCTGAGTTTTACCCAGGCGATCGGTGAGCACATCAATCTCGCGTTTCAGTTCAACGGTATCCATTCAGTTCAGCAGCAGGTAAAGAATAGCGAGCCTAAATTCTAGCGACTTTTGAGTCGATCGTAACGCCTGCTACTTAATCCACGCAAACACGTCATCTCATCAAAGGGTAAAATTTCAGCCCCATCACCAAATCTTCGCCATCTTTAGCACAAATCCCACTAACTCCGGTCCGCAGTTCACTCCATCCGGGTTGTCTAGGATTTCAGGTGCCTGACCCGATCGATAAAGGTACACTTTGCGCGCTTTACGATCGATGAGCAATCCTAATCGAACCCCATTTTCGATGTACTCCTGCATTTTTTCTTGCAATGATTTCATTGTGTCACTGGCAGATCGCAATTCAATCACGAAATCAGGAACAATCGGTGCAAACGAGTCTTTCTGTTCATCCGTCAGAGCATTCCACCTTGCGGCCAAAATCCATGAGGTATCAGGCGATCGCGTTGCCCCATTAGGAAGTGTAAATCCAGCACTAGAATCAAACACCTCACCCGTCCCATCACTGTCCGCCCAGTTAGCAACTTGTTGTGAGATTTTAAGGTTTCGATTTCCGGTGTCTGAAAAAGCGGGGGCACAATCGTAATTTCTCCAAGGGCCGATCGTTCAATGCGTAATTCAGGGTTGCTCAAACAAAACTGATAAAATTGTTCATCTAGCATTGCCTTTGACGCTGTTAGGAACCCAAGATTGATTTTGATATCAGCAGATTCGGCTTTGATGAGTAAGCTAGTCATACGGGATGGTCCTCGCTCAATACATCGGTGATCTTATGCTTTAGTATACCAATACTGCGATCAAACTAAGCCTTGAACGATTGCGCGCGCAGTCTCTTCCGGCTTTTCCAAGTGCGGAACATGGCCACAATTTTCGACCCAAGTCAACTGTGCCTTCGGAATGGTTTTTTCAAATTTTGCCGCATCTTTTGTGCCTAAGATGCGATCTTGACGACCCCAAATAATCTGCGTCGGGGCAGAAATATGGCTAATGCGATCGCCTAGGAACCCGTAGCCGCCGCTTTTTGTAAATGCAATCAACGATCGACTCCACCCCGGCATCTCTAAATGCAATGCCGCACACAGTTCTGCATCTGCCGTCACAAAAGCAGAATCATAGTACGCCCGCTCGCTGACCTTCTGGCGAACCTTAGGCTGCCGGAGAAAATCCGTCACAGCCTGTCCCAACGGCTCAATGAAAAACTTCGCCAACACCGGACCCTTCGCAAATCCTGCCGCATCCAGCAACACTAACTGCTTCACCGCCTCCGGATAGGTCAGCGCAAAGTCGATCGCCGCAGCCCCGCCCATCGATGCCCCCACCAAAACCATCGGTTGTCCAATACAAGTCTTCCAAAAGGCATGGAGGTGCGCCTTGATCATCGCCGGGTCAAACTGCGCTGCCACCGATCGATCCGTAAACCCAAATCCCAACAGATCCACCGCCCACACTTGATGCGACCTTTTTTCTAACTCCGGCATCAACCGCCGAAACTCAAACACTGAACTATCGAACCCATGGAGCAAAACGATCGGAGCATTCGAGGGTGAATCTGACAGTGAATCTGACGGCGAAAACTGGACAACGCTGGTCTCAATTTCGACATTTCCCATCAAAATCGATCGGCGTTGTATCCGCATCGCGAAGTCTATTGAGGTCGTTTCAGTCAAATTAGCCGCAGTAGAAGGAAGGAACGCAGGAAACATAGTTTTTGGTCACAATGCGAATTTGAAAATACTGACAGAAAAAGCACGTATTCTGGGCATCCTAATCATAGTTACGGACGGCAACGAATTTTTAAAAGGTCTTCCGTAAGACTAGAATTCAATGCCCAAATTCTTGTAATAAAATTGCACGAGTTTTCCAATCAGCGGTTATCTTGTATTATCGCGCTTATTTACCCGCATTTCGTCTCAGGAGTTAATCGCCATGCCATTTCCCGGTTTTTCCAGCGGGTATGACACCCAGTCCCTCCAAGCTCCTACCCCTCTCCAGACGCCTGGATTAACTCCTCAAACCCAACAAACGCCCCAACAAACGCCTAGCCGCACTTCATCGCTAATTTTCGTCGATGCTGGCGTCCAGGATGCGGGGGAACTGATATCAACGCGATCGGCCAACACCGAAGTCGTCTATCTGAGCACCACCGAAGACGCCATAGATCAAATAACCCGTACCCTCCTCAAATATGACGGGATTTCCACCGTTCACATCTTCAGCCACGGCGACAGTGGACGACTGAACTTCAGCAACGGTTGGCTGGCCGCAGACAACATCAGCCACTACACCGCCGAAATCAAATCCTGGTCCCAAGCCCTCAGCACCGATGCAGATATCTTGCTCTATGGCTGTGACGTCGCAGGTGGCGTAGCGGGAGCGGCTTTCATTCGCGAATTGGGGATGCTCACTCATGCGGACATTGCGGCATCGACTAATAAAACCGGAAAAGGCGGCGACTGGATCTTAGAAGCTCAGACTGGATCAATCGAAGCGACGATCGTCCCCGATCGAGCGCATCAAGTTGCCTATGGCTACAGTTTAGATCAGCAGGTCAGACTCCTTTCCCAAAGCGACCCAACTTTAGCGAGTAGCGCAGTCGGTGGGACCATTACGGAGAGAAGCGTCAGTCAAGATGGAAAACTCATTGTCTTCAGCAGCAGTGCAACCAACTTAGTCGCAGGCGACACCAATAATCGCAGAGATATCTTTCTCTACGATCGCCGTACCGCGACGCCCACCACCACGCTAATTAGTTCGAGCGCAATCGATCCTACCCAATCCGCAAACGGCGATTCCGTCGAGGCTTCGATCAGCAAAGATGGCCGTTACATTACCTTTTTGAGCAATGCTAAAAATCTAACCCCAGATGTCGTTACCGGAAACGTCAATCAACTCTATCGATGGGATCGAACCACAAACCAAACGACCTTGATTAGCAAATCAGCAACAGCAGTTGGGGATGGCAATGTTAGTGAAGCGGTCATGAGTAACGATGGGAAATCGATCGCATTTGTCAGCACGTCTAGCAATCTGAGCGGGAAGTCGGTGGGTGGAACGGCGATCGTAGACCTGAATGGGATACAGGATGCATTTCTATGGCGGGAAACGGTAGGCCCACTCCTCATCAGCATGAATTCGACGAGTAACCAAAGTGATTCTTCAGGGGTTAACTCTGGCATCGAAATTAGCGGCAATGGGAATTTCGTCACCTTTAATTCCAATTCAAATTTACTCATTCCAAGTGTACAAACCAGATCCAATGTCTATGTCTATGACGTTGCTAACAGTGATCTCAGTATTGCAAGCTTTGATGCCATCAACGACGTTGCCTTTGGAGCCAGTGTTGGCCCTGCGAAAGTCAGTATTACGAGCACAAATAAACTCCGTGTTGTATTTAGCAGCAGCTTTCCTGCAACGAGTGATACCAATGGAACAGAAGACGTCTTCGTCGCTGAACGAAGTCTAAGTCTAGGTTCTATCTTTGATGTCAAACTTGTAAGCCTCAAGCCAGGTGGGCTGACCAGTGGGAACGGGGATTCTAGCAATGCAGTCATCAGTGCAAATGGTCGCTACATCGCATTTACGAGTAATGCCAGCGATTTAGTGACGGGTGACACCAACACCAAACAAGATGTTTTTATCCGGGATCTAGATTCAACAACTCCAGCCACTGCGACCCGTTTAGTTAGCCGAAATAGTACGGGAGGTGCCCTAGGAGATGGGACGTCATCCAAGGTTCGGATCAGCGATGACGGTAACATTGTCACCTTTACCAGTGCAGCTACGAATCTGGTCGGTGGGGTTGTAGCCAATGATCCGAATGGAGCAGGTGAGGATGTCTTTACCTACAACCGAACTGACGATACGCTCACGCTTGTGAGTCAAAAAGTAGGGGCGGCAACCACAACAGCCGACCTTCCCACCAACGCTCAAAACATCCGAACCCTCCAGACGCCGATCGTCAGTGGGGATGGCAGTACCATTGTCTACGCCAACGACGCGACAAACATTGTTAGTAAAGATACCAATGATGTGGCAGACATTTTTGCATTCAATGTTGCAACGTCCGCCAATACGCTCGTCACCACCGTCGTCAGCAATCAAAACTCCATCACAGGAGCCGGAAACTCGACCATTCAACCGATCGGATCGGTCAGTAAAGACGGTCGCTATGTCGTCTTCTCCAGCACCGTCAACAGCTTAGTAATCGGCGATACGAACGCACAACAAGATGTCTTTCTGCGGGACACAACCTTGCTTGCGAGCGATCCCAATGCGCTTAAACTGATCAGCCGATCGTCTGTCAGCACCAAGAGCGGTAATGGCTTATCCAGTCAGCCGTTCATTAGTGCTGATGGGAAATATGTCGTCTTCTCTAGCACGGCCTCAGACCTCATCTCTGGAGATAACAGTCTAAAGGATATCTTCCTCTACGACGTGACCAGCAGCGCGATTACCGCGATCGTCAGTCGGACAACGGCTGCTTTAGGCAATGCCGGATCGGATAACGCCAGCGTCGCAGTAGACACGTCGGGAGAAGTGTACGTTGCCTTCACGAGTCGAGCAAGTAATTTGGGATCCACGGTTTCCAATGGATTTAATAACGTTTATCTCTGGAAAAAATCAACCGGAGCAATAGCCCTTCTCAGTCGAACCACAGCAGGAGGAACGGGTGGCAATCAAGATGCCCTCACGTCGATCATTAGCGCAGACGGTAAATATGTCGCATTTTCTAGCATTGCTAGCAACCTTGAAGGCGCAGGAACGATCGATACAAACAACGTATCAGACATCTTTTTGTATGACATTACCGCCAACACGTTAAAACTCGTGAGCCAATCCGCCTTAGGAGCGATCGGGAATGATGCGTCGTTCAATCCCGTGATTAGTGATGTGGGCGGCGTTGTTGCGTTTGAAAGTAACGCTACCAACCTAACGGCGATTGCAGACACTAACAGTGCGGCTGATATTTTCCGATCGGCGGCGGGTATCGTGTCTCTCGTCAGTGTAAATGCAGCGGGAACGGCAGCGGGGAATGCTGCATCAGGGCAATCGGGACAACAATCTGGATTCACGGGAGTGAGTCTCAGCGCCGATGGGAGTTCGATCGCCTTTACCAGTTCAGCAAGCGATCTAAGCGCCACACCCGATACCAATTCCAAGTCAGATGTCTTCGTTCGCAACGTCAACAAAACCACTTTAATTAGCCAAGTCGCCGGGACCATCAGCAACGGCACATCCAGCAACGTCGTCATCAGCGGCGATGGACAAACGGTAGCCTTCATCAGCACGGCGACCAATCTTTCTCCCCGTGATACCGATGCCAATGCCGATGTCTACATCAGCAGCGCGACAACGCCTGCCCCTGCACTGATCAGCAGCAACGTCGCCGGGACCGGAAGCAGTAATGCCGCAGCCGGGACGGTGAGCCTCAGCCGAAATGACGGATTCCTAGTCTTTGATAGCCGTGCCTCTAACCTCGTCCTAAATGACGCCAACGGTTTCTCCGATGTCTTCCTAAGGCCCACCAAATCGATCGTCGCCCTCAAAGCAACCACCAATACCGCCAAAGAAGGCAGCACCACCGAAAACGGCGTCTACGAACTCACCCGAACGGACGGCACAGGCACGCTGCAAGTCAAACTTAAGCTCGACACCCTCGTGCCTAACGGCGCTAAACCTGAGGACTTTATCCTCACCGCCGATAATGGGGTAGTCATTCCGATCGCCTTGGGAATTGCCACCATCATGTTCGCCGACGGCATTAGCAAAGTCACGCTGACCCTCAAAGCGATCGCTGACAGCAAAGCCGAAGCCGACGAAACAGCCAAGTTCACCCTTGATCTGGATAGCACTTACAGCATTGATCCAACCGTTAATACCGGAACCGTAACGATCGCCGCTAACGAAACGATCGTCACAAGTAATGCAGACACCGGAGAAGGATCCCTTCGTCAAGCGATCGCAAATGCAAACGCATTCGCAGGTCCAGATATTATCACTTTCGCTCTTGCTGATCCCACGCAAAAAACGATCGCCCTTGCATCCGAACTCGCCGCGCTTAACACAGGTACGACTATCAATGGAGGAACCGCTGGAATTATTCTAGATGGAGCGATCGCTGGAGCAAATGCCAATGGCTTAACCCTCACAGGTGACGGTAATATCGTTAACAACATTACGATTCAAAACTTCAAGGGCAACGGTATCGCCATTGCAGGAAATAACAACACGATCGGTGGAACGACGACCACCGCTAATACCATCACGCTAAACAATAATGGCGTTGTCGTTCAATCGGGAACCGGAAACCGGATTTTAGGCAATAAAATCACAAGCAATACGCTACTCGGCATCGACATCGCCCCGATCGGTCCCGATACAGCCCCTGCTATTGTTATCGCCACCGCCCTTCCGACCACCACAGGCGCAACCCTCACCGGAACGCTAACGAAACCCGCTGGAGTTTACCGCGTCGAATTCTTCGCCAACACCACTCAAGATACAAGCTTGCAAGGCGAAGGTGAGATTTTCCTAGGCTTCAAAGACATCACCGTCGATGCCTCAGGAACCGCTGCCGTCACCTTTGATGCCACAGCAGTAGGCTTAGCCGGAAAATACATCACCGCAACCGTCACCGACGCAGCGGGCAGCACCTCAGAATTTGCCAAAAACAAATTCATCACCTCGCCATTACCGCTAGTCGAACTCACCGCCAGCGTCCCTGAACTCCTTGAAGGCAACAGCGGCGTTTCAAAATACAAGTTCAACGTCACCCTCAGTCAAGCCGTCACAACCCCTCTCACCCTCAACTACCGGACACTAGCCGGAACCGCTGCGTCCGGAATCGCAACCGCCGGAACCGACTACACGGCTGTCACCACCGGAACCGTCACGATCGCCGCCAACACCAACACCGCCAGCTTTGACATCGACATCCTAGGCGACACCCGCTACGAAGTCGATGAAACTTTCCAAGTAGAACTGTTTGGACTCGACGCTGCTGTCGTCGCGAGTGGCACGATCGTCGCAACCGGGAAGATCAAGAATGACGATGCCAAACCTACCATTTCCTTTAGCCAAACCACGGTCAGCCAAGCCGAAGGACAAGCTCCCCCGAATGGGAAAATGCCCTTCACCATCAACCTATCCAACGCCAGCGATGAAACCATCACCGTCGCCTACAAAACCATTGATGGCACGGCCATTTCCACCGCAGTCGGCACCAATCCAGCCGATTTTATCGCGGTTCCCACCACCACACTTACTTTTGCCCCCGGTGATCTCACCAAAAATACTTCGGTTGAAATCATCGCCGACATCCTAGAGGAACCCGCCGAAACCTTCAGCGTCGAACTCTCCGCTCCGACCAATGCAACCTTTGCCGCCAGCGCTGCGACCATCACCGCCACCGGAACTATTCTTCCCGACGAAAAAGGTTACGTGTTTTCAGTGCTTCCTCTCAATGCTCCCACCGTACTTGAAGGCGCACTCGGCACCACCAAAATCGTCACCTTCACCGTCACGCTCGATCGAATTCCCACCGAAGACCTCACCGTCAACTACTCCACCGTGGATGGAACCGCCAGCGCAGGTACTGATTACATAAATAAAGTGGGGATACTCACCTTCAAAGCGGGAGGGACGCTTACCCAAACAGTGGATGTCGTGGTCAATGGCGATGACATTGTTAATGGCAATCGCGACTTCACGCTAGAGCTGAACAACCCCACTGCGGTCCGAGCGACGATCGACCCCGCCAAAAAGACCTCTCTCCTGACGATTATTGATGACGATCTGCCCAAAATCTCGTTCAACACTAGCGACATCAAGCGCTTTGAGGGACCCAGCGGCCAAGTCACCCAAGTCGGTGTAGTGGTGGAACTCTCTGCCATCAGCGATAAAGACGTCACGGTTGAATTCACAACCTTAGATGGAATAGGACCCAATGCCGCGACCGTCATCGACAATGACTATGTTCCCCGAACTCTCGCGGGTCAAAAAATTACGATCGCGAAGGGACAACTCAGCACAACGGCCTTTTTCACCATCAACGGCGACGACAAAATTGAGGCCGATGAGACCTTCCTTGTGAAGCTCTCCAATCCGATCGGAGCCGTACTCAGTGGACCCGACACCAAATCGGTTGTTATCCTAGACGACGACCAGGCCATTGCCAATCGTCCGAACGTCAGCATCACCGCAAACCCCGATGCAACTCAACCTGAAGGGAACAGCGGAACAAAATCCTTCAGCTTCACAGTCACCCTCGACAAAGCGCCAACTACGGGCAAAGATGTCATGGTGAATGTGGCTACGATCGATGGCGTGGGTTTAGGCGGCGCAATTTCAATAGGTGCAACTCCCGACTTTACCGCCAAAAATCAAACCCTCACCTTCATCGCAGGTGGCCCGCTCTCCCAAACCTTCACCGTCCTCGTTAACGGCGACACCCAACTCGAACCTACAGAAACCTTCACTGTCCAACTCAGCGGCGCAACCAATAGCACCCTGACCACCAGTAATGCGATCGGCACCATCATTGACGATGACGCCCCCGCTAGCACCCCAAGACTTAGCATCACGCCCATTAAAGGCAGTGACACCGAAGGCAACACCGGAACCAAGACGTTGACCTACGCCGTCACCCTAGACAAAGCCCCAACAGCGGGTCAACCTATTACTGTCGATGTAGTGACAGTGGATGGAACGGGTCCTGCCGGAGCCATTTCCACAGGGCCTTCTGCTGATTTTGTGTCCAAAACTCAAACCCTCACCTTCCTCTCGACCGGAGCACTCACCCAAGAGTTCAGCGTCACCATCAATGGCGACACCCAACCTGAAGCAACCGAAACCTTCACTATTGAGCTGCGGAACGCCAGTGGCGCAGTAGTCACCACAGGAAGCGCCATCGGCACCATCATTGACGACGACACCCTGTCCACCGCGCCACCGATTCTTGCCATTAGTTCCGTCAGTCTCACCGAAGGCAATAGTGGAACCAAGCCTTTCGTCTTCGATGTCAACTTAACCAACGGACCCGCCGATCGAGCCTTCACCGTTAACTACGAAATCCTAGATGGCAGTGCCACTCTGAGCGATAACGACTATCAACTACCTGCGGGTGGCCGCACGGGAACCGTTACCTTTAATAAAGGAGACGCTAAACAGTCTATTGTCGTGCAGGTCAATGGCGACAAAAAACTAGAAGGGAACGAAACCTTCACCCTCAAACTCACCAATCCCACCAACAGCGCCAGCTTCACCCCCGGCGGCGATCAGGCGATCGGCTCCATCCTTAACGACGACATCGCAGACCCTGGTAACAACATCTCCCTCGATAGCCTCAACGACCTCCTCTGGCGCAATCCCACCACGGGCGAAACCGTCCTTTGGCAGACCAATCTCGGACCCACCACCAAAACCTTCAATGCCGGCAGCTTGCGATCGTACAATTCTCCAGAATGGCGCTACTATGGCAGCGCTGACTTTGATGGCAATGGCGACACTGATCCTCTCTGGCACAACACTCAAACTGGTGAATTGCACATCTGGAAAATGAATGGCAGTGTCGTTGAAAGTGTCATTACAGATGTACTGCCCAGCACCTTAAGTGGTGGACGAGTCGCGGCTGAATGGTCGGTAAAAGACATCTCGGACTATAACCAAGATGGCACCCCAGATTTAATTTGGTACAACTCCCGAACGGGTGCCGTTGACTATTGGGCCATGAATGGATTACGCTTTTTAAGCGGTGGAACCGTTCAAGTCGTGAGCGATTTAAATTGGAAGATAGAGGCCATTGCAAACTTCTCTGGAGATGCCCAAAAAACCCTGTTTTGGCGGAACCAACAGACGGGAAGAATGGCCCTCTGGCGCATGGCAGGTGGACAAATCAGCTCAGCGTCCTACTTGAATTTCTCACTGCCCGACCTCACCTGGCAAGTCGCTACGACGGCAGATCTCAATGGCGATGGCACGAGTGATCTGGTATGGCAAAACCGAGCCACTAATGCAATCTCTGTGTGGTACATGAATCGCAATGGATTCATCAGTGATACCGCCTTACAAAATCCCGGCGAAGGCTACCGAGTTAAAGCCTCAGGTGACTTTAATCAAGATGGTGTAACGGATTTATTACTTCAAAACTCCCTTACCGGACAGAATCAACTTTGGTATTTCCAACAATCACCTAAGGGCATTGTCTATAGCAATAGCGCCTTCCTGGGAAATACCGTTCTAGGACAGCAGTTTTTAGGCTTAGGACAACTCGATCGATCGACTCCTCCAAGCTTACTCTGGATCGATACGACAACGGGCGATTTAGTCACCTGGCAAGTAGGCAAATCACTGTACGGCGGTGAATCTAAGATTACGGCATTGTCTAATTCAGAAACGAGAATTTTGGCCACGGTAGATTTAAATAGAGATGGCAAAGCCGAACTTTTGGTCCGTGATAGCATTACAGGATCAATAGAACTGGGCGATCTCACAAATAAAACCTACAATCGCATCACACTCTTTCCGCCTTTAGATTCAAACTGGAGCTACATTGGCAGTGGAGACGCAGATGCGGATGGCAATCCTGATCTCTACTGGCAAAATCAAACCAATGGAAAGACGCTCATTTGGAAAATGAATGGCTATCAATACGTCACGACGCTATCGCCTTTAGAAGTCGGCCCGAACTTTCCAGGCTGGCGAATCAGCAAAGTTGCTGACTTCAATGGTGACAAAAAGGCCGATTTCTTCTGGCGCAATACGGAAACTAATGCCACGGCTGTTTGGATTATGGATGGGGCGGCCATTCAATCTAGCGCCTTCATGTTTAATGTGGATCAAGCCTGGAAAATCGTGCAATCGATCGATCTCGATGGCGATGGCAAAGCTGATTTAGTCTGGCGCAACAGTGAGACGGGCCAAAATTCAGTTTGGCTCATGAATGGAAGTGCCTTGAAGCGAGGGATTGTATTACCAACGGTCACTGATTTAAATTGGCAAATCAAGGAAATTAACGACTTCGATCGAGATGGAAATGCCGATATCCTTTGGTACAATTCCCGACTTCAAACGGCGGTCTTCTGGAAGTTAAGCAATGGCCAGTTCATAAATGATGTAGTGCTGCCGAAGGTGATTAGTTCCAGTTGGGATCTAGTGGGAACGCGTGACTTCAACGCGGATGGTAGTCGCGACCTACTATGGCTGGATAAAGCAACTGGAACGCCGACAATTTGGTATATGAATGATATGAAGTATGGGACTTCGGCAAGCTTGCCCAATCTGAGCAGTCCGAACTTCCAACTGATTGGCCTTGATGATTATGCACAAACCCCCACTTGATCCATAAACTATCGTTTCCCCTATTAATTATGTTCCTCTTAGCCACCGCATTCTTAATCACTCAACTGCCAAATACACCCCCGAATGTGCCTGTTCCTCAGGAGATTCTTCGGCCTCAGGAGATGCGGGTATTGCCAGGAGCATTGGACCAAATTCCGGTGTTTAACAGCAATAGTCCAGAACTGGTGCTAAACGAAGGTATTCTGCTTTCGACGTTTCCTAAGGCTCAGAAATCCTTTGCAAATGCGCATCTCGATCGATCGTTCACGGGACGGTTTGATCTATTTACGCATCACATTGCGAAGGGAGGCACTGAGGATTTACGGACGCTGTATGAAGGCGTCATTGTTTACAATCCAACCGCTGAACCTGTGACAATAGATATTCTGCAAGCGGCGAGCTATGTCAGTCAGCCCGATGCGCCGTTTATCGAGATGCCGTCGGTGGTTGAGAATCCTATTGGTAACGTGTACGCAGGGCCAGGAAGTCGATCGGTGAGTGACGTGTTGCGAGGGCGACGGCAAGATGTGTTTCCAGCGTCGATTACCATTGCACCGCAGCAGTATGGGATGTTGCTGAATCTCCCGATTCCCGTCAAGACGCTAATTCCCCCGGTGAATGGCCGATCGACGCTGATGCGGGTGCGCAGTAGTGGGAGGGTGTATGTGGCGAGTTTGGCGCTGTTTGCGAAGATGGATGTGCGCGGTCAAGAACGAGCACCGACCCTTGCGGAATGGCAAGATGTGGTGCAAACGGGTCAGCTTTCAACCCCACGAGATAAGACCCCCACTCCGATCGAACAGACAGCAGGAAGTCTAGTCTATGGTCGGGTGGCTGGGGTGGCAACGGGGTCGCGCTGGCAAGCTCAAGTGACTGATCTCGGAAAGAGAACCCTGGCCACCCCGCCGATTGGAGGCGCTTTTTCATATGGGATTAGCTTGCTCAATCGCGGGACGCTAGGCACGAAGCAAAACCAAAGCGCCAAAATGGAGGTTCGGTATCCCGATACGGCCTATCAAGCACACGGAAATTACGGCATTGAATACAATTTGACGCTGCCGTTAGAAAATCAAAGTGCGAGTGCGCAAACGGTGACAGTCTCGATCGAAACGCCGCTAAAACGAGAGGACACACAGAAGGGATTGCGTTTTTTTGAACCGTTGCCAAAGAGTGTCTTTTTTCGAGGAACGGTGCGGGTCAGAGCAGCGGATGATGCCGGGATGGCGAAGACGCGCTACGTGCATTTGGTGCAGCGGCGCGGACAAATGGGCGAACCCCTTGTCACATTGAAGTTAAAACCGAAAGAAAAACGACTGGTCCAGGTGGATTTGATCTACCCGCCCGATGCAACGCCGCCACAGGTTTTAACGGTTCAAACGATCGCAACGCCCTAGAATAGGCGACGATCGATTGTCCCATTTACAAAACAAGCCTCACAGTTGCTCGAACAATTGCAAAACTTTCGCTTCACTGCTGCCTAGAGTTTGGGCGATCGTATCCAAAAGTTGATCTGAAGGATGGGACCTGTAAATACGATCGAGGTTAAGGATTCATCATAGTGCTGACCAAATATTTTGTATCGGATAATCTTTGAATGCTGAATCGGCACTCATGAGAGTTAGATTCTGGTTAATGGATTGGGAAATGATCAGCCGATCGAAGGGGTCGGTATGATGGAACGGCAAGGTGCGATGAACATTAAGATCGCTGAACAGAATGGGAAGGAATTGGATGTTCAGTTGATTCAAAATCGCTTCTAGTTCATGAAATTCAATGCCTAGATCGAGTTTGCCTTTACCGAGTTTGATCGCGATTTCCCAAAGACTGGCAACACTGATAGAGATGTTGTTTCTAGCGTCTTCTAGGAGATTGATCATGGGCTTGTTCAGGTTGGAATGTCCTGCGATGTACCAAATCAAGATATGTGTGTCGATGAGGATGTTCATGGACTATTGGTAGTCGGCAAATTCTTCTAGTGGGGCGTCGAAGTCATCGGCGATCGTGACTTTGCCTTTGAGAATACCGAAGCCATTGCGTTTTTGGATAATGGGTTCGAGGGATTCCTGGACGGGTCGATTCCCACTTTGGGAGGTTTCACCAACGCGGCGGGAGGTCAGATATTCAATATAGTGTAATGCCTCGATTTGGAGGGATTCGGGGAGCGTGGTGAGCAGTGAGTTAATGCTGTCGATCGCATTGGTTTGTAACATCATGGTTTCCTCCTAGTCGCTCCATTATACTATCTCTCCCCCACAAGATCGCCCCCAGAATTGAGGTCCATCTTCCGTCCTCCGCCTTCCGTCCTCCGTCC
>ENA-OFCD01000261-OFCD01000261.1-metagenomes-genome-assembly--contig:-NODE-261-length-35497-cov-11.420236_pt1 | contig 35497 bp, 32 predicted proteins | sample MGYA00153392_OFCD01 | MGnify analysis MGYA00153392
CCCACGCCGCCACGATCTCGCGGTGGTGGGGGATGTTGCTCAGAAAGCCCTGGCGAGTTGCTCCGTGGCCATCGCGTCACGGTTCAAGGCCTGGCGGAACGCGGACTCGTCGAGACCGGCCGCCCGTCTTCTTATGTCACTCGCAGACTCGCCCGACAAACGGCGAGATGAGCTGCACTTTCGCCTCGGCACAGGCGACCCCCTGGACCAGGAAAAGAGAAGCGTTAGGTTTGTCCGAACGTCCGTCGCCTCGAGTTCGCGTGCGACCTAGATGCCCTCCGACGTGGACGCCACCTTGACCAGCACGCGCATCCGCGGCAGCCTTTTGGCGTCGCGCAGCGTCAGGATGCGCCAAGTACGTTTTACGGTCCCGCGCGTGTCGAAGCGCAGTCGCCCATCGACCTCGGTGGAGACACGGCCCAAAACGAGGGCGAGGATTCCGCGCCGAAGGCGACCAGCACCCGGTTGGTCGGCCATGCGCTTAAGGTCTTCGCGGCGCTAGGTCGCCACGACACGCTCGAGCAGCGGCTGGCAGGTACTGCGGCGCACCGCCTGAAGAGCCACCGTCGGATTCGTGGTGGCGTCGAGCGGCGCATATCGCGCGAGCTGCTCGAACGCGCCGGCGTCGGCAACGAGCGTGGCATCAGCACTACTCCGCGGCAGTCGCGCAAGCGGCCATTTGGCCGCTTGCGATGCAGCGCGCCGAACAGCGCACGCGGTTGCGGATGGCGCTGGATGCCGACGCCATTGCCAGCCTGATGCGCACCGCCGCAGACACCTCCACATTCCAGCGGCCCTGCAACGGGTTCTATCGCATGGCGCCTCTTGGTGTGACGACACAGGTTGTCAGCGACCCGGCGCCGGGGTTACGCCCTGAAGCCCGTGCCGCCGGCATGCATGACGATATGCGCGACGGGATCGGAGCCATCTGCATCGCGCACCTGACGGCTGCAAGAGATGACTTTCATCCGCCCGATGCCACTGCTTCACGCCTTTGCCGGCTGGTCGGCGAAGTGGCCCACAGGCACGTAGCGTTGACGGACGGCATCCACATGCTGCGTGCCAACCCATTCGCTGAACTCGATAATTGCGCGCTGGCCACCGGTGCTCGCCTCGTCATCCTCGACGAGCTGGGCTACCTGCCGTTCAGCCAGTGGTCAATGTCCGGCCGGCCGCCACGCAGCGCTGACCGCTGACGCGCTCCCAGGGCCGCGCGTCGTGCCACATCGGGCCGCAGTCAAGCGGACCAGCGCGTCGAACGCAGGGCGCGCTGCGGCTGCATTCTCGTGGTTAGCGATGACGACGAACGCGCACCGACGCCCCGAATCGGCAAGCACATAGCCAGCCATTCCGGAGACGCCGCGCAGCGTGCCGGTCTTGAGATGCGCGCGGCCCGGCATCACGTCCGAATCCTTCAGGGTACCGTCGACGCCACCGACCGACAGCGCACTCACGAACTCGGGCATCACCGGGTCTGCCCATGCGCGGAGCAACAGACGTGTCAACAAACGCGCGCTGACGCGGGTGTCGCGTGAAAGCCCAGAACCGTTTTCGATCACCAGCCCGTCCGCGGCCTCGCCGAATCTCTCGACGGCCCACTGGCGAAGCACCTCGCGAGACGCCTCGGGAGAGCCGTTGCCACGCTGCACGAGGCCGAGCGTCAGGAAGAGCTGCTGCGCCATCACGTTGTTGCTGAACTTGTCGATGTCACGAACCACCTCGGTCAGCGACGGCGATGTCGAAATGAAGCTCGCCGGCGTGGACGGCGCGGTGCCGTCGCGCACGACGCCGCCGATGCGGCCGCCCATCTCCTGCCACAGGCCGAGCAACGCGCGTGCGTTAAACGCGTTCGGGTCCGGGGACGCGACCGCCCAGCTGCGTTCCGCACAGGCGCTCGAATACGTGCCCGACAGACGCATCTGGGCCGGGTCGGTGAAATCGGCGCGCAGCTCGGTGCGCCAGTCTTCGCAAGGCGCGCTGCTCAGCGGCACGCGCGCATCGACGCGCACGCCGGCCAGCGGTGGGTCGGCGCTGACCACCGCGATGCCGCGCGCGGCATCGGGTGTGAAGGTCAGCACCACCGACTTGAAGCCGAGCATCAGCGCATCGGCCTGCACGTTGTACGGGCGCAGGGGTTCGCCGTCGAACGCGGCCGGGCTGGTGTCGGGCACGACGAAGCTGCTGCGATCGAGCACGATGTCGCCACGAATTTCGCGCGCGCCGAGTTGCTGCACGCGACGCAGCAGCAGCCACACCCGCTCCATTACGAGCTTCGGGTCGCCGGTGCCCTTGATCACGAGGTCGCCGTCGAGCACGCCGTCGTGCACCGTGCCTTGCAGCCAGACCGGCGTGGCCCAAGTCCAGCCACGCCCGAGCAGTTCGAGGCCGGCATAGGTCGTCAACAGCTTCGTGATCGACGCGGGGTTGACGGGCTTGTCGACCTGCCACGTGAGCCGCGGCTCGGCCGCACCGAGCTCCTGCACCATGGCGACGACCGCGTCGCGCGGCACCTTCGCGGCATCGAGCGCGACGCCGACTTCGTCGGGCAGGCTGTCGGCGGCGTGCGCCTGACAGGCCACCGCCGCGATACCGACGAGCGCCGCCCGCAGAAGCCCCGTCCGCGGGCGGGGCTGCACAAAGCTGAACATGCGCTGCGGTCTCGACCGTCAGACCGGCGGCGCGTAGATCTGGCCGATCAACTCGCGTGCGATGTCGGTCCCCGCCGCTCTTGCATTCAGGTTCGGCCCGAGGTTGACCCAGACGATCACGGTGACCTTGTTGACCGGGTCGTAACCCATGAAGGTGTTGAAGCCTGGCACTTCTCCGGTGTGACCGTAGAGCGGGCCGAACTTGGCGAGGTTCCAGCCGTAGCCCAGGCCCGGCTGGATCGGGACGCCCTCGCGCACGCTTGCAATCCGCGCGGCCTGCATCTGCTCGTTCAGCAAGCCGCCGCCGACGAGCGCCCGCGCGAAGATCGCGAGGTCGTTCGCGGTCGAGATACCGGAGCCGGCCGACCAGCCCCAAGAAGGGTTGTCGTTGGTCTCGTCGGTCGGCAGGAACGTGCCCGCACGCGCCGCGGCCTGAAGTTCGGGCGGCAACGCGGCCATGGTCTGCACGTTGGTGCCGTACTGGTAGCCGTGGCTGAAAGGCTGGGGCAGGCTGTTGTCGGTGATCGCCGGCAGGTAGGTGTTTTTCAGGCCGAGACGCTTGAAGATTCGGTCCTGCACTATGGTGGCAAGCGGCTTGCCGTCTTCGAGCTTCTCGGCCAGCAACCCGAGCAGGATCGTGTTGGTGTTCGAGTATTCGTAGCTGGTGCCTGGATCGAACGACTGCTGCTGTTTGCCGAGCACCAGTGCGAGCAACTCGTTCGCGGCCCAGACGCGTGTCGGGCTGTCGTCGAGCGCCTGGTTGAATTCGAGACTGGTCGAGTAGTTGAGCAGGCCGCTGCGCATCATCAGCAGCATCTCGATCGTGATCTGGTCACCTTTCGGTACGCCGGCGATGTACTTGCCGATCGGGTCGCTGAGCTTGAGCAGGCCCTCCTGCACCTGCTGCAGGATCACCGTACCGGTCCACGTTTTCGTGACCGATCCGATCCGCATGTGCATGTCGGCGGTGGGTAGCGTCGAGCCCTTGTATGTCGTCGCGCCGTAGTTGTAGCTGAAGTCGTCTTTCGGTGTGCGCACCAGCACCACGGCGCCGGGAACGAGCATCTGGGCGGCCATCGTTGCGACCGTGGCCTGCATCTTGGTGCTGTCGATCTCATTCAGCGCGGGATAGTCGTCGTTGTTGCCACCGCACGCGGTCGTGACAAGAACGACTGTGCTCGCAGCGAGCAGTAACTGCGTCGCGGTGAACCGGTGGGCAATCGATTTGGAAGCGTGTTTCATTCGAGGCTTTCAGGCAGGTGGGCGAGAGGCGAGAGGCGCAGTCTGTCAAGTCGGAGGTGGCGGTATCCAGACGCTGACCGACGGTTCGGTCAGCCCGGGAATCGAGCCGTTCGGCAACACCAGCGTCTCGTAGTTCAGCGTGTAGACGCTGCGCCAAAGATCGACCGCGAGCCGCGCGGCGTTGACGCCCTGCGTGCTGCAGATTGGCGCGGAGCCGGTCTGCTGCGGGTGGTAAATGTCGAGCCGGTGGTCGTACTGGGCATCCCTCGACAACAGGTAGATGTAGCCGGTGAACTCGATGGCTAGGTCGAGGCAGATCCGGCCCTGGAGCGCGAGCGGGAAGAAGTACGGCAGCGCCTGGCGCTTGAAGTAGGGGATCGGGTTGCCGCCGAGATCGAACGCCTGCAGCCGCATGTGCTCTTCGTCGCTGCCTTCGACGACGACGATCACGCCTTCTGGCGAGATCGCGGCGGTGACCGGCCGGGTCATCAGACCGGGCCGTGTACCCCTGCCCGAGTGGGTGCGCGCGCGCAGCTGTGTCAGCGCCTCGGCGTCGCTCTTCGGCGCGAGCGGCAACTTCAAGGTCTCCATCTGGTGCGTCGCGGTACTGATGCTGACGATATGGCCAGAGGGATGCAGCAGCAGCCGCGTCGATGCGTGATTCAAGTGGCCGAACGACTGGTCGCCGCCCGGGCTCGCGAACTTCGGTGCCGGTGCGAGCTGCACCTGGCGCACATGCCCGGTGTCGGAATCGAGGTAGAAGTTGCGGTCGTCGCTGTCGAGCAGGCCGTACGCGACCGACGCGCCGGCCTGCAGCCCGCAGCCGACGGTGGCGTAGCCGTCCTGCGCGTGCACGCCGTCGTCGCTGAGGTCGGTGTTCAGGTTCGCCAGCAGATCGAGCTGGCCCGGCGAGTTGGCCCGGCAGTCGTTGACACCGGTGCTGAAGGCGCGCCACGCGTAGCCGACGTAGCCCTGTTGCGGCGACTGGCCCGACCTCGGCTGACGCACCGTGATGCTGCGAAAGTCGCCGAGCGCCGGGGTCTGGCCGTTGTTGGTCGGTACGTAGGGCGGCGCAGTCGAGGTAACCGTCCAGGCGTGGTGCGCGTTCGCATCGAGCCTTGTCTTCAGCGTGTGCCGGTAGACGGTGGTCGCCTGAATCGGCACCTTCGTCTGCGTGATCGTGATCGAGTCGGCCCGGTCGACCAGGTTCGAGACGAGGCCGGTCGAACCGTAACCCGCGCACCAGTCGTTCTGCCCCGCCGGTGCTGTGGCGGCGCGCATGTAAAGGCCGATCTTGATGTTGACCAGGCCGCCGCGCGGGATCGCCGTCAGCTTGATCGGCAACCGCTTGGCCCCGATCGGCACCTCGACCGCGTCTTGCACATGCGCACGTCCCTGTTCGAACAGGTAGATGACCTTGTAGTAGAGCGCGTAACCCGACGGCGCTACGGGGAAACCGCTGTTGTTCTGGTCCGGCAGCACATCGACCGAGAGGTCGTGCACCAGCGCGAGTTCGAACTGGTAAACAGCCGGCGACAACGCGACTTCGAGCGACGTTTCGGCGAGTTGCACCGCGCCGATCGTGGCCGCTACCGCGCGCGCGATCTGCCCCGCGATCGGTATCGAATCGATGAACTCGGCCTCCGCCAGTTCCTTCGCGACCCAGGTCAAGAGTTCCACCAGCGCCGGCGCCGCGAACGCAGCCTGGAACAGCACCTTCAGGATACTTCGCGCAGCCGCCCACAAATTTAAGTTGTCGTTCAATACGCCGCCGATGACGATTTGGAAGCGGGCCGCTATCAAGCCGCCGCCGATCGCGACGATCTTCTTCGTCAACTTGTCGAGCGTCGAGACGCCCGCGGCCATGAAGAGGCCGACCAGCGCGTAGTTCACCGCGATCGTCATGCCCAGTCCGGGCCCGATGATGCCGGCCGGATCGCCCGGCAACGAGCCCGATTGGCCGAGCCCGCCGTAGAAGACGCGCATCGTGGCCGCCCCGGTCGGGATCTTCACGACCGGCGAAAAAAGGCCCGGATAGACCGGGATGCCGCAGATCGTGGTCGGCGGCGCGAGCACGCCGACGAACAGGGCGTCGGCCTTGTCCAGACCCAACCCGCGCGTTACCAACGAGCCCGCCAGCGTGTCGTCCGGCAGTGACGACGAGAGCAACACGTTTCCGTTCGGATCGACGAACTGCACCCACATGCCGAGCCAGCGCAGGAACCAGTTCGCGACGCCGTCGATCGTTACTTCGATGCGACCATCACCGAGCCGCGACATGGCGCTCGGCGGATAGACGACGAGTCCGGTCTCCGCAGTCTGGCTGCGCCAGACACAGGGCACGTCGACGGCCTGTGCAGCCGCGGCTGAATGGTCCACGCTGGCGGACCCGTCGTGCCGCGCCCACACCTTGCCCTGCGCCTGCTCGAACGGCAACGGCCTGGCCTGCGTGTAGCCGGTCACGTCGACACCCAGGGTCGTGTCGTTGCGGACCAGCGGATGCACCGCCCGCAGCGCCTGCACGGTGGTTTGCTCGACCACGTCGGTCCAGTCCGGCTGGTACTGGTACAGGTGGCCGTCGCTCTTGCGGTACGGCGACGGCGGATGGGTGGAGTCGTTCAGCAGCGGCACCAGGTTCGCCCACGGCGCGGCGCCGGAGATGCTGGCGCTGCCCACCGGCACCGCGGGGCCGAGCTTCTGCAGAAGTTCGCCGAGGAACTGGGTCATCTCATTGACCGAGACGTGCTTGGCGTGGATGACCGCAGCGCTGTTCGGCTCGATGCTCAGGATGTCCGGGTGCACGCCGACCAGCGCGTCGGCGTGGCTGAAGCAGTCGACCAGCGCGTGCTCGTCAAGCAGGTCGCGCGCGCTGGCCGCCGCGCGCACGCCGTAGGCGCGGCGCTTGTTCGACAGCGGCAACACCCCTCCCGCGGCGCCGACGCTGAGCTGCTGGTACGCATGAGCCGCGGTCGACGACGGGATGTTGAAGTGCATCGAGGTCATTTCCCAGCGGCCGGTCTCGGGCGACTCGTTGCAGGTCATGTAGGCGAGCGTGACCGATCGGGTCGAGAACACGACGCCCTCGACGTGGTGCGTGATGCGGTCATCGGGAACCTCGCGCAGGAACGCGTTTTCGAGCCGCGCCTGGCGCAGCACCTCGGGCCGGTCGGCGACCCGCTCCAGCGCATGCTTGTGCCCGGCGGCATAGAGCCAGTGCGTCGTCGGTGTCGAGCCGAGATGGCCCAGGTTGAAGAACAGCGTGCGCTGCTCGGCGCCGGGGCTGTCACCCGCGCCGGCGTCGTCGCCGCCGCCACCGAAGCAACCCGCCAGCAGCGCTGGCGTGCCGAACGACGCGCCGGCCGCGCCGAGGGCGCCGATGAAGCGGCGGCGCTTCCTGTTGATCTGCTGATTAATCATTTGTTTTTGTTTGGTTTTGTTCATCGTCGGCTCCTCACCAAAGGTAGACCGGGCTCAGGCCGGGGCAGGTATGGGCACTCGGCGTTGCCGGCGTGTAGGTCGCCGCGTTCTCGTACCACGCAGGCGGCTGCAGAGGCGGGGCGCCGATATCCCACGGGCTTGCCCAACGCCGGTTGGTGGCGCTCGGCGCGCCGCAGCCCGAGGGGGCCGCCGCGGCGCCGTCCGGGCAGGTGATCGGCGCGTTGTTGGCCGGCACCGTGGTCGCCGGGTAGGGGACGTTCACGCAGACGTCGGCGCGGGTCCGCGGTGTGCAGCCGCCCTTGGCACACGCGAACGTGTTGTGCAGCCGGCCGTCGAGCAGCACCCGGATCAGGTTGCCATCGGGGTTGAAATCGAAGAACGCCTGGCTCAGGTCGGCTTGCAGGCTTTGGGCCGCGTCGAGGTTGGTGCCCTGGAGGTACGCCCCGCGAAAGCTCGTCGTTTTGCCGTTTGCATCCAGCGTCAGCTTGGCGCCGGAAAAGTTCGCGCCGACCGCGATCGCCGCGGTGAAGTTGGCGCCCGAGATCGTGGCGCCGGCAAAGTCGACGCCATAGAGATACGCGCCGGTGAAGATCGTGCCGACCATCGTCGCGCCCTGGGCGCTGGCGCAGCCCGACGTGAAGCCGGCGCCGATCGCGCAACCGCCGACGGCGTTCGCGGACTGGTCGCCGTAGAAGTTCGCGTTCGAGAAATCGACGGCGGTCAGTTGCGCGTACGACAGGTTGACGTTCTTCAAGTGCGCGTACGCCATCGTCGCCGGTGAGGGATCGCCGGCCGCGGCGTTGTTCGCGAGAAAGGCGCCGGCCAGGTTCGCGCCGGTCAGGTTGGCGCGCATGAAGTTCGCACCCTGCAGCTTCGTCGAGGTTAAATCGACGCAGCGGGTCCCCGTGCATTGCAGGCTCGCGTTGGCGAACTGCGCCCGCGCCAGATCGGCCTGGGTGAACGTGCTGCCGTCGAGCACCGCGCCGCCGAAGTCGACGCCGGCCATTGCCGCCTTGACGAAATTGCGGCCGGTCAGTTGCCCGAGGCAGGCGCCGATGCCGGCGCCGGTGAGGTCGAAGTCGCGCCACGCGTCGATGAACTCGCAGTTCATCGTGGCCTGGCGAAACGCAGTGCGGCAGTTCGTCGGGCCGGCGGGCGGCACGTAGCGCAGTGGCGCTTCGCCGAAGATCGCGTTGCCGGTGCTCAGGTCGGTCGCGGAGAAATCGGCGCAGGTCAGCGACGTGTGCGTGAAGTAGGTCGGCGCGGCGAAGGTCGCGCGGATGAAGCAGGCGCCGTCGAGTCGGGCGAGCGTGAAGTCGCCGGGGCGGGCCGCGTTGGCGTTGGCGATGGGGCCGGCAACGAAGTGCGCACCGCTGAAGTCGGCGCCGGTCAGGTTGGCACCGATGAAGTTGACGCCCTGCAGCGTCGCGCCGGTGAACTTCGCGTTCGTGAGGTCCATGCGCGAGAAGTTCGCGAAGGTCAGGGTCTGACCGCTGAAGTCTTTGCCGGCGGCGGCCGACGGCGAAGTCGGGCAGGCGAGCGGCGCCGCCACCACCACCGCCAGCGGCGCGACGCGCTTCTGCGCATCCGCCGGCAGCGAGACGCCGACGATCGCCGCGAGGCACGCCGAACCGAGGAGCACATGCCTCAAAAAGCGCATCACGGCTTCCTCCAGAAGGTGCTGATGCCGTCGGTGACGACGACGTGGCCATCGTCCTGCACGACGAGATAGCTGCCCGGATGGGCCTGCGTGTTGGTGCAGAAGATAAATTCACTGCCCTTGTAGAGGCACAGGTTGCCGTCGGTCTGCATCCGCAGTTCGTCGCCGCTGCTGTGCTCGTTCTCGGACGAGCACCAGAGCAGCTTGTCGCCGCGTGTCAGGCAGAGGTCGAGGTTCGCGTCGAGCCCGAGCTGCACGGCGCCGTTCAGCGACGTTCGGCCCGCGCCGATCACGAGCTTCTGGCCCGCGGCGAGGAAGTTGGTCGGCGTCGCGTTGAAATCGTGCGATGCCGCGCCGAGTCCGGCGACGCCACCCGCCCCATCGGGGCCGGCGGTGAGCGAGCACGCGCCGCCCGGGAAGATCGCGCCACCGAGGCCGGCGGCTCCGGGCAGACCCGGCTGCGAGCCATACACCGCATCGAGCCCGACCGGCGCCGTCGATTGACCGACCCGCGCGATGCCGATCGACGGCCCGCCGTGGCCCGCGGCCGCGGCACTGCCCACACCGCCGTGGCCACCCGGGCCGCCGGCCGAGCCGATGCCGGGACAATAGTGACCGTAGTAGAGGCTCTGCCCGTCGGTCTTTCCAGCGCCCGGTGCGCCCCCTGGCGCCCCCGGCACGGCGTTGCGCGCGCGACCGCCCCGTCCGCCCGGCCCGGGCACGAGCGCGTTCAGGCTCGCGTCGAAGCTGAAGCTCGAGTCGACCATCACCAGCGGGAACGACGCGCCGCCCTGCTCGCCGGCCGTCGCCGCTCCGCCGCCACAGCCACCGCCGCCGCCACCGCCGCCCGGCAAGCCCTGAAAAACGTACCCCGCCTCTACGGTCACGCAGGCACCGCCCGCACCACCACCGCCCCCACCGCCGCCGACGCCACCTGCGCGACCGTCGTCACCGCGACTAGCGACCCAGGTCGCGCCGTCGAAGCGGCCACCCGAGAGCGGCGACGGTTGCGTCGCCGCGCCGCAGGCACCGGACGCGCCAGACTCACCGTGTTCACTCTGACCAGGGTAATCGTGCTCGCGCGCAGCGCACCACAGGCCCACGCCACCCTTCGGGCCAAGTCCGGCGCGGGCCGAGCCGCCACCGCCGGCGGGCTGGCCCGCGGTGCCGACATCGGTGCTGGTGCACTTGTTTGAATAGCTGTGGGTCCACTCCGCTATCGTCACGTCGGTCCCGCCGTGACCACCGGCACCGGTGCCGGGCTCGGTGTTGGCGGCGCAAGTCAATCCGCCCGTGCCGCCATTTCCCCCCCCGTTGACGCCCTTGCCGGCCGGGCCGGCGGATGCGGGCACCGAGCCGTCGGCGCCGTCGCCGCCACGGCCGCTAGAGAGCGTCGTGTTGACGATGCTCAAGCCGCTGCTGCCGCTGACCACCATCGCGATGCTCGCGCTGCCTTGCGCGGTTTGGTCGGCGGCGATCACGACCAGATCGCGGACCACCGTCGGTGTCTTGATCGCGGCGGCCGAGATCGCGGGCGCGCCGGGCAGCGCGGGCGCCGCCACGATCGTCGTCCGGTAGTGGCGATCGGCCTCGCCGTCGAAACGGCAGCCGCCATAGACGCTGACGCCGTCACGCAGGACGATGGTTTCGGTGGTCGGGTACAGGCCGTGGCGCACCAGCACGCCGCAATCACTGGTGCCGGTAGCGCCGCCCGGCGGGCAGGCGAGGATGCCCTGTCTGATCGACTGGCAGGCGGTGGCCGTGGTGCCACCGCAGTTGTCAATGTCCTTGCCGAGCGTCGAGACGTAGACGATCCGGCTCAGCGCCGACAGCGCGGCGCCGCATTCGGCGGCGAGCGGTGTGGCGCCGTCGCCAGGGCTGACGTCTCCCGCGCCGCCGCCGCATGCGGTGACGAGCGCGGCGACAGCGGCTGCCGCGAAGGCACTCACCGGTCTCACGACGACCGCCCTTCGACGGGCGCCATCACGCGCTCCATGAACGCCCGCGCTTCCTCGAGCGAGCCGAACAGGCAGGCATGACCGGTTTGCACGTGTTCGATGCGGCCGCGCAACTGCGCGGCGTCGAACGACGTGCCGGCGCGCAGCTGCACGACGAACGCCCACCCGGGCGGAAACGACGCCAGCGGCGGTGTGTCATCCATGGTGCGGGGAGCGAGTTGAGGAACGCATGGCCGAACCTTAGGTCCGGGTGCTCGGCAGGTCTTGAGCAAGACCTGCACTTTCTCTGAAGTCGACGAGGCCACAGCGGCGCGCATTCCGGCACACTCGGACGCATGACTGTAAGGAAATGCACGTGTTGAGCGCAGCAGGCCGAAAACCTGCTGCAGCGATTCCGGGCGAGCTGCACTTCGGGACGTTCCGCCTGCCCGGGCCGCACGGGCCGTTGTTCGCAGCCGGCGGGGTCGTCGACCTGCCACGCAAGCCGCTCGCGTTGCTGTGGATGCTCGCGAGCCGCGCGGGCGAGGTCGTCACGAAGGACGAAGTGCTCGCCGAGGTCTGGCCGCGCGTGGTGGTCAGCGAAGGCGCGATCTCGGCGAGCCTGCGCGACCTGCGCCGTGCGCTCGGCGACGACGCGCGCGAACCGCGTTTCATCGCGACGGCCCATCGCATCGGCTACCGTTTCATCGCCGAGGTCACCGGTCACGCGGTGCCGCCCGGTGCCGCACCGCCCGATGCGCTTCGCCGGCCGGAGATCCTGCCCGCGCCCGACGCACTCGTAGGCCGTACAGCCGAACGTGCGTTGCTGAAGGCCGCGTACGAGCGCGCCGCGGCCGGCCAGCGGCAGGTCGTTTTCGTCACCGGCGAGGCGGGCATCGGCAAGAGCCGGCTGGTCGACGCGTTCCTCGCCGCCGTCGATGCCGATTCGCCGCCAAACGACGACGCGGACACGGGCCGAGCCCTCGTCGGCCACGGTCAGTGCATCGATCACTACGGCGCCGGCGAACCCTATCTGCCGATTCTCGAAGCGGTGACGCGCCTGTGCCGCCAGCCCCGTGGCGAACCGTTGCTGGCGCTGTTGCGGCAGCACGCGCCGACCTGGGTCGCGCAACTGCCGGGCCTCTTCGACGCCGACCCGCGCAGCCCGCCGCCGCAAGGCCCCGGCGCCGGCTCGGTCGGGCGCATGCTGCGCGAGATGGCGGACGCGATCGGCCTCGCCGCCGCCGACCGGCTGCTGGTGCTCGTCTTCGAGGACATGCACTGGAGCGACCGCTCGACCGTCGACTGGCTCGCGATGCTGGCGCGGCGCCGCGAGCGCGCGCGGCTGCTGGTGATCGCGACCTGCCGGCCGGTCGAACTGATCGTCAACGAGCATCCGCTGAAGCAGGTCAAGCTGGACCTCGTGGCGCGCCACGCGGCGAGCGAAATCTCGCTGGGCCGCCTGGCAGCCACCGACGTGCGCGACTACGTCGCGCAACGCCTGCGGCACCGCGACATGGCGCCCGATCTCGCCGCTGCGGTGTTCCGGCGCTCGCAGGGCCATCCGCTTTTCATGGTGCACATGGCCGACGACCTGCAACGCATGCCCGATGCCGTGGCGGTGGTCGAAGAGGCGGCACTGCCCTGCGGTATCGGTGAGTTGATCGAAGCCCAGCTGGCGCGGCTCACGCCTGACCCGCTCGCGGTGCTCGAAGCCGCGAGCGTGGCCGGCGCAGAGTTCGCGACCGCGAGTGTCGGCGCGGCCTTGCAGCGCCCGATCGACGATGTCGAGCGCGTGCTGGAGACGCTCGCGCTGCAAGGCCAGTTCATCGAGGCCCGCGGCCTTTCCGAGTGGCACGACGGCACCGTCAGCGGCCTTTATGGTTTTTGCCACGACCTCGTGCGCGACGGCCTCTACCGCAGGTTGGGCAGCGCGCGACGCGTGCGCCTGCACGGCGCGATCGGCGCGCGCCTGGCGCAGGCGCACGGCGCGCACGCCAGCGAGATCGCGGCCGAACTCGCATTGCACTTCGAAAACGCGCACGACCCATGGCGCGCTGCGCAGCATCGCCGCGAGGCCGGCGACAAGGCGCTGCACCGTTACGCGCACCTCGAGGCGCTGACCCATGCGGCCAAGGGCCTCGCGTTGCTCGACACAACGCCCGCCGACGCGCCCGGCCGTGACGCCGCCGAATTGCAGCTGCGCTTGATCGAGGGCGCTGCCCTGCTCGCGACCCGCGGCTTCGGCGCGCCCGAGGTCGAGGCGACCTACACGCGTGCGCTCGCGCTCGGCCTGGCGCTGAACGACAACGTCGGCGAAAGCGCCGCGATCGGCCCCGCGCTCTCGGGCCTTTACAACCTCTACCTGACGCGCGCCGCGTTCCCGCAGGTGCAGCGGATCGCCGACCAAGTGCTCCAACAACTGCAGCGCCAGCCCGACCCGGCGCTCGCGATGCTCGCGCACAACGTGCGCGGCACTGCGCTGCTGTTCGTCGGCGATGCCGCGGCCTCGCTTGAACACGTCGACCAAACCCTGGCGCTGTACGACGAGGCGGCGCACCGGCACCTCGCGATCACCTACGGCGAAGACCCGGCCGTGGCGTGCCATCACTACGCGGCGTTGTCATGTTGGGTCCTCGGCGATGCCGACGCGGCCGCACGGCATCTGCGCGAGGGCTTCGCGCTCGCGCGCCGGCTCGCGCACCCGTTCGGCCAGGCGCAGATGCTGTGGGCAGAGGCCGTGATCGCGCTCGATGGCGGCGATCTCGACCTCGTCGAGCGCTCGACGCGACGCCTTAACGAACTGTGCGCCGACTACGGCTTCCCGCTTTGGCTCGCCGGCGGCCAGATCCTGCGCGGCGCGGCGCTGGCGGGCCGCGGCGAAGTCAAAGAAGGCAGCGCGCTGACCGACACGGGCCTGCGCGCTTGGCAAGACGCCGGCACGCTGCTGACGCTGCCGCACGCGCTCGCGGTCGCTGCGCGCGTGCAGGCGCTCGGCGGGCGCATCGACACGGCGCTGGCGTTGCTCGACCAGGCCTTGGCGGTCGCAGCGCGCACCGGCGAACGCTGGTACGAACCCGAACTGCATCGCCTGTACGGCGAACTGCTGCTGCAGTTGCCGGATGCCGGTGCGGCCGAGGCGGCACGTGCGACATCGAGTTTCGAACGCGCGATCGGGCTGGCGCGTGAGCAGCAGGCCAGGCTGCTGGAAGCGCGCGCAGCCGCCAGCCTCGCTCAGTTGTCGCGCCAGATCACCGCCGAGATCACGCCCAGGTCCTGAATCACGTCGACCAGTTGCGGGAAGCCCGGCACCGCTTCCATGTCGTTGACCACCAGTTGATAGACCAGCGTGCGCCCACCCTTGGTGTGGATGTAGCCGGCGAAGGCCTCGGCACGGATCAGCAGCCGGGTTGCGGTCGAAGCCGAGTCGACGAAGGTGCCGGTCTTCGCCATCACCTGGCCGCGCGCCCCGGCCAGCGTCGGGTCGGCGGTGAAGTTGCTGACCAGTTGAAGCGAGCCGTCGACGCCGAGCAGCGGGAAGGTCGCGAGGTAGTCGGCGGCCACCGGCCGCTTCGTCATCGCGGTCAGCAGGCCGACGACCGCGCGGTTGCTGGCGCGGGTCTCGCCGTCGCCGCTGCCGTCGATGAACTCGAGCTCGTTGGCGTTCAAACCGAAGTCGCCGACCAGCGCTTTCTTCTCGGCGACCAACGCGTCGGCTTGCGTGCGAACGCCATGCGCGAGGCCGAAGTGCATCAAGCTGGTGTCGGCGCCGAGGTTGTAGCTGACCTTCATGATGTGGCGCGCGTGGTCGGCGTACCGGGCCGAGACCAGTTCCGCTACCTGCGTCGCCGCACTGTAGGTCGTGGCGGCGGGCAACTTGCTCGACGGGTTCGGGCCGACGACCGCCGCATCGACGACCACGCCGGCCGCGGCGAGCGCTTCGATCAGCACGGTGCGCGCATAGGCTGCAGGCTGTGTGATGCGGAAGGCCCGCACCAGCGGCAGCTTGCCGATCAACGGGCCGACCAGGTCGAGCGGGACGGCGCCGGACACGATCCCGTCGCAGGGCGACTTTCCGATGCAGGTCGGCAGCTCCGGTGTCAGGGTCACGTCGATCGGCGAGCCGGCGGCCGCGGTCATCAAGGTCGACCCCATCATGAATGCCGCCGAAAGCGGCCGCGACACCACGTTCGCGGCGGCGCCGACGGCGCCTGGCGTGATCGCGACATCGATCAGGTCGTCGTTGACGAAGATCGGGCTGACCTGGAACTGCTCGCGGAAATCGAAGCGAGCCCAGAGCCGCTCATCGATGACCACGTCGCCGCGCACGCGCGTGATGCCCGATGCCTTGATCTGCGCGGCCAGCGCCTTGTAGCCGGCGAGCGGATCGGGGGCGGTCAGCTCGGCATCGCCGAGGGCGTTGGCCTCGTTGTGGTCGAGGTCGGTGATCGCGTAGCTGCCGTCGGGATTCACGCGACCGCCCATCGACATGTCGCCGCTCGCGACCAAGATCAGATTGCCGTCGAGCCCGCCGCCGGCGTCGACCGCGCCTTGCCGGTACACGGGCGTATGGAAGCGGTGCGCGGTGCCGAGCGCGTCGAGCGTCATCCCGACCGAGAACGACTTGCGCACCGAGGCGATCAGAAGGTTGCGGTTCGGGTCGACGCTGTAGATGAGCTCGCCGCTGGCCAGGTCGACCACCCGCAGTCCCCAGACGGCGTTGCGGTAGACCGGCTTGGCCATCACGGTCTTGATCGCCTCGGGCAATGGACGGCCTTCGTCGTCGTTGCCACCACCGCAGCCGGCGAGCAAGGCCAGCGAGACGGCAGCGCTCGTGAGCACGCAAATGTGGGAAGGAAGTCGGGACATGGTTTTGTTCCTCAGTTGAGTCGGTAGACGATGCCTGCGATCTGCGCTTCGTCCTCGAACACCTCGAGGGCATCGCCGACGCCGGCGGCGGTCCCGGCGTCGTTGACAAAGACCGCGAAGGTCAGCGCGCGGCCGCTTTGCGCTTCGATGTAGCCGGCCATGCTGATCGCGACGATCTGGCTCCTCTCGACCGTCGCGCCGCTCTTGATCGACATGTGTTCCCTGCCGACTACGGTCTTGCCGACCGCGGCGAGCGAGCCGTCGACGCCCATCAGCGGCAACGCGGCGCGGTAGACCGGATAGACCGGCTTTCGGCTCATCGCGGCCAGCAGCTGCGCGGTCGTGCGCGCGCTCGCGAGGCTGTCGGGCGAGCCGCTGCCGTTGGTGTTGAAGTCGAAGCCTGCCGGGTCGAGACCCATGCCGTCGATCAGCAGCCGGCGCTCGGCGGCGAGCGCGGTCGTCACGGTGCGTTGTCCTTGCGACAGGCCCGCGTACATCAAACTGAGATTGGCACCGGTGTTCAGGCTGACCTTCAGGATCAGCTTCGAGATCTCCGCGTACGGCGGCGAGACGAGCTTGGCGACGCGCAGCGAATCGACCAGCGCCGCCGGCGCAGGCAGCCGGCTCGCGTCGTTCTTCGCGATCGTCGTCGCATCGACCGTGACACCGACGCGCGCGAGGGCGTCGATGAAGGCGATGCGTGCGAAGGTCGGCGGGTCTTCGGGCCGGACCACGCCGACGAAGGGCGTCGTGCCGAGCAGCGGCGTGAGGTACCCCAGCGGGATGCTGCCTGCGCCCGAGCCGGTCCTGCTCGAGAGCAGGCCCTGGCAACCCGGCAAGCCGAGGCAGTTCAGGCCGATCTCCTCGAGCACATCTCCCGACACGAGCAGGTTCGCGTCCGTCCCGGCGGCGGTCGTCAGCGCGCTCCCTGCGACCGTGAACCCGCTGACCTTCGGCCGCCAGTCGAGCTTGGCCGCCGCGCCGACGCTCGCGCCCGGCGCTGCGGTCACGTCGATCAGGTTCTCGTTCAGGTTGATCGGCGAGATCAGCGTGTCCCCGTTGGGCACGCGGAAAGCCTCGAACAGGCGATCGTCGATCACCACGTCGCCGCTCACGCGCCGAATGCCCGAGGCGTGGACCTGACGCGCCAGTTCGTTCAATCCCGCGAGCGGGTCTTGGGGTGTCAGCCCCGAACCGCCGAAGGACGGCGCTTCGTTGTGGTCGAAGTCGGTGTAGTCCAGCGTTCCATCGGCCTTGGCGCGGCCGCCGAGGGTCAGGTCGCCGGACGCGACCAACACCAGGTCGCCGACAAGGACGCCCGCTACCGGCGCGGCGCCAGTGCGGTAGACGCCGGTCTCAAATCGATGCTCCGGCCCGATCGTGTTAAGCGCGGTGCCGACGGAGAAGAGCTTGCGCACCGAGCCCGTCAGCGAGAGGCGGTCGGGCTCGAGCGCGTAGACCAACTCGCCGGTCTTCGCGTCCATCACGACCAAGCTCCACTTTGACTGCGCGTTTGCGTAGCGTGGCTTGGCCATGATCGCGGCGATGTCGGCGGGCACGGCGGTCGCGTGGCCATCGCCGCCGCCGCAGGAGACCACTGCCAGTGAGCAAGCCAAAGCAAACGCCGTGCGAATGACGGAAGAGAGCATGGGAATGACCCTCGGGAATCTGGCGTTCAGGCTATGCGGCCGGGCGTCCGCGAGGTGTGAGCTTTGTATGAAATTTGGCTGAGCCGCCGCGACGCGCCGGGCGCGTTCAGCGCGTCGCGACCGCGGCCTTGGGCATCGCCGAGGAATGGTGGTGTGCGATCAGCCACCGACCGTCGACCTGCTCGTAGACGAAGCTGTAGCGCGCGTGCGCCGTGCTGCCGTCCTTGAACCGGAAGGTGTAGGTGCCAACGTCCTGCGCGACATTGCAGCCGATCCTGACGAGCGCTGATCGATGCGCCCCCGGCGGCCCGCTCTTCAGGAACTTCACAAAATATGCGCGAATCTTTTACGGCGTGCTGCGTGGCCGGTTCGAGACGGTCGGCAGGAGCACGCCGTCGACCGCGTAGTTCGCGAGCATCTGGTCGGCGTTGAGCGTACGCAGCGAATCGTTCCAGCGGTCGAACAGGCCGCTGACCTGCGCCTCGTTGATCGGCAGGCAAGCGGCCTTGTCGGCCGCCTGCGCGCGGGCGGCGACGCCCACCAGCAGGGTCGCGAGCAGGCCGGCGACGGCCGCGCGGGCCGGAGCGCGGCTCATCGCGTTGCGCCGTTCGCGGCCGCGCGTCGGCGGATCATGCAGCCGGCCAGCAAGCCGGCGCCGAGCAGCAAATAAGTGCTTGGTTCCGGTACCGCCACCACGCCGCCGGCAACGTAGTCGAGCGCGTTCTCCGCGGTGGCGACCGCGACGCCGTAGTCCGCGCCGCCGCCGAAGTCGCCGTTGCTGTACGGGTTGACGAAGCGGCCGTTGCCGATGGCGAACAGCACGCCATAGATGTCGAAGAAGCCGCCGGCGCCGGGATAGTCGGTGGCGGTCTGCGGCGAACCGGCGGGCCAGAGCAGGTTGTCGAACGAGAGCGAGCCGTGCTGCAGCCCGGAGGCGACAAAGAAGCGGCTGAAGTCTTTCGGTGCGAGCAGGTTGCCGGCTTCGGGCGTGTCGCGCGTGATCGGCACCAGGCCGCTCACGGCGGCATTCACGATGCCAAGCGTAGCGTAGCGTCCGAGAAGGTGCCGCTGATGCCGGTGATCTCGAACGCGTTGGCGTACTTCGCGTCGGTCGTCGCGCCGTAGGTCAGGGTCAGCGAGCCGCTGACGCCGCCACCGGCGAAGGCAAAACTGAAGTCGTCGGCGCGTGCTGCGGTGAGCGTGGCGGAGGCGATGAAGAGGAAGGCCGAAGCCACGGCGGTGGGGATGGATCGTTTCATGGTGTCGTACTGCCTTGAGTAAGAAATCCGACCAAAAGAAATGCGAACGAAAGGCGGAGGAACGAGCCAACGAGGCATCAGTCGATCGCCCCCTCACCGTCCAGGCCGAAGTCCGCTGCCATCTCGGCCCAGATCGACGGCGTGCAATGCCGCTGCACGACCGGCCGCAAGCGCCGCCACTGGCTGCGCGAGCAGGCGTTCTGCAGGCCCCACGCGAAGACGCGCGTCGCGACAACGGGCGGCTGCGCGGTCGAGCCATACTCGCTCAGCCGCTGCACGACCCAGCCGATGGTCGCGTCGAAGTTCGGCAGGTGCTCGGTCGGGTTGATGACGCGCTCGTGCACGACGCGGCCGCGCGCCTGCGGCGTCGGTCCGGTCTTCGTCGTCAGCGGCGTCACGATCGCTTCCTCGTGCGCGAGATGACGCAGATGCACGCTCTTCAAGACGGACCAGATGCCCTGCAGCGACGACGCGCTGCCGGCCGTGAGCGCGGCATCGACGCGGGCGGCGAAACGCGCATCGTCGACGTGCTCGTCGCCGAGGTAGGCGGCACTGATCGCGCCGGCGCCGATCTCATCGAGCAACGCGAACATCGCGACGTCTTCCATCGCTGCGTGGATCTCAAGCGCGCGCCGGAACGAACGCCACTCGGCGCGAAAGCCGAGCGTGTCGCCGAGTTGGAGCGACTGCTCCTGCAGGCGGATGCTGGTGCGAAAGGCTTCGTGGGTGTTGCGCAGGATCGCGAAGGACATCGGCTGCGGCGTGTCGGCCACGACCGCCCGCAGCTTGGCACGGGGCTCTTCGTCGATCAGTGAGAGATGGGTCATCGGGGCTCCTGGGGCGGTCGATTCGCGTGCTGCAAATGTCGCCGCGTACCCGGCTCGCCGTCCTCAAGAACGCCTAAAACGTGCCAAAAGCGAACCGGTTGTCCCCGGACCCGGTCGCGCCGCCGGCCGCCGTCCCGCAGCAGTACACGCCCGCGGGCCTCTCCTTGCCAAACACCCAGCCCGCCGCAGTGCCGGCAGCGTTAGTGCTGCGCTTGGGCAAGTCGCAGCGCTCCGAGCTGCAGCCGGCGGAGGGTCGGCTGCTCGTCGACGGCCGGCCCGCGGCACTCGGAACGCGACCCAGCGCACGACCAGAACGACCACCCGACGCCGAGGAGCGACACGGTGATGCGAAAGCCGGGAAGCATCACCCCCCCCCGTCTCAGCGAAAAACATTTGGTGAAATCCAGCCTTGGCCGCCAGGCCGCCGGGCAACCAAATACGCCACGGAGCACCAGCCCGAAGCGGGACGGCGATCGCACGGGTTACCGTGCCGCCGTCCTTCGGCGCGCCGACCGAGTGCGTGCATCCGCGCCTGAAGCGCGTCTGGGCAGACCGTCGAAAAGCCTGCGTGCGCGGCGCGCCACTGGCAGGGGGAGATCCCCGGCTGACCGAATCTTTCGGAACGTTTTGGGGCCGCTTAGGGACGGCATGGCGGCCGGCGGAAGACAGTACCTCCACTCACCCTCTGCAGGATCTTCCATGATCGAAGTCAACTGGCTCTTGTTCGTCGCCGCGTCACTGGTCCTCATCGTCACTCCGGGGCAGGACATGGTCTTGGTCATGTCGCGCTCGATCGCCCAAGGGGCGATCGCGGGCATGGTCACCGCCGCGGGCGTCTGCAGCGGTCTGATGGTGCACACGGCGTTGGCGGCGCTTGGCGTGGGCGCGCTGATCCGTGCATCGGACCGGCTGTACTTCGGGCTCGAGATGACCGGCGCCGTCTATCTGGGCTTGCTCGGACTGCAGTTGCTGCGCGCGCCGCAGTAGCAACTAGCGTTCGCGGGCGCGGCGTTGCAACGGCCGGCGCGGATGTTCTTCGACGGCGCCCTGTCCAACATCTGCAACCCGAAGATTGCGATCTTCTACGTCGCGTTTCTACCCCAGTTCGTGGCGCCCGGCGCGAAGCATGCAACGCTGTCGCTGTTTGCGCTCGGGCTCGCGTTCGCGGTGCTCGCGCTGCTGGTCAAGGGGCCGATCGGGTTTGGCGCGGCGGCGCTTTCCGGCTGGCTGCGCGCGCATCCCCGGTCGCTCGTCTGGCTCTTCCGCACCAGTGGTGTCGTGCTCATCGGCTTGGCCCTGCAGTTGGCGCTGCGGCATTTGGGGTGAATAGCGGGCATTCCGACGTGTCAGGCTGCAGCGGCCACGCCCAGCGCCAGCACTTCGGCTTCGGCGTCCTCGAGCGCGCGGCCGCGCTGCACCAACGCCTGCGCCACCGCCGCACCGAGCCCCGTGCACGCCAGCGCCTCGGCCTGCGCCAGCGCCTCCACATCGACAATTCCGAGGGCACTGCTGCGGGCCTCGAAACGAGCGCGCGCATAGCCGATGAGGTTTGCCGCGGCGTCGAAGCGCCCCTGCAGCGCCGCCAGTTGTGCCAGCGTCGGCACGACCACCGGCGTGTCGAAGCGCATACATGCCGCCCACGCGCGGGATGCCAGCGCCTGCGCTTCGTCGAGATTCTGTTGCATCACCAGCGCCTTCAGCAGGCCTTGCAGCACCCACGGCAGGTTGCCCTGGGTGGCAGCGCTGCCGACGTCGACACGGGCCAGCAGCGCGCGACCGCGTTCGACAGCCTCCGCGTGGCGGTGCATCGCGAGGAGCACGAAGACGACGTTCGATTCGGCTGCGTCCACCACCTGCGCCAAGCCCAGTTCCTGCGCCAGCGCCATCTCGGTCAGGCGGCTGCTCAGCACTGCCGGCAGATCTTCGCGCTCCGCCGCCGCCACGGCTAGCGCGCCATGCACCTGCATGCGTTCACGCACGCTCAGATCGTGCAGTGCTTCGGCGCGTGCCTGCAGCTCGGCGCACGCGGCGTCGAGCTCGGGCCCCGCGGCACCGACCGAGCGCACCCAGACGACATTGGCAAACAGCGAGCGGCGCGGTTCGTTCAACGGCGCCCACAGCGCCAGAGCGCGGCGCGCCACCGCCGCAGCGCGCTGGTCGCGCCGTATCGACAGCATGCGCGCGAGTTCGGTCCACCAGTGGGCCTGCACCGGCGCCTGCAGCGCTTGCCCGGCGGCGGTGTCCATCAGCGGCTCCAACGCCAGCAGCCAGTCGGTCGCCTCCTGGCGCCAGACGGTGAAGTTGCTCACTGGCGCCACCGCCACCGTCAACTCGGCCGCGATGCCCAGATCGTGTTCACGCGCCCAGGCGATGGCTGCGCGCGCGTTGTCCATCACCATCTCGGCCTCGTTCGGCGCCTGCACCGAGGCCTGACCGGATTCGCGTTTCCTGACAAGCGCCAGCACCGCGTCGGCGTGGCGACGGCGCACGGCGATCTCGGCGCCGGCATGGGTTGTCAGCTGCTCGAGCGCAAAGAGACGAACCGTCTCGAGCAGCCGGTAACGTGCCGGGTCGCCGCCCCCGACGACGAGCAGCGAGCGGTCGGCCAGCGCCGACAGGTCGTCGATGAGGTCCCAGCGTGCTGCGGCGTCGTCGCTCATCAGTTCGATGGCCAGTTCGAGCGTGAAGGGGCCGCAGAGCACCCCGAGCACACGTAACAACCTCTGCTCCGGCTCTGCCAGCAGGCGGTAGCTCCAGTCCAGCGCGCCATGCAGGCTGCGGTGACGTTGTGCGGCATCGCGGTGGCCGCGGGTCAGCAGCGCGAAACGCTCGGCCAACGCGTCGTGCACGGCTTGCAGGCCGAGGAACGGCACCCGCGCCGCGGCCATCTCCAGCGCCAGCGGCAGGCCGTCGAGCTGAGTGCAGACGGCGACCAGCAAAGGCAGCGCCTTGGCATCGGCGCTGAAGCGATGGTCGGCCGCGGCAATGCGTTCGACCAGCAGCGCCAATGCGCCGTCGCTGGCATCGGCGGCCGCCCCGGGCAGCGCGAGTGGCTCCAGCCGCTGCAGTTGTTCACCGGCCACCGCCAGCGGCAACTGGCTGGTGACGAGCAGGTGCACACCGCGCAGGGGCCGCAGCAGCGTCGCCAGTTCGGCGCAGGAGCCGACCACGTGTTCGGCGTTGTCCAGCACCAGCAGCAGCGTCTCGCCGTTTAGCGCCTGCAGCAGTTGCGACGCTGCGTCCCCGTCGGTCAGCTGTGCCCCCAGTGCACGTGCCAGCGACGACGCCACCTGTGCGCCTTCGGCCAGCGACGCCAGATCGACCCAAACGCTGCGGCCGTTCCAGGCGGCAGCCGCGGCACGCGCGAGGCTGGTCTTGCCGACGCCGGCGGTGCCCACCAGCGTGACGCAGCCGCCGCGCTGCAGCAGGTTCTGCAGGCGTGTCAGGTCGGCGCCTCGGCCGATCAGCCGCTGCATGGGGATGTTTGTGGAAGCCCCGCCCGCATCGCGCCGGGGCGGCAAATCGACCGGCTGCAGCGCAGCGACGAAGCGGTAGCCCCGCCCCTGCACGGTGGCGATGACATCCCCGCCGAGCACCTTGCGCAGGTTGCTGATCTGCATCTGCAGGTTGGCCTCTTCGACCACGAGGCCGGGCCACACGCGGTCCAGCAGCTCACTCTTGCGCAGCAGATGGTCGGGCTGAGCGGCCAGCGCGATCAGCAGGTCGAGCGCCCGCGCGCCCAAAGCAGCCGGGCGCCCATCGACGAACAGTCGGCGCTCGGCCGATTGCAACTCGAAACGGCCGCTCGGGCCGAAGCGCAGTGACGTGGATGGGGGGGAAGGCAAGGCGGAAGCTCCGGGCAGCGACTGGTTTGTCGACATTTTGGCTCCGCTTGCGGACGGCATGGTGGCTCTGCGGTGATGGTGCAGCACCGCAACACGAAAAACGACCCTATCGCTGCTGCGTACGCTCTCAGCGTCGTCAAAGAACCCAGCAGGCCTGGATTTCGGGCCGCGATGGTCAACCTCAATCCAGCTCTTGCCTTAAGTTTGCCTTCTGTCTTCACTGTCGAGCTGGAGGCGAATTCTGGCAGTCGACACGTGCGAAGTCAGTGCATCACCGCGCGCGCGCCCGCAGAGTCGCCGTTTACGGTTTCGGGCACCGGCGTCCGGCACGCATGGGCCTTGTCGTACGTCGCATCCGAGAGCTCTCTCCATGCCGCCATTCGCCCGCTCCGGTCGAGTCAACTGAACCGGCGGGGCGGCTCTTCCGTGCCACGCGTGCGGCCCGGATGGCAGCCGCAACCAAGGGACGCGATCAGCCCAGGCAAATCGCACCCTATGCCTTGGCGAACAAGTGGACCGTGGTGGTCGCGCCTGCGGCAATTGCAAACCGCGCGACATAGCCGTACCGCGCTTGCAATGGTGCGCCGCCCCAGACCTCCCTCCGCGGCGCCCTAAAGTTGAACCAGACTTCGCGGCCGGGCGTGCCGCTGGCAATCACGCGCGCGATGCCTTCCTGATCCGGGTGGCCGAAGATGGCGCTGTTCGTGCTGATCAAGACCTGACGGGCCTGCACCGTCTCCAGCAGACGGGTCGTGGTGTTCGCCCGGTTGCCATGGTGGCTGAGCTTGATAAGGTCGAGCGTCCAGGGGAGTGACTGGAGTCGGCTAACCGCAAGCAAGGCAAGGGCGCGCTGGAGGACGGAAGGAAAGCATCCGCGGTCAGGAGCGCCGATGCGCCCCTGTGTTCGAGCAAGAACGTGGCGCTGGACCCATTGGCCGGCGCGCGATCTTCAGGCGTCACGCGGCGGGCCAGCGCCTCGACGTCCAGACCACTTCGCGGCGTGGCAAGGGGTTCCGGCTCGGGCAACACCTTCAGCTTGGGGAGTTCCTTCGCCCACACCCGGTAGAGGTCATCCAGCGTTTGGCGTGTCGGCGACAGGAGCGTGATCCGAGGCTGTCCCCGCTTGCGCGGCACCTCGACGAACGTCTCGGAGCCGGTCACCCCATCTCGTCCACCGAAAGCAAGGTTCCAGGGCAGGCCCCGTGCGGCAGCCCCGAGAACCGCCGCCAAGCCAACCCCTTCCCTGATGCCCCGGATCAACGGCGGGATTGGCGCGTTGAACCAGATGTCCCCGCCCTCCAGATTCAGCGACGTGTCGGCGAAAGCCGGGCTGCGCTGCCGATGTGGTCATGATCGATGTGGCTGATGACGGCGACGTCAATCCGTCGCCTGCCTCGAGCGTTCAGGGGAATCGTCTTCAAGCGATCCACCAGCATGGGGAGGCATTCGTCCGGTCCGGTATCGATGAGAAGCCGCCGGGTGCGCCGGCCGACCGGACAGGAGATCACCAGGCAGTCGCCATAGCCCGCGGGAAGTGCCTCGACGGTGATCGCTGGGGTGCTCATCGTTGGTCTGCAGATGTCAGGCAAACGTAGAGCCGTCCGTCTGAGCAACGCCCCACATATCCTTCATTGCCCCCTACTTCGACGGGCAGCTTTCCGGCGCCGTTCTGGACTAACAGTTTCGGCCATCTGCTGACGTTCGACCTCGCGGGCTGAGCGACAGGACTCGACAGGAAGCTGTCGGTCACCTGAGGGCAGGAGCGGAGCGCCAGAGCCGCAACAATCGGGTGCTGGTCAGCAGTCGTTCGTGTGGGCCGGCAATCGACCCATTGCAGCCGGCGGCGGTTTTGTCAGCGAGCGACAGGTGTACTTCGGAACCTGACGTTCGCTCGCGCCGTCGAGAAACTAAGCCACGGCGACAGCGGTCGTTCGAGCGTGGAGAGCATCGACCACCGAAAGACGATCCCGCGAACAACTGCATCCGCAGACCGTGTACTCACGCTGTAGCCCGGGACAGACCACGCTGTTCCGCCCGGTAGAGCAGCATGCCGCGACCGTCATCGCCAAGGCGGCTACAGGAGCCGACCTGCCGCAGTTCGTAAAGGACTAGTTCGACGCCCTCCTCGCGTGCGACATCCCGGCCCACCGCTCCCTGCGGCTGCGCTGCGGTAACTGTGGCCACGACAAGATGGTCGCTTTCAGCTGCAACCGGCACGGCTTTTGCGCCTCATGCGTAGGCTCCGGGCGCCTTTGAACCGGTCGACGAGTGCCGCACTCGAGGGGCAGAAGAAGCGGTTGCGCGACATGCTTCTCCGATCCGACCATCAAGCCCGTTACGGAGCGCCCTTAGCGACGGAAGCTCTCACTTGTCTTCCGCGAACAACCGCAAATCAATCGCATTGGCCATCGCACGGTAGCCCGCATCGTTTGGGTGCAGATGGTCGCCCACGTCATAAGCTGGAAGAATTTTCGTAGGGTTCGATGGATCACGGACCACCGCATCAAAGTCAATCACAGCGTCAAATGCACCGCTATTACGAATCCATGAATTTACGAGCTCGCGCTTGACTTCACCCGCTTGCTGAAAGTATCCCGGAAAGATCGTCCCGACGTAGGGGGTCAAAGTCGCGCCGTAGACCTTGATTTCGTGCGCATGAGCGCGCCGGATTATCTGCTTATAGCCTGCGATGATGTCTTCGGCGGAAACGGCATCCGGGGTTCCGGGTGCAGCGTGACCAAAATCGTTAATTCCCTCCAAGAGGATGATGTACTTGACGCCAGACTGAGCGAGCACGTCACGGTCGAAGCGCGCCAGTGCGTCTGGCCCGAACACAGGAATCAGGCCGTCATGAAGCACGCGATTGCCGCTGATCCCCTCATCCAGAACGGCCACCTTGCGGTGATTCGCATGAAGTCTCTCGGCCAAAATATTTGGCCACCGGTGATTGGCATCCACAGTCGACCCATAGCCGTCCGTTATTGAGTCTCCCAGCGTCACGACAGCCCGGGTGTTTTCGCCAGCGGTAACCTCCACTGCGGTGAGCAAGCTCCATGAAGTGGAAGTAGTAAGCACCGGCATGTTGACTGCGTCGACATAGTTGCCGGCCGTCGATGCGTAGTTGTGCTGAACAGCAAGTGAATGCTCGGTGACTGGCCCTGTAACGCCAGGCAAGTAGACACTCACTGCCAGGTTGCTCAAAGCACGGACGTCAAGGTCTACAGCGTCGCTGACTACCATAGCGCCTGCAGGGATGGTCGTCGATGTGCTCCCTCCAAATCGAAGCGGTCGGTCTGTCCGCGAGTCGATGGAGGCGCCGGAGGTTTGCGCTGCGATATGCGCTGCTCCGATGGTCAGCGACTTTGTGCCAAACGTATTGGACAGGCGAACGCGAACGTGGTCACCGCCAATGCTCGTATGGACGATTTGGCGCAATGTCTGATCGTCGTACCCGACAGCGGACAAGTTCGACGGGCTAGCAGTCCAGGTTCCGACCCAGTCCGAACTTTCTTCACCCTGTCGATCTCGAGCGAAAACGGATGAACCACCCCCGAGTAGGAGTGTGCTGAGAAGCAGTCCGGCGACGACAGACAAAGAGGTGTGGCTGAGCCATGACCGACGCGAAGCTTTAGACGCATTCATTGGTTTGTCTCCTCAGATTGTTTTCGAAACAAAAGGCTGGAATCGAAAAACTGAACAGGATGGGGCGAGTTCCGCCTCGGAATTACCGCCTAGCGAGGCTACTCCCGCTACGAAAGTTAAAGCGTTAAGGAATTACCCTACATCTGCAGGAACAGCGACGCCGACGGTGAGATGACGTTGAGGAGAGCGAACCGGGGGTTCGGGTCGAAAAGGAAGGTTCGATTTGCATGGCCGATAACGACGGCGATTCGGAGGAAACCGACTCGCTCAGGCCGCTGCTGGCGGCGGCCTGTACCTATCGGATCGCCTTCGGTCCTCGGGCCTGCCAGAGAGCGCTGACGGTGCAGGGAGCTGGACCAGTCCGTGCTGACCACGGACGTCCTTGACTTCGACACCTCCGACAACCACTACTAGTTGCAAGGGTTGGGCGACGTGTTGGAGATGGGAAACGCGCGCTTGGTTTGGTGACGCCGTCGCAGGGCGCAGCTGATGAAATTTCCGCAAGCGCTTGGAAGTGCACCCGAAAACTCGGAGAGCAGAATTGCTCCGAAGCAGCCGCTGGCGGACTTCAGCTTGTGGCCGTCAGCGTGAAGTCGGCGTTGTCGTCGGAAGCTGACATCAGCAGGCAAAGGCCCTCGCGCCAAGCGGCGGCTTCCTGACGCGGCTGCGAACTGGCGCTGACGGCCACACGCGGACTCTCAGGAAAGTAAGCTATGCCGAACACTATTTACGCGCTGCGAAACGAAGGCATCGGCAATCCTGATTAGCAATGTGCCTCAGCTCCACCCCTGATCGAGCGGATTTGGCGAGCCGGGCATTGCGCGACATCGACGATGAGGCGTGCGAGCAAGTCGCGCAGATCAAAGCGGCGGTTGAAGCGGTAGGCGAACGCGCCGAGGTAGGTGTCCGCATGTTTGGCCCAGTCGAGCGAGTGGAACGCGCCATGCAGCGTTGTCTTGAGATTGCCGAGGATGGTGTTGACCCACTGGAACTGAGGCAAGTCGCGCGGCTTGCGCTCGCCCACGACGATGGGCGTGTGAACGCAACCCGCCGCCGTCACCGCCGCGAAGCAGCCGAGTCCGTCGCTCGTCACCAACGTCTGGGGCGCCAGATGGGCGTAAGCCCAGGCCTTGATCGCCTCGGACGTGAAGCCGCTGACACGGTTGAGCTTGACGAACTGCGGACGCCCCTTGTCGTTGAGCGAGACGGCGGCCACGAACGGCGTCTTGTTCTCGGAGCCGCGCCCGGGCTTGCCGCCGGAGTGCTCGCCGCCCAGGTAGGCGTCGTGCAGTTGCACGCTGCCAGCGAGCCGGTGTTGCCCTTCGCGCTGCGTCATGGCATAGCTGATCTTGTGCTGCAACGCCCAAGCGGTGGGGTAGCTCACGCCGAGGTGGCGCTTGAGGGCCAGCGAGGACAGGCCGGTCTTGGCCTGGCTGAGCAGGTAGATCGCCAGGAACCAGGTGCGCAACGGCAACTTGGTGTGCTCGAACAGGCTACCCACCGTGAGCGAGGTCTGGTAGCGGCAGGCCTTGCACTGAAACAGCTTGCGCGCGCCGTGACCGACGACCCAGTGCTCGGCGGCATCACAGCGCGGACAACGAAACCCGCCGGGCCAGCGTGCAGCCTTGACCGGCTGGGCGCACTGATTTTCAGTGCCGAACCGCTCGATGAACTCAGACAGCGACATGCCACGCTGAAACTGGATGGGGTTCATTGCCACGCACTCGACTGCGACAGCGGAAATCGACAAGGCTACAGACCAGATAGCTCACCAAATGAGCTACCTGAGGCCACTTACTAATCAGGCGTTCAGATGGGGGGGTAGCCAAGAGCGCCTAGTTCCTTAACAATAAATTTTCCAAAATTGCTCGGCTTCGAGGTCAATAGCAAAGCCAAGTCTGGTGCTTTCAACAAAGTTGATCAGGCCGCACACTCGAAAGGAAATCCCTTTGAAACTGTTATTTGGTGCCGTTGCAGCCGTATTGATCAATTTCGCGCCCCTGGCCCAGGCCACGCCTGTCGTGACCGCCGGAACGGCAGTGGTGAAAATCGGCGAGAGCTTCAGTGTGCCGATCACGATCTCCGACGCCGTAAACTTGATGTCTTGGCAATTCAACTTGGCTTACGATCCGGTTGTATTGAGTGCTCAGAGCATTGCCGAGGGACCGTTCCTAGCCAGCACTGGCTCTACCTTGTTCGGCTCCGGCGTCATCGACAACGACAGCGGCCTCCTTAGCCTGGCGACCGACAGTTTCGTTGACTTTGCGCTGCCGCCGAGCGGTGGCGGCACTTTGGCCGTCATCACGTTCAAGGCGCTTGCCAATGGCCTGTCTCCATTGACATTGTCCAGTGTGTTCATCGACTTCTTGGACACGGGCTTTTCGGTGAACAACGGCGCGGTATGCGTTGGTGGCGCATCGATTGCTGGCTGCGGCTCCGGTGGAGGTGGCGTGACGCCTGTGCCAGAGCCGGCAAGTTGGGCGCTGATGGCCCTGGGTCTGGGCTGCGTCGTTGTTGGACGACGCTTGGTGGCGCGGTACACAGCCCCCCGCGTCGCCGGCTGACGCCAGCGGCACGATCGCTCAAAGATGCAACGGCAAAGTGAAGAGCACTATGAAACGGTCTGCAGCCGTTGCCTTTGAGCCGTTTTGGCCTTTGCTAGCGATGGCTTTGATCGCCACGACGCTCGGAGGCTGCGATGCAGCCGATCACGAGCGCTTTCCTGATCCCCGACACATTGGTCTCCCTGCGCCCACGACAGTAGCTTTGCCGGGTGCCGTGCCGCCGACTCCAACGCTGGCCGCGGCCAACGCTTCGTCAGTGCATGCTGCTACCAGCTTGGCCCCCAACGGGCCGACCACCGGCAACGCACAGATCTTAATGGCGCCTGCTTATAACTCGCCACTCGATGTGACGAGCCGCCTAGTCGCACTGGAGCGCTGGGCCCAAGAACTGAATGGGCCCCTGGATGTAGTCAGCACCGCGATGGTAGACCCGGACGAGGGCGTGCGCGAACGCGCCCAGCAATTGTTCGAGGAGGCGCTGGCAAGGCGGCGCTGAGCCCAGGCCGTCGACTTCGCACAACCGCACGCCGTGCAACGACACGACGACACCGACACCCGTTACCCATCGTCATCCCGCTTCAGCAGAGCCTTTTCTACCAGGAGCTCACTGCAAATGAACCGCATCAATACGGCCCCACCGATTAGCTCGCCGCGAAACCGGTGTGGTTTAGACCATCGTTCTGTAAAGCGCCCCCGCGACATTCGAGGAGCTCTGCGTTTTAGTGATGTCACTCCCTGTGCCAGTGGACTGATCCAACCTTGTCTTTTCAGGAGAACCAACATGTTGAGCAAAACAAGACTGACCGCCCTCATCTCCACCGTGGCCTGCGCGATGTCGCTGGTGTCCACAGCGGCCAGTGCCCAAACCGTGGCCAACGGGCCGTACTACGCCACCCCGTCATGGGATCAGAAACTTCAGTGCGATTCGCTGGCGTCATGCCCGCGTTTCGTGGTGCTAGCGAATTGGAATAGCGAAGCGGTGCTGGATCGTGAGACGGGGTTGGTGTGGCAGCGGGTGCCGCGCACGCTCGGCGTGACCAACCTGACCTACGCGGACGCTGCCCTTGCCTGTGCAGGCGAAACAACCGGCGGCCGCCGCGGCTGGCGCTTGCCTACCGTCGAAGAACTCTCCAGCCTGTTCGACCCTGGCAATCTGGTGTCGCCGTTTCTTCCGCTGGGCCACCCGTTCAGTGTGCCCAGCAGCTACCCGTACTTCACGTACTGGACATCGACGCTTGCGGCTGACGCCTACGCCTCCCTTCGCATATACCTCTCGAACGACAATATCCCGAATAGGCCGGACCGAAGGCTGGCGCTGGGCCTTGCTGCCGCCGGCAGCACTGCCACGAACTGGTGTGTGCGCGCCCCGTCGTCGCCGTCCTAAACGGCCGGAGCGATGCGACCTTTGGCCGCCCTGCAGTCTGAGCTCAAGTCGTCGACGCTGAAGTTTGGCGCAGAGGGGAATTTTGGCTTGTTGGGGCAGATTGACACCGAACATCGCGGCTGGCGGCCTAAGTCGTCTTTCAATTACTGACTTCGTACAGTCACTGCTATCAGCCAGTCCAAACATCGCGTTGAGGACTGCTTCGGGTCGAGGCTGTGTGAAGACTCCACAGCAAGGCAATTTTGGGAGGTCCTCCACCCCTTGGCGAGGTCAGAAAAGTCGCACCTGCGCCAATCTGACGCCTCGATGTATCGGTGAACGCGAAGTCCTTCGGGTTTTCACACAGCCTCAGTTGTCTGCCGGCCCTGGCGAACGACGGCTGACCGGCACCCGAATCTTGTGGTCTTGGCTCTCCGCTCCTGCCCGCAAGTGACCGGCCGCTTTCGCTGCCATTGCTGACACCCATCACGCGGACGTGAAAGGCAGCAGTGGGTCGATTCGAGCCCATCGCGCGAGGTGGAAGCGGCCGTTCAAAGGGTCTGGCAGCCCCGCTGCAGTTTGAGTGACGGCTCTACCGCGCGTTGCTGACGCTCCTGGCGTCGCCGACGGCCAGGCTGAATGTCGGCTTACTGTCGCTGACCGAGCGTAGGCCCAACAGCGGCGACCGGCGGCAATCGCTGCAAAGTCGACGTTTTGGGCAAGCAGCGAAAACGTCAGCGACTGGTCGAAAGCCGCCAGTCATAGCTGGGACTTACTCCTGAACAGAAAGCTGATGGACATTGCGACGCGTCTTCTGAGACGACACCTACCTGATTGCTCCGCGTGCGCGCATCGCCGCAAGCATTGACTAGCTCATCCCCACATTCCTAACGTGTCGGCGAAGGGTCTCGACCGTCGCGGCCCTTTGTTCTCTCGATCGGTCTTGTTTTCAAAACAGGCACACCGAATTCGCGCCCGACGTACTTCACCACGTCCAGCGCGAGTGCCTGATCCAGCCTCTCGGGCGAGCTTGCAAGCGCCTTCGCAATTTGCCCCCAGCCATCGATCGCCTCACGTCGAGCCTGTGCGACCGATTCAGGGCTTCGTGCGCGCGGGCTGTCCACCCGACCTCGACCATCTTCTCCAACGCGCGCTTGCCACAGTCGCCTCGGCGCAGTCGTCACGCCCCGGGTCGAGGCCCGCGTTGCCACCGCGCTGATGCCGCGGTCTTGCAGCTGTGAGGCGAAACGCTCCCGCCATTTCTGGAGATCAGCCTTGCGAGGGTTGAGTCGCTTGCCGTCACTTCGCTCGGCACGCACTGCCAGGTGCACGTGGGGAGAGTCGGTGTCGTCATGCAGCGCGAAAACGTACTTGTGACCCTCGAACGTTTCTTTCGCGAACGCGCGCGCTGAGTCGAGCACCCTTACCGCGTCGGTGCCGGCCGGCATTGACAGGACGATGTTGAAAGCCTCCTTGCGGTGGCTCTCGTCGGGGATGTAGCTGCCGGCCATGCGCCAGTCGTACTGCAAGTCCTTGATTGCTTCTGCTCCCGTGATCTTGTTGCCGCGCTCGTCCTCGAGCTCGAGCGACTGTCCCCGGCCGTCGACTTCGGGCTTGCCCTGGCGTGCGATGTAGCGAAAGTGCGCAGCGACGGCCAGCAGACCTTTGCCGCCGCCGGTGATTTTTACGACGACCTGCTTGGCTCGAGGCTGCACGGCCGCCCGCACGAAGCCGCGGACCTTGTTGGCGCTGACCAGGGACATCGCGCCAGCCGCGGCCCCCAGAAGGGTTCCCCCTTTGGTCTTCTTTCCTTTGGGTGGCATGCCGTAGAAAAGCCGGGTGCCCCATTCCTGAAGCATGTTGTCGGCGATGCGCTTCTGGCTCATGGCCCGTCTTTCTTGCTTTTGAGCATGGGGCGGAGTTCGCCGACCAGGATTGCGGCGAGCTCGAGGTGCTTGCGGATGGACTGCACGGTTCCGGTGAGGTCGGCTGGGTCCGTGCCGGCGAGGCGACTGGGTGAGGGCGCCGCTTTGGCCAGCTCGGTGAGTTGGCGTGCGATTGCGACCAAGTGGTGGTTGGACAGGCCGAGCGCCTGGACTGCCTCGGCGACCCCCGCAGCGCCATTGGCGCCAACGCCGATGTTCACGCCGTTCAGAAGACCTCGGAGGGCCGAGGCGCGATTCCTGAAGCCGCCGGCCTCGGCGATGCGGTCGAGCTTCGCGGTCGCTGCCGCGTCCAGCCAGGCGCGGTAGACGCCGGCGGGCTCGTCGTCGGTTGTGGATGTCGCCGGTGCGCCGGGCATTGCAGGCGCCGCTGCCGACACACCACTTAGCTCTCGTTGCACCAAGTCGCGCATCCACGTTGACGGGCCGACGCCAGCCGCGGCGCTCGCGAGGTTGACCTGCGGGCGCAACTCGCCCAGGTCGACGCTCGTAAGTGAGCGGCGCGGCTTTGTTGAAACGGCATCGTCCATGCCGAGAATGTATCACATTCAGCACGGCGCAGCCTATCCTGCAATCTAAAACAGCTAGTTTTGCGAAGTCTAGATCGATGCGTCTGCCACCGATTCGCCTCTAGATTGCCTTCGCTCCGCCTCCAACTTGCCTCCGAATGCAACTAGGAGGCAAGTTGGAGGCCAATGAGAGGCACTAGGAAGCAGTGTGAACGCAAAACAAAGGCACAATAAACGTGTTCCGTCCATGCATCACTCGAATGCCACCTCGCCTTACCCAATCATTTTCTGGTCGCATCCGCGAGCACCTGGAAGAGATCGAGTTACGGCTTTTCGTGGGCGTACCGCGCGCTGGCGTGGTCGCGGAGTTCCGACTGCGCGGGATTGAGCTGGGGACCGTGACGAGCTTTCCCTCAGCCCTCTACCGCGCACGTCGAACCGCCAAGCGTCAAGGCATCAGCCAAGCACTCACGACGGAAACGACCACGCCTCAGGCGAAGGTTGTTCCAGCCGTTGATGCTGTTGAAACGAGCGCTTTGCCGCCGGCGCTGAGCACCCAGCCCGCTAAGTCCAATGAACGCAAATTCCAGTACGGCGCGCACGATCCGCGGCGGATCGATGAGGTGCTGCGCAATCCTCGGGACATGGAGGAACTGAGGAAGCGCGGCCTTGAAATGGCGCGCGAGCACGCCAAAAAGAACGGCTGACCCGGGCTTTGCGCAGTTACTTGGGCGGCAGGAGTCGGCCGGTTTGAGCAGCGGCTCTCGGCCAACAAGCGACACTCAGCAACTGTCCCCGAAGCGGACGCGTTCCGCGTCAGCACCCCGCAGTTCGGCCATCATCGCGTGTGGCAGGTGGCGACTGTTGGAGGCGTGGGCCAAGGGCTCAGCACAAGGCCGTGCCACGTTCCAGATCCGCCGTCATCCTGTGTCGCAAGCCCTATCCCTAGAAGGCAATCATGAATCGAAGTGACAAGTCAGCCTCCGATTCAAACCCCCTCTCCTTCCTGATGGGAGGCGGCGAGATGGGCAGACTGATCAGGTCGATGGACTGGTCAGAGAGCTCGCTCGGGCCGGTGGCCGAGTGGCCGCAGAGCCTGCGAACGACCATCAGCATCTGCCTGGCCTCGGACCTGCCCATTTGCGTCATCTGGGGTCCGGGCCTCGTCCAGCTCTACAACGATGCCTATCGGGTCATTTGCGGCAACAAGCATCCGCGCTCGATGGGGCAGAACTTCGCCGAGTGCTGGAAGGAGGCGTGGCCGGTCATCGGCGAGGCGCACGAATCGGCCTTGGCCGGCGACCAGGCCTTCCTCGAAGGCCAGCAAATTTTTCTCGAACGGCACGGCTACGTCGAGGAGTGCTTCTTCACGTTCTCGTTCAGCCCCATTCGCGACGAGACAGGCAGCCTGGCAGGACTCTTCCACCCGGTGATCGAGACGACGGCCAAGATGCTTGGCGAACGACGCACCCGCACCCTGCGCGATCTCGCCAGCGGCGTCAGCAATGCGAAGACGGTTGAAGAAGCCTTCGCGCTCTCGACGGAAACGCTGTCGAAGCATGCGCTCGCCGCGCCGATAACGCCCCAGGAGATGCCGTAGCGCGCCTGCGTGAGGCACATCAACGGACTCTTCAGTCCACCCGACAGGGGCAGCAGTGCGTCGGCCGGGACATGTACATCTGCGAACACGAGTTCGGAGGTGTCGCTGGCACGGAGCGACAGTTTTCCTTTCTGGTCGCGTGCGGTGAAGCCGGGCGTTTTTGTGTCGACGATGAAGCCACGAATCGACTTGTCTTCGACGCTGTCGCCCGTCTTGGCCCAGATGATCGCGATGTCGGCCATCGAGCCGTTGGTGATCCACATCTTGCCACCATTGATGATCCAGCTACCATCCGCCTGCTGCCGCGCGCGCGTGATCATCCCCGACGGGTTGGAACCGAAATCGGCTTCGGTCAGACCGAAGCAGCCGATCAGTTCGGCCTTCGCCAGCTTGGGCAGGTAATGGTGCTTTTGCACTTCCGAGCCGAAGGCAAAGATCGGATACATCACAAGCGCGCCCTGCACCGATGCAAACGAGCGGATCCCCGAATCGCCACGCTCGA
>ENA-OFCD01000262-OFCD01000262.1-metagenomes-genome-assembly--contig:-NODE-262-length-35321-cov-17.388901_pt1 | contig 35321 bp, 35 predicted proteins | sample MGYA00153392_OFCD01 | MGnify analysis MGYA00153392
TCGCCAGCCGGAGCGTGACAGCAGCCTGATTCATCACTCGGACAGGGGCTCGCAATACGTGTCCATCCGGTACAGCGAACGCTTGGCCGAGGCGGGCGTCGAACCTTCGGTGGGCAGCAAGGGCGACAGCTACGACAACGCCTTGGCTGAGACGATCAACGGTCTGTACAAGGCTGAGTTGATCCATCGACGCGCGCCGTGGAAGACCAAGGAGGCTGTCGAGCTGGCCACGCTCGAATGGGTCGCCTGGTTCAACAACCATCGATTGCTCGCGCCCATCGGCTACATACCTCCCGCAGAAGCTGAGGCAAACTACTACCGGAATCTCGCCAGTCAAACCGCCGCGGTGGCGGCCTGACTTAAACCGAATGGCCTCCAGGAATTCCGGGGCGGTTCAGATTGATTTCGCGCGCTCGCTAGGGCTCTACGGCCCTTGAGGTTGCAGGGGGCGACATTCTCATCGTCTGAGAACGTTCTTGAAGCTTACAAGCGCTCCCACAATGTCGAAACTCAGTGCTCGAATCCGTTGGGTTAAGAGATTTTCTCGCTTTATAAATCAACGACTTACGATGTCACTCAGTTCTCAGCGTCAATACGGTCCCCCAGCTGCGCAGCGCAACTGCGCTCGGTACACGGCAGCAACGGTTGCCCGCATCGGTATCGTCGTCTTGCACTTCGGGTAGTTCTGGCACCCCCAAAACGCAAGCCCACCGAGGCGGGGACTGCGTTCGAGCATCTTGGTCCCGCAATTGACGCAGGTCGGACGCCAATACTCACCTTCGAGAGCGATTGCGAGCAGGGCCGCCTGTTGATCGACGCTTCGCTTGCCGATCAGCGCGAGCAGCGCCCGAACGTCGAGCAAATTGATGCCGTTGTCGTTGGCGAAGGTGATCGCGTCTGGCGTGAAGGCGGATGTCGTGACGAACTGGCCCCGCGTCACGTTCTTCGCTGCCATCACGCCGCGCAACTCGCGCACTTTGTCCACGCCCACGCGCTTTCCCCGCCAGTGTTTGCACTGCACGACGCTGACCGGTATGCCGGGTTGACTGCGCGAATACAGCCAGACGTCGATGCCTTCGTCCGCACCGTGCGACTGCGATTGGGTGTCGAAGCCGGCCTGCGCGAAGAGGGCTTCGACCAGCATTTCGAAGCGCCGCCATTCGATGACGTCGAAAGCGGCTGGTCCCCAAGCCGTCGGGGCCAACCGCGTCGCGCTGCGTTTGTGTTTCGCCTCCTCGATGAGTCGGTCGTATTCGGTCGCCGTGCGGTCTACCGGAGCGTTTGCTACCGGAGCGCGTTGAAAAGGTTTCGGCACTGCTGCACGGTCAGCGGGGGCAACGACGAGTGCGCTCGCGCGCTGGCGCTTGATCTGCCACCAGAGCAGCGCGCACCCCACCGCGAACAACAGCCACCCGAGCGGTGCAAGCGGCCGCAGCCCGGCGGCGAGCGGTGACTTTGCGAAAAAGAGCGGAACGATTGCCAGCATCAGGCGGATGACGACTAGCCTACGAGGCCAAGGCGGGCTGCGGGCGTCGATTGCTCGAACTGGATTTCTTGCGTCGAGCCATCAGGCGTTCTCCGGTCGGCGATCATCTCGGCAAGCGATCGACGCACACCACTGTTGCGGCGCGATGAGAGCACACCGACCGTGAATATGAAACACCCGACGATGGCCATGAAATTGACGCGATGAAAACAACCGACTTTTTGCACGGCGTTTCGATGTTTCGCCGGTGGGTTTTGCCGGGGGTCTGTGCAGCCATGCTGTCTGCGTGCAGCACAGCTCACAGCGCCCGCATGTGGTTCCCGAAAACGTTTGGCATGGACGAGGTCAACCCGCGCTTGTATGTCGAGCCGACCATGACAGCCGAGCATCGGGAAGAATTGCAACTGCAGATCGCCATCGGTCGCGCTCAGGTCGAACGCTTCTACGGAAGCATCACGACAACGCCTTACGTCGTTGCGTGCGTCAGTCGCGAATGTGACGTGCGTTTCGGCTCCTATGGCCAGCCCGCCGCCTCCTACGGTGACATCGCGATCCGGCTCAGGGCCGTCGCCCGCTCGGCGCCGCTTGTCGCGCACGAGTGGTCACACGCGGAGCTGTACCGCCGCGCAGGGGGCTGGTGGCATGCCCGCGAAATTCCGCGGTGGTTCGATGAAGGGGTCGCTGTTATGGTCGCCAACGAACCTCGCCACTCGGAGGAAAACTGGCGTGAAATTCAACGCCGAAGGCTGCCGATGCCGACGTTCGACGAGCTGATTTCGTTCAACGACTGGGGTGCCGCCGTCAACAAGTACGGCGAGACCGCGGGTGATGTCCCAGGCAACTTGCATGTGGTCTACACCACTGCCGGCCATGAGGTGAGGCGCTTCTTGTCGTGCGCAGGTCCGACCGGTATCGCAGCGGTGTTGGACGCAGTGAATGCGGGTTCGGCATTCGATGAAGCCTACGCCGGAGTCAGAGGGAAGTGCGCCCGCTGACGCCATGGCGGCGAAGCACTGGCATCCGAGCGGGTTGCCGACAGACTCAGCTCACGGCCCGCTTGACCACCGTCACCGGCACGCTCGCATGCTGCTGCACCGAACTCGCGACCGGGCCGAGCGAGCCGCCGTCGAAGGGCTCCATGCCGCGCGCGCCGATGACCACCATGTCGCATCCGCAACGCTCGACGATCTCGACCAGCAAGTGCCCCGGGTCACCGTGGCCAACCTCCGTCTCGAACTCGATGCCAGCCGCGCGCAGCAACGCTTGAGCGGGCGCCAGCGAATGGGCGGCGGCGGCCGCACTCACTTGCTCGATCACCTCGGCGTCGTGCGCCACGACGACTTCGTAGAGCGATGCCGGCTCCTGCACGTTGGCGAGCACGAAGCTGGCCTGGAGGCCGCTGCGAACCAACTGCAGCGCGTGGTGCGCGGCTGCGAGCGAACCTTCCGATCCATCGACGGCGAGCAGAATTTTCATCGGGGTTTCCTTGGAGTTGAACGCGCTGAGCTTACGGCCTGCAGCGCCCGAAATTTCGGGCGACACTGCAGCGCCTTCGACACCCGAGCCTCCACACCCGTTGGACACACTGATCCGCCTGATCGCCGACTACGGGCTGCTGTTCGTCTTCGTCAACATCCTGTTGCAGCAGCTCGGCGCGCCGGTGCCCGGCTACCCGATGCTGATGCTCGCCGGCGCGCTCGCCGCACGCGGCCGGCTCGATGCGGCGGCGCTGCTCGGCACCGCGGTCATCGCTTGCCTGATCGCCGACAACGTCTGGTTCACGATCGGCCGCTGGGGCGGCCGGCGGGTGCTGCGCACGCTTTGCCGCATCTCGCTCTCGCCGGACAGTTGCGTGCGCCAGACCGAATCGATCTTCACGCGCTTCGGCCCGCCCTCGCTGGTGGTCGCCAAGTTCGTTCCCGGGTTCGCCTCGGTCGCGACCGCGCTGGCCGGCGCGACCGGCATTCGGCACAGCGCCTTTTTGCTGTTCGACGCGCTCGGCGCGTTGCTGTGGGTCGGCGTCGGCCTCGCGCTCGGCTGGCTCTTTTCGCCGGCGATCGAGCAGATCGTGGCCGGCCTGGCGCAGTTCGGAAAATGGGGCGCGGTGTTGCTCGCGATCGTCGTCACGATGTTCGTCGCGGTGCGGTGGTGGCAGCGCCATCGCTTCAACCTGCAGTTGCGCATGCCGCGCGTCTCGGTCGATGCGTTGGCGGCCTCGATCGAAAGCGGCGCACCGCCGCTGATCGTCGACGTGCGCTCCGAGGCAGCGCGCGCGGGCGGGCGCATCCCCGGCGCAATCGCCTCGACGGGCGAAACGCTTTCGCCGGAGCTTTTCGCGCACCCGAGGCATTCGCTCATCGTCACCTACTGCGCCTGCCCGAACGATGCCTCGGCCGCGGTCGCGGCGCACAAGTTGTCGGCACACGGCTTCCGTGACGCGCGGCCGCTGGCCGGCGGCATCGACGCGTGGACGGCCGCCGGCCACGCGCTGCAAGCCTGAAGCGGCTCGAGGCGCGCGCCGTGCCTCGTGCGCCTCAGTGGTGCAGCAGGCGAATCAACGATGCGGCGTTGCGCTGGCCCTGGTCTTCCATGTTGTTGTTAAAGACGACGTGCGTGGCAACGGCCTGCAGCGCCAGCCGCGTCAGCTTTTCGGCGATGTCAGTCAACTCGGGTTCGCCGTAGTCGTAGTTGAAGCGATCCGATGCGGCGGTCGCGCCCTTGATGTTCCAAGTGGCGCTGTTGCGGCCGTGCAGGCGCAGCAACGCGCAGGCCGGGTGCGTGGCCTCCCAAAGCGCCGGCACGCTGTTCGTGAAACCTTGCGGGCCATCGACCACGGTGTGCACGACGCCGAGCTCGCGCTCGAACGCCAACGTCGACGCGATGGCCTGCTCGCCTGCAAACCAACTCTGGTGCCGGAACTCGATGCTCAACGTGTGCGCGGCCATGCGTTCGACGCAGTGCCGCACATGCGCCAGCCCGGCCGGGTTGCGAACCACCCAGGGCGGAAACTGGAAGTGCACGAGGCCGAGTTTGCCGGCCGCGCGCAGCGGTGCGAGCGCCTCGCTGAAGCGCCGCCACAACTCGTCTATCAGCTCGGCCGGCAGGTCGCGGTAGTACAGGTTGGCCTTCGTGCTCGGCGGCAACGCGGCGCGGATGTCTTTGTGCAGCACCGCGGGTGAAGTTTGGTGGCCGGTGAACAGGCGGAACGCCTTGACGTTCATCACGAAGTGGTCAGGCGTGCGCTCGGCCCAGAGCTGCGCGGTGGCCGGCGCCGGCATCGCGTAATAGCTCGAATCGACCTCGACGAGCGGGAAGCGCGATGCATAGAAACGCAGCCGCGCCTCGGCAGTCTTCGCGGTCGGTGGATAGAACCGGCCGCAGTCGATCAGGGTCTTGTCGGTCCAGGAGGCGGTGCCCACCAAACTCGTCATCGCGTGTTCCTCCTCAGGTGGGCTGGATGCAATTACAGTATGCCGATGCTTGCCGCCCTGCCCTTTGCTCCGCCCGCCGATTCTCGCCCCGACCCCTTCGCTGCGTTGAACGAGCAGCAACGCAGCGCCGTCGAACACGGGCTGGTCGAGGGCGCGCCGCGCGCGATCCCCGGCCCGATGCTGGTGATCGCCGGCGCCGGCTCCGGCAAGACGATGACGCTCGCGTCGCGGGTCGCCAAACTGGTGCTCACCGGCGCCGACCCGCAGCGCATCTTGCTGCTCACTTTCTCGCGCCGCGCCGCGCAGGAGATGCAGCGAAGAGTCGGCCGCGTGCTGCACCAGGCGCTCGGCTTCGCGTCGACCCAACGCGCACCGCAATTGCACTGGGCCGGCACCTTTCACGGCATCGGCGCGCGGTTGCTGCGCGAGTACGCGGCACAAATCGGCCTGGCCGAGAACTTCACGATCCAGGACCGCGGCGACTCCGAAGACTTGATGGGCCTGGTGCGCCACGAGCTGCAATTCGCGACCACGAAGAACCGCTTTCCGCTGAAAGGCACGTGCCTCGCCATCTACTCGCGCACGCTCAACAGCCAACAGCCGCTCGGCGAGCTGCTGCGCACGGTGTACCCGTGGTGCCAGCCGTGGGAAGGCGAGCTCAAGCAACTGTTCCGCGCGTATGTGGCCGAAAAGCAAGCGCAGTGCGTGCTCGACTACGACGACCTCTTGCTTTACTGGTCGCACATGCTCGCCGAGCCGGCATTGGCGCTTCACGTATCGGCGCGTTTCGACCATGTGCTGGTCGACGAATACCAAGACACCAACCGCCTGCAGGCTGTGATCTTGCGCGCGCTCAAACCCGACGGCCGCGGCCTCGTGGTGGTCGGTGACGACGCGCAAGCGATCTACTCGTTTCGCGCCGCCGAGGTGCGCAACATCCTCGATTTTCCGGCGCAGTTCGAACCCCCGGCGCGCATCGTCACGCTGGAGCGCAATTACCGTTCGACGCAGCCGATTCTCGAGGCCTCGAACGCGGTCATCGCACTCGCGGCGCAGCGCTTCAGCAAACAGTTGTGGAGCGATGCCGCCTCGACGCAGCTCCCGTCGCTGGTGACGGTGCAAGACGAATCGGCGCAAGCCGCGTGGGTCGCCGATCGAGTGCTGCGGCACCGCGAATCGGGCATCGCGCTGAAGGGCCAGGCAGCGCTGTTTCGCACGTCGCACCACAGCGCAGCACTCGAGCTCGAACTCACGCGCCGCAACATCCCGTTCGTCAAGTTCGGTGGCCTCAAGTTTCTCGAAGCGTCGCACGTGAAGGACCTGCTCTCGGTGCTGCGCTGGGCGCAGAACCCGCGCAGCCGGATGGCAGGCTTGCGCGTGGCGCAACTCGTGCCAGGTATCGGTACCACGAGCGCGAAACGGCTGCTCGACGCGATGGCACAGGCCGATGACCCGGCCGCAGCGCTGCACGCCTTCAAGCCGCCGAAGGCCGCCGCCGCCGAATGGCCGGCGTGGGTCGCGACCTTCGATGCGCTGTGCGGCCAGCCGCGCTGGCCTGCAGACTTTGCGTTGGCGAGCGGGTGGTACCAGCCGCACCTGCAGCGCCTGCACGACGACGCCGCGATCCGAGAAGGCGATTTGCGTCAGCTCGAGCGCATCGCAGGGGGCTACGCATCACGCGCGTCGTTCCTCGCCGAGCTGACGCTCGACCCACCAGAGGCAACCAGCGATGAATCAGGTGAGCCGCTGCGCGACGAGGACTACATGATTTTGTCCACGATCCACTCGGCCAAAGGCCAAGAGTGGAAAGCGGTGTTTGTGCTGAACGCGGTCGACGGCTGCATCCCCTCGGACATGGCGACCGGCAACGCAATCGAAATCGAAGAAGAGCGCCGCCTGCTCTACGTCGCGATGACGCGCGCGCGTCACTATTTGTATTTGCTCGTGCCGCAGCGCTTCTACGTCACGCAACAGGCGGAGTCGGGTGACAGGCACTTGTACGGCTCGCTCACCCGATTTATTCCACCGACTCTGGCGCATTGCTTCGACGCTGAGGGTGACGAAAAGTCGGGCGATCACCCGCCGCATCACTCACCACATCACTCACCGACGCTGACGCTCGATCTGGCATCTCGCGTCAGGTCGATGTGGTCATGACGCTCAGCGCTTTTTGACCGCGTCCTTGACGTCTTCTTTCACGTCGCCATAAGTCGCCTGCGTCTTGCCGGCCACCTTGTCGATCGTGCCTTCGGCTTGAAGTTTGTCGTTGCCGACAATCTTGCCGGTGACTTCCTTGAGGCTGCCCTTGGCCTGCTCGACACGGCCTTTGACTTGATCCTTGTTCATGCTGATTCCTTTGCACTGGTGAAAAAATGGGTTTGCAATCGATCGTCTGTCGATCGACGGCTTAACTGTGCCGAAGGCGGTTTTCGGGGTCTGTCGGGCACCGTGCGAATTGCCTGTAGGACGCTTCGCACGCGGCGCTCGCTTCACCCCAGCGGCGAAACGCCGATTAACCAGCGGTGAGCCCACAGCACAAACACGACATAGAGCGCGATCCCGCCGACGAGCGCGATTGCGTCGTTCATCGACGACGGCGGTGCGCCGGGGGTCAGGCGCGGCACGACGCGTTTTTTCACCGCGATGCGATCGAGCACGGCCCACGCGAGAAACGCGCCGAACAGGACCATGTCGACCAGCGTGCCGTTGCCCAGCAGGTGCGCGAGCGCCCATAGCTTTACCGCCAGCAGCATCGGGTGCTTGGCCGCCGCCTTGATGCGCCCTGGCAGGTAAGCAGCGAGCAGCAGCGGGAAGACCGGCAGCATCAGCAGCAGCGCGATGTGGCGCGTCGCGGCGGGTGGCGTCCACACGATGACCGGCGCCTGCCGCGCGAGGCCGTAGCCGTAGATCAGCAGCACGAAGCCCGCGATCGAAATGATCGCGTAGAGGCCCTTCCACGCACCCGGGTTGCGCGCAGCCTGTGCATCGCGCCACGCAGGCGCCACGATCGCGATCGAGTGGATGCCGAGGAACAGCACCAGGCCGATGATGAACAGGGTCATGTCACGCTCCTTCGGTGGAGGGCGCAGTCTATCCCCGCCCTAGTTCGATTCCTTGATCAGCCGCCCGCTTGCCGACTGGATCGGCCGCGCGTTCATCGGGTAGAGCCTCGCGAAGATGCCGATCTGCTCGGCCGAGATCGGCACCGGCTGCTTCATCACCATCCACAGCACGCCTTCGCTGCACGGCGGCGTCGTCAGCGAGCCCATGTAGGTGAAGTAGCTGCGCTCGGGCGGCAGCAGGTCGTTCAGGTTCAGCGTGGTTCGTGCTGGCACCTCGTCGCCCTTTTCGAGCGGCAGGTTGTTCCACACGCTTTGCACCACGCCTTGCGCGGCACCGCGATCAAGCAGCACCGCGACGACCGCCAAGCGGCCTTCGAGATCCTTGTGCACCAGGTGCACGACCATGTCGAACTGCTTGCCGTTGACGTGCTCTTCCGAAGGGCGGTGAAAGTGAAATTGCAGCAGCTCGTAGCGCCGGCCCAGCACCTCGATCGAGTTGCCGGCGCCGACGTTGACCTGCACCGTGTGGCCGTCGTCGACGACGCGAAAGCCGCTCGGCTTGTAATCGAAGCGCACCGGGTCGAGCTCGACCTTGATGCCATCGCGGATGTCGATCGGGCTTTGGCGCGTGCCGTTGGTGCACTTCGAGAATTCCGGTTTCATTTGGCCCCAGGTCTCGGGGCCGCCGCTGCCGGCGTAATCCCAGTGGGCGGCATGCGCGGCGGGTGCCGACTCGACGGCGGGGGGCTTGCGCGGCGCAGCGCGGCGCGGCTCGGCAGCGGGCACGTGTTCGTGCTCGGCAGCGACCGGCGTGCTCGGATTTGAGATCACCCGCACCACGTTCGGGTTCGCAGTGTCGGGGGCTTTGGTCGCGCCGAGCTTTTGCGCAAGGCGCTCGCGGATGACGTCGAGCGGGTCGCGCGAAGGTGGCGCGGCGATGGCTTTCGGCTTCTTCAGTGGGGCGGCCTCGGCGGGCTCAGCAACCGCCACGGGTTTCGGCGCGGCGTGATCCGATGCGCTGGCCCATGGGCATGCAGCGCCCCATGCGAACAACACGGCGAGGCGACAAAGAATTGACAAAGCAGGCATGGCGCGATCTCCGGTGCAAAAACGGAGCACCACGCGCTCATATCGACCCGCCACCGGCCGACTTGAGCGTCAGCCCTGCCCGGTGACCCGCGGCTTGACCCAGATCCACGCGACGATGCCGATGCCCATCATCAGCAGCGAGGTCGTCGCGAGCAAGATCGTCGAGTGCATCACCAGCGGCGCGATCACGCCGGCCACGATGCCGTTGGCTAGGCTGCCGATGCAGGCTTGGAACGACGAGGCCATGCCGCGGCGCTCGGGCATCAGGTCGAGCACCATCAGCGTCACCACAGGCACCATCAGCGCCCATCCGAACGCGTAGATGCCCAGCGGGATCAGCGCCCACCATGCCTGCGGCGTGAACAGCAGGTTGAGTGCGAGGTTGACGATCGACACGATCAGCATGATCAAAAAACCGTGGCGAATCTGGTGGTGCGGCTTGATGCGACCGGCCAGCCGCCCCGAGAAGTACGCGCCGCCCATGATCCCGGCGATAGTGATCAGGAACAACCAGAAGAACCGCCCCGGCGGAAGGTGCAGGTGATCGCCGAGAAAAACCGGCGCCGAGAGCACGTACAAAAACATACCGTTGAACGGGATGCCGCTCGCCAGCGCCAGCATCATGAAGCGCGCGCTGCCGCCCATTTCAAGGTAGCCGCGCATCAGGTTCTTCGCGTTGAATGGCTGGCGCTGGCTCAGGTGCAGCGTTTCGGGCAGCAGCTTGTAGTTCGCAATCCACAGGATCACGCCGATGGCGGTCAGAAACCAAAAGATCGAATGCCAATCGGCATGCACGAACAGAAACCCGCCGACCATCGGCGCGATCGCAGGCGCTGCGCCAAAGTAAATCGTGACCTGCGACATCACGCGCTGCGCATCGGCAGGCGGGAACATATCGCGAATCACTGCGCGCGAGATCACGATGCCCGCGCCGGCCGACATGCCCTGCACGGCGCGAAAGAACACGAGTTGCCCGATGCTTTGCGACATCGCGCAACCCACCGACGCAAGCGTGAACACCACCAGGCCCCAGAGCACGACCGGGCGCCGCCCGAAGCTGTCGGATAGCGCGCCGTGAAACAGGTTCATGACGGCGAACCCGAACAAGTAGGCCGAGAGCGTTTGTTGCATCTCGACCGGCGTGGCGCCGATCGCTGCGGCGATGCCGGTGAAGGCCGGCAGGTAGGTGTCTATCGAGAACGGCCCGAGCATCCCCAGGCAGGCGAGCAAAACGGCGAGGGCCCAGCGCGGAGCGCGCCAGAGGGTGTGTGCGTCGGGATTCATCGGAAAACGCCGAGTCTACGTTCCGCCTCGCCACTGCGCCCCTCGCATGCCCATTGCTCCGAGCGCGTTCAAATAAAAGTGTGAAGCGAGCCGATAGGCCGGATTCTGTGCAACCGGTGCCTCTTGCGAAGCACCGGCCGTGACCGCCATTCCTCTGGGCCGTGCATCGCTGCGACGGCTCGATGCCACCTACCCGCCGGCTCCGCGGAGCCACATCATCGCCGGCCTATTTGGTGTTGCTGCGCGTAGAGATTGCCCGTTTCACCCGGCCGAACATCTTTCGACACCCGACCGACTCGTCTCTGTTGCTCTGATCCTCACCTCGCGGTGGGCAGCCGTTAACTGCTACGCCGCCCTGTGCAGTCCGGACCTTCCTCCAGTGCGCCTTTTCAAGCCTTGCACCAGCGGCGGTCTGGCCCGCTTCACCCACCGGATTATCCGCGCGGGCAGCTGCGGATGCGGCGCCTGCGCAACAAATCGGCCGCCCGCACGGGCCGTGACGTGCCGAAACATGTTCTTCGTCAACCGATCGGGCAAACCCGCGTTCTAATACGTGCCGCGCTCCATCGGTCTGCATCCGCAGCCCGACAGCAAGCCGACCGGATGAGGGCATGTCGCTCCGAGTGCCTCGACTCCCCGGTAATGCCCTTAGCCTCGTTCTCAAACAGGAGATTGATATGACAATGAAAAACGCTCTGACCGTCGTGGCCGCTGTCGCCGCAGCCATGTTTGCCCAGGCCACCTTCGCCCAAGCTTCGGCTCCGGGTTCGCGCGCCGAAGTCAAGGCCGAAACCAAGGCCGCCGAAAAGGCCGGCAAGCTGACGCCGGCTGGCGAAGGCTCGGCTCCGATGGAAAAGTCGACCGCCAAGTCGACCACCCCGCGCGCTGACGTCAAGGCCGAAACCAAGGCCGCCGAAAAGGCCGGCACGCTGACCCCGGCTGGCGAAGGCACGAACATGCGCGAAAAGCCGACTGCGAAGTCGACCAAGACCCGCGCCGAGCGCAAGGCCGAAACCAACGCCGCCGCCAAGGCCAAGCAACTGACCCCGGCCGGCGAAGGCCCGGACGCGCCGAAGAAGTAAGAACGACCTGCAGCTGCAGCGCCAACCTCGGCGCCGAGCGCTTTACAACAGCGGCCCTCGGGCCGCTGTTTGTTTTTGAGGCGGTCGAAAGACAGTCTCGTCGAGGTAGAACGTCGGGCACTCGTTCGCCGTCCACCAACCCGGCACGCCCAGCACGGGCAACGGCAGGAACGGCCTGGCGATCAACGGCCCATTGGCCAGCGTCTGGGCCAGCCAGTCGCCCATCGTTTCGCAGCCCTGCGGCACAACCCACAAGTGCGCGGTGATCGGCTTGCGCGGCCGCACCAGCTTCTCGACAAGCGCATGGCCGAACAACTCGATGCGGGCCTCGACCCAGGCCGCGCGGTGCGTGACGAACAGCGCCTGCCAGTTGCGTTGCGTGAGCGCGTCGACGAGCACTTGCGGCGCCTGCAGCAGGGCCGCGTTCTCGTCGAGAAGCGTCAGCGCGTCACGCATTGCGCCCCGCGGCGCGCCCTTCGCGGCGCTCTCGATCTGCTCGGCCTGCAGCGCGTTCAGCCGCCGCTTCAGCGCGGGTTGCATGAGCCAGGCCAGGCCGTTGAAGAAGTCGTGCAGGTTCGCGCGGGTCGGCACGCAAGCGGTGCGATCGATGAACGCCTCGTAGGCCTCGCCGGGCGGCAGCTCGCACTGCTCGACGAAGCGCAGTCGCCCTGCGCGCAACACGACCGCATCGCCGAGCGAGGCGTTCAGTGCATCGACGATCCCAACCTCGCGCGCGCACACGGCGAGTGGCTCACCGAGCCGACGCCACGGCGTGAGCCAGGGACGCGACCAATCGATCGCGTCGAGGCTCGCCGCGGTCGCCACGCCGCTCGTGGTCAGGCCGCTTTCGCGCCCAGAAAGCGCACGGTGCGCGGCCGGTCGGCCGGTAACAGCTCGAAGTGCGCGGCGTGGCGCTTCAAAAATCCACTCGTCGACTTGTTCTTGCTCGTCAGCAATTCAGCTTGACGCAACGCTTTGCCGACCTCGCCGAGTTGCAGCGGCGTGCCGTTGCGCAGCGCCGTGACTGCCTGCAGGATGGCAGCAACCTCGGGTGTTATCACGGGTGCCGGCGGCGCCGCAGGTGCGGCGCCGGGCGCAACTGCGCGCGCGCGCACCGGCTGCGCACGGGCGCGAGGTGCGCGGGCCTCGGGCGCTTCGCGTGGCGGGGCGCGCGGCATTTCACGTGGCGGCGCGCGCGGCGCCTCGCGCGGTGACTTGCGGTGCGCGAGGTCGATGAACTCGTCGTAGGCCAGCGGTGCCTCGCCACCGGTCTTGCCGGCCTGGCCGATGCCGAGCACGCGGCAGCCCTTCTCGCGCAGGCGTTGAGCGAGCGGCGCGTAGTCGGAATCGCTCGATGCGATCACGACCACGTCGGGGTTCTCGCAGATCGCCAGATCGATCGCGTCGACGGCGAGTGCGATGTCGGTCGAGTTCTTGCCGGTTGGCACGTTGACCATCGGCCGAATCGCATAGCGCTTGAAGAGTTCGGTGTGCTCGGTCACCTTCTGCGGGCTCGAGTACGCGCGCCGAAAGTGGATCTGGCCGTAGAGCTTGAGCAAGTGCTGAATCGCCTGTTCGATCACATCGCCCGAGAGGTTGTCGGCATCGATCAGCAGGGCCACGCGGGTGTCGTCATTCATGGGGATGCGTCCAGCAGTTTCCACGCGAGGCTTTCGCCGCCGCGCAGGGGTTTGAGGGTGGTCTCGCCGAAGGGCAGCGACGCGGGCAGTGTCCAGGCTTGGCGGCGCAAGGTGACGGTGCCTGTGTTGCGCGGCAGGCCGTAGAACGCGGGGCCGTTGATGCTGGCGAAGGCCTCGAACTTGTCGAGCGCGCCGACGCCGTCGAAGGCCTCGGCGTACAGCTCGAGTGCCGACAGCGCGGTGTAGCAGCCGGCGCAGCCGACGGCGTGCTCCTTCAGCTGCGCGGCATGCGGCGCGCTGTCGGTGCCGAGAAAGAATTTGCTGCTGGCCGAGGTGACCGCTGCGACCAGCGCGCGGCGATGCTCTTCGCGCTTGAGCACCGGCAGGCAGTAGTAGTGCGGCCGAATACCACCGAGAAAAATCGCGTTGCGGTTGTAGAGCAGGTGGTGCGCAGTGACGGTCGCCCCGATGAACCGGTCGGCCTCGTTCACGTACTGCGCGGCTTCCCGCGTCGTGATGTGTTCGAACACGATTCTGAGTTCGGGAAAGTCGCGCCGCAGCGGGATCAGCTGGGTGTCGATGAACGCTTTCTCGCGGTCGAAGAGGTCGATCTCGGCGTCGGTGACTTCACCGTGCACCAGCAGCGGCAGGCCGGAGCGCTGCATTGCCTCCAACGTTTTGTAGGTCTTGCGCAGGTCGGTGACGCCTGAGTCGCTGTTCGTGGTGGCGCCGGCCGGATAGAGCTTGACCGCGACCACGCCGGCTGCCTTCGCACGCGCGATTTCGTCGGGCGGCAGCGTGTCGGTCAGGTAGAGCGTCATCAGTGGTTCGAACGCGATACCGCGCGGCACCGCCGCGACGACGCGCTCGCGGTACGCCGCCGCCTGCGCCGCCGTCGTCACCGGCGGCTTGAGGTTGGGCATGATCACTGCGCGCGCGAACTGGCGCGCGGTGTGAGGCACCACGGCCGCGAGCGCCGCACCGTCGCGCACATGCAAATGCCAATCGTCGGGGCGGGTGATCGTGATCTCGTTTTTCATACCACGCGATTTTCGCACCGCAAAAAAGAACGGCGCCCGCAGGCGCCCGCTCTCCTGTTGGACAAAGTCGCTCAGTGCTGGAGGATCTTCGACAAAAACTCCTTGGCACGCGGCGAGCGCGCATCCGGGTCGCCGAAGAATTCTTCGCGCTTGCAGTCCTCCACGATCCGGCCCGCGTCCATGAAGATCACGCGGTGGCTGACCTTCTTCGCGAAGCCCATCTCGTGCGTGACGACCATCATCGTCATGCCCTCCTGCGCGAGCTTGACCATCACGTCGAGCACCTCGCCGACCATCTCGGGGTCGAGCGCCGAAGTGGGCTCGTCGAACAGCATCACGATCGGGTCCATGCTGAGCGCACGGGCGATCGCCACGCGCTGCTGCTGGCCGCCCGAAAGCTGGCCGGGAAACTTGTCTTTGTGCGCACTGAGGCCGACGCGGTCGAGCATCTTCAAGCCACGCTTCATCGCGTCGTCGGTGCTGCGGCCGAGCACCTTGATTTGCGCGAGGGTCAGATTCTCGGTGACGCTCAAATGCGGGAACAGCTCGAAGTGCTGGAACACCATGCCGACGCGCGCACGCAGCTTCGGCAGGTTGGTCTTCGGGTCGGAGATCGAGATGCCGTCGACGACGATGTCGCCCTTTTGAAAGGGCTCCAGCGCGTTCACGGTCTTGATCAGCGTCGACTTGCCCGAACCCGACGGGCCGCACACGACGACGACCTCGCCTTTCTTGATGCTGGTCGTGTTGTCGGTCAACACCTGGAAAGTGCCGTACCACTTGGAAACGTTTTTGATGTCGATCATTTGAGATTCCCCCATCCCGGCCTTCCCCCAATGGGAGAAGGAGAGTTCAGTCGAAGAGATTGATTTATCGGATGATGGCGATCTTCTTCTGCAGCCGGCGCACGAGCATCGACAAGCTGAAGCAAATCAAGAAGTAGACGACGGCGGCGAACAGGTAGGCCTCGACCGGGCGGTTGAAGTTCTTGCCCGCAACCTCGAAGCCTTTGAGCAGGTCGTAGGCACCGATCGCGTAGACGAGCGAGGTGTCCTGGAACAGGATGATGGTCTGCGTCAGCAGCACCGGCAGCATGTTGCGAAACGCCTGCGGCAGCACGATCAGCTTCATGCACTGTGCATAGGTCATGCCGACCGCGTAGCCCGCGTTGACTTGCCCTTTCGAGACGGACTGGATGCCCGCACGCATGATCTCGGAGTAATACGCCGCCTCGAACACCGTGAAGGTGATGATGGCCGAGAGCTCGGCGCCGAGCGAGCGCCCGATCAGCAGCGGGATCAACAAGAAGAACCACAGGATCACCATCACTAGCGGGATCGAGCGCAACGTGTTGACGTAGAACGCCGCCGCCATCACCAGCGGCTTCTTGCCCGAGAGCCGCATCAGCGCGAGGACCGTGCCGATGACGATGCCGCCGACCATCGCGATCAGCGTGAGCTGCACCGAGAACACCAGCCCCTTCCAGATAAAGTTGGTGATCAGGTTCCAGTTGAGAAAACCGAAATCGAAGGTCGTCATTTGCCGGCTCCCACCATGCCCGGCACCTGCACGCGGTGTTCGATCGCAATCGCCAGCCGATTGATCGCGAACGCCGAGATGAAGTAGAGGAACGAGACCGCGAGATAAATTTCGACGCCGCGCGAGGTTTCTTCAGCGGCCTGCTGCGCAAAGAACGTCAGCTCGGCGATGCTCACCGCAAACGCGACCGACGAGTTCTTGATGATGTTCATCGACTCGCTGGTGAGCGGCGGGATAACGATGCGAAACGCCATCGGCATCAGGATGTAGCGGTAGGTTTGCGGCAGCGTCAGCCCCATTGCGAGGCCGGCATATCGCTGGCCTTTTGGCAAGGTCTGGATGCCGGCCTTGACCTGCTCGGCGATGCGCGCAGAGGTGAACAACCCCAGCCCGATCACGACCAGCAAAAAGCTCGGCACCGATCGCAGCGGCAGAAAAAGCGCCGGCAGCACGTGGTACCAGACGAAGAGCTGCACCAGCAGCGGCACATTGCGGAACAGCTCCGTCCAGCACTCGCCGAACAGCGCGAGCCACTTGTTCGGCACCGTGCGCAAAATGCCGATCAGCGAGCCGACGACGAGCGCAATGACAAGCGCCAGCAGCGCCACAGACAGTGTCCAACCCCACGCCGACATCAACCACCGCAGGTACGTCTGCCCTCCCCCGGTGTCCTGGAAGAACACCTGCCAATCCCATTTGCCCAAGGCTCACTCCCGCGGATTTCGTTCTTGAATTGTCGAAGCGAAAGAAAAGAGCGCGGCGCAGAAGGCTCCACGCCGCGCTCGGTTCAATGTAAGCAAACTTCGCGCCGGAGGGCGCTAGGACTTACCTCAACAGCTCACTGCTTCTTGTAGGTTTCGGCGGGCTTGTCGTTCGGGTTCGCGATCGCGTTTTTCAGCGAGACCGACATCGCCATGCCAACCGTCGCAGCGCGCGGCGGGATCGGCGACATGAACCACTTCGTGTAAATCTTGTCGAGCTCGCCGCTTTTCATCAACGCGATCACCGCATCGTCGACCAGCTTCTTGTAGGCCGGGTCGTCCTTCGGGATCATGATCGCGATCGGCTCTTCCGAAAGCGATTCGCCGACGATTTTGAACTCGGCCGGAGCCTTCGAATTGACGATCAAACCGGCGAGGATGTTGTCGTCCATCACGAAAGCATCGGCGCGGCCCGATTCGAGCAACAGGAACGAATCGGCGTGGTCCTTGCCGAACAGTTCCTTGAACTCCACGCCGTTCGCCTTCTCGTGCTTGCGCAACAGTTGCACCGAGGTCGTGCCGGTGGTGGTCGCAACGGTCTTGTCTTTCAGTTGCGCGACCGAGGTGATGCCGGAGTTGGCCTTCACTGCCGTGCGAACGTTGGTCACGAACGTGGTCGGCGCGAACGCCACCTGGGCTTGGCGTGCGGTGTTGTTGGTGGTCGAGCCGCATTCCATGTCGACCGTGCCGTTCTGCACCAGTGGCACGCGGTTGGCCGAGGTGACGACGGTGTATTCCACAGGCATCGTCGGTGCCTTCAGGTTGGCCCTGATCGCCTCGGCGATCTTGATGCACACGTCGACGTGGTAGCCGGTGTACTTGCCGTCACCCGTGGTGTAAGCGAGCGGTGCCGACGAATCGCGCGTGCCGATCACGATCTTGCCGGCGGACTTGATCTTGGCCAGCGTGTCTGCCGCTTGGGCCAGATTCACGGCACCACAAGCCAACACGGCGGCGAGTGCAAGGACGAGCTTCTTCATTCGAGATCCTTCGGGGGGTTGGGGAAATTCAACAGCGCATTGTTGCGGCTGCCGGCCAACATGAAATACGTAGGCACCCGCAAGTCGAGGGTATTGCCGGAGTCCTCGCCTACGTCGAGCCGGCCAAAAAGTCCCGGAGCGCCGCCGCACCCGGCTTGGTGTGGCGCGCCATCTCAGGCCGTTCGCGGTAGATGCGGATGTCCATCTGGAGCTCGTGCATGCCCGCGGGCGCAGCGCGGACGAGTCGCTTGCTCTTCAACTCCTTGCGCACCGAGCTGGCCGGCAGGAACGCCAAGCCATGGCCCTCGATCGCCATCGCCTTGAGGCCTTCGGCCATGTCGGTCTCGTAGATCGGATCGAGCTGCAGCGGTTCGGGCGACAGCTTGGTGATCACCTCGACCCACCGGCCGAGGTAGGCACCTGCGGCGTAGCTCAAAAACGGCACCGGATGACCGGGCGCCGCGGGCAGACTGAACATCGGCAAGCCGTCGGCATCGGCCTAGGCGTACGCGGCGAGCGTTTCGCGGCCGAGGCTGATCATCTCGTAGCGGTGGGGGTTGAGCGGCAAGGGCTGCGACGGGTGGTGGTAGGCCAGCAGCAGGTCACAGCTGCCTTCGACGGGTTGCAAGACCGCATCGTGCACGTTGAGCGCGCTCAGGCGGCTCTTCATCGCGCCGAAGCGGTTGCGCAAGTCCATGACCCAGTGCGGGAAGAAGGTGAAGGCGAGCGAGTGCGGCACCGCGAACTCGATCATGTCGTTGCCGGCCGCTTTGTGGTTGCGCAACATTTTGCGCGTGGTCTGCAACGCACCGAGGATCTCGAGCACCTGCGCGTGCAGAGTTTGTCCGGCGGGGGTGAGGCGCGTTGGGTAGGCCGATCGATCGACCATATCGATGCCAGCCCAGGCTTCGAGCGACTGGATTCGCCGCGAGAACGCCGGCTGCGTCACATGCCGCAATTGCGCCGAGCGCGAGAAGCTGCGCGTCTCGGCGAGGCTGACGAAGTCTTCGAACCACTTGGTTTCCACGACGCGCGGTGTAGCCAGCCATCGGTTCATTCGGCGCTGAGCTCACGCCCGCCTACATCGTGAAGCGCCAGCGTCCGATGGACTGTGCGCTGCATCCCGTCCGAGCTTCCCGATCAATTGACCCGGTGGGTCGATGCCACCGCACTTCACGAGAAAAACCGAATGAACAGCACGACCACTTTCCTGCGCGTGATGTTGCCGACTGTCGTGCTCGCAGCCGGCTGCAGCTCGACACCGAGCAACCTTCAAACCGCCACCGGCGACACGCGCCCGCAGCCAGTGGTCGTGCAGGTTCCCGTCGAAGTGTCGGCACCTGCGCTCGAATCGGGTTGATGGGTGCAGTTCTACAGCGACCGCAACTTCAAGGGCGAGTTGGCCCCGCTGGTCGGCCCGGCTTCACTCGAGAGTGCCGACAAGATGACGGGCAAGCAACTCAAGCGTCACATCGACAGCCTGGTCACCGGCTCGAAGGCCACACTGCGCGTCTACGAACACTCGATGTTCAAGGACCGTTCGACGGTGTTCGGCCCCAACAGCCGCGAAGCCGGCCTGATCACCACGCTCGGCATCGGCGGCGACATCCAGTCGCTGCAACTCGAGTGCGACGGCTGACCCAACGTCAGGCCACGACCTCTTCGGCGCTGCTCTGCTGCAGCCGCCACATGTCGGCATAGCGGCCATTCATAACGAGCAATTCGGCATGCGTGCCGCGCTCGAGGATGCGGCCGAGTTCCATCACGAGGATCTGGTGCGCATCGACCACGGTCGACAGTCGGTGCGCGATCACGAGCGCAGTCTTGTTGCGCGCGGCGCTGCGCAGCTCTTCTTGTATGGCGCGCTCGTTGGCTGAATCGAGTGCCGACGTGGCCTCGTCGAAAATCATCAACGGCGGATTCTTCAACAAGGTGCGCGCGATCGCGACGCGTTGTTTTTCACCGCCCGAGAGCTTGAGCCCGCGCTCGCCGACCATCGTGGCATAGCCCTTCGGCGTCGAGTCGATGAAAGCGTGGATGTGCGCGGCTTTCGCCGCACCTTCGACCTCTTCGCGGCTCGCGCCGGTGCGGCCGTAGGCGATGTTGTATTCGACCGTGTCGTTGAACAGCACCGTGTCTTGCGGCACGATGCCGATCGCCTCGCGCAGGCTGCGCTGCGTGACGGTGCGGATGTCTTGACCGTCGATCGCGATGCGGCCGGCGTTCACGTCGTAGAAGCGAAACAGCAGCCGCGCCAGCGTGCTTTTGCCCGAGCCCGACGGGCCGACCACCGCGACGGTTTTGCCAGCCGGGATCTCGAAGCTGATGTCGTGCAGGATCGTGCGATCGGCGTCGTAGCCGAAACGCACGTGCTCGAAGCGAACCGTCACGCCGAGCGTAGCGCCCGAGCCCTTTGCACCGTGGTGCTGCAACGGCTTCGCATTTGGCGCATCGGCGATCTCGCGGTTCTGGCCGAGCAGCGCGAACATCTTCTCCATGTCGATCATCGACTGCTTGATCTCGCGGTAGATCACACCGAGAAAATTCAGCGGGATGTAGAGCTGGATCATCAGCGCGTTGACCAGCACCAGATCGCCGAGCGTCATCGTGCCGCCCACGACGCCGAGCGTCGCGCGCCAGACGAGCAGCGTGACGGTGCTCGCGATGATCAGGCTCTGGCCGAGGTTGAGCACCGAGAGCGAGGTCTGCGACTTGATCGAGGCCTTCTCGAGTCGGTGCAAGTTCTCGTCGTAGCGGCCCTGCTCGAAGTGCTCGTTCGAGAAGTACTTGACGGTCTCGTAGTTGATCAACGCGTCGACCGCGCGCGTGTTGGCTTTGGAGTCTTGCTCGTTCATCGCGCGCCGAAATCCGGTGCGCCATTCGGTCACCGTCACGGTGAATCCGATGTAGAGCACCAGCGCACCGAAAGTGATGGCCGCGAACCAGCCGTCGAACTTGGCCGAGAGCAGGCTGATCACCAAAGCGATCTCGACCAGCGTGGGAAGGATGTTGTAGATCGTGTAGTTGAGCAGCGACTGGATCGAGCGTGAGCCGCGTTCGATGTCGCGCGAGACGCCGCCGGTCTGGCGCTCGAGGTGAAAGCGCAGGCTCAACGCCAGCAGGTGCTCGAAGGCTTCGAGCGAAACGCGCCTTGCGATGCGCGCCGCGACCGGGTAAAACAAAAATTCCCGCAGCTCGGTGAACAGCGTGATCGACAGCCGCAGCGCGCCGTAGGAGAACAGCAGCGCGACCGGCACCACGAGCGCGCTGCGCGGGTCGCCGGGCTTGAGGTCGAGCGCATCGACGAGCTGCTTGAGAACCAGCGGCACGCCGACGTTCGCGAGCTTGGCTGCGACCAAAAAACTCAGCGCGACCCCCACTCGCCAACGCCACTGCCACACGTAAGGCAGCAGCTTGCGCAGCGTCGACCAGTCGGAGCGAGGCGGGCGGGCGGTGTCGCCGGCGTTGGCGGGCGGAGCAGGCGGGGAAAGGGTCGAAGGACGCATCGGAGAAAGTCAGGCCTCCAGCCCGTACTTGCCCTCGACCACCGGCCGGTTGTCGTTGAGCCGGATCGCGCCGATCACGAGCCGGTAAATCACCCACACCGTGTCGGCAACCAGCACGAGCCAGCCGACCAGCACCAGCATCAACACGAGGCCGATGACCGCGACGATCAGGCTGATCCAGAAGGTGCGGATCTGCCAGGTGAAGTGCGATTCGAGGTAAGTGCCGGCCACGTCGCCGCGCTTGACGTAATTCATGATGATCGCGGCGATGCCCGTGACGCCAACGACAAAGCTCGCGGCATAGAGGCCGTAGATGACCCAGGTGAGGGTCTTGTTCGAGCGCAGGCTTTCGGCGGCTCTTTCGGCGGTCGTCAGGTCGGTCATCGGGTCCTCCGGTTTGTTTTGATTGGCGGCATCGTGCGGGGTTATTGTGCAAGAGGACCGCAAGAATCTTCGCATGGCGTCGCGCGCAAAGGTGGAAGAATCCGGGCAAGAACAACAAGCAGGTGAACCGGATGCCCCACGTTCGAGCCGACAGCCCCGCGCCCGATGCGCCCGCGAAATTGCGTTTGCCCGATGACCGCCAGCTCGTGCTGCGCGTGATGCCGATGCCGGCCGACGCGAACGGCAACGGTGACATCTTCGGTGGCTGGATCATGGCGCAGGTCGACATCGCCGGCGCGGTGCTGCCGGCACGCATCGCGAAGGGCCGCATCGTCACGGTCGCGGTCAACGAGTTCATCTTCAAGCAGCCGGTGTCGGTCAGCGACCTGCTGAGTTTTTACGCCACGGTCGAGCGCATCGGCCGCACCTCGGTGACGGTCAACGTCGAGGTCTATGCCGAACGCGATCCGGCGAACCTGCAGGTGGTGAAGGTGACCGAGGCGAACCTCACCTATGTGGCGATCGACCAAAACGGCAAGCCGCGGTTGATTCCGACAAGCTGACCGGCCGCGCCGGGTCGGGCTTCGACAGGCTCGGCCCGAACGGACTACGCGAACAGCATTGGGTCAAGCTTCGCTGCGCAGGCGCGGTTCGATCGCCGAAAGCGCATCGAGAAAGGTCTTGCGCCACCAGTGCACGTCGTTCGTGCGCACCCGCGCGAGCAGCGCTGCTTGCCGCTCGCACCGCTCGGTGAGCGACATCTGCAGCGCGCGCTGGATCGCCTGCGCGGTGGCAGGAATGTCGTACGGGTTCACCAGCACCGCCTCGTGCATCTGCTCGGCCGCACCGGCGAAGCGCGACAGCACCAGCACCCCTGGATCGGCTTCATCCTGCATCGCCACGTACTCTTTGGCGACCAGGTTCATGCCGTCGCGCAGCGGCGTGACGAGTGCAACGCGGGCGCAGCGGTACAGCGCCGGCAAGCGGCGTCGCGCCCAGGTGCGGTGAAGGTAGCGGATCGGCATCCAGTCGAGTTCGCCGAAGTCTCCGTTGATCTCGCCAGCCAAGCCTTCGAGGTCGTGCAGCAGCTCGCCGTAAGCGTCGACCGTCTCGCGCGTCGGCGAGGCGATCTGGATCAGCGTGGCGCTGTTGCGGTTCTCGGGGTAGTTCTCGAGCAACTCGCGGAACGCGCGAAAGCGCTGCGGCAGGCCCTTCGAATAATCGAGCCGGTCGACGCCGACCAGCAGCCGGCGCTTGCTGTACTGGTCACGCAGCATCGCCTCGGTATCGCGCGACTCGGTGCTGCCGGCGAGGCGCTGAAATTCGTCGAGATCGATGCCGATCGGAAACGCACGCGCGACCACGCGCCGGCCGAAGGCCTCGAACTCACTGTCACCGAGCGCAGTCGCCTTCGCCTCTTCGACCACGAACCGCGCGAAATGATCGGCGTCGCTTTGCGCCTGAAGGCCGACCAGGTCGTAGGCGAAGAACGAGCGCATCAGCCACTCGTGACCGGGGATCGCCGCGAGGATCGGTGGTGGCGGCAACGGCACGTGCAGGAAGAAGCCGATGCGCTGGCGGCAGCCGAGCGCACGCAACTCGGCGGCCAGCGGGATCAGGTGGTAGTCGTGCACCCAGATCACGTCGTCGGGCTTGAGCAGCGCGGCGAGCTTGCGTGCGAACAGCCGGTTCACGCGCTGGTAGCCGGCAAAAAAACCAGCGCCGAAATCGGCCAGATCGAGCCGGTAGTGCAGCGCCGGCCACAGCGCTTGATTCGAGTAGCCGGTGTAGTAGGTATCGTGGTCGACGCGCGAGAGGTCGATCGTCACGAGTTGCACCGCGCCCGCGCGATGCGTGTGCAGCTCGGCCTCGCCCGGTGCGCCGGTTTCGTTGACCTTGCCGCTCCAGCCGAACCAGACCCCGCCGCTTTGCGACAACGTGTCGCCGAGCGCGACCGCGAGGCCTCCGGCGGCCGCCTTGCGTGGGTCACCGACCCGGTTCGATACGACGACGAGACGGCTCATCCGTGCGAGTCCCCCGATGCCGACAGGCCCGTAGCCACCGCTGCCGTCAGCCATGCGCCGACCGCCTCGGTATCGGCCAACCGAAAGCGCGCCTGCGACGCGCCGCCGCCGACACGCACGCCGTAGCCGCCGGCCTCCTGCACGGCCACGATGCCGTCCTCGTCGGTCACGTCGTCGCCCACGAACACCGGCACGCGCCCCGCGAACGGTGCCTCGGCCAGCAATGCACGCACCGCCATCCCCTTCGACACCGAACGCTGCTTCAACTCGAACACGAAGTGGCCGTGCAGCCATTGCCATACGGCCGCGGCCTCGGGTGCCGCGGCGAGCGCGGCGAACAACGCATCACGACACTCGCTTTCGAGCTCGGGGCGAGCGCGGTAGTGAAGCGAGAAGCCGCTCGGCTTCGATTCGAGGATCAGCCCGACGTGTTTGGCAACGAGCACGCGCGCGGCCTGCAGCACGGTCGGTGGCGGCTCGCCGGGTTCGCGTTGGATTCGACCGGTAGCGCCGCGCCACTCGGCACCGTGCGCACCTGCCAACGGCAGCCGCAAGGGGGCGATGAATGCGTCTATCTGCGCCAGCGGCCGGCCGCTGACGATGGCGACCGCTCCGCCGAGCCGGCTCGCCAGCGCCTGCAGCGTAGGCCGCACCCAGCTGGGCACACGCACATCCTGAGGGCGCGGCGCCATCGGTGCCAGCGTGCCGTCGAAATCAAGGAACAGCGCTGTCTGCGCCGACGGCGGAGGGGGGTCTGTCAATGTCATCAGACGCGGACGCTAGCAGACCCTGCGGCGCGAAAGTCTGCGCGCCAGCCCCGCATCTTCGGTGCGGCGTGCGGCGCGGTAGCCACTCGCGCGCGTCCGGATCAGTCGACGAAAAAGTCGGGGATGAAGTCGGTCGTACCGGGCGTCACGCTGTATTTTTCGAGATCGATGACGCCGTGCTGACGCAGCAAAACGTCGTCGATGAAGAAGTTGCCGGTGGTCGATTTGGCATCGCTGGTAAGCACGATGTAGGCGGCATCCGACAGAATTTCGGGCGTTCGGCACCGCGCCAAATCGACCCCGGGGATCATTTGCAGCGCCGCCGTCGCGATCGCGGTGCGCGGCCACAAACTGTTGACGCCGATGCCGTACGGCCTGAACTCACCGGCGTGGCCGAGCGTGCATTCGCTCATGCCGTACTTGGCCATCGTGTAGGCCACGTGCGGGCTGAACCAGTGCTCGCGCATCGAAAGCGGCGGCGACATGTTCAGCACGTGCGGGTTGCGCCCGGCCTGCGCCGACTTGATCAGCTCGGCCAGGCAGCTCTGCGTGCACAGATAGGTGCCGCGCACGTTCACGCCGAACATCAGGTCGAAGCGCCTCATCGGCGTTGCGGTGGTCGGCGTCAGGCTGATCGCGCTGGCGTTGTTGACGAGGATGTCGATGCCGCCGAAATGAGCCACCGCGCTGGCCACCGCAGCGAGCACGCTGGCCTCGTCGCGGATGTCCGTCTTCAGCGCGAGCGCGTGGCCGCCGGCGGCTTCGATCTCGGCCGCGGCGGAATGGATGGTGCCGGGCAGCTTCGGGTTCGGATCGCTGGTTTTTGCGGCGATCACGATGTTGGCGCCGTCGGCCGCAGCGCGCTTGGCAATCGCCAAACCGATGCCGCGCGAGGCGCCGGAGATGAACAGGGTCTTGCCCTTGAGGCTTGTGTTGGACATTTCATGTCTCCATCGGAAGGATTTTGTCGACCACGAAACGCGCGAGCGCTTCGCCACAGGCGCGGTAGACCGGCTCGCCCGGGTGAAAGCCGTCACGCGACATCGCCGCCGGCGCGAGCTGCAACGCGATCGGCGTGTGAAACACGTGCGTCATCGGCATGGCCCAGCGCGCCATCGCTTGGTCGTGCAGGCGCGCGTCGTCGGCCATCACGCGGCGCAGCAGCCGCGGCAGCAACCAGAACTGATCGATCGGCGGCAGCGGCGCAAACAACACATAGCGCGCCCGCCCCTCGCCGAGCAGCCACTCCGCAAGTGCCGCGCGGTGCTGCACCGCGCGGCGCGGCGGGATCAGGTCGATCACGTCGTTGACGCCGGTCAGCACGACCGCGACGTCGGCCACGGGCGGTGGGTCGGCGCGCAGCAGCGCGTGCACCTGCTGCGTCGTCAGTCCCGATTTGGCACGCAGGCGCCAGCGCAGCGCACGGCCGCTGCGGCGGTGCAGCGTGCGCGTGAAGTGGCCGGCGAAGGCGTGATCCTGGCTTGACACGCCGACACCGGCCGCCGACGAATCGCCGGTGATCAGCACGCGCAGCGCGTGGGCGCCGCTGCCGAGTTGACCTTCACGCGCTCCTTCGGCCTCGGGCAGTGGCGGCGCACGGCGCCGCGCACGCTTGGCCTGCACGATCAGCAACGGTAAGAGCACCAGCTTGAACGCGGTTCCCATCAATGTACGCGCGGCGCACCCCTCGACAAATGGATCATGTCACGCCACATGTTCTTCAGCCTCGACCATGCCGCCCACTGTAAGGGACCGCGCCGACGAGCCGGCGCTGCGTGACAGCGCAGGCGAGACGACGCTATGCGGCAGCGACCGCGGGACCGGCCGATCGGCCGCCTGCTTGCAAGGCCGGCTGTTTGTCCGCCGACGCCCTGCCCGGCTTTAGGCGCAGCGCAGGCGCTTCGATGACGCGCCAAGACACCCACGCGATCGCAATCGCCTGCACCAGCACCACGGCCAACTGCAGCGCCATCGGTAGGTGCGGGTCGAGCCACAACCGCGTCACCTGCTTGACCGGATACGACCAGAGGTAGATGCCGAACGAGAGATCACCGAAGCGTGCGGCGGAGCGAAGTCCGACCCACGACCGTTGGCCGATCCAGACCGCCGCGGGCGCGATCACGAGCAGCAGACCAGCCGTGCGCTCGCCACACCACAACAACGCGACTCCACATGCGACAGAGGCGGCCACCGGCAGCGAGCGCCGCAGCTGCGGCACTTCCCGAAGAAGAATTCCGAATGCGAAAAACCCGCCGAAGTAGAACGACCAGCAGTCGAGCAAGCCGCCGGTTGCCGACATGGCCTGCGGCGCCCGCAATGCCAGCAACAGCAGGGCCGCCGCAGCGACGATCCGGCAGCGCCGGCCCAGCAGCGCCACGGCCGCGAACGCGATGTACATGTCGACCTCGAACGGCATCATCCAGAGCGACTGGTTCATGAACGGCGCGCGGCCCGCGAAGAACGACCAGTCGAAGCCGGCGAACCAAAGGTTGCTGAGGTAGAAGGCCGAGGCCAGCCGAGAAATTTCGGGCATGTCGGGCGCAGGAAACGCGCAAGTGACTGCCGCACAAATCACGATCAGCGTAGCGTACGCGGGCCAGATGCGCAGCATGCGCCGGGTCAGGAAACGGCCGACATGCGGGTCGGCTTGCCAGCTCCCGGCAACGAGAAAACCGCTGATGGAAAAGAACATCACGAGGCGCAAGCCGGAGGTTCCGGTCTGGTCGAGCATCTGGTGGCCGTAGACCACCAGCAACGCCGCGATCAGGCGCAGCCCGTCGAAATTGTTGCGCGGCGTGGCGAGCGGCGCAGCGGGTTGCGGCGCCGCCGCGATGCCGCTCATTTGCGTGGTGCTCGCCCACGGCACTTCGCTCTGTTGCCAGACGCTCGAGCCGCGTTCGAAGTTCTTGCCGCCCATCCGTTGCACCTCCGCTGCGCAGTGGGCTGTGGCACCCGCTGACATCAGTGGCTAGATTGTGCCAAGACCTGCTCGCTAGAGCGTGGTCGTGGCGCGTCACGCCACTGCTTTCCCCCTAATCGAGGTGGTCGGTAATCGCGTCGCGCCAGAGTGCATAACCGGCAGCGTTCAGGTGCAGGCCGTCGGCGCGAAAAAGCTCGCGGCGCACGTGATCGGCCGAGTCGAGCATGACCGTGAAGACGTTCACGAAATCGAGCCGGTGGTCGGTCTCGGTCTGTGCGGCGATCAAGGCGTTGGTCATGCGGGCCAGCGGCATCAGCGCCTCACGCAACGGGCTCGGCTTGATCGACACGAACACGACCTTGGTCGCGGGCAATGCGGCATGAACCTGCCGCACCAGATCGGCGTAGGCCGCGGCGATCTGCTCGGGCGCTACGCCGGCGGCCAGATCGTTGTCACCGGCATAGACCACGACCACGCGCGGCCGGTACGGCAGGATCAGGCGATCTGCGAGGTGCGCGCAATCGGCCATGCTGGCGCCGGCCAAACCGCGCTGAACCACGTTGTGCGCAAGGAACTGGGCTGGCAAGTCGTTCCAGAAACTGATCGACGAACTGCCGACGAAGACGACACCGCCTTCGGCCGGTGCGTGCGCGCGGTCGCCTTGCTCGAAGCGCTCGACGCTCGGCTGCCAGCGCGCCGAAACACCCGACCGGCCGCCCTCAGCAGCCGTCGACGCGCTCGTGTCGAACACAGCATCGAACGCACCGAGGAAATCAGCGTCCAAACCCTCGCTGCCATGCGCCGAACTGACGGCCAAAGCCGCGCAGCTCACCAGTGCGCCGAGCAACAGCTTGAGCCGGAAAATGCTGGAATGCAGCTCGATCACGTCTGAACACCTGACACCGAAGACCTCCGTCGCATCCTGCAATATTCAGCAAGATTCTCTGAGCGTTATCGGCAGACGCAGCCGCACATTGAAGGCGCGCGTGCACTGTGCCCGTGAACAATCTGACGCCCGGCCGTGCAGCGACCCGGCTGCCACCGGCGACCGCTCAGAACGTCGAGAAGTCGGGCTTGCGCTTCTGGAAAAACGCGCTGAACGCCTCTTGCGCCTCGGGGCTGCGCAGCCGCTTGCCGAACACCTCGCCCTCGGCCGCGATGGTCTCGGCCGCGAGCTTGGCGCGGGCGCTGCGCATCAGCCGCTTGCTGTCGCGCACGGCGCCCGGTGGCAGCGCGTTGAAGCGCTCGGCGATGCGGCGTGCATGGGGCATGACCTCGGCGGATGGCAACACCGCATTGGCGATGCCGCAATCGACCGCGTCGGCACCGGTGAACGGGTCGCCGAGCAGCAGCTTCTCGGCCGCGCGCACGTTGCCCATCAGCTGCGGCACGATCAGGCTCGACGCGAATTCGGGCACCAAGCCGAGGCTCACGAACGGCATCGCGAGGCGCGCTTCATCGCTCACGTAGACGAAGTCGCAGTGCAGCAGCAGTGTCGTGCCGATGCCGATCGCCGCGCCGGTCACGGCCGCGATCACCGGCTTGTCAAATGCCATCAGCGCCTTCATGAAAACAAAGGCCGGCGATTCGGTCGTGCCGGGCGGGCGTTGCATGAAGTCTTCGATGTCGTTGCCCGAGGTGAAGATGCCCGGCTGCCCGGTGATCAGCACGGCGCGCACGGCCGGGTCGGCCTTGGCAGCGTCGAGTGCGTCGGCCATCAGTTGGTACATCGCGCCGGTGATGGCGTTTTTCTTCTCGGGGCGCGCGATTTCGATGGTCGCGACGCCGTTCAACGTGGCGGTCTTGATGGTCATGTTGCGGTTTCCTTGATTGAGGTGTTCATGCCGTGACGACGACTTCGTTCCAGTGGTTGGCCAAATGCATCAGGTGCGCACGCGTGTAGGCCGGTTTGTCGAGCGCACCGTAGGCGAAGTGCGGCTGCAGCGGGCCGGCGTAGGCGTCGAAAGCCCGCAGCGCCGCGACGGCACGGTCGACGGCCGGGCCGAGCGGCTGGCCTTGCGCGATTCCCGGCGCGCCGGGAATCGGCTCGGCCACGTCATGCGACATCGTTCCGCGCGAATCGAACAGCACGAACGCATAGCGGCCCAGCGTCGCGCGAACCCACGCGGGCTTGAGCGCCGGGAACCCCGCCATCGAGTACTCGATGCTCTGCGCGGTGTGGTGCAGCACGTGGGCCAGATCCCAAGCGCCGCTCATGCGCGGCGCGGCGGTCTCGAGTCGCCTCAGCGTGTTCAGCGCCGCATCGATCGACGCGAAGCGCTCCGAGCCGACCGGCGCCGGCCGCACCAGGCTGACGACGACCGGCGCCGCGAGCGCGCCGATGCCGATGACGATGCCGACCTTGCGCACGGCGCTGCGACGCTGCGCATCCATCCGATCAGACGCGCTCGAAGATGCCGGCCGCGCCTTGGCCCGTGCCCACGCACATCGTTACCATGCCGTACTTCAGGTTGTGGCGGCGCAGCGCATGAATCACGGTCGCGGCGCGGATCGCGCCGGTGGCGCCGAGCGGGTGGCCGAGCGCGATCGCGCCGCCCATCGGATTGACCTTGGCCGGGTCGAGGCCGACGCTCTCGATCACCGCGAGCGACTGCGCCGCGAAAGCCTCGTTCAGCTCGATCCAGTCGATGTCCGAGAGCTGCAGGTTCGCGTACTTCAACGCTGCCGGAATCGCCTCGATCGGGCCGATGCCCATGATCTCGGGCGGCACGCCGCGCGCCGCGAAGCTGACGAAACGCGCCAGTGGCGTCAGGCCGTAAAGCTTCACGGCCTTCTCGCTCGCGAGGATCAGCGCACCCGCGCCGTCGCTGGTCTGCGAGCTGTTGCCGGCGGTGACCGAGCCCTTGGCGGCAAACACAGGGCGCAGCTTGGCCAGGCCTTCGAGCGAGGTGTCGGCACGCGGGCCTTCGTCGAGGCTGACGGTGCGAGTCTTCGTGCCTTGTTCACTGGTGAGCAGGTTCGGAAAGCGGTCGACGATGTCGATCGGCGTCATCTCGTCGGTGAACTCCCCCGCGGCTTGAGCCATGATGGCGCGCAGGTGCGACTCGAGCGCGAACGCGTCTTGCGCCTCGCGCGAAACCTTCCATTGCTTGGCCACGTTCTCGGCCGTGATGCCCATGCCGTACGCGATGCCGATGTTCTCGTCGCGCTCGAAAATCGCCGGGTTGAACGACGGCTTGTTGCCACCCATCGGCACCAGGCTCATCGACTCGGCGCCCCCGGCGATCAGCACATCGGCCTCACCGACGCGGATGCGGTCGGCCGCCATCTGGATCGCGGTAATGCCCGAAGCGCAGAAGCGGTTCACGGTCACACCGCCGACCGGCTTCGGAAAGCCGCACAAGGCGACTGCGATGCGCGCCATGTTCATGCCTTGTTCGCCCTCGGGGAAGGAGCAACCGATGATCGCGTCTTCGATCGCCCCGGCGTCGAGCGACGGCACCTGGCGCATCGCGCTTTTGATCGCCGCGACCAGCAGGTCGTCGGGCCGAGTGTTCTTGAAAAAGCCGCGCCCCGAACGACCGATCGGCGTGCGGGTGGCGGCGACGATGTACGCCTCTTGAACTTGCTTGCTCATGGTTCAGTCCTTTGTATTCACTTCCTCTCCCGCACACGGGAGAGGATGGGCATTGACTCCCTCCCCCGCACGCGGGAGAGGGTTGGGGTGAGGGTGATGGACAAGCAGCCACTGCAGGATCGACGCCAAAACACCGTCGTGCTCGACCAATGCCTGCCGATCGTCGAACCGCTGACGTGAAGGCCATTCGGCTTCATCGCGCGAGTGCGACGCGCATCCGCTTCGATCGCCTCGGCCTCGAGGTGCTGCCCGCCGTCGAGCTCGACGACCAGCATCGCTTCGACGCACGCGAAGTCGGCGAAGAACCGACCGATCAGGTGCTGCCGACGAAACTTGTAGCCGTCGAGTTGGCGGCTGCGCAGGGCACTCCAGATCGCGCGTCCGGCGTCGGGAGACGATCGGCGCAACTCGCGCGCCCTCACCCTGACCCTAACCCTCTCCCGCACGCAGGAGAGGGTCGGGGGAGGGAACCAGCTCCCTCTCCCGCACGCGGGAGAGGCTGGGCATTGACTCCCTCTCCCGCACGCAGGAGAGGGTCGGGGTGAGGGTGTTCGGTCATCAATTCCGCACCGGCTTGCCCGTCTGCAGCATGCCCATGATTCGTTCCTGCGTTTTCGGGTGGTCGAGCAATGCGCAAAAGTGCTTGCGTTCGAGTGCCATCAGGAACTCCTCGCTGACCATCGAGCCGGCATCGACATCGCCGCCGCAAACCACCTCGGCAATCAGCGCCGAGATGTGGAAATCGTGCGCGCTGATGAAACCGCCCTCACGCATGTTCGCGAGTTGCACCTTGATCGTCGCGATGGCATTGCGGCCGGCGACCGCAAACAGCGACCTCGAAGGCGCGCGGTAGCCCGACTCGTGCATCGCCTTCGCCTGTTGCGAGGCGACGTGCAGCAACTCGTCCTTGTTCGGCACGACCACGTCGCTCCACAACAGGTAGCCGAGCTTGCGCGACTCGATTGCGCTCGTGCCGACCTTCGCCATCGCCGCGTTCGTGAAGCCATCGCTCAGAAACTTGAAGATGTCGGCGCCTGCATTTCCAGCCGACGCCATCTCAGCCGCACGCCGCGCGATGTAGGTCAGGCCGCCGCCAGCCGGGATCAACCCGACTCCGACTTCGACCAGCCCCATGTAGCTTTCCATCGCCGCGACACGCTTGGCTGTGTAGACCGCGATCTCGCAGCCACCGCCGAGTGCGATGCCGCGCACCGCCGCCACGACTGGCACCGCGGCATAGCGCATCCGCAGCATCATGTCTTGCAGCTTCTTCACTTCGGGCAGGATGCCTTTGCCGCCGCTCTTCATGAAGACTGGCATCAACGACTCCAAGTTCGCCCCGGCCGAAAACATGTCGTCGGGCGACCAGATCACGAGGCCCTTGTAGCCGGCCTCCGCAAGCTCGATCGCCTTCGACAAGCCTTGCGTGACGTGCTCGCTGATCAGGTGCAGCTTCGCGGTGATGCTGGCGATCAGCACTTCGCCGTCCAGCGTCCAGACGCGTACTTCGTCGTTCTTGAAGACCTCGGTTCCCGAGGCCAGAGGCATCTGCGCGCCGGCGCCGAAAACCGTTTCGCGAAAGGCCTGGCGCTGGTAGACCGCCAGCGTGCTCGGCGCGACCCAAGTCGAGTGCGATGCGCTCCACGAACCCTCGGCACGGTGCACGCCTTGGTGCGCGGCAACAGGGCCCTCGAACACCCAATTCGGCAGCGGCGCCGCGCTCAGCGCCTTGCCGGCGTCGATGTCTTCCTTGATCCACTGCGCAACTGTCTTCCAGCCGGCCGCCTGCCACAACTCGAACGGGCCCTGGCTGACGCCGAATCCCCAGCGCATCGCGAAGTCGATGTCGCGCGCGCTCTCGGCGATGTCGGCCAAGTGAACCGCCGCGTAGTGAAAGCTGTCGCGCAGGATCGCCCACAGGAACTGCGCCTGCGGGTTCTTCGATTCGCGCAGCAGCTTCAGGCGTTCGGCCGGCGGCTTCTTCAGGATGCGCGCGACGATCTCGTCGGCCTTGCCGCCGCCCGTCACGTATTCGCCGGTCGTGGGGTCGAGACGTTGGATGTCCTTGCCGACTTTTTTGTAGAAGCCGGCCCCGGTCTTCGAGCCGAGTGCGCCGCGCTCGATCAGCGTCGCGAGCACCTTCGGCGTTGCGTAGCTCGAAAAGAAAGGATCGTCGGCAAGGTTGTCTTGCAAGGTCTTGATGACGTGCGACATCGTGTCGAGCCCGACCACATCCGCGGTGCGGAAGGTGCCGCTCGACGCACGGCCGAGCTTCTTGCCGGTCAGGTCGTCGACCACGTCGTAGGTGAGCCCGAAGGTCTCGGCCTCCTTCATCGTCGCGAGCATGCCGGCGATGCCGACGCGGTTTGCGATGAAGTTCGGCGTGTCCATCGCGCGCACCACGCTTTTGCCGAGCGCAGTGGTGACGAAGGCTTCGAGCTGGTCGAGGATCTCCGGGTTCGTCGTCGGTGTGTTGATCAGCTCGACCAGCGCCATGTAGCGCGGCGGGTTAAAGAAGTGAATGCCGCAAAAGCGCGGCTTGATGGCCTCGGGCAGTACTTGCGACAGCTTCGTGATCGACAGGCCCGAGGTGTTGCTCGCGACGATCGCGTGCGCAGGGATCGCCGGCGCGATCTTTTCGTAGAGCGCGAGCTTCCAGTCCATGCGCTCGGCGATGGCCTCGATGATCAGGTCGCAGTCTTTCAGCAGATCGAGGTGCTCTTCGTAGTTGGCCTGCTGGATCAGCGCCGCGTCTTCAACGATGCCGAGCGGCGCCGGCTTGAGCTTCTTCAAGCCTTCGACGGCCCTCGTCACGATGCCGTTCTTCGAGAAACTGGAAGACAGGGCCCCTGCCCCGTCTTTGTCCTTCGCCGGCAGATCGAACAGGATCACGGGTACTTTGCAATTGACGAGGTGGGCGGCGATCTGCGCGCCCATCACGCCGGCGCCGAGCACGGCGACCTTGCGGACTGGGAATCGGTTCATCTTTGTTCCTTCGATTCAATGCAGATTGCTTATTCGGCCCTGATCCAGGTCTGCGTGCGGCCGATGATCGGCGCGCCGATGTAGCCGCGCACCTTGAGGGTCTTGCCGGCCTCGCCGGGCGTCAGGCGCACTTTGTAGGTCTTGCCGTTGTCCGGATCGAGGATCTCGCCACCGTCCCAGCGGGTCTTGTCCGATTCGCTCTGCTTCACACCGCGGATCAGCATCATGCCGACGATCGGCTTGTCCTTGCGGTCGTCGGTGCACTTGTCGCAGACCGCATCGGCCTTCGAAGCGGGGTCGAGCAGCCTCTCGATCCGACCGGTGAGAACGCCGCCCGACTCGGTGATGCGGATCAGTGAAGTTTCCTTCTTGCCATCGTCGTCGACCGTCTTCCACAGGCCGGCCGGCGTGGCCTGTGCATGGGCGATCGAAGCGACCAGAACCAAGCCCAAGGCGGCGGCGATTCGTCGGGGGTAGCGAGCCATGGTGTTGTCTTTCTTGGTTGTCGAGTCGCGCGATCAGAACAGCGCTTCGTCCATCTCCATCAACGAGGCGGAGCCGGCGCGCGCGGTGCGGATCAGTGTCGCCGTTTCGGGCAGCAGCTTGGCGAAGTAGAAGCGCGCGGTGATCAGCTTGGCCTTGTAGAACGGGTCGCCACTGTCGACCTTGGCCAACGCGACCTTCGCCATGCGTGCCCAAAAGTACGCGAACACGAGGTGGCCGCACACGCGCAGGTAATCGACCGCCGCAGCACCCACTTCGTCAGGGTTCTTGAACGCTTTCATGCCGATCTCGGTCGTGAGCTTCGTCACCTTGTCGCCGAGGTCGGCAAGCGGGTTGATGAACTCCTGCATGGCTTCATCGGTGCCTTCGTCCTCGACGAACTGCGAAATCAGCTTGCCGAACTTCTTCAGCTTCGCGCCGTTGTCGCCGAGCACCTTGCGGCCGAGCAGGTCGAGCGACTGAATCGTGTTCGTGCCCTCGTAGATCATGTTGATGCGAGAGTCGCGCACGAACTGCTCCATGCCCCACTCGCGGATGTAGCCGTGGCCGCCGAACACCTGGAGGCACTGCGAGGTGGCGTTCCACGCGTTGTCGGTGAAGAAAGCTTTCACGATCGGCGTGAGCAAACGTAGTAACAAGATATCGTCCGGTGTGCCCGCATTCGCTTGCACTCGACCGAGCAATTCGGTCAGGAAAAACGTCAGTTGGAAACACGCCTCGAATTCAGCCTGCATTCCGGCCAGCGTATCGCGATGCAGCGGTTGTTCGATCAGCTTGCGACCGAACACGTGGCGCCGTTGCGCGTAGTCGCGCGCCAGTGTGATGCCACGGCGCATCGTTGCCAGCGCGCCGCCGGCGCCGGGTAGGTCCTGCAACGCGATCGTCTCGTTGCTGCATAGCACTGCGCCCTCGATCATCCGGCAATCCTCGATCCGGAAGCCGCGCAGCGATGCGGCCGCAGCCAGGATGCGATCGCGCAGCGCCACCGCCGCCAGTTCCGTGGCCCGTGCGGCAACCACCACGCCGGTGCTGCCATAGGCGCCGGTATCATGCCCGATCAGGTCGGTGTCCGACCGGTGCAGCCGGATGTGCTTCGACGTCGTGCCCAGCATCGACGCGGCGACCTGGCGATGCACCGTGAAGGTGCCGTTGCCGAATTCGGCGGTGCCGACGGAGAGGTCGAATAAGCCGTCGACAGCGAGGCGCAGGCGCGATTCCGCCTGGTGACCGAATGGCGGC
>ENA-OFCD01000265-OFCD01000265.1-metagenomes-genome-assembly--contig:-NODE-265-length-35202-cov-13.967792_pt1 | contig 35202 bp, 39 predicted proteins | sample MGYA00153392_OFCD01 | MGnify analysis MGYA00153392
CTTGCCCTTGTCCATCGAGTCAGCTTACGCGTACCGACTTACTGCGACAGAACCCCATGGCGAGCGCAACCATATGCCCGATTCAGGTCGCGTGGCGACTGATAAAAATCGAAGTTCGTTGCATGGTGGGGGCATCGGCTTTCGGCCGCCGAATTGTTCTCGGTGTATGCCCGCTTCGGGTCGGCAGCACCAGTTCGCAGCCTGTAGCAGCAGTCGTTCATCCGCGAGCCATTGCTGGCCGGGCCACACGAGCCCTGAACGACCGCAATCTCTTGGCATGGATTTCTCGTCCTGATGCGCGAACGGCAGCTTCCTGAGTGGTGCGGCCGCTCGGCCTGAAAAATGCCACCGGCGGCTTGGGGTCGGCAGCGTGAGTACGCGGCTTTCAGATGCCGTCGTTCAACCGGGATCCTCTCCCGGTCGATGCTGGGCACCTGCAAACGACCGCTGTCGCCAACACTGATCTGCTCGACGGCTTCGGCGAAGGTCAAGTTCCAAGGTAGACCGGTCGCTCGCCGAGAAAACCGCCACCGGCTCCAATGGGTCGAGTGCAGTTGGCCACTCGCCAAGCCCCAAGGTCGGCTGGGAAACCGGAACCGGTCCTTGCAAAACATGCCGCCGAATGCAGCGGCTAGCTGTCAAGTCCCGTGAGGTTGTAGACGCGCTTGACGAACAGATCAGGGCGTTCTGTGCGCCACTGCTGCAGAGCTTGAATGGGTGAATGATGCTTCAGGGCGCGCTGCGGAATCAGGTGGTTGTACGTTGACAGATAGTGCTTCAGCGTGTCATCGAGTTCGGCGGCGGAGAGGAAGCGCGTTTGGTTGACCAGATCGCTGATGCGGCCGTTGAAGCGCTCGACCATGCCATTGGTTTGGGGATGTCGCGGTGGGCACAGGCGGTGTTCGATCCCCGAGGCGGCGCAGGCCAGGTCGAATACATGCTGGCCAGAAGGAGATCTGTTCTTGCTCGTGAAGCGGTCGGTGAACTGGCTGCCGTTGTCCGTCAGGATGGTCTTGATCCTCATCGGTGCTGTGTTCTTGAGTCGCCGCAGGAAGTCGGTACTGCTCGCTTCGGTCTGGTCGCGGTAGCTGCGCATGTACACCCAGCGAGTGGCCCGGTCGATTGCCACGTAGAGGTAGCGCCTGTGGGTCTCATCGGGCATCTGTGGCAGGTACTTGATGTCGATGTGCAGGTAGCCGGGCACATAGTCTTTGAACGTCTTCAATGGCTTGGCCTGGCCTTCTGGCTCGGGCTGCAGGCTCTTCAGGTCAGAGACCCCGTGCCGGCGCAAACAGCGGTCCAAGCCAGAGCGCGAGACATCGGCGTTGATGAACTCGCGGGTCACGACCAGCAAATCATCCAGCGGCAAGAGCAGCGTTCGCCGCAGCTCTACGACGAGCATCTCCTGCGCCGGAGTCAAAGTCGTGGACAGCTTGTGCGGACGGTGCGAGAGGTCTTGAGCATGCTCGCGTGCCTTCCACTTGCGAGCCGTGGCCACCGTGATGTTGTAGCGTTCGGCCACCACCGTGAGCGACTCCGAGGACGCCTTGATCTCGGTTCGTGTGCGAGGCGTCGTGCGTGCCAGCGGGTGAACTTGACTCATGACTGCTGCTCCTGCGTCAACGAAGCCATCACTTCTCGCATCACCTCACGCGCCCGGAAGAGCGGCCAGCTGCGAACAGGTACATGATCACACGGGACGGGACAGCTAGTGAATTGTGGAAGCCGGGGATGGGGTTGTTCAACTACATGAGGGATCTGCACGAGCGTCGGATCGCAGGCGACCGGCATGCTGTAGTTCTGCCGTGATCGGACCTTGTGGGATAAGGCAGCCCTCGGCCAATTTCGGACGCTCAGGCCTCAAGCTGGGAGCGGACGCTCCGGGTCAGCTTTCCGACCATCACATCGCATCCAACAGGCGCTTTCCTTCCACGAGGTCGAGTGATCCAAACCCCTCGCCAAAGCGCGCGTAGTCCTGGCGCAGCAGGTCACGCGCCTCATCGTGCCGACCGATGCTGTGTTGCAAGCGCGCCAGCGACATCGTCGCGCGCCATTCCAGGGCAAGAGCGCCCTGCTGCCGGGCTAGGCCTGCAGCGGCCCCGATGCGCGCCATCGCTTCGTCGCTACCAATCTGATTGCTGAGAAGGAGGACTTCCGCATGCAGGCGTTCGACCTCCGGCCGCATGACGTTGCCCGAGGTTCTTTCGATATGGGCGATCGCTTCCGCAAGCAATTCAAGCGCGCGACCGAGATTGCTGCATTGCATGTGGGCCGCTGCCGATATTGTTAGCAACGTTCCCAGCCAACTTTGCAGGCCGACTTGACGCTGCGCGGCGAGCCCCTCGCCAATCAACTTGAGTCCAAATTCCGTCTCGCCCGCGAGCACACGGCAAGCACACGACACCACCATGCCCGACCCACTCCATTGCGGAAACCCGTGCCGCTCGCACACTTGCAGCAAACCTTCCGCGCACGCTCGGGCGAAGCCGTACTCCCGCGCGCTGTAAAGGGCGTGCATCGCCCACATGCGCGCCATGGCCTCGCTGAACGGGTGCTCAATCTCCTCGCCGAGCGCAACCGCTTGATTCGCCAGTCGGAAGGCCTCATCGGCATGTCCGGTCAACCAAGCCGCGTTCGCACCGGTCCCGCACGCGCAGACACCGGGATCATGTCCGCCGTACACATGGCGATGATGCCGATGCCGCTCGCGGTCGTAAAGCCGGATGCCCACCAAGGTATCGGCGCGGCTGCCTCTGGCGTCACCCAGCATGTATAAGTTGGTCCAGCGTGAATGATGCGCTTGCAGCACATACTCCTCATGATTCAGCCGCTGGCTCAAAGCGACCAGATCGTCTGACCGCCGAGCCGCCTCCAAGGTTCGGCCTGAGGAGTTCTTCACCAGCCAATCGCCCCAGTAGGCCTGGAACCCCTCCGGGCTGTCGCCCACGGCTTCAGCGAACCGACTGGCTCGGTCATAGTTGTAGGCCGATTCCGGCGCGCTAATGCCCTTAAGTGCGAGTAACGCCGGACCGATCCTCACGCGCAGCTCGAGTTCGGTTCTCGTGCGCTCGGGTGACTCAGGCAGCAATGCCAGTTGTTCGAGTGCTGCGCCCAGGTGCGCGAGGGCTTCGCTGTAGCCTGACCGTAGAACGGCCACTTCACCAGCGCGCTGCCAATAGTCGACGGCTTGCGCCGGCATCAGCGCACGGCTGTAGTGGTGCGCCACCAACTCCGGCTGCGCTTTCGCGACGTCTGCAAAGGTTTGCACATACGCATCGGCCGCGCGACGGTGATATTTCGCCCGCGTGCTCTTCAACAAAGTGTCGTAAGCAGACTCCTGGATCAGGGCATGCTTGAATACGTAGTGCGAGCGCGGCGGAATGCCGCGCTGGCGAATGATTTCGGCGTGGTTGAGCACGGCGAGCCGTTGTTCGAGCTCGGCCTGCGGCAGATCGCAGATTGCGTGCAGCACGGCGTAATCGAACTCTCGCCCAAGGACCGACGCCAACTGTGCAACCGCTTTGGCCTTGCCCAATCGGTCGAGACGCGCAGTGAGAGAGTCGCGCAGAGTCGTCGGCAACTCGATCGCAAAGCTGGCGGCGCCGGTTGATGGCGGGTTGGCGTTGTTGTCGGCGATTGATTGCGCTTCGACGATCGCCTTGGTCAACTCCTCGACAAACAGAGGCACACCATCCGTGCGTTGCACCACCTCCTCGACGATGTGGGACGGCAATCCCTTCCCGCCTTCCACGCTCAGCGCGACCAGCGCGCTCTGTTCAGATGTAAGGCGCGAGAGGGGCAGCGTGGAGATGTGCCCATGCATGGCCCATGCAGGTACAAACTCGGGACGAAACGTCAGCACCACCATGATCGGCACATCGGCGATGCGTTCGAGCAGTGTGCCGAGGAGTTCACGCGTCGACGCGTCAACCCAGTGCAGGTCTTCGACCACCACCACCAGTGGGTTTGCACGAGCGTCGGCATTGAGCCAGGCGATCAGGACGTCCAGCGTGCGCCGCTTGCGCTGGTCAGGCGCGAGGCCATCCAGGGCCGACTCATGTTCCGTAGCGAGGCCGATCAGGGAGGCGACCAGCGCGAATGTCGTGTCGTCCGGCGGACCCATGCCCTCGAGAACGCGCCGCAAGGCGCTGGATCGTTCGGCCGGCGAACCGTCACCCTCGCGCCCAATACTGCGCTCGATCAGATCGATCATCGGATGCAACGCGCTGTTCTGGTAGAAGGGCGAACAAATAGAAGTTCCGCCATCCAGATTTGGCCGAACCAGTGCGCTCGCGAAAGGCCGCCAACAGGCGTGATTTGCCAATCCCGCCTTCGCCCGAAATCAGCACGGCCTGCCCCTGAGCGTTGCGAGCAAGCGCCAAGCGTTCCTCCAAGTGCGCAAGTTCTCGCTCGCGCCCGATCAGTGGCATGCTCTGCTCGGGCAGAGCACGGTCGGCGATGGCGCCAGCAGATACCGCATCAACGGCGAATAAATCGATTTCCCTTGCCACTCCCTTTAGCAGTCGATTCCCCATCGAACGTGTTTGAAAACTTGACTTGAGCAGGCGCAATGTAGCTGCGCTGATGCAGACCGACCCCGGAGTGGCCTCGCCCTGAATGCGCGCGGCGATGTTCGGCGTCGCGCCAATCGCATGCACTTCGCGAACGTCGCCGGCACCCATCTCGCCGACGACCACCAAGCCGGTATGCACGCCGATGCGCACAGAGACTCCTTCTTCCCCGCGCTGACGTTGATCCGCGGCAAGTCGCCGAACTCCTTCGACAATGTCGAGACCGGCAAGGACCGCAGCCTGAGCGTCGTTGTCGTGTGCGACGGGATATCCAAAGTAAGCCAACACGCCATCGCCTGCGTATTGATGAATGTTTCCGCCGTAGCTGCTGACGCACTTCACGCACACCTGCTGGTAGGCTAGCAGCAGCTCGCGCAGCGCTTCGGGGTCGAGCCGCCCGGACATCGTTGTCGCCCCGACAACGTCGGCGAACAGCACCGTGAGTTGGCGGCGCTCGCCTTGGCTCGACGTCTGTGAAGTCGCTTCGTCGCGCGTAGCGCCTTGTGACGACGCGGGCGTTTCAACAGGAGGTACCGATCCGCAAGTGCCGCAAAAACGCGCCGAAGGGGACGCCAGTGCGCCGCAGTCATGGCACTTCTTTTCGACGGTGGCACCGCACGTTTCGCAAAAGCGATGTCCCTGTCGGACCACGGTGCCGCAGCTTTTGCACTTCATGGTTCTGTTCGCATCCGCTCAATGGATACTCCGAAGCGTACACCCGCGTACCGCCAGGACGGTTCGCCTTCCCAGCGAAGGTCTGCTTGGCCCCCGGGCGTTCGGCCGCTTAGGGTCGGCAGCGTGAGTACGCCGCTTTCGGATGCCGTCGTTTAGCCGGGATCCTCTCCCGGTCGATGCCGGGCACCTGCGAACGACCGCTGTCGCCCATACGGATCTGCTCGACGGTTTCGGCAAAAATCAATTTCCAAAATGGACCGGTCGCTCGCCGAGAAATCCGCCACCGGCTTCTATGGGTCGCGAGCGAGCCTCGACAACAGCAAGATACCGACCTTGCAGCCGACGTTGGCGAGAAATTCCCTGCTTTTCCCTGTTGCCGTTCGCGAATCGCGAGCGCGACATTAGCAAAATCGGCAACTGCTCCTCGGGTGCCAGTGCACGGCTGCGGAAGTCATCGCGGGATACATTTTCAACTTCCCTGCAAAGTTCCCTGTCAGCAGGTTACCGCGCTGAGACGGGTTCGCCGTTGACTGTGCCCACCTCCAGTTTACCTGTGACAAAACGTTGGAAAACGTCTTCACTCCACATAGAGCCCCTCAAAGCGTTTGCGCTTTGTTAAGACGGGGAAAATTGGAATCCGCGGTCTTTACTGACTTCCGATCGGCGCCGCCACGACACCTTAGCGGCTTGGTAGGAACTAGAGGTCCTGTCCCCCGTTGATCAAACGCTGCGGAAAGTCTGTTCGAGGACTGAGACCAGTCGGCTGCGCATGTGCGCGCTGCGTCAGTTCCCGATCCACAGCTGCCGGTGGGTACATCGAAATCGCGGCCACAAAGCTGACATAGACGGACGCCCTCCGCCAGATTTCAGCTTGGCGACTCGGACGCATTCCCGATGATCATCCAGCGGTTCCGCGACTCAAGCGCGCCTTGGCTCTGGGCGTGCATCGGCGCCGAGCAACTACGTGCGACGCTGCCAACTGCGATGATTGCCCTGCCCCATGTTGAAATTCAATGCCCCGGCGTGAGGGAAATGAGGGTTTTCCCGATCAGGCCCCTGAGCACTGTGTGAGAAAACCGACTTCGGACCTCGGTGCGCGAGCGTCGGGTCGGTCGCCTGCTTGCAAACACACCTCATGGAGTCTCGAATGATTCAAAAGTCGATCTTGGCCACGGCCCTGCTGGCCTCCTTTTCCGGGCTGTCGCTGTCCGCGCCCGGCGGCACGGCGGCAGGCGCCCTGCCTTTCCAAGCTGCACCGCTGTTGTACGGCGCAGCGGCAGGCAACCCGCCGTCACAGGTGGAGGACCTCACCATTCACGGCGAGCCGCCGATGCTGGGAGTCTTCTGGACGCGCGAGATGCACAGTGCGCGTCCCCGCGACGCCAGGCGCACTCCCAACATGACCTACCACGGCGGCAAGATCATGCCCACGGCGACTACCAAGGCGTTCTTTCGCGGGGCCGGCTGGCTGAGCCCCGGGGACAAGATCACCGGGATGGACACCTGGTACAGCGGGTTCAGCGGCTCGCACTACCAAGCGACGGTGAGTGAATTCACGGGAACGAACGGCACCGCTGGCAGTTCGCCCACGTCCCACCAAGGCCACTACGTCAACACAGCAGCCGAGACCAGCAACGGCAGCACCTCCGCGGTGCTGGCTGAGGTCTGCGCTGACATCACCGCCAGCGGCACGCAAATCGATGCGAGCGGCAATGGCTACTACGCGCTGTACAGCGACCAGCCGCGTGGCAACGCGGGCTACTGCGCCTGGCACAGCGCCGGCACCTGCGGCGGCAAGGCGATCCAGTTCGCCTTTTTCTGGAAGCTGGACGGCGACGCCGGCTGCGACCCTGGAGATACTTCGGGCTTGCATTCGCAAGGTCTGGCGGCGATCGCCAATGTCAGTGCGCACGAGTTGGCCGAGGCCATGAGTGACCCGGCCAGCCCTGGTGCTTGGTATGACTCGTCGGGCGCCGAGAACGGCGACAAGTGCGCCTGGACCTTCGGCGGGCCGCTCGCGACCTTCTCCAACAACAGCAAGTGGAAGGTGCAGGGCGAGTGGTCCAACGCGGCCTTCACCGCGGGCACCGGCTATCCCAATTCGTCGGGCCAGAACGGCTGCATTGGCGGGCTGTGAGTTGAATCACCGGCGCAGGGCGAGCGAGGCGAGCCGGTCGTGATTCGGCGGCGCGGGGCCGTGATTGCGCTGCTGGCTGGCGCGTTGCTGCCGGTGATGGCGCTGGCCCAACCCGGCGTGCCGGGCCTGCGAGGTGCGGGCGGCGGCATGGCCACGCGCAGCGTCTCGCACTACCTCGATCGCGAACGCGGCCTGCAGGACGCGCTGGAGCGGCGCGACCGCAATGCCGTGCTGGCGTCGATCGTCGACGACTTCACGCTGAGGACTTCGGCTGCCGCCGACGTCGAATCAGGCGAGAACTGGCTGCGGCGCGAGTTTGGGTCAGCGCCGACCGGAGGCTTTGTGCGGGACTTGTCTGTACGTGAGTTTGACGACTTCGCGATCGTCAGCTTCCTGCTGGACCGCGACCCGGTCATTCGTCGTGCCAACGGCACTTTCTTTGTCGTGGATGTCTGGCGGCAGTCGACACAACGCCTGCTCACTCGCTCAATGACGGGGGCCGCCGTCGCACCGCCCAAGCCCAGCCGGCCGAGCGGCAAGGAATAGTTAATCGGCGTTCGGCCGCCACTCGTCGTCAAGCATCGCTACTTTCGACATCGGCCCGCGCACATGCAGAGCGTTTTCGAGTCGGTGCAGCGTCCGCTTGGCGATGCACGCACGGAGCGCGTCCGGCAAAACGCGGCTTGCGGCGATGAAGCTGGCCAACAGCGAAGGTGCCGGCCGTGAACGGCGGCTTCTGGCCGGATGCTGTCCGTCGACAACCTAAATCGAACAGCAGTTTCCGATGGCACTGCGGACCCTAACCCATCGATGTATGTCGACTTCTCAAAACTAAGTTGCCATGGCTACCATCATCGGACGGGGGGTCCGATGGGGAACCGATTGATTTTCGATGAAAGGTCTTCTATGTGAATTCGGCGGAGAAGGGTCCCGCCGTGCGAGAAACTACGCGCACCACGGCGCCTCCCGGCCGGTGCGACAACATGCCCTCTAGCCGGCTGATAAACGCTTCCCAGCTTTCATCCGGCAACCTATCTACCGGCTGCGGGAAGTGCGGCGGCGCGGCGTTGATACCGACGGGGTCAGCTTCCCCCTCCACTGGCATGATGAAGCGCACGACCAGCAACAGGGGCCGCTCGTTGCCGTTCCCGTCGGCCTCCAGCGCCTCAATGCGCCGTTGAATGGTTGCGCTCATAGTTTCACGTCCTCCTAAGTAAACACAATCACGCATTCAGCCGTCTTCATAGCTCACGCTCCTGCCAGCACAGGTTCGGCAACTACCTTCGCTGGTGACTTAAACATGCCCGGGCTATTTGAAATACTAAACACGTTCTCGCCGTGGTACACAAAGTCGCGGTCGCAGTTGCTGATTGCCTTGAGAAAGGCTCGTGACTTGGCCGACTTCGGGAACATCCAATCGTGCAGTTCGATCACCAAAATCGGAAAGCGGTCGATCCATTCGATGTTGCGCTTGAACAGGTCGCTCTCGAACCCTTCGATGTCGATCTTGACGATAAACGGCACCACGCCATCGGTGCAGCACTCGTCCAGAATCGAGTTCACTGAGATGATGTGCACATCGCCCAGAGGGTCGTGCACGAGGGTGAACGCCCAGTTGTCCGCCGCCGCGTCGGTGAAGCGACCCACGGCGCTCTCGGCCCCAATCCCGGCTTGGTAGAACCGCGCTGCATGTTTCGGGTTGTTGACCTTCGCCATCGCCATGTTCGCGCCATCCGGCTCCACAGCCACCAACTGCGCCGCCGGGAACGTCTCGGCAAAGAAGCGCGTCGCCATGCCGCTATTTGCCCCGCAGTCGATGATGAGCGGCTGCAAGCCTGCGGCGACGAGATCGGCATAGCCTTCCAGCAACTCGCCGCAGCGGGTCAGCTTCTCAAACCCATAGTCGTTCATCGCGAAGATTTGCCGCACGACCAAGTAGTCGATCACGTTGCGAATCTGAACACGAATTACCGACCCCGATCTGGCGTCGAAAATCGACTGCCTATTGGCGAATGGCGGAGTCAGGACGCAGAAGCGCGGGCGCCGGCCGACGATGGTCTTGACGGCGAATGATGCAAGATCGACGAGCCAGTGTCGCGATGCCTTGATGAGTTGCTTCTGTGACTGGCTCACTGTGACCCCCGCGATAATTTGTGCGGATGATAGGCGGCGCATACGACCCGCGAGCGGCCATGCTCTGCCCCTTCCTTGTTGTTTGCGACGCCACCAGCGCGCGCAATTCGTTCTAGCTCGGCATCCGTCGGAGTCGTGCCGGCCGGCCAGTCGATGATGAACAGCAGTTCACTGTCCGAGCATTCGCGCGCTGTCCGCCAAGGGCCTCGCCTCGTTTCCAATTCGCCCACGCGGGCACGCAAGTTCGCCATCAGGAACCTCCCTTTGATGTGTTGCGGGTTTCCAGCGCCTCGATGCGCTTGACCAATTCCGTCGTCTCGATGATCTTGGCGACGCCGCCTAGCGCGGTCACGATCTGCGCCGCCTGACTGGGTGCGATCTCACCATCGGCAGCGGCTTGCACGACGGCACGCGCCTGCTCTGCCAGCGTGGCACCGACCGGCAGCGCCAGCACGGCAGGCAACTCGACCGGCCGCAGGCTCGGCAGCACGCGGTCGAGAATGATCCTGATCGCCTGCGGGTCGCCGGCCAGCGCCTGCGCCTTCAGCGTGTCGATGATCTTGTGCAGGTCGGTCGCCAGCGTGTCGCGCATCTCGGCCACTGCGCCGCGCCCAGGCGGTCGGCCGGGTGATCCCTCGTTGCCGACAGCGAAGCGGCCACCAGCGCCACGCCCTGCCGTTTTCCTGCCGTTTGTATTCGGCTCGCTCATGTCGTGATCTCCTTGAATGCCTGGCATCGCTGCAACTGATCGACCATGAACGCCTCACGCTTGGCGCAGCGCCATCCGGGGCCAGCGTGTGCGCACTCGATGCACAACCTGCGGTCGTCACCCTCACGGTCGCGGTGAAGCAGCAACTCGGCCACGCGGTCGGCGCGGTCGCCATACCCGAGCCAGCGGGTGCGAGCCTGCCGCGTCTCGAATGTGGCGATTTCGGCACCGGTCCACGCCGGCAAGCCCGCCATCTCGTCGGCCTGCCAGTAGGGAACGCCGTCGGCGCTGATGATCGCGCTGCGCTCGACCTTGGCGTCTTGCTCATCGTTGCAAACCTCGGACCCTGCTAATCCTGCTAATCCGCTAATCGGCGGGAACGCGACCTCCACCGGCAGCACCTCGTTCGCCGCCTCGATCCGGATTAGCGGATTAGCGGAATTAGCAGCGGGCGCCGCCTCGATGTAGTCCCTGCCGGGGATGCGCAACTTGAACGTCATAGACGAACCTCCCAGGCTTCGCGGCGCGTCTTGCCGTCGAACTCGACCGTGCCGTCGGGCACCTTGCGCACCATGTAGTGATCCGACAGAACATCCATCAGGCTGCGCGCCGTCTCGGCCTTGCGCATCTTTGCGGGGCCGAACTGCACCAACTCCGGCAGCGTGACGTGCCGCTTGCCGCGCGCCGCCATCCATGCCCACAGCATCGACGCCTGATCGGCCTTCTCGTGCAGCGGCTGCACCCCCGACAGTCGCAACGCTTTGCCCAGGTAGAACTCGATCAAGGTCGCTGCGCGCTGCATCGCTTCGTCGTTGACCATCGTCGCGCCGGGATCGCCGATCAGTGTGAATACGCCCGCGATGCGTGCCATGTGCTCTGCAGCCTTCGACGCCAGCGCCCGAACCGGCATCAGATCGCCGGCAATGCTGCGCTCGATCTGGTCGTGCATCTCGACCCACAGCTTGCGCGCCGCGCCGCCGATGCCCATGTGCTGCGGCGCCAGTTCGTGAAACTCGTTGATCGGCCATTGCCCGCCCAGCAGCTCGCCCATGCGGTTGACATACACGCCGGCGGCGGACGTCTCGTCGGCCTTCTCGTTGCGGAACATGCGCGTGCCGGCAGTGCTCTGCGGATAGGCCACAAGGCACCGACTGAACAAACCTTGATCACGCAAAACCGGGTTGCTCAACCACGCGAAAGTCGCACGCGGCTGCGCCATCAGGTGCATCGCGACACGCCGCCCGAACAGCTTGGATGCGCCGTCTCCGGATCGAACACGGTCAACTGGCGAGCCATCCCAGAACAGGCTCAACCCGGCGGCGGTGCGCAACGCCGCATCGTCCGACATGCCGTGCCCGCCCAGAAACCGGCCACCCTCCGCGCTGAACACGCCGACGCTCGGCAGGCCGGCGTGCAGCAGCTTGCACAACCCTTCGACGGTCGGGTCGGACGCGAGGAACACCGACTCGCGCGGGATGACGGCGGTCTCCTTTTCCTTCTTGTCGAGCCGGTTGTGTTGCTCGACCGCTTCGCGCTGTTCATCGGCCTTGACCTTCTCGAACGTGGCGTGCGCGTGCAGCGCCAGCCGATCCACTGCGGACTTGCGCTCCCCGGACTCGGCCACGCTGTTGATGTACAGGCTCAACGGCACCGACGCGCCGTAGGGCAGCACGACATTCGCATAAGGCTGCACGGCCAGGCTCGCAGCGGCCAGCAGGCTGTTGCCGACGATGGCGTCGGGTGCCTGAGTGCATCGCTGGATCACGTTCCCGTAGTCGGCCAGAACGGCCGGCAGCGCACCCATCGGAAACGCCTGCGGCGGGTCGAGTTTCGTCACCAGCGGCAGCGCGTCGTCGGGCCAGCCGTCGGTCGTCGGCGCATTCATTGGATGTTGGAGTACGGCGCTCACGCTGTGCGCCCTCCGACGTACACGTCGAGCCAGTCGGTGCCGACCGGCTCCGGGATCAACACCCGCACTTCGACCCCGGCGGCGGCAGCACGGCCAGCGAGATCTCGCGCAGCAGATTGGCCGACGCCGTTCGCGTCGTTGTCTGCAAAGACGACGAGTGTTTGCAAACCCTGCGGCCAATCGAACGCGCGAACGCCGCCCGCGTTCATACATGACCATGTCGGAATGTCCGATGCGAGATAGCAGGCCAATGCCGTCTCGATGCCCTCGGCCACGCCTAACGCCAGCTTGCCGTCGAAGCTCGTCGGCGCGAACAACTTGATGCTGGCGCCGGCCAGCAGGCCACTGGTGCGGCTCAACTTGCGCGGCTGGGGTACAGGTGCCTTCTTCCCGTTGAAGTCGATGTAGGTGCGATGCACGGCCACCATGACGCCTTGCGCGTCAGTGACTGCGGCCAACATGGCCGGGAACTGACCGACCTCGCGACCGGCATCGAAGTACGGCATCGCAGCCATGCGCAGCGCCTGCGGGCATTTGTTCAACTCGCCCAGGCCACGATTGACCAGATACGCGCCGGCCGGCGCTTGCCGCTGCAGCGGTTGCGCGGCGTTGAAGATGGCTCGATTGATGCGCTCGTGTCGCTGGCGCAGCTTCTCTTGCTCGGCCAGCGCCGCACGGTCGGCGCGGTCGTCACGGTGCGGTGCATGTCGATCTGCCGCGCCGTCACGCCACCAGCCGCTCAGACCTTGACGCCAGCAACCGAACCGCACGATACCGCCGAGCATCACGCGCGCCCAGCCATCGCGGTTGCTGGGTCGGCTCGACGTTGCGAAGCGGGTCAGACCCTGCGCCTTGATCTCGGTCGGCGCCGATCCGACGGTCTGCCGGATGGCTTCGATGATGGTTGTTTGCATCATGGCCGACCTCCGATCTGCACCAGCATTTGACGCACGGCCCGCAGGTCCGGAAGTTGCCGGGAGACATTTCCATGCGACACGAAGTAGCCACGATCCGCCATCTCGTGCAAACCACAGCCGCACATTTCCAACTGTGCGCGCAGCGTGTCGAAGGCTTTACTGATTCCGTCGGCACTGGAATAATCGACGTGTTGAGTTTGGGTTTGTACTTGGAGGGCAACGTTGGCGCGTTGCCCTTTGTCATTTGGGCGGCTCATCGTGCGGCACCCGAAAACCAGCGGCTCGGCATGGCGAACCAGATTCGCAGCGCCAGCGATTGCAGCGCGGCCCTCATGCCGACACCCCTTCGGACTGTTGCGCGATCCAACTATCGACCACGTCCATGTCCCAGACGGTGACGTTTGCGCCCAGCTTGAAGGGCTTTGGAAACTTGCCTTCAGCGACCCAGCGCCACACCGTTGCGGGGCTTACTGGAACGCGCCCTTGCTTCGCCTTTGTACTTGCCACGTCGCTGATGCGACCGACTCTTTGTGTCATGAAAACCCCTTGCGCATTTCCGCGCTGCGCTTGGGTTTGGCGGGGTGCCACCCATCAACACAGCACTAGGCTTTATGCGATAGGCTTCACGATAGAAAGTAGCGGTCGAAATGTCGTCTGCGCGCGCTGGGCAGACAGCACCGTCCGCCAAGCGGACGTATCCGCCTACTCAGCAAACGGATAGGTTAGTAACCTTTGAGCCAGCTGCTCGCGATCGTCTTGTGCGTCACCACGCAATCACACTCGCTCCGCACCTTTTCAACGTACTTGCGCGCGAAAGCACTCTTGTTGCCGTCGTGCAGGTTTTTGTGCGTTGCCCATTCCGAGCGGACAAAAGCCTTCGCAATGCCATATTGAATGTCATGGCTCGCGTCCCCGCCTGCCTTGGCGTTCGTCAGCTTCTGGGCCTTGAACTTTTCGGCTTGCTCTTCCAATTGCATCTCCAACTCGACTATCTCCGAGCTTGATTCCTCTACAAGTTGGTGCCAGGAACCGCGCCAAAATAGAGTCTCCCAATCGTCGGGACCAAGCTCCGAGACGATCCTTCCAAGAAGGGCTCCTTTACTAATCTTCAAAGCGAGCGCGGCACGTGCAATGACTTCGTCGGTGAGGTACTCGGTCCACTGGACATAACTGCACCAATCGACGGGGCGAACAGGACTCGCCAACAGGTTTTGCGTTGGCATGAATTCGCCATGCTCAACATGCAGACGCGCCGCCTGCGCCGCTCGCTCGACCTCGGTTTCACGATGCACGACAAATGCAAGTTCGTGGCTGGATGTTCCCAAGAAACGCGCAACTTCAATCGCTGACTGCTTGGCTTGTCGCGGCTTGCTCATGCTGTTGCCCTTTGCATTTGCACGACGTTGTCTCCAATCGCAGGCGCGGTGTGCAGGAACTTCGCCCAATCGGCCATCAGGTTTCGCCGCTTATCAAACAAGTCACTGCGCTGATACGCGGCCACTGTCTGATCTCCAACCGTGTGCGCGAGTGCCATCTCGCGAACCTCGGACGGGTACGCGGTCGATGACGCGCACCAGCTCGAAAAGCTCGACCGGAACCCGTGCGGCACTGCATCCACGCCCATCCGTCGCATCGTCGCGGTCAATGTCATGTCCGACAGCGGCTTACCCTTCCTCGCACCGGGGAACACCAACTCCGTGCCCTCCAGTCGCGGCAGCGCCTCCAGCAGTCGGATGGCCTCGTCAGAGAGCGGCACGCGGTGCGGCCTGCCCGACTTCATGCGGTCGCCGGGGACGCTCCAAGTCTTGTTCTTCAGGTCGATCTCGGACCAAGTCGCCAGCCGCGCTTCGCCCGATCTGCACGCCGTCAAGACGACGAACTCCAGGCAGCGCGGGCCGGTGCCGGTAACGTCGTGCAGTTGCCGCATGAACCCATGCAACGCATCTGCGGCCAGCGACCGATGGCCGACAACAGGCGCGACGATGGCGCGATCAGCGAACCCAGCCTTGTCTAGATTGCCCTTCCATCTTGCTGGGTTGTCGCCCGCGCGCAGCTTACGAACATGCGCCCAGTCGAGCACCAGCTCGATGCGGTTGCGCACACGGTCGATGGTCGTGTTCTTCGTGGCCCAGTAGGGTTCGATGATGTTCGTGATGTGCGTGATGTTGATGTTGCGCACAATCAGGTCGCCGATGGTCGGATAGGCATACGCCTCCAGCGAGTTTGTCCACTGCGTGAGGCTCTTCTTGCCGCGCCAGCCGGGTGCCTTTGCCTTGATGTAGGCCTCGGCGCAGCGTCGGAACGTCCACGCCATTGCCGCCTCTGCGGCCTGCTGTTCAACGATGACGTGCCGCGCTGCTACCCGCTGCGCGACCGGGTCGATGCCTTTTACGATCTCGTCGCGAGTCTGCTGCGCCTTCTGGCGCGCGAGTGCCACGCCGACGCCGGGGAATGCGCCCAGCCCGATCTCGCGCCGCTTGTCACCGACCTTGACGCGCAACAGCCAGGAACGGGTGCCCGTCTTGGAAACCTGCAACATCAGGCCGGGCACGCCGCCGACAGGGTGCAGCCCAGCGTCCGACAGACCCTTGACCGCGAGCGGCCCCAACTCCTTAGCGATGCGTGGCATTTCAACCCCCCAAACAACCCCACATTGGGATCGCGTTTGGATGCTATCGCGTGAGACGGGTTAAATCAAGGTGCGGGACTAATCGCGAGAATTGACGGCGCTAGCCTGCCGATTCCGGATTGTCGTGATGCAGTTTGAGACCGCTTTAGATATGGAGGACGGGGACTCCCTCTCCTCCAGTATGCGAACCCCCTGCGAGCCATCGGCCTCGCAGGGGGTTTTTGTTTTGGAGGGCGGTGCAGGTGGTCGGCTTGTTCCACCCTCAAGGGCAAACTTCCATCCGCCGCGTCACGCCGCGGATCACTTCGTCGCTAAACCAAAAAAAGTAGGTCGTCACGGTGACGGTGGCGCTGTCTTTGGTGCGCGTTTTGTGTTCGACCGGCACGACCCACCCGACGTAGCCACCGCCGACGCCACCCATCGGGCACGCGCCGCGCTGCGGGGTGCCGATGACGAGTTCGCGGTTCGGGTCGAGGCTTTTCGCGGTGGCGTCGAAATAGTTGGTGACGACCGACTGGTGGTTGCGCGGCGGAATCGCACGCACCGTTTCTTGAGGGGCGGGGGCGCTGGCGCAGCCGGCGATCGTGAGGCATGCGGCCAGGAGGATGGCGGCGGCGGTTTTCGTCATGAGTGATCCCTGAAATTGTATGTGTCCGGGCAAGTGACGCCCGGCAACGATGGGCACGGTTGTCGCACAACTGTAGCGGCGCGCCAACCCCTCAACGCAGGGCCGCAAGCGCAGGCCTATTCGGCCCTTCGTCAGGCTCCAATCGTCGGCAGTGTGCCATTTTGTGAGTCGCAGAACACGCGCCCGCCTGATTCGCGGGAATTCGTCACACTGCCCTCTTGCACGTGCTTGCGACCCCCGCGGCTGCGGGCTGCAAGCCGCATCGCCGGCCCGGAACAATCGACCTCCATGAAATTCAAAGAAACACACCTCTACGGCTGGGACGAAGAACCCGTCGACGAACGCTTGTCCGAGTTCAGTTCGACCACGGGCTACTCGGTCTTGTCGGGCTACCAGCCACTGAACGCACCGGCGCGCACACGCCACACACGCAGCCGATTAGGCTTCAAGACGATGCTGTTGTTCTGTGCGTTTGTGCTGGCGCTCGGCGCGGTCGCTATCGTCAAATTCATTCCACTGCTGCGCGGCTGAATGCACTGCGGGCCCGGAGGCCGCGCTTCACGGTTCTTTACGGTGCAGCCAATTCGCCTTCACTGCGGCTGAACATCATCGAGATCTGGGCAATCGGCCCGACCCACCGGAGATTCGGATGCATAAAACAAGAGTGGCGCGGCCGCTGCGGCAAGGTTCAGTGCGCGTGAAGCGGGTAGCAAAGCGACTAACGGCCGCACAGCCGAGTGCGCAAGCGTGATGCGCACAAAGGCTATGCTCAGCCCCGAGAGTAGCCCCACGGCGCTCGCTCTGCAAAGTGCTGTGATGTCTGCAGCGCATCCGTCGAATGCTGCCCATCCCATGTCTGCCCGCTTGCTGCTGATCGACGACGATGCCCGACTGTCGTCGATGGTCGGTGACTACCTGCGCAACTCGGGTTTCGAGGTCGAGACGGCAGGGTCGCTGGCTTCTGGGCGCGAGCGCCTCGCGGCCGAAAACTTCGATGCGCTGGTGCTCGACCTGATGCTGCCCGATGGCGACGGCCTCGACCTCTGCCGCGAGTTGCGCGCCGATGCACGCCACCGTCACCTGCCACTGCTGATGTTGACGGCGCGCGGCGAGCCGATGGACCGCATCGTCGGCCTCGAACTCGGAGCCGACGACTACCTGCCCAAACCCTTCGAGCCGCGCGAATTGCTGGCCCGCATCAAGGCGTTGCTCCGGCGTGCCGCGCCGCAACCTGCGAGTGACGACGTGCTGCGCTTCGGCCGCCTCGAAGTCGATTTGGGCGCGCGCGTGGCGCGGCTCGGCGGCACGATCTGCGACCTCACCGGCCACCAGTTCGATTTGCTCGTGGTGCTCGCTCAAAGCCCGGGCCGCGTTCTCTCGCGTGACCAAATCATGGACTCGCTCAAAGGCCACCCGCTCGAAGCCTTCGACCGCTCGATCGACGTTCACATTTCTCGCATTCGCGCGGTGATCGAAGACGACCCGAAGCTGCCGCGGCGTGTGCTCACCGTGCGCGGTGCCGGCTACGTGTTCGCGCGCAAGCAAGACGCCGACCATAACCACGACGCCTGATGAGCGCGCCGCGTTGCCCGACGGCGGTTGCGCCGTCCGACTGCGCCGGCGCGCCGGTTCGCATCTGCGTCGCATGATCCGGCGCAGATGAACACCCTCTACCTTCGGATCTACGCGACCGTCGTGGTGCTGCTGCTGTTGTTCGCGGCGGCTTCGGGCTGGGTGTTTCAGCGCCACATGGAGCAAGAACGCGTGCGTACCGAGGTGGTGTTGACCGAGCGCATGAGCGCCTGGGCCGAGCTGATCCAGCGCTCGCTGCCGAGCGAGGACCAACCCACTGTCGACCAGGCCGCGGCCCTGCTGGAATGGTCGCAGCGCTTGCGCTTGCCGCTCGCGCTCGACAGCGAGAAGGGCGCGCGTATCGCACAGTCGGATTCGTTCGTGCGGCGTCAGGCCGAGGGCGCAGTGCGCGGTCTCGCGGTGCGGCTCGAAGACGGCCGCACGCTGTGGATCCTGCGGCCCGGGCTGGTGCGCCAAGGCGGCAGGCTCGGCATCGCCGGTGCGCCTGCGGGCGCGATGGCCGATGGCGCAGACGGGCTGCCGCCGTTCTTGCCGTTCATCCCGCCGGCGTGGCAGAAAGGGCTCGGACTCGTCGTCGTGCTGGTGATCCTGTTCATCGCGGTTGCGGTCGGCGCCTACCCGGTCGTGCGGCGCCTCACGCGGCGGCTCGAGGCGTTGAAGCTGGGTGTCGAGCAGTTCGGCGCCGGGCAGTTGCACCACCGTGTGCAAGTCACCGGGCACGACGAGGTCGCAGCGGTCGCCTTGAGTTTTAACGTGGCCGCAGCGCGGGTCGAGGCGGTGGTGCGCTCGCACCAGTCGCTGCTGGCCAACGCCAGCCACGAACTGCGCTCGCCGCTCGCGCGCATGAAGATGGCGGTCTCGATGCTCGACGACGCCGCACCGGCGCAGCGCGAACGCTTGAAAAAAGAGATCAACACCAACGTGGCCGAGCTCGATGCGTTGGTCGAAGAGGTGCTGCTTGCGAGCCGCCTCGATGCCGCGCCGTCTTCAGGCCGCGGTGAGCTCCGCGAACACGTCGAACTGCTGGGCTTGGCGGCTGAAGAAGGTGCGCGTGTCGACGCGACGGTCGTCGGCGCACCGACCACGGTGCTCGCCGAAGACCGCCTGATCCGGCGTGCGCTGCGCAACCTGCTCGAGAACGCGTGCCGCTACGGCGGCAGCGAGATCGAGGTGGTGATCGAGTCGCACGGCGGTCGCGCCGAAGTGCGCGTTTGCGACCGCGGGCCGGGCGTGCCCGAGGCAATGCGCGAGCGCATCTTCGAGTCGTTTTTTCGGCTGCCCGGTCATGCCGAGCAGGCCGGCGGCGTCGGGCTCGGCTTGAGCCTGGTCAAGCAGATCGCCGAGCGCCACAGCGGCAGCGTGCGCTGCGAGGGCCGCGAGGGCGGCGGCAGCTGTTTCGTTCTGTCGCTGCCGCTGGCCTGAACCCGCACAGGTGCTGCGCTAAGCTGCGCGATCCTCTCGCTGCGGTCGCGCCATGCCTGCCAAACCTTTCGATGTGATCGTTTTCGGAGCCACCGGTTTCACCGGCCGCCAGTCGGTGCGTGCGATGGTGCATCGCGCGGCCACGCGGCCGTTGCGTTGGGCCGTGGCCGGGCGCAACGAGGCGCGGCTGCGTGGCGTGATTCAAGAGATGGTGCCCGCTGCCGCAGTGCAACCGGGCATCGTGATCGCCGACGCCGAGCAGCTCGATTCGCTGCAGGCGCTCGCATCGCAAACCGCCGTGCTGCTCAACCTCGCCGGCCCGTATGCGTTGACCGGCGAGGCCGTGGTGCAGGCCTGCATCGCGCAAGGGACGCACCACCTCGACCTGACCGGCGAGACCTTCTGGGTGCGCCAGCTGATCGAGCGCCATCACCGCGCCGCGCAACGTGCGCAGGTCAAGGTCATCGCCTGCTGCGGCTACGAAGCCCTGCCGTTCGATCTGGCAACGCTGTGGGCCGCGCAGCAACTCCAACAACGTACCGGCGAGGCCTGCCGCGAGGTCAAGCTGGTCGTCAGCTTCACCGGCAAGCGCATCACTAGCGCGAAAGACGCGGTCAGCGGCGGCACCGTCGCGTCGATGCGCGCCTTGCTCGAACTCGACACCACCGATTGCGTGCGCAACCCGGCCTGCCTGCTGCCACCCGATGCGGTCGATGCAGCCGCGGTGGCCGAGCGCAACGCCTATCGCTTCGCTCCGCACTACGACAGCGATGTGCGCGCCGTCACCGCGCCGACGATCCCCGCGCCGTTCATCAACCCGCCGATCGTGCTGCGCTCGGTCGCGCTGGCGAACGCGTTGGCAACCGACGTGCCATTGTTCACACCCGACTTCCGCTATGTCGAATCGACCGACATGGCGAGTCTGGTGCCGCCGCCCGCACGCTTGCCACGCTCCGCCACGCTGCCGTTGCAGTGGGCGGCGGCCGCGGCGATCGCGGCGCCGCTCGCGGGCCTGAGCGCCTCGGTCGCGGGCCCGTTGAAATTCCAGCGCGGCGCGCTGCGCAAATTGATGGAGCGGTTCGCGCCCCAGCCCGGCGTCGGCCCAAGCGAGGCGATGCTCGACGGCAGCGGCTATGGGTTCGAGGTGTTCGCCACGTCGACCAGCGGCCAGCGTTTTCATGGGCGCGTCACCGCGCAAGGCCACCCGGGCTATCGCTCGACGCCCGAAATGATGGTCACCGCAGGCATCGGCTTGGCACGCGGTGAACTCGGCCGCACACCGCACTTCGGCATCGTCACGCCAGCAACAGGTTTGGGAATCGAAGCGATCGACGCGCTGCGCGAGGCAGGTGTCGTGTTCAGCGCGGTGGATTGAGCGCTGGCGCGGGTGCGATCGATGACGCGCCCTGCGCCTCACGCGCACGCTCGGCGTAGCGGTTGAAGCGCCAGGCCGACGCGTCCATCGTGATGCGGCGCCAGGTTTGGCGCTTCTCGCTCGGCGTCATCACCGGCCAGTGCTGCACTTCTTCGAAGGTGCGGCCGCAACCTTTGCAGATGTCGTCGCCCTGGCTCGTGGAGCAGATCGCGATGCAGGGCGCATCGGGCGTGCTGGCGTACCACGCAAGCCAGGCGTCGCGCGCCTTCGCGGGCATCGTCGCCTCGTCGCACTCGGTCTCGTGGTAATACACCATCAGCGCGTACACGGTGCCGAGCGCTCGTACCTCGGGGCAGGCGGTGATGCCGTCGGGCGAGGGCGAAAGATCGCGCCACCAGTTGATGGCCGATTCGATGTCGGTGATGTGGAGGGCGGCCATGCGGGCGCGGTGCAGGGTGGCAGTGCGGGGGCGCCAAGGATAGCGCGGCGACCATGGATCTTTGATACCCTTTGCCGATGACCGCGGCGACAGATCACGACAACACCCGACACCGCATCGACGACCTCGGCAGGCTTGCCGCACTGTACGGTGAGCCGGGCGAAGCCTCGGTTCGCAAAGAGGTCGATCGCCTGCATCCGCACTATCGCGCGATCATCGAAGCGGCGCCGTTCGCGGTGCTCGCGACCGCCGGCCCCGACGGCCTCGACGCCTCGCCACGCGGTGATGCACCCGGATTCGTCGTCGTTCAAGACGACCGCACGCTGCTGCTGCCCGATCGGCGTGGCAACAACCGTACCGACAGCTTGCGCAATGTCATCGCCGACCCCCGTGTCGCGTTGCTGTTCATGGTGCCGGGCATGGGCGAGACCTTGCGTGTCAACGGGCGCGCTCACATCAGTGTCGCGCCTGACCTGCTCGCCCGCTTCGAAGTCGTAGGCAAGCTGCCGCGCTCGGTGCTGGTGATCGCGATCGAAACCGCGTACTTCCAGTGCTCGCGCGCCATCGTGCGCTCGGCGCTGTGGGATGCCTCCCGCCACGTCGAGCGCCAAACCCTGCCGTCGCCCGGTGCGATTCTGGCGGCACTCACCCAAGCCTCGATCGATGGCGCGGCTTACGACCGCGACTTGCCTGGCCGGCTGAAAACCAGCCTTTATTGACTGCGATGATCCTGATGAAGCACCCAAGATTGACCAACAACCAGCGCGTCTGGAGCAGCCTCGCGCTGTGCCTGCCGCTCGCATCGATCGGTGCTTGCGCCAGCGCCGACAAGCCGAAACCGGTGGTCGTGCAGAGCGTGATCCAGGCGCCCGGCAAAACGCACGTGAGCGCCTCTGATGCGAACAGCGGCGCCAGCGTCATGCTCGAAACCGGGCAAGAGTTGCGCGTCGAGTTGTCGCTTTCGGCGTGGGAGGTCGCGAACAATTTCGATTGGTCGGTCGCCGAGCTCAAGCCCGGCGTGCTGACCGCGCTCGGCTCGCGCTTCGAGCGCACCGGCCGCGACGCGAACCCGACCGAGTCCGACGGCGCGAAGGTTTGGCGGCTCGCACCGCAGGCGCCGGGGCGGGTCACGCTCACGTTCGGATTGCGGCGCCCCTACAGCGTTGGCGCGCCGGCGCGCACCGCCAGTTTCGACGTCACGGTCAAGTAGCGGGCTCACGCGCGATGCCTGCCGCACCGATGCTTCGCCTCGCTCGCGCGGCCGATGCGCCGGGCATCGCGGCACTTTCGCGCGACCGCATCGAGCACGGCCTCGGCTGGAGCTGGATTGCGCCGCGCGTGTTGCGCAGCATCGGCGATCGCGGCTCGAACGTGGTCGTCGCGTGCGAAGGTGACAGCCTGCTCGGCTTCGGCATCATGAAGTACCACGATGACGAAGCGCACCTGTTGCTGCTCGCCGTGCCTGTGCATGCCGCGAGGCGCGGCATCGGTTCGTCGATGCTCCAGTGGCTGGAGCGATCGGCGCTGGTCGCCGGGATCGGGCAGGTGTACCTGGAGGCGCGCTTCACGAACGGCGCGGCGCGGGCTTTCTACGCAAAGCGCGGCTACCGCGAGATTCAAACTCTGCCCGGGTACTACGCGGGCCGCGAGGCCTGCGTGCGGCTGGCGAAGGATTTGTGGCTCGCGTCGGTGGTGCCGAGCTAACGCGTCGGCTCAGCCGTTCAAGCCAACACCGAGCCACCGCGCGGCGCGCGATCGGCGCTGCCGAAGGTCGAATACAGCGCGGCGCTGTCACGCGGCATCAGCACGTCGATCGCGCGATCGAGCGCGGCTGTGGCGCGTGCCAGCGATTCACGTTGTGCAGCGACTTGGCCGCTGGTATTCGCCAAGCGGTGGCGCAGCGCCGGTGGCACCGAGCCGCGCCGCGCGGCCAGCGCGAATTGGTCGACGGCCGCTGCGAGCGCACGGTGCAGTTCGGTCGCGTGCAGGTCGATGCCGACCGTGTCGCGCACGCACAGTGCCATGCCCAGGGCGCTCAGCCGATGTTCGACAGCGGCGAGGGCGATTTCGAGATCGGATTCAGGAGCCGGCGTGGTCATGGGAGTTCGGGCCCGTGGTGAGAGGAAATCGTTCAGGGTCGGACCTTGCCGAGCAACTCCGCCGCGTTCGAGATCAGCTTGTCGGCGATCGCCTCAGGATTGATCTTGAAGCTGCCGTCGTCGATGGCTTTGGAAATGCGCGCGACCTTTTCGGCGTCGAACTCGGCTGTGGCGCCGCTGGTGAGCAGCGTCGAGGCGGTGCTCGAGAGTTCGATCTTTGCGCTCGCGTCGGCTTGCGACGGGATCGCGGCGGCGGCCGTGGCCTTGCCGTTCGCGGCGGTTGGCGTGCCGTTGCCGGCGGCCACCGGGGCGGGTTTTTCTGCGGGATTGCCGATTTTCATGGTGCTCTCCTAAGGCCTGGGGAAGTGCCCTGACCGTTCAATGTGCACCTTGTATCGGTCGGGCCCCCGTGTGACTTTAGAGAATTTTTGCGGCACCCGCCGTACATCGCTCACAGACCGAGCTCGACACGGCGGTCGCCGATCGGCTGGCCGGTCAGGATTCGGCCGCTTTCGGTGCGCACCCGCGCCGGTTGGCCCTCGATCCCGGGGTTGAGCGCCTGGGCCTCGCCGGCCACGCTGAAACCTTCGCCTTGCGCCAACACCGTCACGGTCTCGCCGGCGGCGAACCACTGGCGCAACTTCAGGTGCGACTGCCGCAGGCCCTGCCCCGGCTTGAGCACCCGCGCCAACGTGCGGCCGACCGCGAGCTCACTCCGGGTGACGGGCGCGGAGTTGTCTTCGGCGAGGTCGACCTCGGCCGGCGCGAGGTCAGCGGCGGCGAGCACGCTTCCGGCGGGCAGGCCGGTGGCTGCCACGAGCGCGGTGCCGAACACCTTGACCGTGATCGGCAGGTAGACGTTCCATTTGACTGCGCCGTGTGTGCAGCGCAGGCCGATGCGGCTCTTGCCCCACAGGCGCATGCCGTCGGGCACGTAAGGCTGCACCTGCTGGCAGGGCGCGAGGCGCAGGCGTGGGTCGAGCTGGCCGACCGTGACTTCGACGCGCGGCATGCCCGGCGCGTCGGCGTGCGTGGCGTTGTTCGCACCATCGAGCGCGAGCTGTCGAACTTGCTGTTCGAGGCCACCGTCGAGCCCGCTCGGCGCATCGGCCGGTGGCGCTTGCTGCGCGCTTGCTGCGCCATGCAGCCAGCCGCATGACAGCGCGACGACGAAGGCAAGGGCGGGCAGCAATTTCATCACCGGACTGTAGAAGTAACGGCCTTTGCGCATGGCTGCGAATTGGGCGGTGAACCGGCCGCTGTTCGCGCTTATGTTTTGGCGGGTGCTCTCCACAATCCGACGACATCGCACCACCACACCACTGCGACGAGGCCCATATGCTGAACCGACTCACCGATTCGCTCGACTTCCAGGCCCAGGCCCTGAGCTTGCGCTCCGAGCGCCAGCGCCTGATCGCTAGCAACATCGCCAATGCCGACACGCCGGGTTACGTGGCCCGCGAAATGAACTTCGCGCAGGCCTTGAAAGATGCGAGCGGCGCGGGCCAACCGGCTGCCCGGCTCACGGCCAGCGCGCCGGGCCACATCCCGGTTGGCAACGGCAACGGCAACGGCAGCGCGGGCGGCACGTTCAGTACGCTGATGTATGCCGCGCCGAGCCAGACCAACCTCGACCGCAACACGGTCGACATGGACCGCGAGCGCGCCAGCTTCGCCGACAACACGGTGAAGTACGAGGCCACGTTGCGCTTCATCAACGGCAACGTGAAGACCACGCTCAGCGCGATCACCGGGCAATAAAGGAGCTTCTCATGTCGATGATGAACATCTTCAACGTCAGTGGCAGCGCCGCGAGCGCGCAGAGCCAGCGCCTCAACGTCGTCGCGAGCAACCTCGCCAATGCCGACACGGTGGCCGGCCCCGATGGCCAGGCCTACAAAGCGCGGCAAGTCACCTTCCAGACCCAGCTGATGGGCGCGAACGGCAACGACCCGACGGCAGCGGGCGTCAAGGTCAGCACGATCAGCGAAGACCAAACCGTCGGCCGCCGCGTGCACGACCCCAAGCACCCGGGCGCCGATGCCGAGGGCTACGTGACCTACAGCAACGTGAACCCGGTCGAGGAGATGGTCAACATGATCTCGGCCTCGCGCTCGTACCAGAACAACATCGAAGTCATGAACACGGCGAAGAGCCTGTTGCTCAAGACACTGCAAATGGGCCAATCGTGAGTCTCATGAACTTCATGAGACTGCCTGAATTGAAGGAAACCGCATGACCGTCGCCGCCACCTCATCGAGCTCGGCCCCCACGGCGAGCGCCGCCATCACCCCCACCAGCGCCGCCGGCACGCAAACACAGTTTTTGAAGCTGCTCACCGTGCAATTGCAAAACCAGGACCCGCTGAGCCCGATGGACAACGCGCAGCTCACAAGCCAGATCGCGCAGATCAATACCGTCAGTGGCATCGCCACGCTCAACACCAGCGTGCAGGGTTTATCGAGCCAGTTTCTGCAAATGCAAACGCTGCAAGGCGCAGCGCTGGTCGGTAAAAACGTCATCGTGCCGGGCAACGGGATCGACATCGCCGCAGGCGTCGGGCAGGGCGGCTTCTCGCTGACGAGCGCGGCTGATGCGGTCAAGGTCGACATCGTCAACGGCGCCGGCAAGGTGATCGATTCGTTCAACCTCGGCGCGCAAAGCGCCGGTGTGCACAGCTTCGACTGGGCCTCCGGCACCTACGACAAAACCGCCAACCTGACGTTCAAGGTCACCGCGACAAGCGGCGCCACGGCGCTCACTGCCACGCCGCTGATGCGCGACACCGTCAACGCCGTCAGCGCCTCGGGCAGCACGCTGCAGTTGCAGCTGAACCGGGCCGGCACCGTCGACTACAGCACGGTCGTCGCGATCAACTGATCGGCCGACGCGCACTTCAATCACGAAGCAACGAAGGAACATCATGGGCTTCCAGCAAGGTCTCTCGGGTCTCAATGCAGCGAGCAAAAACCTCGAGGTCATCGGCAACAACGTGGCCAACGCCAACACCATCGGCGCGAAAGAATCGCGCGCCGAGTTCGGCGACATGTATGCGAGTGCGATCAGCAACACCAGCATCGGCATCGGCGTGAACCTGCAGGCGGTTTCGCAGCAATTCACCCAAGGCAACATCACCACCACCGACAACCCGCTCGATCTCGCGATCAACGGCAACGGTTTCTTCGAGGTGCAAAACCCGAGTGGCCAGACGCTCTACACGCGCAACGGCCAGTTCCAGCAAAACAAGGACGGCTTCATCACCACCAACGTCGGCCTCAAACTCGTCGGCTACCCGGCCTCGAAAGACGGCACGATCCAGCCCGGCGCGGCCGTGCCGCTGCAACTGCCGACCGGCGGCGTCGCGCCGAACCCGACCGGCAAGGTCACCGTCGAGATGAACCTCGACGCGCGCAAAGGCACGACCCTGCCGCTCGCAGCGCCGTTGATCGACTTCAGCGACGCCAAGACCTACAACGACGCGACCTCGGTGAAGGTGTTCGACGCCAAGGGCCAGGACGTGGCGCTGACCTACTACTTCCAGAAGTCGGCGACCGACACATGGAACGTCTACGCTACCGCCAACGGCACCTCCGTCAAGGTCGACGGTGCGGGCAAGCCGTTGCCGGTGACGACGATCACGTTCCCGGCCAACGGCGGCAAGCCGACCGCGCCGCTCGGCACCGTGCCGTTCGATGTGCCGTCCACGACCAACGCGACCGGCGGCACCACGTTACCGATCACCGGCGTCGCGCTCGACCTCACCGGCGCGACCCAATACGGCTCTGGCTTCGGCGTGACCAGCATGGCGCAGGACGGCTATGCCGCGGGCCAGCTCGTCAGCGTGGTTATCGAAAAGAGCGGCGTGGTCATGGCGACCTACTCGAACGGCCAATCGAAGCCGGCCGGCCAACTCGAACTTGCGACCTTCCGCAACCCGCAGGGCCTGAGCCCGTTGGGCGGCAACCTGTGGGCACGCAGCTACGCCTCGGGCGACCCGACGGTCGGCACGCCGAGCAGCGGCAACATCGGCGCGCTGCAGGCCGGCTCGCTCGAAGAATCGAACACCGACCTCACCAACGAGCTCGTCAACATGATCACCGCGCAGCGCATCTACCAGGCCAACTCGCAGACCATCAAGACGCAGGATCAGGTGCTGCAGACACTCGTCAATTTGCGTTGATCACTTGACCGACTGAGGGCTCGCCATGGACCGCATGATCTACCTCTCGATGTCGGGCGCGAAGGCGACGATGCAGCGGCAAGACACGCTCGCGAACAACATCGCCAATGTGTCGACGCCGGGTTTTCGCGCCGAGCTGCAGGCGTTTCGCGCGGTGCCGGTTCAAGGCAGCGGCGCGAGCACGCGCGTGTACTCGCTCGAAACCACGACCGGCTACGACGCGAGCGCCGGTGCCGTCACCGCCACCGGCCGCAACCTCGACGTGGCTGTCAAAGGCAAGAGCTGGCTCACGGTTCAGGCGCTCGACGGCACCGAGGCCTACACCCGCGGCGGCGCGCTCGAAGTCTCGAACGACGGCACGCTGACGACGCGCAGCGGCCTGCCGTTGATGGGTGACGGCGGCCCGCTGCAGGTGCCGCCCAACGCTGCGGTCAGCATCGGCGCCGACGGCACCGTCAGCGCCAAGGGCAGCGACGGCAAGAACACCGCGATCGGCAAGTTGAAGCTTGTCACGCCCGACGCGCCGCTCAGGCGTGGCGACGACGGTTTGTTCCGCGCCGCCGACGGTGACCTGAGCGCCGACGACACCGCGCGCGTGCAGGACGGCGCGCTCGAAGGCTCGAACGTCAGCGCCGTCGAATCGATGGTCGCGATGATTTCGGCGGCACGCCAGTTCGAGGCGCAGATGAAGATGATCCAGACCGCCGACGCCGACGAAAAATCGGCGGCGCAGTTGCTCACGGCGAACTGACACCATCGCCGGTGCAAGGCCGGCGAACCGACACCTTTTCGGCGCAAGGCCGAAACTTGCCCTGACGCGATCGGCTCGACGTGCGGCTTAAACTCGTTTGCACGCATCACCCGATCACAGGAGCATTGCCATGACATTCATCAACGCCGCGGAAGACAAGCCGGTCAAAGCCGACGCCAAGGTCGACAAGCTCGAAGAGCAGCTCGCATTCAAGTCGCGCTTCGTGCTCGTGTTCGGCGAGATCGACGACAAACTCGCACACGCCACCTGCCGGCGCTTGCTCGCACTCTCCGAAGAATCCGAAGCTCCGATCACGATGCTGATCTCGTCACCCGGCGGCCATGTGGAATCGGGCGATGCGATCTTCGACCTGATCCGCTTCGTGCGCGCGCCGGTCACCACGGTCGGCAGTGGCTGGGTCGCGAGTGCCGGCGCGCACATCTTCCTTGCGCCGCCCAAAGAGCGTCGCCTGTGCCTGCCGAACACGCGCTTCATGATCCACCAGCCGGCCGGTGGCGCCGGTGGTCAGGCGACCGACATCGCGATCCAGGCGAAGGAGATCATCAAGGTCCGCGAGCGCCTCGCACGCGTGGTGGCCACGCAAACCGGCCAGCCGTACGAGAAGGTCGCCGCCGACATGGAACGCGACTACTGGATGAGCGCCGAGGAAGCGATCGCCTACGGCATCGTCTCGCGCGTCATCGAGCGGCAGAAGGACTTGGCTTGACGTGACCCCTGGGGTGCCGGGCGTCGGGACGCCCCTCGACCCCGACTCGCGCTACGCCTGGGCGCGGCTCGTCGTCACGCTCGCGCTGATGACGATCGGCAGCGGCGCGATGTATGTGGTCGCGGTCGTGTTGCCGGCCGTGCAGGCCGAGTTCGGCGTGGCGCGCGCCGATGCGTCGCTGCCTTACACGCTGATGATGGTCGGCTTCGGACTCGGCGGCATCGCGATGGGCAAGCTGGCGGACCGCTTCGGCGTGATGTGGGTCGTGCTGATCGGCGCGGTCGGGCTCGGCAGCGGTTTCATCGCCGCCGGCATGGCGGGCAGCCTGACAGCCTTCGCGATCGCGCACGGCGTGTTGCTCGGCGCGCTCGGCAGCGCCACCACCTTCGCGCCGCTGGTGGCCGACACCTCGCTCTGGTTCGTGCGGCGGCGTGGCATCGCGGTCGCGATATGCGCCAGCGGCAACTACCTCGGCGGCGCGATCTGGCCGTCGATCGTGCAGCGCTTCGTCGAGAGCGACGGCTGGCGCGCCACCTACATCGGCCTCGGCATCTTCAGCGCGGTGGCGATGGCAGGCCTCGCGCCGTTGATGCGGCCGCGCCCGCCGGCCGGCAAACCGGCAGCGGCGGCGCGCATCACCGGCGTCGTGCCGTCGACGCGGCCGTTCGGCTTGTCGATGGGCCATGCACAGACGCTGCTGTGCATCGCCGGCGTGGCCTGCTGCGTGGCGATGGCGATGCCGCAAGTGCACATCGTGGCCTATTGCAGCGACCTCGGTTTCGGCGCGGCACGCGGCGCCGAAATGCTGTCGCTGATGCTGGCCTCAGGCATCGTCAGCCGGCTCGTGTCAGGTTTCGTATGCGACCGCATCGGCGGCGTGCGCACTTTGCTGCTCGGCTCGGTGCTGCAGGGCCTGGCGCTGCTGCTGTTCTTGCCGTTCGACGGGCTCGTGTCGCTGTACGTGATCTCGGCGCTGTTCGGGTTGTTCCAGGGTGGCCTCGTGCCGAGCTACGCGATCATCGTGCGCGAGCATTTCCCCGCGGCCGAAGCCGGGGCGCGGGTCGGCGCCGTGATCATGGCCACGATGGTCGGCATGGGGCTTGGCGGGTGGATGTCGGGCAAGGTGTTCGACCTGACGGGCTCGTACCACGCGGCTTTCCTGAACGGCATCGGCTGGAACCTGCTGAACCTGACGATCGCGCTGTTTCTGCTGCACCGCCTGCGCAGCCGGCGCGAGCAGCCGGCACTTCAGGGCGTTGCCTGAACCACCGGCGCAGAGCGGCGCCGGAACTCGGTCGCGTACAGCGCGAGTGCCACCAGCGCGAGGGCGCCACCGAGCAGGCTCAGGCCGTCCCAGCCGTGAAAGGCGTAGATCGCCGCGGCCGAGCCCGAAGCGAGCGCGGCGCACAGAAACACGAAGGTCATGAACAGCGCGTTGAGCCGCCCGCGCAACTCGGGCGCGAGCATGTAGAGGCTGCGGATGCTGAGCACCTGGCAGACCTGCACCGCGGCGTCGACCAGCAGCGCCGCGACCACGAGGCCGGCGAGTGAATGCACGCGGACCGAGACCGCGCCGATCGCGAACGAGAGCAGCGCTACCGTCATCGCGATGCCGGTCGCCGGCCGCGTGAGGCCGCGGTCGGCGAGCCGGCCCGCCAGGGGTGCTGCGAGTGCACCCGCGGCACCGGCGAGCGCGAACAGCGCGATGCCCGCCTGGCCGAGGCCGAACTCGTGCGCCAGCACCAGCGGCACGGCGGTCCAGAAGGCCTGGAAGGTCGCGAACATCAGGCCTTGGTAGAGCGCGCGGCGGCGCAGCAGCGGCGTGCGCAAGACGATGCCGGGCAGTGACTTCAGGGTCCGCGAGTAGCCGACCGACGCGTGCGGTGTGCGCTGCGGCAGCGCGCGCGCGATAACGGCGATCAGCACGGCCATCAATACCGCCGAGATGCCGAACACTGCGCGCCAGCCGAACGCCGCCGCCACGAAGCTCGAAAACGGCCGCGCCAGCATGATGCCGGCGAGCAGGCCGGCCATCACGTTGCCGACGACCTTGCCGCGCGTCGCGTCGGGCGCGAGGTGCGACGCGAACGGCAGCATCACCTGGGCCGCGACCGCGCACACCCCGATCATGAACGACGCGGCCAGAAAGGTCGTCGCCGAACCCGATGCCGCCGCGCCGACCAGGCCGATCACCGCACCGCCCATGGCCAGCAGGATCAGCCGGCGGTTCTCGACCACGTCGGCCAGCGGCACCAACAGGATCAGGCCGGCGCCGTAGCCGAGCTGCGTCAAGGTCATCACGATGCCCGCGAGGCCGGCATGCAGGTCGAGCGCCTTCGCGATCGGCTCGAGCAACGGCTGGGCGAAGTAGATGTTGGCCACGCAAAGGCCGCAAGCCACCGCGAAGAGCGTTGTCAGGCCGGTCGAGAGGCCGGGTGGCGACGAACCGGCAGCGGCAAGGCGGGAAGCAGCTGAGGTCATGGGGCTCGGCAGACGGCCGAATCGGTAGGAGGGCCGCATTTTCGGCCATCGCTTGCATCGATGTCAGCCGCGGGGCATTCGCGCGGCGCGAGCGCCGCGCAACAGCAGCGCAACGCGCGAAATGCGGCCGAAATCACGCACTGCATCAGCGACCGATCCCCTGCCGCAGATGCGACGCTATGCCACTCACGCTGCTCACCTCACGACCCATGCTTGCTGCCATGCCTGCCTCCACCACCGCCGCCATCCCGCTCACCGCCAACACCACGTTGAAAGACTCGATTGCGTGGGCGAGCGACCTGCCTGCGCTGCCCGCGGCGCTGCTCGACCTGCTCGCGCTGGTCGGCTCGGACGATGTCGACATCGACGAGCTCTGCGCCCGCATCTCGGTCGACATGGCGCTCACCGCCAAGCTGCTGCGGCTGGCGAATTCGTCGTTCTACGGCGGCCGCGGCGCGGTGACTTCGGTCGATGCGGCGATCGCGCGCGTCGGCTTGCGCATGGTCAAGGGCATCGTCGGCGCCGCGGCGGCCAGCGGCACGATCAAGCCGCCCGCCTGCAAGGGCTTCGACTTCACCGCGTTCTGGCGCCATGGCGTGGCCACCGCGACGGCCGCACAGGCGCTCGCTTTCGCGACCGGCGCCGACCCGTCGACCGCGTTCACCAGCGGCCTGCTGTACCGCATCGGCCAGCTCGTGCTGGCAGCGCAGGTGCCGGCCGAGTTCGCCGAGACGCTGGCGCGTCGCGCGGCGAGCGGCGGTGATGCACTGCTGATCGAGCGTGCGGTGCTCGGGGTCGACCATGCCGTGGTTGGCGCGCGCATCGCCGCGCATTGGCGGCTGCCGGCTGCAATCGTCGCAGCGCTGTCACAACAAGACCTGCCGCTCGCGCGCGGTGCATCGCCCACGCTCGGGCAGATCGCCGGTGCGGCCGATCGTTTGATAGAGGCCTTCGAGACCGGCGAGGACACGGCCGCGATCGCTGTGGGAACGGCCATCGAGGCATGGGCCGCCGCGGGCGCGCCGTTGTCGTTCTGGGGGCGCACCGCGCTCGATGCTTCGCACCAGGCCGAAGCGATCAGCAGTGCGCTGACGGGCTGAGTCTGAATCCGTCGGGCCGGAAGAAGCGCTGCTTATCGCGCTCTATTTCGAGCCTCGCACCACGCCGCACCGATCGATGATGACGCAAACGACCGGAGCCCCGCCATGATGCGTTCCCTGTGGATTGCCAAGACCGGCATGGAAGCCCAGCAGACCCAGCTGGACACCATCTCGCACAACCTCGCCAACGCCTCGACCAACGGCTACAAACGGTCGCACGCGGTGTTCGAAGACCTGATGTACCAGAACCTGCGCCAGGCCGGTGCCAACAGCACCGACCAGACCACCTTGCCGACCGGTCTGCAGCTCGGCCTCGGCACGCGTGCGGTCGCGACCTCGCGCAGCTTCGCGCAAGGCAACCTGCAGCAAAGCAGCAACCCGCTCGACGTGGCCGTCAGCGGCCAGGGTTTCTTTCAAGTGCAGATGCAGGACGGCACCACCGGCTACACCCGCGACGGCTCGTTCCAGGTGAGCGCGACCGGCCAGCTCGTGACCAACAACGGCCACACCGTGCAGCCCGGCATCACGATCCCGGCGAACGCCACCAGCGTGACGATCGGCAACGACGGCACGGTCAGCGTGTTGCTGCCGGCACAAGCTGCGCCGCAGACTGTGGGCAAGCTGCAGACCGCGAACTTCATCAACCCGGCCGGCCTCGACCCGCTCGGCCAGAACATCTACGCCGAAACAGCCGCCTCGGGCACGCCCAACACCGGCACGCCGGGGCAGAACGGACTGGGCATCGTGCAGCAGGGCTTCGTCGAGACCTCGAACGTCAACGTCGTCGAAGAACTCGTCGGCATGATCCAGACGCAGCGCGCCTACGAGCTGAACTCGAAGGCGATCAAGACGTCGGACGAGATGCTCGCCCGACTCACCCAGTTGTGATGCGCGCCATGGGCCGATCGACCGCGCTCGCGCTGGCCATCGCTTGCATCGCGCTCACCGGATGCGAAACGATGAGCGAGACGCTCAACAAGCGCCCGCCGGTCGATGTGCTCAAGACCGAGGCGGTGCGGCCGCAGCCGGTGATCGTGGCGGTCGCGAACAACGGCTCGATTTTTCAGGCCCACCAGTACCGGCCGCTGTTCGAAGACCACCGCGCGCGACTGGTCGGCGACACGATCACGGTGCAGATCGTCGAGAAGGTCAGCGCGACGCAAAAGAGCACCAGCTCGATCGACAAGACGGGCGGCCTCGCGGCCGGCGTGACGGCGATTCCCGGCTTCGCGGCGAACTCGTTCGGCCCGGCCCGTGCCACGCTCGGCGCGACATCGAGCAACACTTTCGCCGGCAAAGGCAGCACCGAGAACAGCAATGATTTCTCCGGCACGATTACCGCGACCGTGATCGACGTGCTGCCCAACGGCCACCTGATCGTCTCGGGCGAGAAGCAAATCGGCGTAAACCACAACGTCGACGTGTTGCGTTTTTCGGGCCAGATCGACCCACGCGCCATTCAAGCTGGCAACAGCGTCGCCTCGGCGCAGATCGCCAACGTGCGCATCGAGCAGCGTGGCCGCGGCGCGCAGGCCGAGGCCCAGGGAATAGGCTTCATCGGACGCTTCTTTTTGAACGTTCTGCCGATCTAGGCCGCGCCAAGATCGAAGCACGCCACCGGCTTCGACTCTCACCGCTCCCATGACCTTCACCGACCATTTCCTTCGCGCCGCACTGGCCCTCACGGCCGTGCTCGCCAGCGCTGCCCTCTGGTGGCCGGCGCCGGCCGAAGCCGCACGCATCAAGGAAGTGGCGGCGGTGCAGGGCGTGCGCATGAACCAGCTCGTCGGCTACGGCCTGGTCGTGGGCCTCGACGGCACCGGCGACCAGACCACCTCCGCACCTTTCGCCACGCAGAGCCTGCTGGCACTCTTGCAGCAGATGGGCGTGACGGTGCCGGCCGGGACCAACATGCAACTCAAGAACCTGGCCACGGTGATGGTGACGGCGCAGCTGCCTGCGTTCGCGCAGCCGGGGCAGGCGATCGACGTCAACGTCTCCTCGCTCGCCAATGCCAAGAGCCTGCGCGGCGGCACGCTCATCGCCACGCCGCTCAAGGGCGCCGACGGGCAGATCTACGCGCTGGCGCAAGGCAACCTGATCGTGGGCGGAGCGGGCGCCTCGGCCGCCGGCTCGAAGGTGCAGATCAACCACCTGAGCGCCGGCCGCATCCCCGACGGCGCAACCGTCGAGCGCGCCGTCGCCACGCCGCTGGGCCAGGGCGATTCGATCCAGCTCGACCTGAACTCGAGCGACTACGCGACCGCACGCGAGGTCGTGCGCGCCATCAACGCGAAGATGGGCGCGGGTACCGCCGACGCGCTCGACGGCCGCGCCGTGCGCGTGAAGATGCCGGCCTCGGCCGACGCGCGCGTCGCCTTCATGGCCGACATCGAGAACCTCGAGGTCAAGCAGATCTCACCCGCAGCCAAGGTGGTGATCAATGCGCGCACCGGCTCGATCGTGATGAACCAGGCGGTCACGCTCGCGGCCTGCGCGGTGGCGCACGGCAACCTCTCGGTGACGATCAGTTCCACGCCCAGCGTGAGCCAGCCGTCTTCGTTCTCCAAGACCGGGCAGACGGTGGTGACCGAGAAGGCCGACATCACCATCAGCCAGGCGGCTTCCAGCTCCATCCAGTTCTTCGCCAGCGGATGCTGGATCGCCTGGTTCATGCCGATCGGTCGGTTGAACACGATGCGGCTTTTTGCGTAGGCGGAAGCCTTG
>ENA-OFCD01000266-OFCD01000266.1-metagenomes-genome-assembly--contig:-NODE-266-length-35107-cov-6.826572_pt1 | contig 35107 bp, 37 predicted proteins | sample MGYA00153392_OFCD01 | MGnify analysis MGYA00153392
GGTAGCCGAAGAAGCGTTCGCAGAACGCGCGGGCATCGGGCAGGGATCCGAAGTTGCCGGGGAACGCCGGGGCGTACTTCAGGGTTTTGGACGCGGCTCGCTGAACGGGCTGACGTTGCTGACGTGCGGGCGGCTGTGGCTGCGCGCAACACCAAGGTTGACGAGCTGCTGCGCGACGGCCTTGCTTGTCATGGTCGCGCCGCGGTACGCGTGCAGGCTGCCCGGTGGGCCGTGGACGTGGGCGGCGTGGGCGATGAGCTCGCTGGCGATGGCACTGTCCTCGCGGGCCGCGACGGTCCAGCCGACGACGTAACGGCTGTAGATATCGATAATGACGTAGAGGTCGTAGTACAGGCCGTGTTTCGGCCGCGGAGCTTGGTGAAGTCTCAGGACCACACGTCGCCGGGCTTGGTGGCGACAAGCTCTGGGCGAGCCCGGTGGGTAGCCCACCCGCGCCGGTCCCCGGCCGCACCGATCAGGCGCAACAGCCGGTGCATCGTGCTCATCGAGGCCAGGTAGATGCCTTCATCAAGCAGCGTCGCCCAGGTCTGCGCGACGGACTTGTCACAGAACCGGTCACTGGTCAGCACCCTGGCGTTGGCGGAGATGCAGTCCCGGACGATCGGTGAGGGCTGGAAGCGGGTGCATCAGCATCGGATCGACCGCGGCCTGCCGACCAACGGCCGTGAGCGCTACGGCTACCTGGCGCACCGCGCGACGAAGCAGCGCGGTGACGGCGCGTGGCGGATGTGCCCGCAGGGCTGCGGCGTCGGCGAGTGCCAGTCCGGGTTCGTGCCGGACTCAGAGACCGCACCGATCGTGCAGCGGATCTACGCGGCGTACGTCGGCGGGAAAGGCTTTCAGGCGCGTACGCCCTCAACGCCGACGGCATCCCGAGCCCCGGTGTGGTGGCGACCCGGCGGTCCGGCAACCCGGTGCGCTTCGCCCGGACCGCCACGACAACGTGGGGTGCCGAGTCGTCATCGACGTCTGCGACAGCGGCTTCCCGGCCGACCTGACCACGCACAACGGGCGCTGGTACGCCGGCGCCCAGGAGCCGCCTATCACCACGGAGCAGTGGGCGGCTTACCAGCAGCGCCGCGAAGCGCAGCGGATCATCCCGACCAAGGCGCGTAGCCCGAAGTGGTCGCTCGCCGGCATCGCCGTGTGCGGGTCACGCGGCGGCCCGATGTACTGCACCAGCAGCCCGCGTGGCCACCAGTACGCGCTCTACTGCGGTGCGGCCCGGGTGTCCGGCGCGTGCAAGGGCAGCTACCGGACCCGGGCTGCGGTCGAGGCCGCAATCGGTCTGTGGCTGCAGCAGTACGCCAACGCCCTGATGCGGGCCACGCATCAGGCGCTGGGCGAGCGACCGCGGCTGGCACCGGACCCCGGCGCGCATGAGCGCCGCCGACTGGCGAAGCTCGTGGAGCGCAGCACCGCCAAGCTCGACCGGCTGCTCGACGCGCACGTGGACGGCGCGGTGGACCTGGCCGAGTACAGGCGGCGCAGGGACGTTCTTCGGCAGGACGTCGACCAGGCGCAGGCTCGACTTCGTGACCTGAATGCCCCTCAACCCGCCGAGCCCAAGCCGGTAGTGGTCGCGGGCTTCGCCGACCTGTGGCCGATTCTGAGCGTCGAAGCGCGTCGAGACGTCGCCGCGGCGCTACTGAAGTCGGTGCGGACGCACCCGGACAAAACCGTCGAGTTGCTGCCCCACTGGGAAGCGCCCGTGCACCTCGCCTTCAGCACGCGCAACAGCATCCCGCACGTCGGCCACCCTCCCGGCTAGGCAAGCCGGAGAACCCCATGGCAATCGTTCCAGCGAAGGCGAGAGTCTGGCGACTAACTGCCTGTCGCGAACTGCCCCGTCCAGCCGACGCCGCTCCACAACTCGAACTCGCCGACTCGATTGGGGGAAGGGAAGAATCCCGGAGGTTCCAAGTCTGATCGGGGAGCGGACAGCACGCGACCATCGGGGCGAAGCACCCACACGCCTGTGTAGTCCCAGGGCACGCGCCAGTCCGTCTTGCACCAGCCACGGTCGCGCGGAGGCCGGAAGCTCACGTAGGTGAACGTCAGCGTCGTGTACCCGTGTGCCAGCTCGTCGAGCACGGCCCGCCCGACGCGCTGCCAGAGCAAGTGCAGCGCGACGACGAGGAGTGCGCTCAAAGCCAGAATGAGCAGGCTAACAGCGGTCGTTCCTAATCCGACGCGTTGAACGACTTCGATCAGGACGAGCAGGACCGCTACCGCCGCTCCACCTTGCAGAAGGAAGAGCTTGAAGGCGTGGGCGGCGGTTCCATCCGCCGTGAGCGCGGGGGGCGCCGACGGGACGGTCGGAAGCCGTCCATCCGCGGCAGCGGCCGCGTAGCCCGGCACCTCCCGGGGTCGCAGGAATCGACCCCGGGAGGTGTCACGCGGCATGGGCACGAACTCTCGTCGGCTCAGCCATGGTGAAACTCAATCGCTGAAAATGCCCCCGTCGATGAGCGCCACCGCGCTGTCGTAGGCGTAGTCACTCGCGTCCGCGACGGCGATCCTGATCGTGACGGGTTGGCCCGGCGTGACAGGGAGGTTGCAGGTGAGCGGGACGGTGAGCCCGTCCATGCTCGTCGAGTACCCGGCGGCTCCGGTCGCGTTGTCGACGTAGTAGCTGGCGTTGGTGTGGTCGTTGATCGTGTTGATCGACACCGGGTTGTTCGTGCCGGGCACCAGCGCACAGTTCTGTCCGTTCACGTAGACCGCCATCACGTCGTTGTACTGGCTGCCCACGAACTCCGGGTACTCCTCGCTGGCGAACACGTAGCGCACGTGCAGCCGGGGCCCGGCCGGCACCACGGTCACCTCATAGGACGCGGCGTCGTAGGTCGGCGCGCCGGACAATGCGCTGAGGTCGCTATCACCTGGCAGGCCGAGCTGGCTGCTGGCGAACGTACTGGGCTGCCCGGTCGCGTCGCTGATCCGGCCGGTGCTGAGAACCCACGTCTTCTTCCCAGGTGCGAACCCTGGGACGAAGCCCGCCTGGTCCGGGCTGCCCGTGCTGGACTCCGACGTCTTGGTGACGCCGGGTCCGAGGAGTGAGTCTGGGGCTCCAGCGCCTTGTAGCTGGTCGCACTGGTTCGGTAGGTACCAGGGCGATCCGAAATACGGGGTGGTGCCCTGCAGCGCCGAGAGGGTGATCTTTTCGCTGAAAGACCACGTGCCGATCCAGGCCTTGGCGATGAGGTTCAGGCCTCGGGTGAACGCGACCTTCGTGACCGTGCAGAGGTTGAACCGAGAGTCCTGCGCCTGGAAGAACGGCTCGAAGCTGGCATCCACCGGGTAGAGCTCACCGCTGACACCGGCGATCACGCCAGCGTCTGCGGTACCCGCTCCAGGTCCTAAAATCAGTTCGCCGCCGACCTTCAGCGCGACCGAGCCGTTCGCGGTCACCTTCGGGTCGAGTGGCGCGGCGCTCAGGACGGCGTTTCCGTCGAAGGATGCGCCGCTCTTCGCGCTCAGGGTGCCAGCCATAGAGAATCCGGCGCTGGCGGTCAGGCCCATGTTGGAGACCTCGTACGCCCCTCCCACTGTCACCTGGGCCGTTGGCGTCAGCATGATGCTGATCGGGACCGGGGTCAGGGTGAGGGTTTTGAAGAGCTTGGCAATCGAGATGTTGCACTTGTAGTTCCCGCTTGTCTTGACGGCTACGGCACCGGTGACCTTGGCGGTGATCGCCATGTCAACGGTGGCTCCGACCGCCACGTCAACACCGAACACGGTGTACTTGTCTAGCTTGGTGTCGAAGTGGCCACCAAGCGCGACCGATGGGGAAAAGGTGATCGCGGCGGTCGCACTCCCTCCGCCGCAGCCCGCCGCTAGTCCCTGCGGAGCTGGCGCCACGGTGTTCGGGGCAATGCCGTTGAGCGCCTTGCCTGCTGTTCCGCCCGAAGTCGACCCGTCGAGAGCGACGTCGAAGTTGTCAACTGCCAAGTCGTAGTAGTCGAAAGCGTCGCTGAGACTGCCGCCCACCAGGCCGGCGGTGTGCCCATCCATCGACAATGGGTCGACGACGCCGAGATAGCCACCGGGCAGCGTCGCCGAGATCGGCAACACGATGGCCGAGCCAAGCAGCGGAGTAGGCAGGGCTGCCTGCAGCGTCAACTGCACCCCATTGCCGGTGGTGCTCGTCGAGAGGACATCACCGGGCTGGGCGAGGAGAGTCGTCGGTGCGGCGACGTACGCAGCCTGCGTGGACCCCGCAGCCGAGGCAGTACTGGTCGCCACGCTCAGCGGGCCGTACCAGCGGCTGTGATCCTGGGTGAACAGCGAGTAGGAGTACTGGGTTCCGGGCTGCAGTCCCTGGTCGAGCGCGGTGTTCCCGACGACAGGTACATCGGTCCCATCGTTGCGGGACGCCGGCAGGGTCTTGCCCGAGCTCCGACGCAGCGAGAAGCGGGCCCCTGCTGCTGCGGACCAGACGAAGGACATAGAGGTCTGCCCGGTCTTCGTCAGGTGCAGCGCGGTGGCCCCGCCGTCAGCCTGGTAGGAGCCTTGCACGCTCGGCTTGTCCCCCGGCCCCAGGATCACGTCCGGGCGGGAGGCGGAGCCCACGTAACGGGTTCCGTTGAACGTGACGTCGGGAACATCGACATGGTAGGTCCCGGTGGCCAGTGGCAACGTCACGACAGTCGATGTGGTGCTCGGGGGCTTCGCCGATGGCGACAGTCCTGCCTGTCAGGCGAACATTGGCTGGCACGCCCACTGGCGCGCTGATGGTGACCTGAGCCAGGGCCGTTCCGGGCGCCGGCCCTGCGTAGGCCGGCAACGAAGTACCAGACAGCCCGAGCAGAACCAACCCACCCAGACCGACCGTTGTCGATCTCTTCAAACTGTCCACCTCGTCTGCTCTGCGGTGACCCGCACCGATGGGGCGGACCCTGCCACCAGACTCAGGACAAGCGAGTTCTTCGCCGAGTGATGACTACATCGGACTTCTCAGGCTCGTAGGCTCCCTCGGCTCACCCCCGCTGGTTGCCACTTGTCCCCATCAGGAGGTCCCGGTGGCCCACCTGAGCTGTGAACGCGCCGGTGCTGGTCGAGCTGCCGGTTGTCGAGGACCGCGTGACGCGTAGCCCTTGAGGCTGATCTCTACGATCAGCGCGTCCCTGAGCTGTAGGTGAAGCCGCCCGTGCAGGCGTCGCCACCGTGCGAGGCGCCGGTCAGTGGCGGTCCTTATCTGGGTCCGCTGTCGGGAGGTGGTGCTGATCAGCGGATGGAAGCTGATGAAGCTGACGAGGGCGTAGGTGAAGCGCACCCATCTGCCCGCCGGAGCCCGCGTCACCAGCATGGAGATCACCGACGTGGTGCGGGCGCTCGTCCTCGGCGGCTCCCGCCGCTGACCGACCTTCTCCAACAGGTCGGCGCCGACCTGCCCCAGCTCGATGAGCAACTACAGGGCGGCCGCTGCAGAGGCGACTCCGGCTGCCGTTGACACCGGGCCTCGCAGACCGGCCGTGGCTCGCGCGGTCCAGATCTCGCTCCGGGAAGCCCTCGAGCACGGTCATACCCGGGTCACGCCGACGCTGATGCTGCTCAGCATCCTGCGCCAGGCCGGCGCGGCCACACAGGTGCTCGAGCAGCATGCGGTCAATTACGACCGAGCGCGTACGGTCGTGATCACCAGCCTGGCCGTGAGGCACGGTGCACGTCGCACGGCCCACGGCGCCCCCGACATGCCCGTGGCCGAGGAGGACCCGTCGGGGGAAACCAAGAGGCCATCCCCTCGCCGTGCCCTGTGGGGCGTGCAGTTCGAGTTGTCGTTGCACTGGCTGACCACGGAACGCGACGAGGCGCGGCTGTCGGCGCGGGCCTACCGGACCCTCGACGTGCAGGGTCGCTGGCAGGGCAGCCTGTGGGGCACCGACATCGAGCGTCCGCCGGCGTAGCTGCTGGAGCCCTGCCGTCTGGCGACGCTTTAACGCGCCGTTCGGGCTACGACGAAGTCGGTGCTGCCGCTTCGATTGGGCTGCTGGACGGTGCCGGTGTCGCTGGCGAGCCGGAGCTGCCGGGTGGTCGACTTGGACGGGTCGCCGTGTGCGGCGGTGAGGGTGACGATCTCCGTGACCACTGTTCAGGCGTCGTTGGAGTCCCAGATGTAGCCGCCGCCGGCGGCGTGTGTCGTGCCGTCGCAGGTCAGCGGGCCTGAGTTGAAGTCCGACCCATCGGGCAGAGCCTTCGCGTAGTAGTTGCTGGCGCCAGCAAGTGCGTCGCAGCGGTAGGTGAACTGGCTATCAGCCCCGGGAGCGCTGACGACGATGCCGGTGAGGTGCACCGCATCCGTAGGTGACACGGCTGGCGGGGGGCGTCGATGAGTGTGGCCGTCTCGGTGGTCTCGGCGATGACCCCGGCGTTAATGACGATCTGCGCGCGGGTGCCTGCGGCGTGGGTTTGGCCGCTCCCGTTGCTGGAGTCGAACTGATAGCGCACCGGGAAGGTGTGGAGTGCTGGACTCCGTTGTAGGTGGGTGTCATGCCGCTGACAGTGCAGCCGTCCACGACGAGCACCAGCTGGGGAATGGCCGGCTCGAGCACCTCCGCGGCAGCGCCCTTGGCTTCCGCAACCTCACCAACTACATCGCCCGATCCCTGCTGGAGGCCGGTGGCTTCAAACCCCGATTACACCCTCGATTGTGAAGAGTCGCCCCAGCCGTTCACGCTCCCCGACCGGCCACCTCAGACGCCTGGATGCACCGCTGGATGGCCGGGTTGGTCGCGGGCGTGACATACGAACGCCCTCTGAGCAGGGCGGATGGGTTTTGTCGAAGGGCCTGTCCAGCCGCACAGAAGGGCATCCGTGGGATGCGAGGTTGCCACGTCGAGTCGGCGGTGTTCGATAACGCGAAGCTGGTGTCGTGCGGCGGGTTTGGGCCGGTCGTCGCGCTCGCGCAGCGCTGCGGTCTGGCCGCTCTGGTCGGTGCGGACCTGACCCTGCCGGACCGGGGTGGGGCGAACGCGGACCTGAAAGTTCCGGCCCTGGTCGCTGGATGGTCACCGGCGCCGATTCGATCGCTGGCATGGAGGTGTTGCGGCATGGCGGGCTGAGCCGGCTGTTCCACGGGGTCCGGGTTCCGTTTACGTTGGGGACGTTCCTGAGCGCGTTCACCTTTGGTCACGTCCGTCAGCTCGACGCGTCGACGCCCGGCTGCTGGCTCGGCTCGCCGGGCAGGCTCCGGTGCTGACCGGCGCGGAGGTGCTGGCGTTCGTCGACGTCGACGTAGGGCTGTCAAGGCAACGTACGGCTACGCCAAGCAGGCCGGCGGGTACGGCTAAACCGGGGTGAAGGGCCTGAACGCGTTGATCGCGACGGTGTCCAGCCCCGGTGCTAGTCACGGCCCGCCGGGCCGACGTCCGGTTCTCCGCCACCGCCACCGCCACCGCCACCGTCACCGTCCGCGCCAGCCCGGCGGTGACCGGACAATCGAAAGCATCCCGGAGACCGCCTGACAGCCGATCCACTACCCGCACGCGGTCTGGGACGAGCAGGCCCAGGCTCTGGTCAGCGGCGCCGAGATCGCCGAAGTCGCGTTCACCGCGTTCACCAGCCGCAGCCAGGCCGAGCAGACCACCGGCCGGCTCCTGGTCCGCCGGGTCCGACGCCTCAACACGAGCAAGGCGAGCAGCACCAGCAAGGGCAGCGCCGGCGCGACCAACAGCACCGACCCCGGTCTTCAGCAGGGGCAAGTTGTTCGCCGCCTTCCGCTTCCACACGGTGTTCACCGACAGCCCACTGACACTGGTCCAAGCCTCGTTGAAGGCCACCGAGCCGGGTGGCACCAACCGAGACGATGAGCGGCCCCCTGCCCCCGGCACCCAGGACAGCCCGTGGCGAGTTGACACATCTGTCTGACCGACAGTGTCACCGCGCAATGTCAACCTTGAGCCATTCGTCGCTCCGTTCGGGCAGACGGCTGCTGCTTCTTCCCGGTGTAGTACGTGCTCGGTGCGCTCTCCACGTTGCAGCTCGGCAGCGGTCAGCTCGCCGCGGGCCGACCGGGCCCGGGCCCGCGCCGCCGCCCGAACCTGCCGGATGTCAGCGAGCATCGAGTTGTCGATCCCGACCAGCACCAGCCAGATCGTTGCGGTCGACGCGACCGACCGGGTGAGACCGTGCAGCCCGACCTGGTCAGCCATTCTCTGCACGTCACTCATGGTGCGGGCGCCGTCGGCGGTTGCCACCGCGACGCCGACCAGCACCCGGCCCGGGTCGTGGCCAGACCCGCGTTCCCGCAGAGCGTCGGTGGCTTCCGACAGCGCCGCCGTCAGCCCGATCCGGTTTGCCAGCTCGGCCTGCAGCACCGTCCCGGCGTGCGACACCACCCCCTCTCGGTCAGCCTGGGGACCCGCGCGTGCCCGGACCGCCCCAGGCAGCCCCGGTGGCGACGCCGCCCTGACCACGCGTGGGCGCGACACCACCGGTTGTTATCGGCCATGGGTGCGGGCGCCCGACGGCGGCTGGCGGCCCGGCACCCGACGCATGTCGGCGCCAGACCGATGATCGCCCCCGATGCGCGCGCCGGCGCCGGTGGGGCTTTACTTCCGGGTGCCGGATGCCCGGCGCCCTGCCTGCGAGAGGAGCGTCCCGTGCCCGTCGTCACCCTCAAGCAGACTCTTGACCGAGCCCTTGACCAGCGCTACGGCGTCGCCGCCTTCAACATCATCAATGACCTGAGCATCGAGGCGGTGCTGGCCGCCGCCGAGCAGGAGCGCGCGCCGGTGATCCTGCAGACCTCGGTCAAAACTGTACGGGCGTACGGCCGGCGACAGCTCTTCGACATTTTCAGCACGATCGCGCGCGACTGCACGGTCCCGGTGACGCTGCACCTGGACCACTGCCCCGAACGGTCGGTCATTTCCGACTGCCTTGCGGGCGGCTGGAGCTCGGTGCTGTTCGACGCGTCCGCTCTGGATGTCGCGGACAACCGGGAGCAGACCACGGAGGTGGTCGCCGAGGCCCACCGTCGCGGCGCGCATGTCGAGGGCGAGATCGAGGGAATCCAGGGTGTCGAGGACGGTGTCGGGTCCGACGCGCCGAGCAAGCGGCAGACGATGGAGGTCGCGGTCGACTTCATCACCCACACCGGCGTGGACTGCTTCGCACCGGCGATCGGCAATGCGCACGGGACCTACACCACCCCTCCGGTCCTGGATCATCAGCGGGTGAGCGACCTCGTCGAGGCGACGGGCGTCCCGATGGCGCTGCACGGCGGCACCGGCCTGTCCGCCGAGCAGTTCCAGGACCTCATCGCTCGCGGTTGCGCCAAGGTCAACATCTCGACCGCGCTCAAGGAGCGCTACATGATGGCGAGCCTCGAGTTCCTCGAGGACTCCCGGACCCGGGGGAAATGGGACCCGCCCTCGCTGTTCGCCCACCAGCGCGCCGCCGTGATGGAGATGGCGGTGGAGCACATGCGCCTGTTCGGCAGCTCCGGACGGGCCTGGTCGTGAAGCCATGATGACGGCACCGTGACGGCGCTCGTCCTGGACTGCGATGGCGTGCTTGCCGACACCGAGCGCCACGGTCACCTCCCGGCGTTCAACGCCGCCTTCCGGGAGCACGGCCTCCCGGTCTGTTGGGACGAGCAGGAGTACGGCCGGCGCCTGGCGATCGGCGGCGGCAAGGAGCGCCTGGCCAGCCTGTTCGCCGACGAGGACCTCGTACGGGCCGCGGGCGTGCCTGACGACGCCGAGGGCCGGACGGCGCTGCTCCAGCAGTGGCACCGGACCAAGACGGCACGCTTCACCGAGCTGGTGGCGCAGGGGCTGGTGCCCGCCCGGCCGGGGGTGCGCCGGCTTGTCACGGCCGCTTGCGAGGCCGGCTGGACCGTGGCCGTGGCCTCGACGTCGGCCGAGGCCTCCGTGCGGGCCGTACTCAGCCAGGCCGTCGGCCCCGAGCTCGCCGCCGGCATCCCGGTGTTCGCCGGCGACGTCGTCCCGGCGAAGAAACCGGACCCGGCGATCTATCTGCTGGCGGTCCAGCGCCTCGGCCTGGACCCGGCGGACACGCTCGTGATCGAGGACTCCCGCAACGGGCTGGTCGCCGCGACCGCCGCCGGGCTGGCCTGCCTGATCACGGTGAGCAGCTACACCGCCCGAGAGCGCTTCGACGAGGCGGTCCTCGTCGTCAACGAGCTGGGTGACCCCGACCGGTCACCCATCCGGGTCCTGGCCAACCGGGGCGCCGCCCGCCCCGGTGACCAGCTGGAGCTCGACGACCTGCGGGCGTGCCTACGCCTACCCGGATCAGGAGGAACGACGTGAGCGCTCAGCAGCAGGTGGAGCTCGTGGTGCGAACCATCGCGCAGACGGCCGTGGACAACGAGCAGTACTTCTGCGAGCTCGACTCCGTGGTGGGCGACGGCGACTTCGGCTACTCGCTCGCCCGGGGCTTCGAGAAGGTCCTCGAGGGCTGGGACGACGTCGACCGCACCGACATCGGCACGTTCCTGAAGAAGATCGGCATGGTCATCGCCTCGCGCTGCGGCGGCACCTCCGGCCCACTGTGGGGGACAGCGTTCATGAAGGCCGGAGCCACCGCAGGTGCCACCGACGCGCTTGACGGCAATCAGGTGGTCGCGATGCTGCGGGCGGCCAGCGCCGGCATCAAGGCGCGCGGCGACTCCGATGTCGGTGACAAGACGCTGCTCGACGCTCTGGTGCCCATGACGGACCGCTTCGAGCAGGAGCTGCACGCGGGTGCCGAGGGCACCGCGGCCCTCGGCGCCGCGGCAGCAGCGGGGCGGGAGGCCGCCGAGGCCACCCGCGAGATGGTGGCAAAGCGAGGGCGGGCGTCGTACACCGGCGAGCGCAGCAGGGGATCGGTCGACGCCGGAGCGATGGCGGTGGCCGTGATGGTTGAGCACATCCACCGAGCCTGGCAGGCAGAGGAGTCTTCATGAAGAAGTTCGTCAACGACCCGAAGCAGTTCGTCACCGAGATGCTCGAGGGGATCGCCCTCGCCAACCCCGACACCCTGCGCTACCTCCCTGAGAGCAACCTGATCATGCGGGCGGACGCGCCGAGCGACGACCGGGTGTCGATCGTGCAGGGCTCCGGCTCCGGGCACGAGCCGGCCCACGTCATGGTGGTCGGCCCGGGAATGCTCGATGCGGCCTGCCCCGGGGACGTCTTCGCGGCGCCGCCGATCGACTACGTCTACGAGACCGCCAAGCGGCTGGCGTCCAAGAAGGGTGTGCTGCTGCTGGTCAACAACTACACCGGCGACCGGATGGCCTTCGACATGGGCCGCGAGATGGCCGAGGCCGATGGCATCAGGGTCGAGATCCTCACGATCGACGACGATGTCGCTGTCAAGGACTCCACGTACACCATCGGTCGTCGAGGCGTGGCCGGCAACTTCTTCGTCATCAAAGCCGTCGGGGCCGCCGCCGCCCAGGGCCTGGACCTCACGGAGGTCGTGCGCATCGGCAAGAAGGTGAACGACGTCACGCGCACCATGGGCGTCGCCCTGACCGCCTGCACGCCACCGGCGAAGGGATCGCCGCTGTTCGGACTCGGCGACGACGAGATGGAGATGGGCGTCGGCATCCACGGCGAGCCCGGCCGCGAGCGCAAGGCAATGGCCCCTGCCGACGCGATCGTCGACGAGTTGCTGGACGCCGTCGTGTCCGACCTGCCGTACGCCTCGGGCGACCGGGTGGCGCTGATGGTGAACGGCTTGGGTGGCACCCCCATCAGCGAGCTCTACATCCTCTACCGACGGGCCCACCAGCAGCTCGCCGAGCGCGGCATCACGGTGTCCCGCAGCTACGTCAACGAGTACTGCACCTCGCTGGACATGGCCGGGGCGTCGCTGACGCTGGTCCGGCTCGACGAGGAGCTGGATGCCCTCCTCGCGGCACCTGCCGAGGTTGCCATCAAGATCTTCTAGCCGAGGCAGTCAGTAGCGGGTAGTCCCGAGCTCGTCGACACGGGTGCCGCTGGCACCGGACGGCTGGTGCCCGCGACGCGCCGTGAAATCGTGGGTTACCGCAGGCGTCCGCAGTACCTGGGGGCCTTTGACCTCATCGGGCCGGGTCGACGGCCACCGGCTCGCGGTGCGCCTCGTGGTGGTTGGCGGTCTTCGGGACCGCCAGAGCGGCCTTCGTACGTTCGTCGAGGGCGGCGTCTGACAGGGCGCCGCTACCGGCGAGGACCGTCTCGAGCGCGTCGAGCCAGCGCTCGTAGTACGCCCAGGGGGCTGCGCCGCCGTCCTGCTCCCACGCCTTGATCGACGCGGCCAGCGACAGCTGGAACTCGCTCCACTCGTACTGGCCGCTGTGGTACGCGGCCACCGCCATGGCAAACGCACGCAGCTCCCACGGGTGCTCGAACGAGCGTTCCGCGGGGTCGACGGACAGGTCCGAGACCAGGGCCTGCACGCGACGGCGGGCTTCTCCAAACTCGGTGGCGTCGGGACGTACGGCGGCGCCGGCCATCAGGGCTTGGCCACCACGCCGGTACCGATCATCGCGTCGCGGGTGACCAGCGCGGCGAGGGCCTTCTCGGCCAGGCCATCGGTGCCTTCGGGGCGCCGCGGCAGCACCCAGTAGCGCATCTCCGAGCTGGAGTCCCAGACGCGGATCTCGGTGGAGTCGGGGATGTCGACGCCGAAGTCCTCGCGCAGCACCGCTCGCGGCTCGCGCACGATCCGCGCGCGGTAGGCGGGGTCCTTGTACCAGTTCGGCGGCAGCCCGAGCACCGGCCACGGGTAGCACGAGCACAGCGTGCAGGTGATGACGTTGTGCACCGTGTCGGTGTTCTCGATCACGACGAGGTCCTCGCCCTGCAGCCCGCCGATACCGAGCTCGGCGCAGGCCTTGGTGGCGTCCTCGAGCAGCCGGGCCTTGAACTCCGGGTCGGTCCACGCCTTGGCGACGGCGCCTGCGCCGAGCTGCGGCCCCACCTCGTTCTCGTAGATCTCGGCGAGCCTGTCGACCGCCTCGGTGGTCATGATGCCCTTCTCGATGAGCATCGCCTCGAGTGCCTTGACTCTCGCGGCGATCTCCTCCTGGGTGCGAACGGTTGAGATCATCTGGCTGCTCCGATCGTGGCGGGGAGGGGGGCGGTGGCCGTGACGATGTAGGGCTCCCAGACGTCGAAGTGCACGACGCCGTTGGGCTCGGCGTGCTCCGCGCCCCAGAGCTCGGCGTTGGTGAACCGCACGGTGTAGACGTGCTCCGGGGCGTCCTCACCGCCGTTGCCCGCACTGTCCGGGTAGATGAAGGTGCCGTGCGCGAGCACGATGACGCCGGTTTTACCGCGTACGTAGCGGGCCTTGCGGGTGTGCCCGTGCGGGCTGTCGGCCGCCACGACCACCCGGTCGCCGACCGCGAATGCCGGCGCCTTGTCGGACTCCCGGCGGGCCGGGGCGCCGTGCTTGACCGCGAGGTCGACGAACTGCAGCAGCTCGGGGTCCTTGCGGTCCGGCAGCGGCTCGTTGGGGTGCTCCAGGTAGTGCCGCGTCCGGGCATCGAGCTCCGCCTCGTCGATGACACCGGCCTTGACGGCGTAGTGCTCGGCGCAGTGCAGCCAGTGCTCGTAGTAGCCGGAGCCGAGGTAGACGGACGGCGGCATCTGCTCGATGCCCCAGCGGAAGGCGTCGACGCCGAACAGGCCGGCCCGGAAGTTGGTGGCGAACAGTGCGAACGCCGCCTTCTCCCACTCCTCGTGCCAGACCGGCTCGCTGGCCGGGACGACGACGGGACCGAGCCCGTCGGTGCCGCCGAGATCGTGGACACCGTTCATGCGGCACTCCCCGCGGTCGCGGCCTGCGGCGCCGGGAACCCGCCGACGGCCTGCTCGAAGTGCTGCGCGACGCGCAGCACGGTGGCGTCGTCGAAGTGCCTACCGACGATCATCATTCCGGTCGGCAGGCCGTTGACGAGCCCGGCCGGCACGTTGCAGGCCGGGTGGCCGCTGACGTCCAGGGTGGCCGTGTTCGCCAGCATCTCCAGCGCCCGGCCGATGACCTCCTCGCGCGGAGCGTCGGCCGCCGGGATGACCGACGCCTGGATCGGCGTCGTCGGCATCACCAGGACGTCGTACCGCGAGAGCGCTTCGTCGTACGCCGCCCGCAGCTGCGGGACGAGGTTGCGGGCCATCGCGTAGTGCTTGCCCTGGTAGCGGTCGATCGCATAGCGACCGGCCAGCAGCACGAGCTGGACGGTCTGGGAGAACCGGCTGCCGTCCTCGCGCCACCGCCGCCCGTAGTACTCGATGACCTCCGGGTCGTACAGGCCGTCCCAGTTCATGCCGTAGCCGTTGGCGTCCACCATCTGCGCGGTGGCGCCCTCGGTGGCGATGACGTCCCAGATCCGCGCACCGTGCAGGTGCCAGGGCACCGAGACGTCCTCGACGACCAGCCCGGAAGCGCGCAGGGTGTCCGCGGCCGCCCGGACGGCTGCGTCGACGCCCGGGTCGGAGTTGGCGTGGCCGAAGCCCTCGGTCAGCACACCGACGCGTATCCCCTCGGCGCCCTGGCGAATCGCCGCGAGGTAGTCCTGGGGTACGAGGCCGGCGGGCTGGCGCGGGTCGTGGCCGTCCGGGCCGGCGATGACGGACAGCATCAGCGCGGCGTCGGCGACGGTACGGGTCATCGGCCCGACGTGATCGATGGTCTGCTCGATCGGGAAGGCGCCGGTGTAGGGCACCAGGCCGTGCGTCGGCTTGTGGCCGACGATGCCGCTGTAGGACGCCGGCATCCGGATCGACCCGCCCTGGTCCCCGCCGGTGGCCATGTCGACGAGCCCGCTGGCAACCAGCGCTGCGCTGCCGCAGGACGAGCCGCCCGCCGAGCGCGTCTGGTCCCACGGGTTGCGGACCGGCCCGGTGCTCGCCGTGTGCGAGCCACCGGAGAAGCACAGGTCCTCGCACACGGCCTTGCCGGCGATGGTCGCTCCGGCGGCCAGCATCCGGGTGACGATGGTGGCGTCCCGGGTCGGGATGAACCCGTCCACGGTGCTCGACCCGTTGGTCATCGGAACTCCGGCCACCATCGTGTTGTCCTTGATGGCGACCGTCCGACCGGCGAGCGGCCCTTCGCCGCCCTCGACGATGTCGGTCTGGACGTACCAGGCGTTGTAGGGGTTGTCAGCGGCCTCCGGGCGGGTCCACGCCCTCGTGGGCGCCGTCGGAGCCGTCTGCGAGTACAGCTCCTCCACGACGTCCCACGACGTCAGCAGGCCCTCCACCAGCGGGGCGAAGGAGGCCACGTCGTCAGCCGACAGCCGCAGCCCGTAGCGATGGGCGACCTGGGCGAGGGCAGCGGGATCGGGAGGTTGAACAGGCATGCGGAGGCCTCTCCTGGAGCCGCGGTCACCCGTTGCGGAGCCGGCGGCGCGTCGACGAGCCCCAAGAGTGACGTGACTGTCAAGCCGCCGGTCAGGGCCGCACACAGCGGATAGCTGCCTTCGTCGTCGCGAGCCGCCGGCGGATCGACCCCTCGGAACGGTCGACTGACCGGGCCCGGGCGGCGGACCGGCGGGCTGCTGCGTCGACCTACGCTTCGGCGATGTCCCCGCAGCGCATCGTCGTCGTCCTGGTGTACGCCGACGTGGCAGCAGCCCGGGACTTCCTGGTGGACGCCTTCGGCTTCGAGGTGGGCCGCACACGCCGCGACGACCACGGCCACCTGGTGCATCTGGAGATGACGTTGGACGACGAGGTGATAAGGCTGCACCCGGTGGCTCTCGACCATGGGCTGGCCAGCATCGCTGAGCTGGGCTCGGCCACCGGCACGCTGCAGATCGTCGTGGACGATGTGGATGACCACCATCTCGGCGCCACGACCGCCGGGGCGGTCATCGTGTCCTCGCCGGCCGACCAGCCGGGCGGCCATCGCGGGTACAGCGCCTACGACTCCGAGGGCCGCATCTGGTCGTTCACGTCCGCACCCTGAGCCATGGCCAGCCCAGCATCGCTCCGGGGTGCCTGAGCCCGGTCAGCTGCCGGCTGACTCGGTGCCGCCGGCAGGTACCGGTCGCCGAGCCGGTAGAGCGCGGTGACCAGACCCAGCGCGACCACGACGAGGGCGCCGTTGGCCAGCACGGTGGCATAGCCATGCGAGACGACGTCCAGGAAGGGGTACGGATACCAGCTCGAAATGGCGCCGTCGACCAGCGTGTACGCGACCCAGGCGACCGGATACAGCAGTGAGAGCGCGATGGTGCGGGCCTCGATGCGGGGCCGCGGTCCCCACACCAGCCAGCCGACGACCATCATGAACGGCACCACGTAGTGGAAGACGGCGTTCGAGAAGATCTCTTTCCAGCCGTGCGGCTCGTGCACCGCGGCGAGGACCGTGGCGTAGATGACGCCGGTGATGACGATGCCCACCAGCGATGCCAGCCGCACCGCGCGCCAGATTGGACCGTCCCGGTCCACGTTCCGGGCCAACTGGGCGGAGACGATCCCGCTGAGAATGTTGCTCTGAATGGTGAAGAAGCTCAGTACGCGCACGAAACGGCCCGCAAGCGGGGCCCCTGCCAAGGTGCCGACGGCGTGAGCGGCGGGGCTGCCGGGTACCCCCACGGCGACCCACAGCTGCAGGATGAGGGCGACGAGAACGACGGTCGCAATGGTCGCGTGCCACGCCCTCGTGACGTGCGGTACCTGCTGGAAGGCCATCCTGCCTCTTCTCGACCACGACCGAGGTGGGGCCCGGTGCCCCCGTGTCGTTGCCCAAGAATGTCCCTACCCAGCGTGAGATGTCGACCGGAAGGGGGTTGTCGGCGCCGGGTAGCTGCGGACGTGGCCTTGCCCGGCTCCGGCCCGCGCACCAGGATGGCCGTGCCTGCGCGGCGGGTGGCGGGCGTTGACGATCACGCCGCCGTACGCAGAGCACACAGACAGGAGCGTGGCATGACAGCACCCGACCTCGAGGAGTTCGGCCTGTTCATCGGCGGCAGGTCCGTCGCTGCCCTGTCGGGCAAGACCTTCGAGTCGGAGAACCCGTACCGGCAGCAGCCGTGGGCGCGACTCGCCGACGGGGCGCCGGAGGACGTCGATGTCGCCGTCGCGTCCGCCCGTGCGGCCTTCAACGGGGAGTGGGGCCTGATGACCGGCTTCGAACGCGCCGCCGTCCTGCGCCAGGTCGCCGCCGGGATCGCTGCGAACGCCGAGCGCTTGGCGCTGCTCGAGGTCAACGACTCCGGCAAACTGCTGCGTGAGATGCGCGGCCAGCTCACCGCCCTGCCCCAGTGGTACTACTACTTCGCCGGGCTGGCCGACAAGCTCGAGGGCCGCACGGTGCCGCCGGTCAACCGGAACTACTTCGCGTACACGACCCGCGAGCCGGTCGGGGTCGTCGCCGCGATCACGCCGTGGAACTCTCCCCTGCTGCTGCTGACCTTCAAACTCGCGCCGCTGCTGGCCGCCGGCAACACCTGTGTCGTCAAGCCCTCCGAGCACTGCCCGGCCTCCACCGTTGCGTTCGCACAGGTGCTCTACGAAGCCGGCCTGCCGGCTGGCGTGCTCAACGTCGTCACCGGCTGGGACCGTGCCACCGGCGAGGCACTGGCCGCCCATCCCGGCGTCGACAAGGTGGCCTTCACCGGCTCCTCCGCGACCGGTGCCCGGGTGGCGCAGGCGGCCGCCGCGAACCTCAACCGGGTCACCCTGGAGCTCGGCGGGAAGAGCCCGCAGATCGTGTTCGCGGACGCCGACCTCGACGCCGCCGCGAACGGCCTGGTCGCCGGCGTGTTCGCCGCGACCGGCCAGACCTGCATGGCGGGCTCGCGGCTGATCGTGCACGCGGACGTGCACGACGCCCTCGTGGAGAAGGTCGCGGCGCGGGCCCGCAGCATCGTGCTGGGCGACCCGACCGACACCGCCACGGAGATGGGCCCGATGGCCAACCGCCCGCAGTACGACAAGGTCCTGGGCTACCTGCAGGGCGCCCGGCAGGAGGGCGCGACCTTCGCCTGCGGCGGCGGACCGGATGCCGAGCGCGGTGGGCTGTTCGTCGAGCCGACGGTCGTCACGGGGGTGGGGCCGCTGAGCACGATCGTCCGCGAGGAGGTGTTCGGGCCGGTGCTCGCCGCGTACACCTTCACCGACGAGGACGAGGCGCTCGAACTGGCCAACGACACGCCGTACGGGCTGGCCGGCGCGGTCTGGACCAAGGACGTGCACCGCGCGCACCGCGTCGCCGCGAAGCTGCGGGCCGGCACGGTCTGGGTCAACGCCTACCGCGTCGTCGCGCCCAACATGCCGTTCGGGGGGTTCGGCGCGAGCGGCATCGGCCGGGAGAACGGGATCGAGTCGCTGAACGAGTACACCGAGACCAAGTCGGTCTTCATCGAGCTGACCGGCGGCACCCGCGACCCGTTCCAGCTCGGCTGACGCCGCTCGAGGGCTCTAGGGGGCGTACGGGTGGTCCAGCACAGCGACCACGATGGCCTCCTGGCTGCTGCGGGCGACCACCATCTCGACGGGTTCGGTGTCGCTGGCGTTCTGCTCCCAGTGCACGACGTCCGGCGGGATGAACACGAAGTCGCCGGCCCGCGCCTCTCGTACGTCGTCGAGCCGGTCGCCGACCCACCACCGCGTCACGCCGCTGATCACGTAGATCGCGGTCTCGGAGGCCCCGTGGTGGTGGACCCCGGTCCTGGCACCGGGCTCGAGCACCGCGTAGCCCATCCACATCGCCTGCGATCCGGTGAGCCGCGCCGACACGGCCTCGAATCGCTGCAGGCCAGGCGTCTGCGCGGTGCGGGTGTCGCGCTGGTCGGGTGGGACCACCCGCACGTCCAGCGGTCGGCTGTCCGCCGACCCGCCGCTCACGTGGGAGGCCGGCAGGTGCCGGACGGGTCGTCGTCGCAGGTGGTCGGAGTCGGCACGGGCGCTCCTCGAGGCCGGCCGTACGCACACCGCGACGGCAACGGCCCGGACCGTACTACGCCGTCCCCCGGAGCGTGTTCACCGACGCCAGGGGGGTGCAGCTGGTGATCACCGGGCTGCGGCCGCCGGGCATCGGTGACAGCGGCCGTCAACGCCGCCAGGGCAGCGACCCGGCCCGGCCCGTCACGACGGCGCTACCAGCCACCCCGACCAGCGCCCAGGCGAGCAGGACCACCAGCGGACGCGTCGTCGCGTGGCCCTCGAAGTAGGTCAGGTTGCGCAGCAGGTCGGCGCCGGCGCCGTCGATCAGGTAGCCACTGACGAGCCGGTACGGGGCCGGCTGGAAGGCGGTCGCCACGGCCTCACCGGTGGCCGGGCTGCCCACAGCGACGAACAGGGCGACGCCGACGACCGGCCCGAGCCGGCCGAACAGCTCGCGCAGGAGCGTCACGACGGCGATCGTCGCGAAGCACACCAGGGCCAGCGAGGCGACAGCCTGCACCTCGTGGCCACGTACAGCGCCCAGCGCGGCACGGCTCCCCAGCACCACCGCCGTCGCGCTCAGCACGGCGTACGCGCCGAAGATGCCGAGCCGGCGCAGGCCGCTGCGCCGGCCGACACGTACCGGTAGACATCACGGTCAGCGGCCCATGTGCGGGTAGCTGTGATCACGTGCCGGGTCCAGCGTCTCCTTCAGGGTGCGGGGGCTCGTCCAGCGGAGCAGGTTGAGCACCGAGCCGGCCTTGTCGTTCGTACCGCTGGCGCGCGCTCCCCCGAAGGGCTGCTGCCCGACGACGGCGCCGGTCGGCTTGTCGTTAACGTAGATGTTGCCGGCGGTGAATCTCAGCCGCTCGACAGCCCGCGCGACGACCTGGGCGTCGCGAGCGAACACCGCACCGGTGAGGGCGAACGGCGCCGTCTCATCCACCAGCCGCAGCTCGTCCTGCCAGTCGGCGTCGTCGTAGACGTGGACTGACAGCAGCGGGCCGAAGTACTCCTTCGAGAAGACCTCGTGTGACGGGTCGCTGCCGACCAGGACCGTGGGCTGTACGAAAAAGCCTTCGCTGTCGTCGGCCGTGCCACCGGCGAGCACCTCCAGCGTCGGGTCGGCGGCGGCCATCGTCTGCACCCGGGACAACCGGTCGTACGCCCGCCGGTCAATCACCGCGCCGCCGAAGATCGACATATCGGTGACGTCGCCGTAGGCCAGCGAACGGGTGCGGTCGGCGAGACCGTCGCGCAGCCCCGCCTCCCACAGCGACCGTGGGACGTACGCGCGCGACGCCGCCGAGCACTTCTGGCCCTGGTACTCGAACGCCCCCCGGACCAGCGCGACCTCGAGCGCCAGCGGGTCGGCCGAGGGGTGCGCGACGACGAAGTCCTTGCCGCCGGTCTCCCCCACCAGCCGCGGGTAGGTGCGGTAGGTCGCCAGGTTCTCGCCGACCTGCTGCCACAGCGCCCGGAAGGTCCCGGTCGAGCCGGTGAAGTGGATGCCCGCGAGGTCCGGGTGCGGCAGCGCCACCTCGCTGACGGCCCGGCCGTTGCCGGTGACCATGTTGACGACGCCGGGCGGCAGGCCGGCCGCCTCCAGCAGGCGCATCGTGAAGTGCGCGGCAAGCTGCTGGCTGGGCGAGGGCTTCCAGACGACAGTGTTGCCCATCAGGGCGGGAGCAAGCGGCAGGTTGCCGGCGATGGCGGTGAAGTTGAACGGTGTGATCGCCAGCACGAAACCCTCGAGGGGTCGGTGGTCCATCCGGTTCCAGACCCCGGTCGAGGAGATCGGCTGCTCGGCCAGCACCTGCCGGCCAAACGCGACGTTGAACCGGAGGAAGTCGATCAGCTCGCAGGCGCTGTCGATCTCGGCCTGGTAGCAGCTCTTGCTCTGGCCCAGCATGGTCGCGGCGTTCAGGGTGTCCCGCCACGGGCCGGCCAGCAGCTCGGCCGCTCGCAGCAGCACCGCGGCGCGGTCGTCGTAGGACAGCGCCCGCCAGGACGGGGCGGCGGCCCGGGCGGCGTCGACGGCGGCGCGGACATCGTCAGCGCCGGCCTCCCGGGTCCTGCCGAGCAGGGCTTCGTGCCGGTGCGGCTGCATCACGTCGATCGGTGAGCCGCTACCGAGGCGCTGATCACCATCGATGGTCATCGTCAGGTCCAGCGGGGCAGCGGCGAGCTCGTGGACGCGGGCCTGCAGCGACGCCCGCTCGGGGCTGCCGGGGACGTACTGGCGGACGGTTTCGTTCACGGGGAGCGGTACCACGGTGGTGGCGTCAAACACGGAGCCTCCCTGGGTCGTACGGAACTCGAGACTGTCACGGCCGGCCCTGTCCAGAGGAGGCGCGCACCATGAGCCCGGCCCGCCGCCTACTGATGATCAGCCTCACCGGCGCCGCGGCCCTGCTGCTGGTCGTGGGACTCGGCGTACATCTGTGGGGCGGCCCGGCGCCCGCCGCTGCCGTCGCCCAGGACCGGCCCGGGACCGTCGTGCTGGTGCCCGGCTACGGCGGGTCGACCTCGGCGCTCGAGGTGCTGGCGGACCGGTTGCGGGGGGCCGGCCGTCAGGCGGTGGTCGTACAGCTGCCGGGCGACGGCACCGACGATCTGAGGTCGTACGTGCCGGTCCTGGACGCCGCGGTCAAAGCCGTGCTGGGTGGCGGGGCGCCATCGGTCGACGTGATCGGCTACAGCGCCGGCGGGATCGTCGCGCGGCTGTGGGAGGCCGGCGGCGGCACCGCAGTCACCCGGCGGGTCGTCACCCTCGGCTCACCGCACCACGGCACGAACGTCGCCGGGACCGGATCGCGCCTGCTGCCGATCGCCTGCCCGCAGGCCTGCCGACAGCTCATACCCGGTAGCGAGCTGCTCGACGGGCTCAACCGTGGCGACGAGACCCCGACCGGCCCGCAGTGGCTGTCGCTGTGGACCAGCACCGACCAGACCGTGACCCCGCCCGACTCGGCCCGGCTCACCGGCGCGGTCAACCTGCAGCTGCAGGACCTGTGCCCGGGCGTCACGACGTCGCACAGCCTGCTGCCGCGCGACCCGCACGTCGAGGGCATCGTGCTGGCTGCGCTCGGCGCCGGCCCGCTCGCCGCCCCGACCACATGCCCCTGAGCGCCGAGCGGCTCAGGGGGCGAGGGCGGTCGTCACGGCGGCCTGGACGTGCAGCCGCGCGGTGGGCAGCAGCGGCACCGCGCAGTCGGCGGCCGTGAGCAGCAGCTCCAGCTCGGTGCAGCCGAGCACGACCGCGTCGACGCCGTCGTCGACCAGCCGCGCGAGGACGCCGCGCAGCGCCGCCCGGGTCGCCTCGGACAGCACGCCCAGACACAGCTCGTCGAAGATCGCGCGGTCCAGCAGCTCGCGGTCGGCGGCGCCGGGCACCACCACGTCAAGGCCGTGCCGGGCCAGCCGCTCGGCGTAGAAGGGCTCGGCCATCGTCGCGCCCGCACCGGCCAGGCCGACCCGGCCGGCGCCCAGCTCGACCGCCACCGCGTCGTCCCAGCGGCCCTGCACCTGCAGCTCACGCACCTGCGCGAAATCCACGCTGCGCACCAGCAGGTCGGCGCTGGCCAGGCCGCCCAGCCGGTCGCGTACCAGCTCGTTGGCGAGCCGGTAGTACAGCGCGGTGGACTCCCAGCTCATCCCGCCCAGCATCCCGATCGTCCGCATCAGCTCGTCACGTCCTTGGTGGTGAAGTTCGCCCACGCCCCGCCGAGGAAGACCGCGATGTACACCGCTTGCAGCCCGATCCCCCGAACGATGTCGCGGTAGGCCACCGGCTGGCGGAAGAAGTCGATGAACGCCAGCCAGTACCGCGTCGGAAGGTACGGCTGGACCGAGCTCGCGGCGTCGAGCCCGACCAGCACGCCGCTGGTGATCAGGACGGCGATGGCGCCGAGCGACGCGGCCAGCGGGCTGTCGGTGATCGTGGACAGGAAGATCGCCACGGCGGCGACACCGAGCATCGACCAGCCGACGTACAGGATCGCCAGCACGGTACGGATGGTGGCCTGGGTCGTCGTCAGGTCGGGCCCGGACAGCGAGGCCACCGCGGGCTGGGTGCCGAACAGCTGGGTGCCGACGACGTACGCGCTGGTCGAGACCGCAGCGACGGCGAGGACGCAGAAGGCGATCACCGAGACCAGCTTGGCGACCAGCAGCCGGGTGCGGCCGACGGGGCGTACGAGCAGGTAGCGCAGGGTCCCGGCCTGGGCCTCCCCGGCCACGGCGTCGCCGGCGATCAGCGCGACAGCGACGGGCAGGAACAGCGGCAGCACGATCGCGAGGGCGGCAGCCGGGAACAGCGCGCCGTTCTGCAGCACCGCCGACAGAAATGCCGGGCCGGTACCGGGGCGCGGCGCGACGTGACTGGTCTTGAGGAACACCGCGACGATCGTCGGCAGCAGGCACAGCAGCGCGACCATCACCCAGGTGCGCGGGCGGCGCAGCATCTTGTTGAGCTCGACGACGATCACGGGTGTCCCCCGGACGCGGTGAGCCGGTCGCTGCCGTCGCTGGTCAGCTCGAGCACGGTGTCCTCCAGCGTCCGCCGCTCCGGCCGCAGGCCGCGCACCCGCACGCCGGCCTGCACCAGGCGGGCGTTGAGCTCGGCCGGGTCGGCGGTGCGCACCAGCAGCCGGTCGCCGACGACCAGCTCGACGGTGCCATCGAGCAGCGCGTGCGCCCGGGCCACATCGGGGGTGTGCACCTCGGTGCGCCCGGTCGGTGCCTGCAGCGCAGCCAGCTCGTCCTGCACGACCAGCCGCCCCCTGTCGAGCACCCCCACCCGGGTGCACAGCGCCTCGATCTCGGCCAGCAGATGGCTGGACAGAAAGACCGTGGTGCCCTGCGCGTTGAGCGCGAGCAGCAGGTCGCGTACCTCGCGGATGCCCTGCGGGTCCAGCCCGTTGGTCGGCTCGTCCAGCACCAGCAGGCGCGGCCGGCGCAGCAGCGCGCCGGCGATCCCCAGCCGCTGCCGCATGCCCAGGCTGTACGCCTTGACCGGCCGGCTGTCGACGCCGTCCAGGCCCACCTGCTCCAGCACCTCGGTGACCCGCGCCGTGCGGGTGCGCCGCGGGCTGCCGCTGCCGGCTGCGTCGGCGAGCGCCAGGTTGGCCCGGCCGGACAGGTGCCCGTACGCCGCCGGACCCTCGATCAGCGCTCCGACCTGCGGCAGGACCCGCTTGACGTGGGATGTGCCCAGCAGCTCCAGCTGCCCGGAGGTCGGCAGCACGAGCCCGAGCAGCATCCGGACGGTCGTGGTCTTGCCCGAGCCGTTGGGGCCGAGGAAGCCGTAGCGGTCCCCCTCGCGCACGTCGAGGTCGACCGCGTCGACGGCGGTCAGCCGGCCGAAGCGCTTGGTGAGGGCCGTGGTGCGGATGACGGAGGTCACCGGCTGTCCGTCCGGGGCGGCGGGTTGCGGGCCAGCTCGCTGAACGCCCGGTCGAGGACGTCCTGCGGCACCGAGCCGACCAGCAGATAGGTGCGCCGGGAAGTGCTGGCAACCAGGGCGTTCACCAGGGGGGTCGACAGTCGCGGGCCGCCAACGGCCTGCAGCTTGCGGGTCAGCCGGTCGGCGACGTCTCGCGGCAGCGGCACGACGGCGAACACCGACAGGCCGGCGCCGTACGTCCCGACGCCGCGCGCCCGCTCCAGACCCGCGACGACCTGCCTCGTGGCTCCCGCGAGCCGCCCGGGCAGCAGGTACGGCACCGCCCGGTCGACCTGCGCGGCGATGTCGGGCGCCTGGTCGACGCTCGCGCGCGCGGTGCGCGGCACGTCGAACAGGGTGCGCTCGCGGGCCGGGAGATGGCCGTCCAGCTCGAGCAGCAGCGTCGTCAGCACGGGCCGGTCCTGGCCGCGGGCACGCAGCTCCACCTGCAGCGGCAGCCCGGTCCGCGGGTCGGCCCACAGATCGACAGCCGCAACGGTGCTGCTGGCGGGGTCGCGCGGCGCGATCCGCAGGCCCGCGGCGCTCCGGCCGGCGACCCGGCGCTCAGGCAGCCGGGTGAGGATCGCGTCGGGGGCCCCTGCGAGCCGCTGGCCGAGCACCGGCGCGAGCAGATCGGCGGCCCGCGGCAGCCGTACCGGCAACGCTCCGAACAGGTCGGCGACGGTGTTGTCGGCGCTGGTCCAGGTGGTCGTGCGGGCGCCGTCGACTATCACGTCCTGCTCGCCGGCCAGGCGCTGCTCGTCGACCCGCCAGGACACCGGGGACCGCCACCAGACGCGGGTCCGCACGGTGCCGCCCAGCAGCGCCGGCAGGTCGCCCAGGTCCGCGACGTCGGGCAGCGCCAGCCCGGACCGGCTCTCCGACGTCCCGGACCAGCCGACGGAGCCGCTGGCGCGCACCAGGTCCCGCAGCTGCTCGGCCGTCAGGTCGCTCCGGCCTGCGGGCAGCGCGCGGACGGCAGTCGGCAGCGTGGCGAGCACGGTGACCAGCGCCGCCACCGCAGCCCACCGCCATCCCACACGTCGCACTCCCCCTGGTGACGTGCGGAGCGCGCGGGGGGTTCCCTTCACCGGCGGCTCAGGACAGCTCCAGCAGGGGGCCGATCTCCTGCGTGGCGTACCACTGCAGCTCATGCCCGGCAGCGTGCTCCATCCGGAACGCGGCGTCCTCGCTGCCGAGGTCGGCCTCGATAACCGCGTCGGCGGCAACCGTCACGTCGGGTATCGCGGCGGGGTCGTCGACGTGTACCGCCCGGATGTCGCTCAGTCGCACCGCCGACGTCACCCGGACCGCCGCCCGGTCGACGTGTGGCACAGCTTCGGCGGTGGCCACGTCGGCGACCACGACGACCCGGCGACGGGGGGCATCCTGGTCGGCGTCGAGCAGCCGCACCGACGCGGCGGCAGCCAGCGCGGTCGCGGCGTACTCCAGCTCGTCCTGGTCGCCCTCGGCGTACCACTCGCGCAGCGCCGGCGTCACGGCGTACGCCGGCAGCGGTGGGCTGCCCAGCTCGCCGTCGTCGAGCAGCGCCTGTAGGACGGGCAGGGTGGCGGGCAGGTAGACGCGCACGGTCAAGAAGCGGCGCGCAGCGCGGCGCCGTGCAAGGCCGCGCGCGAGGTGCGGACGGACGTCTCGAGGACGAACTCGCGCCGTTGCGGGTCCATCATGTTCGCGCCGATCGCCGCCAGGTCCTCGGGGCCGGGCCCCAGCAGGGTGACCCGGGTGCCGGTGGCCGCCACCTTCTTGACCTCACCGAGCAGCCGCTTGGTGACGAGCCGGCGAAGGCGCCGTTCGATCCGGGCGGCGACCGAGGACGGGCTGTCGTACTCCATCGAGGTCATCGGCGACAGGACGACCACCTCGTCCAGCCCGAGCCGCGCGACCAGGTCCAGCGAGGTCGGTGAGCAGGCCCCGCCGTCGACGTAGCGGCGCCGGTCGATGCGCACCGGGGTGTACCAGGCGGGGATCGAGCAGGACGCCATCACGGCATCGCGCAACGGTGCGGCCGGCGCACCATCGCGGCCAAAGACCACCCGCCGGCCGCTGTCGTAGTCCATCGCGACAACCCAGGTCTGCGGGTGCAGCGCCCATGAGCCGGGCGGGGCGATGGCGTCCACGAGCTGCCCGACCGGCTCGATCGAGCCGCGCCCCTGCGGCAGGACCGTCGACAGGGCCATCATCGGTGTCGTCCGGAACGGGTGCAGCGCGCTCTGGAGCAGCCCGCGGGGTGAACCGATCCCGGGGCGCGGCAGCGGCGGCAGCGCCCCGCCGGCATCGTGGTCGTAGTCGATCCCCGGCACCGGGATCCCGCGCTGGGAGTCCAGCAGATCGCCGACACCGATGCGGCAGCCGAGCGAGGCGGCGAGTACCGAGCCGGCGGAGGTGCCGACCAGCACGTCGGCCTCGCGCGGGTCCCAGCCGTACTGCTCCTGGACGGCGGCCAGCGCACCGATCGTCCAGGCGGCGCCGAGCACACCGCCGGCGCCCAGGACCAGCCCCCGGCGCGTTGCCGTCATTCGTCCACCGTCCCTACCAGCTCGGCGAGCGACTCCTCCAGGCACGCGGCCAGCACGTCGACGTCGGGCATCGCGTCGCGGTCGGCGTTGAGGCCGAAGTAGACCCCCCCGTCGTAGGACGTCAGCCCGATCGACACCGCCTGCCCCTTCGCCAGCGGGACGACCGGGTACATCTGCAGCATCCGGGCGCCCGCCGCGTACAGCGGGAACTGCGGGCCCGGCACATTGGTGACGACGAGATTGAAGACCCGGCGGGTGAAGCTGGAGGCCACCCGGGCGCCCAGCAGGTGGATCGTCGGCGGCGCGAACCCGGACAGCTGCACGAGGGCGTCGGCACCGACCGCCTGACCGGACTCCTTGTGGCTGCGCATGGCGTAGCTCACCTGGGTCAATCGCATCACCGGGCTGCCCTCGCCCACCGGCAGGTCGACGAAGTAGGAGGACACCCGGTTGCCGCTGACGCCGCGGGCATCCGGCTCGCGGACCGACACCGGGACCATCGCGCGCACCGTCGTCTGCGGCGTGACCGGCTCACCGCGGGTCAGCAACCAGCTGCGTAGGGCGCCGGCGACGGTCGCAAGGACCACGTCGTTGACGGTGCCGCCGTGCGCCTTGCGTACGCGCTTGAAGTCGTCGAGGTCGGTGGCCGCCATGCCGAACCTGCGCTGCTGGCCGATCGTGGCATTCAACGGCGAGTCCGGAGCGCTGCGCGCCATCGTGCGCACCGACGACAGCACCCCGCCCGCGACCTCGATCGCCCGGCCGGCCGTGTGCCGGGCGTCCAGGACAGCCGTCCGGGCCGTCTCGACCGCCTGCGTCGGCCGCTTCACGAGGTCACCGAGGGCGCCCGCGACCAGGGCGACGCCGCTGGGGGCGTGCGCCGGCCGCCAGTCGTCGTGCGGGATCTCGCGGGGCGTCGGGGTGAGGTCAAGCATGACGGTGCCGATGTCCACGGCGGCGACGCCGTCCACCATCGCGTGGTGGGTCTTGGTGACGATCGCGACGCGGCCGCCCTCGAGCCCCTCGACGAGGTAGATCTCCCACAGCGGTTTGTCGCGGTCGAGCTGCCGGCCCTGCAGCCGGCCGACCAGCTCGCGCAGCTGAGCGTCGCTACCAGGCTTGGGGAGCGCGCTGCGGCGTACGTGGTAAGCCACGTCGAAGCTCTCGTCGTCGACCCAGACCGGGTTGGCGAGGCGACCCGGGACCCAGCGCACCTTCTGGCGGTAGCGGGGCACCAGCGCGATCCGCTGGGTGATGAGTTCCACGAGGCGGGCGTGGTCGAAGCCGGTCTCCGGCGGCTGGAACGTCGCGACGCCGCCGACGTGCATGGGTGTGGTCGGGGTCTCCATGTAGAGGAAGGAGACATCGAGGGGGTTGAGCCGGTCGGCCACGGGGCTCCTCGGGCTAGCGGGCGTCCTTTCAGGATCACACAGCGGGACCTCGTGGGGCGGTGCGAACGGGATGCGGGTGGCCGCCCGGCCGGGCCGGCGGGCACACTCGGTACCAGACCCACCAGACCTGACACCACCTGACGGAAGGCACTTCGTGGACTTCGCCCTCTCGGCCAAGGCCGAGGACTACCGCGGTCGCCTCAACGACTTCATGGACAGCCACGTCTTCCCGGCCGAGCAGGCCTATGAGGAGTACCGCCGGGACAAGGGCTACGGCAACCACACGCTGCCCCCGGTGGTCGAGGAGCTCAAGGTCGAGGCCCGCAGCCGGGGGCTGTGGAACCTGTTCCTCCCGGATGTCTCGGGTCTCACCAACCTGGAGTACGCCAGCCTCGCCGAGATCACCGGCTGGTCGATCAACATCGCGCCCGAGGCGATCAACTGTGATGCACCGAACACCGGCAACATGGAGGTGTTGCACATGTTCGGTACCCCGGAGCAGAAGTCGCGGTGGCTCGCACCGCTTCTGGAGGGCGAGATCCGGTCGGCGTTCGCGATGACCGAACCCGACGTGGCCTCCTCGGACGCGACCAACATCGCCACCTCGATCGTGCGGGACGGCGACGAGTACGTGATCAACGGCCGGAAGTGGTGGATCAGCGGCGCCGCCGACCCACGCTGCACGATCATGATCGTGATGGGCAAGACCAACCCTGACGAGTCGGTGCACCGCCAGCAGTCGATGATCCTGGTGCCGATGGACGCACCGGGGGTCGAGAACGTCCGGGCGCTGCCGGTCTTCGGCTACCAGGACCAGCACGGCCACAACGAGCTGCGCTTCCACGACGTACGTGTGCCGGCGAGCAACCTGATCGCCAACGAGGGTGACGGCTTCATGATCGCCCAGGCCAGGCTCGGGCCCGGCCGCATCCACCACTGCATGCGCTCGATCGGGGTTGCCGAGCGTGCCCTGGACCTGATGATCGGCCGCGCAACCTCGCGGATCGCCTTCGGCAAGCCGCTGGCCGAGCAGGGCGTCGTCCAGCAGCAGATCGCCGAGTCGCGGATGGAGATCGAGCAGGTTCGCCTGTTGGTGCTCAAGGCCGCCTGGATGATCGACAACGTCGGTGCCCGCGGTGCGCGGACCGAGATTGCGGCCATCAAGGTGATGGCGCCGCGGGTCGCGCTCGCGGTGCTCGACCGGGCCATCCAGGTGCACGGTGGGGGCGGTGTCTCCGACGACTTCCCGCTCGCAGCGATGTGGGCGGGCGTGCGTACCCTGCGGCTGGCCGACGGCCCCGACGAGGTGCACGTGCGCACCGTCGCGCGGGTGGAGATCGGCAAGCACCTGAAGAAGCAGGCGGCTGGCGCCGGCTGACCTCAGCCGCGCCGGTCAGCGGTGCAGCAGGCGGCGCTGCCGCTGTGGATGTAGGCCGAGCAGCGACGCCGCGAGTGCGGCCAGCGCGGCGCGGGCGGGGCTGGCCGGCACCGCCTCGCCGAGGGTGCGCCCGGCAGCCAGGGCGGCATCCAGTCCGGCCACGTCCTGCGGGACGAACATCACGTCCTGGACGCCGGCGTAGCGGGACAGCGCCAGCCGTATCTCCGCGACGGCGTCGCCGGGCACCGCCGTACCGCGCAGCCGGTTGACGACGACCTGCGGGCGGATCCCGGGAACGGCCTCCTTGAGCTCGGCCAGACCCCGCACCAGCCGTTGCAGGCCGACCGGGTCGCTGCTGCCGACGGCCAGCACGGTGTCGGCCTGCGCGAGCACCGTGAGGGTTGCGCCGTTGCGGCGCGGCGCCGCGGTGTCGTACACGAGCTCCTCGTCCTGCTCCAGGCCGAAGCCGCAGTCGACGACGGTGGTGCTGTCGAGCCGCCGCGCCAGCGCCAGGACCACCTCGATGGAGGTGGGGCGCAACTCGGGCCACCGGTCGGCGCGGGAGATGCCCGACAGCACCCGAAGCGTCGGGGTGACGCGGCGGGCCAGTCCGGCGAGAGCGGGCACGTCGAGGTTGCCGGCGTTGGCCAGCCGGCAGGCCGCGGCCAGGCCGGGTGCCTCGTCGAGCAGCCCGAGCACCTGGGCGACGACCCCGCCGTAGACGTCGGCATCGATGAGCAGCGTCGAGCGGCCGAGGGCGGCCAGCTCACTGGCGATGCCGACCGCCACGGTCGTGCGGCCCGGGGCGCCGGTCGGCCCCCACACCGCGACCAGCCGCCCCTTGCCGGTAGTGGCGTCGGCCGCCGGTCGGGGTGGGAGCACGTCGGGCAGCGCGAGTCGGGGATCGGCGGCGCGGCCCAGCGCCAGCACCGGCAGCGGGCGGTCGGGTGGCCCGCAGCCAACCGCCAGCACGACCGCGTCGGAGATCTCGGCCGGGGTGGCGTCGGCGGCCAGGACCGTTCGTACGCCGAGCTGGCGCAGCCGACGCTCGGCGTCCTCGTCCCCCGGCGGGAACAGCCCGACCACGGCCAGTCCCGCGCCTTCGAGCCGGGCGAGCGCGTCGCGATCGAGGCGACGCAGGTCCGCCGAGAGCAGCACCGCGCGCGCCGACCCGGTGCTCGCTGTGGCCAGCAGATCCGCGAGGTCGACGCAGCGCCGAACCACCGCCACCGCCAGGTCGCCGCGCTCGAGTGCGGCAACCAGATCGGCCTCCCAGACCGCGTCGGAGACCGCGGTCAGGACCGGGACCCGCATCAGCCCGCCGCGGCGTTCGATGGTGTCGTTGCCAGCGGGGGCAACTGGTCGCCACGCGGCACCCGGACGAGGTCGATGCCGCCGGCCTGCACCGCCGCGACCAGAGCGAGCGCATCGGGCTCCGACACCGACAGGACCACCCCCGTCGCCGCGGTCGCCCCGAGCCCGCCGGCGCGCGGGCGCAGCGTCACCGACACCCGGGAAAGAACCAGCCGGGTGCCTGCGCTGCCGCTCGGGGTCGGGCTGCTCGAAATCGAGCTGCCCGCACGGCCCTCCGGGGTGACGTAGACGTCGACCTGCTGGCCGGACTGCAGGTCGTCGGGTAGGTGCCCGGGGGCCACCGGCACGGACACGTCCCGGAGCGGCCGACCGACCGCGTCCGGCCGGGTGAGGCTGTCTCGCGGAAGCAGCTCGTCGGCGCCGACGCCGCGCTGCAACACATATCCCACGGGCTTGGCGCCGATCGCGCCGAGGTAGCGGCCGCCGTTGTCGAACAGCCGCACCTGGCCTTGCCGGAGGTCCCCGTCGGCCAGGGTGCTGCCGGGCGCCAGGTCATGGGTTGCCACCCAGACCCGCTGCGACGCATCCGCCGACGACAGCAGCCGGGCGCCAACGACAATGCTGACCAGGACGAGCAGGACCCCGAGCACCAGCCGGCCGTCCAGCCAGCTGGGGGTGGCCAGCCGCGAGGCCTGGGGTGACCCGGGCGGCTCCGACACGCGATCCTCCTCCGGGCGCTCCCCTGCGGCGGGTGGCGCGGCTCACTGTGGCCTACCTGCGCGGCTCAGGTGGGTGGTCTCCACAGCCCGTGGCCGGTAGGAGAGCGGGCTGTGGACGGGGGCGGTGCCCTGGGCCGCGGCGGTGCGAGACTGTGCGGGCGGTCCGAGGGGACCGTTCCAGCGCACCCGCTGGACGCTCGGGAGGTGGAGCCGGTGGCCGCGGAGCGGTTCCTGCTGCTGTCCGACGTCGCCGAGGTGCTCAACATCTCCGCCTCGCAGACCTACGCGCTGGTGCGCAGCGGCGAGCTGCCGGCCATCAAGATCGGCGGGCGTGGTCAGTGGCGCGTGGAGCGGGCGCAGCTGGAGGACTACATCCAGCGCGCGTACGCCGAGACCCGGGCCTTCGTCAGCGCGCACCCGCTGGGCCGCGACGGCGAGCCGGCCGGCGCCGAGGCCGCCCGCCCGGTCTGATGTCGCGGAGCTCGGGGGCGGGACGGGCTCAGACAGATCGCAGGAGCCCGATCGCGGTGAGCGGCAGCAGACGTACGCCACTGACCGCCCCCGCACGGCGCAGCTCCCCCTGCGGATGCTCGGCGAGATCGACGTAGTCCGCCGCCACGCGGTCCAGCGTGCCTGCCAACGCGGTGCCGTCCCGCAGCACGACCTGCAGAACCGCCCGGTCGCGGGTCAGGCCCCGCAGCGCCCACCGCAGGTCCAGCCGCGCGGCCAGCTCGCCCTCGGCAGGCTCGGCCCGTCGGGTCAGGCCACCGACCGCCAGCACCGCCGCAAGCGGGACGAGCGCGTCGTGGCCGGCGGGCTCTTCCAGCAGTAGCCAGTCGGCTCCGGCGTCCAGCAGCCGACCCCGCACCACCCCCGGGCCGTGGACGGTCAGCACGACGAGACCACCGATGGCAGCGCGACACCGGTCGGCGGTGCGCAGGAGCCCACCTTCGCGGCGAGTTCGATCCCGAACCTCGGCATCGAGCTCGGCCCGCTCGGCGGCTTCGGCCTGCGCCTCCAGATCGTCGAACAGCGCCTTCCACCGCATGAGTCAGCCTCCCGTGCCCGTCAACAGCCAACGTCATCCCTTGACTGGCCTCAGTCGACTGTGTACACAAGCAAACGCAAGCAAACGATGGAAGGAGCCCGGGTGCGGCATCTCGTGATCGTCAGCGCTGCCGGCTCGGCCGCTGCGCTGCTGCTGACTGCTCCGGGCCCGCGCTCGGCCCTGCACTCCCTCACCGTCGCGGGTCCTCCGGCCGACCCGACAGCCCAGCTCGTGGCCGCCATCACGCTGCTTGCGTGGGCACTGGCCGGCTGGCTGGTCCTCACGGTGGTGCTGACTTCGGGCGCCGAGATCGGGGGACGGACCGGTACGGCGTGCACTGCACTGCTGCGCCGCACGGCGCCGGCCACCGTGCGCCGCGCGGTGGCCCTCGCCCTCGGCGTGGGTGTCGTGCTCGGTGGCGCCGGGACCGCCTCCGCGGCCGGACCCGAGTCCCCGGCGCCCTCTTCAGCCGCAGCATCAGCGGCCCTCGACTGGCCGGCTGCGCCCAGCAACGCGCCGGGTAAGGCGGTCGTGCCGGCACCCGGCCTGGACTGGCCGGGCTCCCACGCCCGGCCGGGCGAGGTCGTCGTGGCCCAGGGCGACACGCTCTGGGGCCTGGCGGCCGCCCGGCTACCAGGTGGTGCGACCGACGCGAAAGTCGCCGAAGCGTGGCCGGCCTGGTGGGCCGCCAACCGCGCCGTCATCGGCGAGGACCCGAATCTGCTGCTTCCCGGCCAGCACCTGCTGCCCCCCGACCAGCCCCAGGCCGGACGGTAGTCCCGCCCGCACCCCCGCACCGCGTCCCCGTCCCTCGGCCGGACCACCCGGCCCGTCTTTGGAGTGCGTCATGACCGAGACCGCCGCCGTACTGCCCGACTGCCTGCCGGCCGGGCCCCCGAACCTGCCCACTGCCGGCCGGCAGGCGCCTACCGCCGGGCCGGCGCTGCGGCTGCTCGCCGTGCCGGCCAGCGAACCGCCGTACGACGACGAGGTCGTCACCCGGCCGACCCTGCGACTGGTTCCCGCCGCCGGGCACCCCCTGGTCCGGGTACTGCCGGCGTCGGACGATGGCCGCAGCGAACCGGACGACCTGCCGGATGCCAGGCCCTTTGCGCAGGCGCTGGTGCAGCGGCTGCTGGAGGTCTGCGGCGGAGTGCGACCGGTGCCGCAGCTGCAGCGCGACACGACGCCGGCGCTGTACGCCGAACTCGAGCAGGCCCTGCTGCGTCGCCCCAGGACCGCCGGGCCCCGGCCAGGAGCGCGTGACGTCCGCAGCGTGCATGTCCAGCGGCGCTGCGACGGCGTGGCGGAGGTCTGCGCCACGGTCCGCCGCGGCGACCGCTGGGGCGCCCTCGCGTTACGTCTTGAGGCCGTGCACGGACGCTGGCAGTGCACCCGGATGACGGGTGTCTGAGACGGTCCGCGTCAGGCCTTGTTGCGCGGGTCCCCGTGGCAGCGCTTGAACTTCTTGCCCGAGCCGCAGGCACACAACGCGTTGCGCGACTGGTCATCCTCGTTGCGCAGGACGCCGTCGAGCGCCGAGCCGGCCTGGGTTGTCTGCACGCCACCCTCCGGCGTGGGCGCGGTGTACTGCAGCTCCGTCGGCCGCTCCGGCTTGCCGAAGTCGACCGGCAGCCCAGCCCGCGGCGCGGCAGCCGGCTCGCCGGCCGCAACCGGCGGGTCGACCGTCTCGAGCCCCCCGGTGACCGGCACGTCGCTCAGCACCGGCTCGGCGACCACCTCACCGGGGCCCTCCCCCGGACCGGTCGCGATCAGCGCGTCCATGTCGAGCACCGGCGGTGGCGCGGCCTGCTCCGGCTGGACCTCGACGTTGAACAGGAAGCCGACCGACTCCTCTTTGATCGCATCCATCATCTGGTTGAACATGTCAAAACCCTCGCGCTGGTACTCCACCAGCGGGTCGCGCTGGCCCATCGCGCGCAGGCCGATGCCCTCCTGCAGGTAGTCCATCTCGTACAGGTGCTCGCGCCATTTGCGGTCCATCACCGACAGCAGCACCCGGCGCTCGAGCTCACGCATCAGCGGCTCCTCGTCCGCGGACACCCCGAGCCCGGCCTCGCGCCGGTCGTACGCGTCCTGGGCGTCGGTCTGCAGCTCGGTGACGAGGTACTCGGTCGACAGGATGCCGCGCTCGGCGTCGACCTCCTCCAGGGGGATGCCGACGGGGTACAGGGTGCGAAGCGCCGACCAGAGCTGGTCGAGGTCCCACTCCTCCGGATAGCCCTCGGCGGTCGCCGCGACGACGTAGCCCTCGACGGCGTCGTCGACCATGTTGCGGACCTGCTCGTGCAGGTCGGCGCCCTGCAGGACCTTGCGGCGCTCATCGTAGATAACGGTGCGCTGGCGGTTGAGCACCTCGTCGTACTTCAGGACGTTCTTGCGGATCTCGA
>ENA-OFCD01000270-OFCD01000270.1-metagenomes-genome-assembly--contig:-NODE-270-length-34953-cov-15.944553_pt1 | contig 34953 bp, 34 predicted proteins | sample MGYA00153392_OFCD01 | MGnify analysis MGYA00153392
AGACCGAGCACCGCAAGGCAGTCGTCGCGCAGCGGCGACCGCTTCCGCTGACCGCACACAGGCACCCGCCCGCGGCCATGCGCGCTCCGTACGACGATCATCGACATTGCGCACCATCACGCCGCCTGCACCGCCGTGATCGCCCGCAAGATCGCCTCGCTCGTCGCCGGTGCCATCAACGGCGGGTCGACACGGTGGTCACCGCAGGCCGAGATCGCATCGCGGATCGCGAAGAACACCGAGAACGGCAGCAGCAGCGGCGGTTCGCCGACCGCCTTGCTGCGGTGGATGCTGTCTTCCGCGTTCTGGCTGTCGTAGAGCTTCACGTTGAACACCGGCGGGCAGTCGTTCGCGGTCGGGATCTTGTAAGTGCTCGGCGCGTGCGTGGTGAGCTTGCCCGCGTTTTTCGAACCATCGTTCGGGTGCCACACCAGTTCTTCGGTCGTCAGCCAGCCCATGCCTTGAATGAACGCGCCTTCGATCTGGCCGATGTCGACAGCGGGGTTCAGCGACTTGCCGGCGTCGTGCAGGATGTCGGCGCGCAGCAGTTTCCATTCGCCAGTGAGTGAATCGACGACCACTTCGCTGACGGCCGCGCCGTAGGCGAAATAGTAGAACGGCCGGCCGAACATTTTCTCCTTGTCCCAGCTCAGGCCGGGCGTGGCGTAGAAGCCGTCGGACCAGAGCTGCACGCGGTCGAGGTAGCCCTGCGCGACGACGGCCGAGAACGGCAGCGACTTGCCGTTGACCAGCACTTTGTCGTTCGCGAAGCGCACGTCTTTTGCCTCGCCACCATGGTGCGCGGCCATGCAGGCGGCGAGGCGTTCCTTGATCTGCCGCGCGGCGTCTTGCGCGGCCTTGCCATTGAGGTCGGCGCCGGTCGAAGCGGCGGTGGCGGAGGTGTTGGCGACCTTGTGCGTGTCGGTCGCGGTCACGCGCACGCTCTCGAAGCTCACGCCCAATTCGTGCGCCACCACTTGCGCCACCTTCGTGTTCAGCCCCTGGCCCATCTCGGTGCCGCCGTGGTTCACGAGGATCGAGCCATCGTTGTACACATGCACCAGCGCGCCGGCCTGGTTGAAGTGCTTGACGTTGAACGAGATGCCGAACTTCAATGGCGCCAGCGCGATGCCGCGCTTGAGCACCGGGCTGGTCGCGTTGAACTGCGCGATGGCTTGGCGGCGCGCGCGGTAATCGCTGCTGGCCTCCAACTCGGCGACGAGCGCGTGGATGATGTTGTCGGTGACGCCCTGGCCATACGGGGTGACGTTGTGCTGCGTCTGTCCGTAGAAGTTTGCACAGCGCACGTCGAGCGGATCCTTGCCCAGCGTGCGCGCGATCGTGTCGAGAATGTTCTCGATCGCGATCGCTCCTTGCGGCCCGCCGAAGCCGCGGAACGCGGTGTTGCTCTGCGTGTTCGTCTTTCCCGAGTAGCCGTGCACCGCCACGTCGGGCAGCCAGTAGGCGTTGTCGAAATGGCAAAGTGCGCGCGTCATTACCGGGCCCGAGAGATCGGCCGAGTGGCCGGCGCGGGAGACCATCGTCACCTCGGCGCCGAGCACGTGGCCGGCGTCGTCGAAGCCGACCTCGTATTCGTACCAAAAGCAGTGGCGCCGGCCGGTGATCATGAAGTCGTCGTCGCGGTCGAGGCGCAGCTTGACCGGGCGCTTGAGCTTGGCGGCTGCGACCGCCGCCACACACGCGAAGATCGCCGACTGCGACTCCTTGCCGCCGAAACCGCCGCCCATGCGCCGGCATTCGACTTGTACGTCGTGCGCATGCAGTTTCAGCGCGTGCGCGACGAGGTGCTGCATCTCGCTCGGATGCTGCGTCGAGCAGTGCACGTGCATGCCGCCGCCTTCTTTCGGCGTTGCGTAGCTGATCTGGCCTTCGAGGTAGAACTGTTCTTGACCGCCGACTTCGAACGTGCTTTTCAATCGGCGCGGCGCCTTCGCGATTGCGGCGTGCGCGCCGCCTTCGTTCGTGCTGCGCACGAGGTGCATCGGCGGCACGACGTACTGACCTGCGGCGTGGGCTTGTTGTGACGTGATGACAGGTGGCGCGGCATCGATCGTCAGCACGTCTTTCGCTCTGGCGGCGGCACGGCGGGCGATGTCGCGGGTCTCGGCGATCACGGCGAACACGGGCTGGCCGAGGTAGCGAATGTCTCCCCCCGACGAGCCATCGTCGTGCTCGCGGAAATGACAAAGAATCGGATCGTCGTGCACGATCGAACCGCAATCGTTCGGCCCCGGAATGTCAGCGGCCGACAGCACCGCGACGACGCCGGGTAGCGCGCGGATCGTGTCGAGCGCCATCGCAGTCAGCCGGCCGTTCGCGACCGGCGAGAGGCCGAGCGCGCAATGCAGCGTGCCGGCGAGTTCCGGGATGTCGTCGATGTAGGTCGCCTCACCCGAAACATGCAAGTGCGCCGACTCGTGCGGGCGGCTGATGCCGACGCGGGCACCAGCCGCCTCGGCAGTGGCCTCGGCAGCTTCGTCGATGCGCGCGGCGGCGTTCTTCAGGTAGTCGGCGAAGGGCTCGGCAGGTTGAAAGATCAGGGCGTCGATCGGTTTGTTCATCGTTGTGTTCCTCATGCCGCGGCGGCTGCGCTGGTCTCGTGCGGCATCATGCTAAAGACGCTCGTCGCGCTGGTTGCGAGTGGGTTGTCGACGCGTGTTTCGAGCCACAGGCGCTGCAGCAAGTTCTGCGCGACCTGCAGGCGATAGGCCGCGCTCGCGCGCATGTCGGACAGCGGCTCGAAGTCTTTCGCGAGTGCGGCCTTTGCCGAGTCGACGGTCGCTTGCGTCCAGAGCTGACCGAGGGTCGCGGTCTCGGCCAGCGCAGCGCGCTTCACGGTCGCAGCCATGCCGCCGTAGGCGAGGCGCACGGTCTTGACGATGCCGGCATCGAGTTCGATCGAGAAGCCCGCGCACAGCGCCGAGATGTCGCAATCGAAACGCTTGCTGATCTTGTACGCGCGCACCTGGCGTGAAGTGACTGCGAGCGGCACCGCAAGAGGCACCGCAAGAGCCTGTACGAACTCGCCGGGTTCCAATCGGTTCGCCATGTAGCCGACGTAGAAATCGGCCAGCGGTATGCGCCGCACGCGGGCGCCCTTGCGCAATTCGATTTGCGCGTCGAGCGCCATCAGCACCGGCGCGCAGTCACCGATCGGCGAGCCGTTCGCTACATTGCCGCCCATCGTGCCGGCGTTGCGGATCGGCGGCGAGGCGAAGCGCAGCCACACGTCGGTGAGAGGGGGCCAGCGCTTCGCGAGCGCGGCCCACGCGACTTCGAGCGAGGCACCGGCGCCGATGTGCAGTTCGTCGCCTTGCTCGACGATGCGCTTCATCTCGGCGACCTCACCGACGAAGAGGATGTCGCCGAGCGCGCGGAACTGCTTGTTGACCCACAGGCCGACGTCGGTCGAACCGGCGAGCAGTTGCGCCGTCGGCATCGCCTCGCGCAGCGCGGCGAGTTCGGCCAGCGTGGTGGGTGCGTGGAAGGTGTCGGCCGATCGGCCCGAGTAGGTGAACGGCGTGTCGCTCGCGAATCCTTTCAGCGCCGCGATCACCGGCGCCGTGTCGAGCGCGACGGCAGGCAGGTCGAACATGCGCTGGCCCGCATCGAGAATCGGCCGGTAACCGGTGCAGCGGCACAGGTTGCCCGAAAGTTCGTCGGCGAGTTGTTGGCGCGTGGGTTGGGTCGAAGACGCGCGGTGGTGCTCATACGTCGACCACAGCGACAACACGAAACCCGGCGTGCAGAAGCCGCACTGTGAGCCGTGGCACGCGACCATGGCTTCTTGCACAGGGTGCAGTTGCGCGTCGGGCGTCATCGCCTTCAGGTCTTCGACCGTGAACAGCGCCTTGCCGTCGAGCGTTGGCAGGAACTGAATGCAGGCGTTGACGGTTTTCAGGCTCAGCCCGCGCACGGCCGATGGGTCGCCTACCGCAGCCGCCTCGCCGATCACGACCGTGCAAGCGCCGCAATCGCCCTCGTTGCAGCCTTCTTTCGTGCCGGTGCAGCGCGCGTCTTCGCGCAGCCATTCGAGCACGGTGCGCGTGGGCGCCGCGTTGCTCACCTCGACCACGGCACCGCGGTGGAAGAAGCGGATCGGGCGGCGGGTCGAGTGGTCTGGCATGGGCGTGCGTCTCGGGTTCGGTGGTCACCGGAAGTTAGTCGATTCCGGGCGGCAGAGGTATACATTTAAGCGCATAGTGCTTATGAGTTGTAGCTTATGACGCAGCGCGTTGACTTCGACAAGATCGATCTCTTCCTCATCCGGGTGTTGAAAACCTTGATCACCGAACGAAGCGTCTCCCGGGCTGCCATGCGCTTGCGAAGCACGCAGCCTGCCGTGAGTGCGCAGCTGAAAAGGCTGCGCGCGCTAACCGGAGACCCGTTGCTGGTGCGCGCCGGCAACGACATGGCGCCGACCGACACTGCGCTGAACTTGCTCGAACCCGCAACCCGGTTGCTGCAAGATGCGGACCGGCTGTTCAGCCCGCGCGCCGACCGGCGTGCCTTCGAACCTTTGGCGAGCGCCAGCACTTTTCGCATCGCCGCGAGCGACTACCTCGATCCGCTGTTCCTGCCCGAACTCGTGGCCCACCTCAAACAAGTCGCGCCCAAGGTGCGGCTGGAGTTGCTGCCGCTTTCAGGCGAATTCGATTACCGCCGCAGCCTCGCCGCGGGCGCGGTCGATCTGGTGATCGGCAACTGGATCAAGCCGCCCGAAGAATTGCACCTCGGGCGGTTGCTGTCGGACGAGATCGTTTGCCTCGTCGCCGAAGACCATCCGGTGGTGCGGGCCGCCGGCACGCGCGCCTGGTCGCCCGAGCGTTACCTCGCGTGCGAACACGTGGCGCCGATGCCGTTCCACGCCGGCGCCCGCGGCGCAGCGCCGGGCGTGATCGACGAACACCTCGCGTCGCTCGGCGTCAACCGCGAGGTGATGGTGCGCAGCGCGCACTTCGGGCTGATCCCGTTGATGGTGGCGCAGAGCCTGCTGGTACTCACCACCGGTCGGCTGTTCTGCTCGCGCTACGTCGACAGCCTGCCGGTGCGCATCGTGCGCTGCCCGGTGCCGTTTCCGCCGCTCGCGTACTACCAGCTCTGGCACGACCTGACGCACGCGTCGGCCTCGGGCCGCTGGTTGCGAGATCAGGTGCGCGACGTGGTGCGCAACCTCTCGGGGCACGGCATGCTGCATCGCGCGGCGCGCTCGCCAGCATGAGCGCGACCGCGCTTCCTGCGCGCCGCATCGCGCTGCGCGGCGACCTGCTCGATTTCACAGCAACTCCGGCCTGGGGCGAGGTCGAATCCGAAGCCGTGCGCTTTCGGCCCGACCACTGGCTGCTGATCGAGAACGGCCGCATCGCGGGCGCGCAGTTGATCGACCCGGATGAAAGCTGGCAGCGCCACGACCACCGCGGCCAGCTGGTCCTGCCGGGCTTCATCGACACGCACGTGCACATGCCGCAGCTCGATGTGATCGCGAGCTACGGCACCGAGCTGCTCGACTGGCTCGACACCTACACCTTCCCGGCCGAGACGCGCTTTGCCGACCCGGCGCGCTCGCAGGCCGGCGCCGAGTTGTTCGTCGACGCACTGCTCGCGCATGGCACCACGGCAGCCGTGGTGTTTGCGACCGCTCACAAGGTCTCGGCCGAAGCGCTGTTCACTGTCGCGCAGCAGCGCGGCATGCGCCTGGTCACCGGCAAGGTACTGCAAGACCGCCACTCGCCCGACGGCCTGCGCGACGACGTGGCCCAGGCGCGTGTCGACTGCATCGATTTGATCCAGCGTTGGCACGGTGTCGACCGCCTCGCCTACGCCGTCACGGTGCGATTCGCGGCGAGCAGCACGCCCGAGCAGCTCGCGATGGCGGGCGAACTTTGCGCGGCCGATGCGTCGCTCTACCTGCAGACCCACGTGGCCGAAAACCGAGCCGAGGTCGCGTGGGTGGCGCAGCTGTTCCCCGAGGCACGCAGCTACCTCGACGTGTACGCGCGCGCCGGCCTGCTGCACCCGCGCAGCGTGCTGGCGCACGGCATCTGGCTCGACGACGCCGACCGCGCTGCACTGCGTGAATCGGGCGCACACATCGCGCACAGCCCGTCGTCCAACCTGTTCCTCGGCAGCGGGTTGTTCGACTGGAAGTCTTCGCTTGCGGCCGGCACCGCCGTCAGCCTCGCAAGCGATGTGGGCGGTGGCACCAGCCTGTCGATGATCCGCACGATGGCCGATGCCTACAAGGTGCAGGCGATGGCCGGCCAACGGCTCACTGCATGGAAAGCTCTGCACGCCGCCACGCTCGGCGCGGCCGAGGCGCTGCTGCTCTCGGGTGAGATCGGCGCGCTCGAAGCCGGCTGCATGGCCGACGTGTGCGTCTGGGATTGGGCAGCCGACCCGATCGCCAAACGCAGGATGGAACTCGCGCGCAGCCTGCACGAGCGCGCGTTCGCGTGGATGACACTCGCCGACGACCGCAACCTCGCAGCCGTCTTCGTCGCCGGGCGCGAGATGCGTACGAAACTTGCATAAAGCCATCGAAAGGAACGCCATGCTCCGCCTCGAACTGGTCGACATCAGCAAGCAGTACCCCGCCGTGAAGGCGAACGACGCGGTGAACCTGAAGGTCGAGCCCGGCGAGATCCACGCCGTGCTCGGCGAGAACGGTGCCGGCAAGTCGACGATGATGAAAATGATCTACGGTGCCGTGCGGCCCGATGCAGGCGAAATCCGCTGGAACGGGCAGGCCGTCGACATCAAGAACCCGCACGAGGCGCGCGCACTCGGCATCAGTATGGTGTTCCAGCACTTCAGCCTGTTCGACACGCTGAGTGCGGCCGAGAACGTCTGGCTCGGGCTCGACAAATCGCAGAGTCTGGCCGCGGTGACACAACGCATGATGAAAGTCGAGAAGGAGTACGGGCTCGATGTGGAACCGCTGCGGCCGGTGCACACGCTGTCGGTCGGCGAACGCCAGCGCGTCGAGATCGTGCGCGCGCTGATGACGAACCCGAAATGCCTGATCTTGGACGAACCCACCTCGGTGCTCACGCCGCAGGCGGTCGAGAAGCTGTTCGTCACGCTGCGCAAGCTGGCGAGTGAAGGCACGAGCATCCTCTACATCAGTCACAAGCTCGACGAGATTCGCGCGCTCTGCACCAACTGCACGGTGCTGCGCGGCGGCAAGGTCACCGGCACGGTCGACCCGCGCACCGAGACGAACGCGGGGCTGTCGCGCCTGATGATCGGCGCCGAGCCGCCGCAGTTGCAGCACATCCAGGCCAAGCTCGGCGGCGTGGTGCTCGACGTGCGTGGGCTCACGTTGGCGAAGCTTGACCACTTCGGCATGAACCTGGCCGACATCCGCTTTGAAGTGCGCGCCGGCGAGATCCTCGGCATCGCCGGTGTGTCGGGCAACGGCCAGCAAGAGTTGATGGCCGCGCTGTCGGGCGAAGACGCGCGCGCGCCGAACGATTCGGTGCACTTGCTCGGCCATGACATTTCCCGCCAACCACCGCGCGAGCGCCGTGCTGCGGGCTTGCACTTCGTTCCCGAAGAACGCCTCGGCCGCGGCGCGGTGCCCACGCTTTCGCTGGCCGCGAACACGCTGCTGACGCGCACCGGAGCCATCGGTCGCGCCGGCTGGATCGACACGTTCGAAGTCACCAAACTGGCCCAGCAAATCATCCGCCGCTTCAACGTGAAATCCGGCGGGCCGGCGGCGGCGGCGAAGAGCCTTTCGGGCGGTAACCTGCAGAAGTTCATCGTCGGCCGCGAGATCGACGCGAACCCGAAGTTGCTGATCGTGTCGCAGCCGACCTGGGGCGTCGACGTGGGTGCGGCCGCGCAGATCCGCGGCGAGCTGCTGGGCCTGCGCGACACCGGTTGCGCGCTGCTGGTCGTCAGCGAAGAGCTCGACGAGCTGTTCGAGATCTGCGACCGGCTGGTCGTGATTGCGCAAGGCAAGGTCTCGCCGAGCGTGCCGACCTCGCAAGCGACTGTCGAGATGATCGGCGAGTGGATGAGCGGTTTGTGGGTCGAAACGAATGCCACCCGGGAGGCCGCTCATGCTCAAGCTTGAAGCCCGACCTGAGCCCTCGAAGCTGATGTCGATCATGTCGCCGGTGCTCGCACTCGCGATCACGGTCGTGATCGGCACGGTCTTGTTCATGCTGCTCGGGAAAGACCCGATGCGCGGCCTGTATGTCTTCTTCGTCGAGCCGCTCAAAAGCGTCTACGCATTGACTGAACTCGCGATGAAGGCCACACCGTTGATCCTGATCGCGCTCGGCCTCGCGGTGTGCTTCAGGTCGAACGTCTGGAACATCGGCGCCGAGGGCCAGTTCGTCGTCGGCGCGATAGCCGCTGCGGGCGTCGCGATGACGGCCGACAAAGAGACCGGCCGCTGGATCGTCGCCGCTGTATTGGCTGCCGGTGTGCTCGGCGGCATGCTGTGGGCGGGCATCGTCGCGTTCCTGCGAGACCGCTTCAACGCGAACGAAATTCTGGTGAGCCTGATGCTCGTCTACGTCGCTGACCAGGTGCTCGGCTACCTTGTCTACGGCCCGTGGAAAGACCCGGCCGGTTTCAACTTTCCGCAGACGATCACGTTCCTCAAATCGACCGCGGTGCCCAAGCTCTTCACCGGCTTTCGCGTCAACATCGGGCTGATCATCGCGCTGCTCGCGGTCGGCGCGTTTTGGGTGCTGCTGTTTCGCACCTACGCGGGCTTTCAACTTCAGGTTGGCGGGCTCGCCCCAGCGGCCGCGCGGTATGCCGGTTTTTCGTCGCGCACGGCGCTCTGGACGGCGCTGCTGCTCTCGGGCGGCATGGCCGGCCTGGCAGGCGCGCTCGAAGTCGCCGGGCCGCTCGGCCAGCTCACGCCGTACGTGCCGGCGGGCTACGGCTTCGCGGCAATCATCGTCGCGTACGTGGGCCGGCTGCACCCGGTCGGCATCATCTTCTCGGCCGTGCTGATGAGCATGTTCTACATCGGCGGCGAACTCGCGCAGTCACGCCTCGGCCTGCCGAAGTCGCTGACCGGCGTGTTCCAGGGCTTGCTGCTGTTCACGCTGCTCGCGTGCGACACGCTGATCGCGTACCGCGTTCGGTGGCAGTCAGCCCGGCCGGTGGCAAAGTCGGCGCCGATGTCGGTTGCGACGAGTGTGGCCACCACTGGAAAGGGTGTTTGAGATGGATGCCATGCTCACTCGAGTTGGCCTTCTCTCCCCAGCGGGCGAAGGGGCAGAACGAAGCGCCGCTGTGCCTGCAAAGGCGCGTTCGAGCTGGGTGCGTGGCTTCGTGGGAGGCGTCGAGGAGCGCAGGGCGTGTGGCCGCGCGCGCAGCGCGCATCGTCATCTGACTCGCCGCGTTTGTTTGAGCAGAGAGAGCGCAGCGAACGCCGCGAGTTCAGCGACGGGCCGCGCGCCCGAGCACCGCAGAGCAGTCGTCGCGCAGCGGCGACCGCCGAGGCGAAGCGACGCGCCCGGCCCGAACGCGCCTTTGCCGCCACCTCACAACGCGCGCCAAATACATAGCCGGAGCGACTGAAGACATGGACTCCATCGCACTCCTCCTCGCCGCCACCCTCAACTCCGGCACCGTGCTCGCTTTCGCCGCGCTCGGCCTGCTCATCAACGAGCGCGCCGGCATCGTCAACCTCGGCGCCGAAGGGATGATGCTGGTCGCCGCGATCGCCGGCTATGCCTGCGCCGTGCACACCGGCAGCGACACGGTGGCCTTCATCGGCGGCGCCGCGGCGGGTGCCGCGATGGCTGCAGCGTTCGGCCTGCTGGTGATCTACCTCAACACCAACCAGTACGCGACCGGCCTCGCGCTGAGCCTGTTCGGCGCCGGCTTCTCGGCTTTCGCCGGCATCACTTACACGCAGGCGAAACTGACCGAGCGGCCCAACTTTGCTATTCCCTACTTGTCGGACATTCCCTTCTTCGGCCCGGCGCTTTTCAAGCAGCACCCGATGGTCTACATCGCGATCGTGTCGACTGCAGCACTGGCGTGGTTCCTGTACCGATCGCGTGCCGGCTTGGTGCTGCGGGCCGTTGGTGAATCACCCGAATCGGCGCATGCACTCGGCTACCCGGTGCGGCGCATCCGCATGTTCGCGGTGATGGTCGGTGGCGCGCTGTGCGGCATTTCAGGCGCGTACATCTCGGTGGTGTACACGCCGCTGTGGGTCGAGGGCATGGTGGCTGGCAAAGGCTGGATCGCACTCGCGCTCACCACCTTCGGCACCTGGCGACCGGCACGTGTCTTGCTCGGTGCCTACCTGTTCGGAGGCGTGACGATGCTGCAGTTTCACCTGCAGGGCGAGGGCGTGCAGATCCCGAGCCAGTTCCTCACGATGATGCCGTACCTCGCGACCATCGTCGTGCTGGTGCTGATCTCGCGCAACGCCAATTTCATCCGCGTCAACATGCCGGCGTCGATCGGCAAACCGTTCTTTCCGGGCGGCTAGATTCGCTCACACCTTGTCACATAATCGCAGCGCTTTGCACGAACCCTGAGTCCTCAACCTGGAGACGACATGACCTTTCATTCCAAGCGTTCATTGATCAAATTGGCCGGCCTCGGCGGGGTCGCGGCAGCCGCCATGCTCGCAGGGTGCGGCAAGAAGGAAGAAGCACCCGCTGCGGCTGCTTCGGCGGCGCCGATGGCCGCTGCTTCGGCAGCCGCCAAGGCCGAACCGCTGAAGATCGCGTTCGCGTATGTCGGCCCGGTCGGCGATGGCGGTTGGACGTTTGCGCACGACAACGCGCGCAAGGCGGTCGAGAAAGAATTCGGCGACAAGGTCGTCACCAGCTTCGTCGAAAAGGTGCCCGAGGCAGCTGATGCCGAACGCGTGTTTCGCGACATGGCCGGTCAGGGCGCAAAGCTGATTTTCGGCACGACCTTCGGCTACATGGAGCCGATGCTCAAGACCGCGGCCGACCTGAAAGACGTGAAGTTCGAGCACGCCACCGGCTACAAGCAGGCCGACAACATGCGCACCTACGACTCGCGCACCTACGAAGGCGCCTACATGGCCGGCGTGATTGCGGGCGGCATGAGCAAGTCCGGCACGATCGGCGTGGTCGGCTCGATCCCGATCCCCGAGGTCATCCGCAACATCAACAGCTTCACGCTCGGCGCGCAGTCGGTGAACCCGAAGATCAAGACCAAAGTGGTCTGGGTCAACGAGTGGTTCAACCCGCCGAAAGAGACCGAAGCCGCGCAGTCGTTGATGAACGGCGGCGCCGATGTGTTGATGCAAAACACCGACTCCTCTGCCGTGCTGCAAACCGCCGAGAAGGCCGGCAAGATGGCCTTCGGTTGGGACAGCGACATGACCGCTTACGCGCCCAAGGCCCACCTCGCCTCGGCCGTCATCAACTGGGCGCCGTACTACATCAAGGCCACGAAAGACGCGCTCGACGGCACCTGGAAGGGCGGTGACGCCGCCTGGTGGGGCGTCAAAGAAGGCGCAATCGACATCGTGTCGATTTCCGACAAAGTGCCGGCCGAGATCAAGACCAAGGTCGAGACCGTCAAGGCCGGTTTGAAGGACGGTAGCTTCAAGATCTGGAAGGGCCCGATCATGGGTTCCGACGGCAAAGAAGTGCTGGCCAAAGACGCGGTCGCCGACGACAAGTTTTTGGGCGGCATCAAGTTCTACGTCAAGGGCGTCGAAGGCAAGGTGCCGGGCGACGGCAAATAACCGGAAGCGCTTGCGCTTCGTATAGTCAGAGGCCACTTTGCGTGGCCTTTTTTCTTTCCGGGTCAGACACCATGATCGATTTCGACGCCATCCCCCACGACCGCCTGCCCGTGCTGCTGCGCACGATGCCCAAAGCCGAGCTGCACATCCACATCGAGGGCTCGCTCGAACCCGAGTTGATTTTTGCGCTCGCGCAGCGCAACGGCGTTGCCTTGCCGTATGCGAACGTCGAGGCTTTGCGCGCGGCCTACGCGTTCACCGACCTGCAAAGCTTTCTCGACATCTACTACGCCGGCGCCAGCGTGCTGCTCGAAGAACAAGACTTTTTCGACATGGGCCTGGCGTACTTCGAACGCGCCGCGGCCGACAACGTCGTCCACGCCGAATTGTTCTTCGATCCGCAGACCCACACCGACCGCAGTGTGCCGATCGGGACCGTGATAAACGGCCTGAGCCGCGCTTGCGAAACCGCGCAACGCGAGCTCGGCGTGAGCGGCGCTCTGATCCTGTGCTTTCTTCGCCACCTGAGCGAAGAGGCCGCGTTCGCGACGCTCGACGCGGCGATGCCTTACTTGCAAACCCCGCTGCAAACCGCGCCGCAAAGCGCGCGCAGCCGCATCGTCGGCGTCGGCCTCGACAGCAGCGAGCGCGGCAACCCGCCGGAGAAGTTCGCACGCGTGTTCGAACGCTGCCGCGAACTCGGCCTGCACCTCGTCGCGCATGCCGGTGAAGAAGGGCCGCCGGCCTACATCTGGAGCGCCCTCGATGTGCTGCAGGTCGAGCGCATCGACCACGGCGTCGCGTGCTTGGGCGACCCTGCCCTCGTGGCGCGGCTCGCGGCCGAGCGCGTGCCGCTGACGGTGTGCCCGCTGTCGAACGTCAAGCTGCGCGTCTACCCGACGATGGACCGGCACAACCTGGCCGCGCTGCTCGATGCGGGCCTCTGCGCGACCGTCAACTCCGACGACCCGGCCTACTTCGGTGGCTACATCAACCAGAACTTCATGGAAGCGTTCGCGGCGCTGCCGCAGCTGACCGCGCGGCATGCGCACCGGCTCGCGGCCAACAGCTTCGAGGCCGCGTTCGTCGATGCCGCCACCAAGGCGCGCTGGAATCAGATGCTGGACAAGGTCTTTGCCGCCGACTGAGTCTTTGATAACTATCATCGGCGCCGTCCCAACCTCTCGGGCGCCAAGTGCGCCAACCCGATGCTCGAATTACTTTCCGACCCACAGATGTGGATCGCCTTCGCCACGCTCACCGCGCTCGAGCTCGTGCTGGGCATCGACAACATCGTCTTCATCTCGATCCTGGTCGACAAGTTGCCGCCGGCGCAGCAAGCGCGGGCCCGCCGAATCGGCCTGTTCATGGCGATGTTCATGCGCATCGGGTTGCTGCTGGTGCTGTCGTGGATCGTCGGGCTCGTGGCGCCGTTGTTCACCGTGGCGGGCCAGGAAATTTCTGGGCGCGATCTGATCCTGATCGCGGGTGGCCTGTTCTTGATCTACAAAAGCACCGGTGAAATTCACCAGTCACTCGAAGGCGAAGAGGGCGTTGCCTCGAGCGCCGTGAAGGCGACCTTCACCGCCGTGATCCTGCAGATCATGGTCATCGACATGGTGTTCTCGCTCGACTCGATCATCACCGCGGTCGGCATGGTCGACCGGGTCGAGGTGATGATCGCGGCGGTTGTGGTGTCGGTCGGGCTGATGATGCTGTTCGCCGGCGCGATCGGTCGCTTCGTCTCGAACCACCCGACGATCAAGATCCTGGCGCTGGCGTTCCTCGTCGTCATCGGCGTCGTGCTGATCGCCGAGGGCTTCGACCAGCATGTGCCCAAGGGCTACGTCTACTTCGCGATGGCGTTTTCGGTGGGTGTCGAAATGCTCAACATCCGAATGCGCAAGCGCTCGAAGAAGCCGGTCGCGCTGCACGCCGACTACGTTGCCGAAGGCAAGCCACCGGCCTGACCCGGGGCATTGGTTTTTACTGCAGGCGCTTCGGCGCTGGCATTTCGAATCGACCCGCTGCAGCCCTACCGACCGACCCGCTGCACGCGCAATCCCGCGCCGCTTGTGCAGTGCAGTCGCTCATCGCCTGCCAGCGCCCGCGCAGGCCATGCATGACCTGCCGAAAGCCGAGCGACAGCAGCGGGTGGTCCATCAGCAGCGCGAGGTTGCCGCCGATCTTCACGCCCATGTGCAGCCGCTGCGCGGGGTCGAGTTCGGCCTGCAACGCCTGGCTGTAGCCGGTCATCAGCGCCAGCGTGCCGGCAAGCACCGCTTCGATGCTCGGCAACTCGTGTTCTTCGGTGTGCGCAATCACGTGCATGGGGCCTCCGTTTCGTCAGACTGCAGCCTATTGCAAATAAGAATGATTCGCAAGTAACCGGCCGTTCATGAGGGTCTGCGACAATCTCGGCCTGCCGTCGGCGCGCCCCCGCGAGCGGTTTGCAGTCTCTTTTTCAGGGGCCATGTAGAGGAACACCATGTTCAAAAACCTCGCCCGCGCCAGCATTCCGTGTTGGGCCGTGAGGCTTGTTGCCGCGAATGGTCATCGCCCCGAGAGGTGCGCTCGATGACCTACAGCGTGAAAGAAATTTTCTACACCTTGCAGGGCGAAGGCATCAACGCCGGGCGCCCGGCGGTGTTCTGCCGGTTCGCCGGCTGCAACTTGTGGTCAGGCCGCGAGGCCGACCGCGCCACTGCCATCTGCCAGTTTTGCGACACCGATTTCGTCGGCACCGATGGCACGCTCGGTGGCAAGTTCGAGTCGGCTGCAGCGCTCGCGGCGACGATCGAATCGTGCTGGCCCGCGAGCGGCCGTGGCCGGCGGCTCGCGGTGCTGACCGGGGGCGAGCCGCTGCTGCAGGTCGACCCCGCGCTCATCGAGGCGCTGCACGCGCGCGGCGTCGAGATCGCCGTCGAGACCAACGGCACGGTCGAGCCGCCACCCGGGCTCGACTGGATTTGCGTCAGCCCGAAGGCCGGCGCCGCGTTGAAGCTCACGCGCGGGCAGGAACTCAAAGTGGTCGTGCCGCAAATTGGCCAAGACCTCGATGCGCTCGCCGGCCTCGCGTTCGATCATTTCCTGCTGCAGCCGATGGATGGCCCGCTGCAGCGCCAGAACACGCAGCACGCGATCGCTGCTTGCCTGGCCGATCCGCGTTGGCGGCTCAGCGTGCAGACGCACAAGGCGATCGGCATCCGATGAACTACGAACTCAGCCAGCGCTTCATCTTCGAGGCCGCCCACACGCTGCAGCGAGCGCACGGCGCCGATGCGAGCCGACGCATCCACGGCCACACCTACCGCGCGCAAGTGACGGTCGGCGGCGTGCCCGACGCGGCCGGCATGGTGGTCGACCTCGCGCTGCTGCGCGAGACGATCGAGCAGGTGCGGGGCCAACTCGACCACCGTTTTCTGGACGATGTGCAAGGGCTCGGTGCCGCGACGCTGGAGAACCTGTGCCGCTTCATCCACGACCGCGTCGGCCGGCCCGATTGGCGGGTCGTGAGCGTCGAGGTCGGGCGCGACGCGACCGGTGATTCTTGTTGCCTCAAGGCCGAGGGCTGAGCGTTCAGCGAGCGCGCCACGCCGCCGGTTCGACAAACCCTTTGTTCAGCAGCGCCACCAACCGGTGCACGCGCCACAGGCCGTCGATGAACAGGTAGTCGGGACAGACGCCTTCATCGTGAAAATTCAGGCGCTTGAGCACCTCGGCGCTGCGCCAGTTTTCGAGCCGGTACGCGGCCTGGATGCGGTGCAGGTTGATGCGCGGCGAGAACACCTCGTCGATCGCGCAGCGCAGCGCCTCGGTCATCAGCGCCTGGCCTTCGTACGGCTGATCGAGCGCGTAGCCGAGGTTGCAACTTTGGAATGCGCTGCGCACGACGTTCGAGAAGTTGATGCTGCCGATCACGCGGCTCGTGTCGCCGATCGGCTGCAGCAAATAGCGAAAACCGGTGCCCGCTTTGAACCCGGCGGCAGCGTCGCGCAGGCGGCGTGCCTGCACGGCTTCGGTGAAAAAATCGGGCTCGGTCGGCGGATCCCAGGGCGCGAGGTGGGCGCGGTTGCGCTCGTGAAAGTCGAGCAGCGCAGGCGCAAGCGATTCATCGGCAGCGACCAACCGCAGCCGCGCCGTCAGCAGCAGCGGGTTCGCGACGATAGGGCCGGCGTGGTCCATCAACGTGCAACCGCGGATTCGGCCGGCTCGAGGCAACGCGCCAGGCGCGTGGCGTGTGGGCCGAACGCGTAGGCATCCATGCCGATGCTGCCCATCTCGACGCTCGCGTGCAGTCGCACCGGCGCATCGAGGCGCCCGCCCGCGCCGGCGGCCACGAACCAGGGCAGCAGGTGCTCGTCGGTCGGGTGCATGTCGATCGCGTGCGGAGCGCTGCGGCGATAGTCGGCCAGCGCCGCCCAATCGAGCGCTGCGCTGCGCGCCCGCATCCACGCGCGAAACGCCGCGCTCTCGGCGATCTCGGGTTGCGCCGCAGAACTCCGCAGCCCGCCGGCGAACGCGCGCCGCAGGTTGTGCGTGATGCTGCCGGTGCCGAGGATCAACACGCCCTCGTCGGCGAGTTGCGCCAATGCTGCGCCTAGCGCGAGCTGCTGCGCGGGCGATTGGTCCGGCACGAATGCAAGCGGCAGCACCGGCACATCGGCGTTCGGATACAGGTAGCGCAGCACGGTCCAGATGCCGTGGTCGAGGTCGCCTCCGTCGACGGTCTGCGACGCGATTTGCGCCGCTTCGAGCAGGCTCATCACGCGGTGCGCGAGGTCCGGCGCGCCGGCCACGTCGTAGCGCATCGCGTTCAGCCGCGCGTCGAAGTTGCCGAAGTCGTAGACGGCTGCGTGGCGTGCCGCCGCGAGCAGCACCGGCGCCCGCGCGGCGGTGTGGGCCGAGACCGCGAGGATCGCCTTCGGCCGGCCGAATTCGGCGTCGATCGCCGGGCCGAGCCGTTTCATGAAGGCGCCGGCCGTGCCGGGCTCGAGCGCGATCATCGGCGAGCCGTGCGAAACGAAGATCGGGGGCAGGGCAGTCCACATGCGGTTATTACAGCACCGTCGCCATGACCCCGCGTTCGAGCTGCCTGCATGCAGCGTTCGCCCGGATTCAGCGAGTCGCGGTCACCAGTGTCAGGCGCCCGTCGGGCCGCAACATCGCGGGCGTGTCGCTCGCCGGCCGCGGCGGGCTCATCAGGTAGCCCTGCGCTTCATCGCAACCGAGCTCGCGCAAGCACGCGAACTGCGCTTCGGTCTCGACGCCCTCGGCGGTGATCAGCATGCCCAGGCTGCGGCCGAGCGTCGTCATCGCGCGGACGATGGCCGCGGCCGCGTAGCTGCCCACCACGTCGCGCACGAACGATCGATCGAACTTGATTTTCTTGAACGGAAACGAGCGCAGGTAGCTCAGCGACGAGAAGCCCACGCCGAAGTCGTCGAGCGAGATGCGCAGGCCCAGGCCGCGCAACTCGTGCAGCGTCGCGACGTTGATCGAGTTCTCGGCCAGCAGCAACGATTCGGTGATCTCGAGATCGACGCCCGCGGCAGCCAGGCCCGAGCGCTGCAGCGCTGCAGCGCTGCGGCCACGATGCGCACGAGCTGCCCGCTCTTGAGTTGCAGCGGAGACAGGTTCACCGCGATGCACACGTGCGCCGGCCACTGCAGTGCTTGCGTGAAGGCCTGGTTGAGCACCCACTCGCCGATCGGCTCGATCAGCCCCGTTTCCTCGGCCAACGCGATGAACTGGTGCGGCATCGCCATGCCATGCACCGGATGGCGCCAGCGGAGCAGCGCCTCGAAGCCCGTCACCTGGCGGTCGGCGAGGCAAACGATCGGCTGGTAGTACAGCTCGAGTTCGCCGTTCTCGGCCGCGCACCGCAAGTCGGCCTCGAGCGCGTGACGGTTGCGCGCCTTCTCGCCCATTTGCGCGCGATAGAAGCTGAAGGTTCTGCGCCCGGCGGCCCTTGAGTCGTAGAGCACGAGGTCGGCCTTCTTCAGCAGTTCGTCGGGATCCCGACCGTCGGCGGGCGAGAGTGCCACGCCTACGCTCGTGCCGACCAGCACGCGGTGCTCGCCCACTTCGAACGGCAGGGCCATCACGCTCACCAAACGCTCGGCGAGCGCGCGTGAGGCGGTCGGCTGGTGCGCGCCGGTTTGGATGATCGCGAACTCATCGCCGCCCAGGCGCGCCACCAGATCGCTCTGGCGCACGCACTCGCCCAAGCGCTGGGCCGCGAGGCGCAGCAACTCGTCGCCGACCGGGTGGCCGAGCGTGTCGTTGACGTCCTTGAAGCGGTCGAGGTCGATGCACAACACGGCGATCGATGCGCCGCCACCGCCGAACGCGAGCGCCTCGTTGAGCCGCTCGCGAAACAACACCCGGTTGGGCAACGTGGTGAGCGCGTCGTGGTGTGCCAAGCGCTCGATCTGCGCCACCGCGCGGCGGCGCTCGGTGATGTCTTCGTGGGTCGAGACCCAGCCGCCATCAGGCATCGACTCGTGGTGGATCGCGATCGTGCGGCCGTCGGCGAGCACCGTCACGGTGTCGGAGGCTTTGTCGGACACCGCGATCGCTGCGCGCCACGCGAGGTACTGCGCGGAGTTCATGTCCGAGAAGCTGCCGGCGGCATAGCGCCGGTCGATGATCTCGCCGAGCGTGGTGCCGGGCGGAATCTGCTCGATCGTCAGGTGGTAAATCTCGGCATAGCGCCGGTTGCAGACGATGAGGCGATGCTGTCCATCGAACAAGCACAGGCCTTGCGAGATGTTGTTGATGGCGGTGTGAAAACGCTGGTTTTCGTTCTTCTGTTCGGCCCGCATTCGGTCGAGCAGGCACATCGGCCACACCCGCACCCAAAACGCAATGGCCGAGCCGAGCAGCGCGCAGACCGACGTGAAGAACCCGAGCTCGGCGAGCTGCGACCGCAGGCCCCCCGCGTGGTCGTGCGCGTGGAACCCGTAGGTCACCGGCAGGCCGATGGCGATCACGCATCAGGCCAGCAGGCTGCGGATCGCGATGACGGAGCGCAACGACAGGGAGGGCAGCATGAAGCCGTAGAAGAACGTGACCGGAAGACGTGTCAGTGCATCGGCCTGCCTGGCTTGCGCTTGAGCGCCTGCCGCCGCTACACCGGGGCGGCGCGCGCCGTTGCGCGGAAAACGACCGCGCAATGCCCTTGCCGGGCCGGCCCTGGCGGCGCTCGTGTAAGTTCCGGGCGATGAACATCTCGCCGTCTTATGCCGCCCTCGCGCCCTCTGTGTGGAAGCTCGCCTGGCGTCAACTCGGGCGCGACTTTCGCGCCGGCGAGTTGCGCTTGCTGGTGGTCGCGGTGATGTTGGCCGTGGCCGCGCTCAGCGCCGTCGGCTTCTTCGCCGACCGCATCAACGGCGGCCTTGCGCGCGATGCGCGGCAGCTGCTCGGCGGTGACGCGATCGTGTCGTCGGACCAGCCCGCACCGGCCGCTTTCGCCGCCAAGGCGCGCGCGCTCGGGCTGACGACGGCGACCACCGCCGGCTTCCCGAGCATGGGCCGCGCGAGCGAGTCGCAAGGCGGTGCCTCGCGGCTCGTCAGCGTGAAGGCGGTCAGCGATGCGTACCCGCTGCGTGGCAAGGTCACGGTCAACGAGCCGGGCGGCTCCGCGACCGCCGCGCGCACCGGCGCACCCGAGAAGGGGAGCGTCTGGGTCGACCCGGCGCTGCTCGCCGCGTTGAATTTGAAAGTCGGCGACACGCTGCTGCTCGGCGATGCCGCGCTGCGCATCGCGCACAGCATCGTCAACGAGCCCGATCGCGGTACCGGCTTCTCGTCGTTCGCGCCGCGCGTAATGCTCAGCGAGGCCGACCTGCCCGCCACCGGCCTGGTTCAGCCGGCCAGCCGCGTCACGTACCGCCTCGCCGTTGCGGGTTCAGATGAACCTGCGGTGCGCCAGTTCGTCGCGTGGGCCGAGGCGCAGATCAAGTCGGGCGCACTGCGCGGCTTGCGCGTCGAATCGCTTGCCACCGGCCGGCCCGAGATGCGCCAGACGCTCGACCGCGCGGGCAAGTTCCTGAACCTGGTCGCGCTGCTGTCGGCGCTGCTCGCGGCGGTAGCGGTCGGCATCGCGTCGCGCGATTTCGCGAGCCGTCACCTCGACGACTGCGCGATGCTGCGCGTGCTCGGCCTGCCGCAGCGCACGATCGCCGCGCAATACATCGTCGAGTTCACCGCGATCGGCCTGATCGCCAGCGTGGCCGGCGTGCTGCTCGGCTTCGCGGTGCATTACGTGTTCGTGCTGCTGCTCGCCGGCTTGGTCGATTCGAGCCTGCCGGCGCCGACCGTGTGGCCGGCGCTGTTCGGCATCGGCGTCGGCTTCACGCTGCTGATGGGCTTCGGCCTGCCGCCCGTGCTGCAGCTCGCGCAGGTGCCGCCGCTGCGCGTGATCCGGCGCGATGTGGGCGCGTTGAAGCCGGCCTCGATCGCGGTGCTGGCCGCTGGTGCGATCGGCTTCGCGGCGTTGCTGCTGGCGGTGTCGAGCGACTTGAAGCTGGGGCTGATTGCGGTCGGCGGTTTCGCGATCGCGATCGCGGTGTTCGCGTTGCTGTCGTGGATCGCGGTGCTGCTCTTGAAGCGAGCTGTGCCCGAGGCGCGCGCGCCACGGTGGCTGGTGCTCGCCACGCGCCAGATCGCCGCGCGGCCGGCGTTCGCGGTGTTGCAGGTGTCGGCGTTGAGCGTCGGCCTGCTCGCGCTCGTGCTGCTGGTGCTGCTGCGCACCGACCTGATCGACAGTTGGCGCCAGGCCACGCCGAAAGACGCACCGAACCGTTTCGTCATCAACGTGCAGCCCGACCAGAGCGCAGCGTTTCGCCAGCGTCTGCAAAGCGCTGGCGTGAACCGCTACGACTGGTTCCCGATGATCCGCGGCCGGCTGATCGCGATCAACGGCAAGGCCGTCAAGCCCGACGACTTCAAGGACGAGCGCGCCCAACGCCTGCTCGACCGTGAATTCAACCTCAGCAACGACGCCGACCTGCCGCCGCAAAACCAGCTCGTCGCCGGCCGGTGGACGCGCAACGAGCCGAACGCCGTCAGCGTCGAAGAAGGGCTGGCGCAAACACTCGGTTTGAAGCTTGGCGACGAGCTTCGCTTCGACGTGGGCGGCACGGCCGCGCAAGGCAAGATCACCAGTCTGCGCAAGGTCGACTGGAGCTCGATGCGCGTCAATTTCTTCGTGATGTTCCCGACCGCGGCGATGCCCGATGTGCCGCTGAGCTATATCGCCGCTTACCGCGCGCCCGAGGGTCCGACGGGCGGCACGGTGTTCGACAACACGTTGTCGCGCGACTTTCCGAACATCACCAACATCGACGTGTCGGCCTCCATTGCGCAGATTCAAAAAGTGCTCGACCAGGTGGTGCGCGCGGTCGAGTTTTTGTTCGGCTTCACGCTCGCGGCCGGGCTTGTCGTGCTGTTCGCGGCGATCACGGCCACGCGCGAGGCTCGCTCGCGTGAGTTCGCAGTGATGCGCGCGTTGGGTGCCAGCGGCAGGCTGCTCGCGCAAGTGCAGCGCGCAGAGTTGCTCGGCGTCGGCGCGCTCGCCGGTGTGCTCGCCTCGATCGCCGCGATGGCGGTCGGCTGGGCGCTGGCGCGCTACGTGTTCGAGTTCAGCTGGAGCGCCTCGTGGTGGGTGCCGCTGGCCGGTGGCGCGGCCGGCGCGGTGCTCGCGCTTGCGGCCGGCTGGTGGGGCCTGCGCGAAGTGCTGCGCCGGCCGGTGGTGCAAACGCTGCGGCAGGCCGCGGATGTGTGAGCGCGGCTGACCGTCAAGCCCGGTAGCGGTCCATCGCGCTCGGCGCGAGCCTGAAGGCGCGGACCACGCCGGCCAGCTTCGCGGCCTGATCCCGAAGCGACTCGGCAGCGGCGCCCGATTGTTCGACCAGCGCGGCGTTTTGCTGGGTCATCCGGTCGAGCTGCGTCACCGTTGTGGTGACCTGCCCGATGCCGTCGGACTGCTCTGCCGAGGCCGCGGTGATCTTGCCGATGATGTCGGAGACGCGCTGCACGCTGGCGACGATTTCGCTCATCGTGCTGCCGGCATCGGCCACCAGTTTGGAGCCCGATTCGACCTTGTCCACGCTGGCACCGATCAGCGCCTTGATTTCTTTGGCGGCTTCAGCGCTGCGCTGGGCGAGCGAGCGCACCTCGCTGGCCACCACCGCGAAGCCACGGCCCTGCTCGCCGGCACGGGCGGCTTCGACGGCGGCGTTGAGCGCGAGGATGTTGGTCTGGAACGCGATCCCGTCGATCACGCCGACGATGGCGGCGATCTTTTTCGACGGACGCGTTGATGTCGTTCATCGTCGCCATGACCTTCGAGACGACGAGGCCGCCACGCGCCGCCACTTCGGCGGCCGACGAGGTGAGCTGGTTCGCCTGCCGCGCCGAGTCGGCGGTTTGTTTGACGGTGCCGGTCAGCTGCTCTAACGACGACGCCGCTTGCTGCAGGTTCGAGGCGGTCTGTTCGGTGCGGACGGAAAGGTCTTGATTGTCGGTCGCGATCTCGGCTCTGGCGGTGCCGATGCAGTCGGTCTAGTGGCGCACCTGCCCGACCACGCCGTGCAGCGCGACTTGCATCTTGCCGATCGCACGCAGCAGGTCGCCGAACTCGTCACGGTAAGCGGAGTGGTGGCTTTGCGGGAGATCACCGCCCGCGATCACGGTCGCGGCCTCGACGCTCTGACGCAGCGGCACGAGAATCGAGTGCGTGATGAAGTAGGCCATTGCCACACCGACCGCAGCGCTGGCCGCGAGCAGTGCGATCAGCATCGTCTTGGCGCCGCTGATGCTGTGCTGCAGCTTCTCGCCCTCCTCACGTGCCACATCGGCCTCCTGGCGCTGCACAGCCTGCATCGACGCGGTATACACCTCGGAGGCCGGCAGCACCTCGGCGCTGAGCAGGGCCTCTGCGGCCGGCGCGTCGGCCTGCTTGACGAGCGCGAACAGCGCCTCGCGATGTGCCACGTAGGTCTTGCGATTCGCGGCCACCTCGGCCATCAACGCTTTGCTCTTGTCGGTGACGATCAGGCGTTCCAGCGACTTCTGCAGTTCGCCGATCTCGGCCGAGGTCTGTTTGACCTGCGGACCGAAGAAACTCTCCGCGTCCGGCTGGCCGCTCGCCTTGGCGATCGCGATCGCACGGACGATGTTGAGCTGCGTCTTGCCGGCCCAGTCGCGCGCGATGGCGGCGCGCTCGTCGGAGTGGTCGAGTCCGGTCAGGCCGTTGGCGGTGCGCGCCAGCTGAAGACAGGCGATCGCGACGATCGCCACCAGCAGCAGGAGGACGGTGCCGAAGCCGATCGCCAGGCGGGGTCCGATGCGCAAATTGTTCAAGTTCATGGTGGTGGCTGCAAAACGAGGAATGAGGTTTCGAATCGATCGATGTGGGTTCAGTGGCGTGAGCGACGCACCAGGCTGCCGACATCGAGGATGAGCGCGACGCGGCCGTCGCCCACGATCGTGGCGCCCGAGATGTCGGGCACGCGGCGGTAGTTGGACTCCAGGTTCTTCACCACCACCTGTTGCTGGCCGAGCAACTGGTCGACCCGCAGCGCCACGCGCCCGCCTTCGGCCTCGGCCACGACCATGATGCCGCCGGCACTCTCGAAATCGACCCTCGGCACGCCGAAGACTTGCTCCGAGTCGAGCACCTGCATGAACTCGGCGCGCACCTCGATCACGCGGCCGCTGCCGCCGATCGTCTTGATGTTGTCCGCCTGCACCTGGAACGACTCGATGACGGAAGACAGCGGCAAGATGTAGACCTCGTCGCCCACACCGACCGACATGCCGTCCATGATCGCGAGCGTCAGTGGCAAGCGCACCTTCACGCTCATGCCGTAGCCTTCGGCCGAATCGACTTCGACCGTGCTGCCGAGCGCGGTGATGTTTTTCTTCACCACGTCCATGCCGACACCGCGACCCGAGACATCGGTGACGACATCGGCGGTCGAAAAACCGGGCGCGAAGATCAGGCTCCACACCTCAGTGTCGGTCATCGAATCGGGCGCCTCGATGCCGCGCTCGCGGGCCTTCTTGACGAGTTTGTCGCGCGACAGGCCTTTGCCGTCGTCACGCACTTCGATCAAGATCGAGCCGCCTTGATGCGAGGCCGCGAGCGTGATGGTGCCGTGCTCGGGCTTGCCGTTAGCCAGGCGCTCGACCGGGATCTCGATGCCGTGGTCGCAGCTGTTGCGCACCAGCTGCGTCAGCGGGTCGGTTTTTTTTCGACCAGGCCCTTGTCGAGTTCGGTCGCTTCGCCCTTGGTGACGAACTCGACCTTCTTGCCAAGCTTGGCCGCGAGGTCGCGCAACATGTGCGGGAAGCGGCTGAATACCGTCGACATCGGAATCATCCGAATCGACATCACCGACTCTTGCAGGTCGCGGGTGTTGCGGTCGAGATCGGCCAGGCCGGCGACGAACTGCTGGTAAAGCGCGGTGTCGATCTGCTTGCTGTTTTGCGCCAGCATCGCCTGCGTGATGACGAGCTCGCCGACCAGGTTGATGAGCTGATCGACTTTTTCGACCGAGACGCGCAGCGTCGTCGATTCGAGCGCGGCGGTGGGCGCTTTTTCATTGCGGGCCGGAGCGCGCGCCGTGTTGACGGACGCGTTCGCGGCATCGGCCGAAGCGGCCGGCGTGTCGACGTTCGGTGTCGTGGCGACGCTGCCGGGCGCGCCCGGCGCGTCGTCGAAGAAGCCGTAGCCGGGGTCGCGGTCGGCCAGCGGTACTTCGGCCGGCGCACCCGGCGCGCCGGCATGGAAACCGCAGCCGGCGGTCACCGGCAGCAGCATCACTTCGTCGCGGGCGACGTGGAAGGTGAACAGGTCGAGCAAGTCGGCGTCGGTGCTGGTAGTGACCACGCGAAAGCGCCGGATGCCGTCGCTCGGCTGGCCGCAGTCGATGGCCTCGATCGTGCCGAGGTCGGTGATTTTGTTGAACAGCGCGAACAGCTCGTTGGCCTGCGCCGGTTCTTTGAGCGGGCCCACGCGCACGTCGAGTTTGCGTGCCGGGGCGGTGGCGGTGGCGGTGGTGGTGGATTTCGGTGCGAGCGCTTCGCCGGCCATCTGCTCGGCGGCATCGCGAACGATCGCCTTTTCGATCGGTGCGGTAGCCGCCGGCGCCTGCCCCGAGCTCATCGCCCGGATGCTCGCCTGCACGTCGGCCGTGTCGACCGGCTCGCCGCCAGCGCCCTGGTGGCGTGCGAGCTGAGCGCGCAGTGCATCGCCCCACTGCAGCAGCACGTCGACCATCGCCGTGGTCGGCGTCAGTTCGTGGCGGCGCAGTTTGTCGAGCAGCGTTTCCATCTGGTGCGTGAGCTCGGCCAAGTCGGCAAAGCCGAAGGTGGCGGCGCCGCCTTTGACCGAATGCGCGCAGCGAAAGATCGAGTTCAGTTCTTCGTCGTCGGCGGCGGTCAGGTCGATCTCGAGCAGCTGTGTCTCCATGCGGTCGAGGTTCTCGCCCGCTTCTTCAAAAAAACACCTGGTAGAACTGGTTCAGGTCGATGCCTGCGCCGAGGTTCGCGCCTTCTTGCGTCATTTCACCCATGCCCGCTCCTGTCGAAATCCCGCTTCAGCGGATCACTTTTTTGATGACTTCGATCAGCTTGGCCGGATCGAACGGTTTGACGAGCCAACCCGTCGCGCCCGCGCTGCGGCCTGCCTGTTTCATCTGGTCGCTCGACTCGGTGGTCAGGATCAGGATCGGTGTGTTTTTGAACCTGGGGTTGTCGCGCAGCTTCTTTGTCAGGCCGATGCCGTCCATGCGCGGCATGTTCTGGTCGGTCAGCACGAGGTCGAAATCGCTCTTGCCGGCTTTCTCCCAGGCCTCTTGTCCGTCGACGGCCTCGACGACGGTGTAGCCCGCGCTCTTGAGCGTGAACGCCACCATCTGGCGCATGGACACTGAATCGTCGACTGCGAGAATTGAACGCATGTGTTTCTCCGGATGCCTTTCTTGCGTTTTCGGTCGGGTGCGGGCGTTCTTGAATCGTTCGGGGTCGGGTGCGAGGTCGGGTGCGGCGTCAAAAAAGCTCGACCGAGCCCGCGTCCATCTCGTCTTGCGTGACCGGGTTCGGCCGCTGGGGTGCGGCTTCGACCACGGCCTCGCCGTCGTCGTCGCCCATGGTTTCGCGGGCCATCCGGTCGGCGCAGTTGCGCAGGCGCTGGTGGGTTTCGGCGATCAGTTGCGACGCCATGTCCTGGAATTGCAGCGCCGTGATCGCGCCGCCGAGGTGCAGCACGACGCTGTCGAACAGCGCCTGCGAAGGCGTGTCGTGCGGCGCGTCGAGCAGCTCCTGGATCTCGCCGGCTGCGCCGTGAAAGCCGCGCATCAACGCGTCGCAGGCATGCGAGAGCAGGGTCTGCAGGCGGTCGAGGTCGTGCGACGCCGTCATCAGGTTGTCCTGCAGATCGGCGGCGGCGAGCAGCGGCATCTGTGCTGTGCCGCGGGTGTCGTGGGCTGGGTGGCTTAGCACCGTTGCGTCCGTTTCAGCGGGTTCCGGGAACTGGCTTGCTCCCGGTTTTCGGCTGCTTTGCGGCAGATCTGAGCGCCAAACGCGCAGGGCATACTCTGCGCGATGCACCCTGCACGCGCCTCCGCAAACCCTTCGGCATCGGGCGGGCCTACGCTGCACATCCTTCACCTCGAAGATTCGGAGTTCGATCACGAGCTCACGCTCGCGCAACTCGCGCGCGGCGGTTTGCGCGCCGATGTGCGGCGCATCGATTCCGAGGCCGAGTTTCTCGCCGCACTCGGCGAGCGTGGCTGGGACGCGATCATTTCCGACTACAACCTGCCCGGCTTCTCGGGCCTGGTCGCGCTCGACCTGCTGATGGCCAACGGGCGCGACGTGCCGTTCATCCTGGTCTCGGGCGAGATCGGCGAAGACACCGCGGTCGAGGCGATGCGCAACGGCGCGAGCGACTACCTGCTGAAGAACAACCTCGCACGGCTCGTGCCGGCACTGCTGCATGCGATCGAGGGCGCCGAGACTCGGCGCGGCCGCGCCCGCGCCGACCGCGAGCTCGACGCATCGAAGCAGCGCCTGCGCGAACTCGCGCAGCACCTGCAAAACAGCATCGAGCAGGAGCGCGCCGCGATCGCGCGCGAGATTCACGACGACGTCGGCGGCTCGCTCACCGCGCTCAAGTTCGACCTCGCCTGGATCGCGCGCCACACTGATTCCGAAGCCGTGCTCGCGCGCGTGGCCTCGGCGCTCGAGACCGTCACGTTGGCGATCGATTCGAGCAAGCGGATCATGCACAACCTGCGCCCCGCGATCCTCGAGCAGGGCCTGGTCGCTGCGCTGCATTGGCTCGCCACGCGCTTTGAAAAACGCACCGGCATCGAGTGCGCGATCCGGCTGCCCGCCGCGCCGCGCGAGTTGCCGGCGGGCGTGCCCTTGGTCGCCTACCGCACCGCCCAAGAGGCGTTGACCAACATCACCAAACACGCGCACGCGAGCCGCGTGGCGCTCGACCTCTCGCTCGCCGGTGGCGTGCTCTCGCTCGAGATCAGCGACAACGGCCGCGGCTTGGACGCCGACGATCTCGCCAAGGCGCGCTCGTTCGGCATCCGCGGCCTGCACGAGCGTGCCGGCACGGTGGGCGGCTGGGTCGAGCTCAGCAGCAGCGGCAGCGGCACGACGATGATCCTCTCCGTGCCCTTGAATCCGCTCGGCATCGCTGATATACCTCCGATAAAACCGAACGATCTGAACGACCCGGACGACCCCAGCCAGTGGGGCGCACTTTGAGGCGCAACGACAAGGGCCAGACAATGATCAAGGTCTTTCTCTGCGACGACCATGCGCTGATTCGGCGTGGTATCCGCGACACGCTGTCCGATGCGCCCGACATCGAGGTCGTCGGCGAAGCCGGCGACTACGGCGAATTGCGCACGCTGATGCGCAGCGGCAGTGCCGATGTGCTGGTGCTCGACATCAACCTGCCCGGCCGCAGCGGCCTCGACGTGCTGCACGTGCTCAAAGACGAGGCCACCGCCATGCGCGTGCTCGTCGTCTCGATGTACCCCGAGGACCAATACGCGATCCGCGCGCTGCGCGCGGGTGCCTATGGCTACGTCAACAAGGGCGGCGACCCGGCGCAGATCGTGCTGGCGGTGCGCACCGTGGCGCAGGGTCGCAAGTACGTCACGCCCGAAATCGCGCAGATGCTGGTCGAGAGCCTGACCACACCGATGGTTGCGAACGCGCACGAAAGGCTCTCCGACCGCGAGCTGCAAACGCTGGTCATGATCGCCTCCGGCAAACGCCTCTCCGACATTGCCGAAGAGCTCACGCTGAGCCCGAAGACCGTGAGCGTATACCGCGCCCGCGTGCTCGAAAAACTCGGCCTGACCAACAACTCCGAGATGACGGTCTACGCGATCCGCAACGGGCTCGTCGGCAGCGAATAGCGCCTCGGCTGCAACGGTTGCCCGCGCCGGCTGCGGCATGCGTCACGGTCGAGGCGGGCTTGGCGTAACGACCCGGCCCAAATCGGTGCCGAGCCGGCAGAAAACCCTCACCATGCGGTTCGCTCGTTGCGCCGGCCCCCGGCATTGCGATCCCGTACCTGATTTCGGAGTCGTATGACTCAGTCGCCTGCCCTGTTGATGACCGCGAGCTTCGCCGTCAGCGCCGCGCTGCTCTGGCTTGCCTCCGAGCTGGCCGACGCCGTGGATTCGAAGCCGCAGCGCATCGCGCGCGTCGTGTTGATGGTCTCGGTCGGCCTCGGCGCTTGCGCGTTGTGGTGGCCGGCGCATGCGATGCGCGACCCGGCCGCGGGTGAGCTCGTTCACGACCTCGATTGGCTGTGGCCCTGCCTGCCCGCCGCGGTATTGGCCGCGCTCGCAGTCGCCGTCGGGTTGCTCTGGGGCCGCGGCCATCGCGCGCTGGCCGGCCTGGTGATGATGGCCATGCCGGTGGCGGCCTACGTGCATGCCATGCTCAGTGCACCCGGCATCTTTCGCTTCACAGGTGCGCCCGAAGGGCTCGGCGCGGGCAGCTTGACGCTCGCGCTGTCGGCATCGCTGGTCGTGTCGCAATTGCGGGTGGGCGATCTGCGGCTGGCGCGTGTGTTGCGCTTCGCCGGGAGCACGATCGCGGCTGCCGTGGCGTGCATCGGCGTGGCCGTCTCGGTGTCGGCCTCGGCCGCCACGCGCTGGAACTTCGGCCCCGAGTGGCTGGTGATGGGGGGGCTCGCCGGGCTCGCGATGGTGCTGCAGATGGTGTTGCGGCAGTCGGCCTCGGGCGAGCCGGCTGTGCGCCTGACCCGCGCAGCGGCGGTCGACAACCTGACCGGCTTGCCGACCCGGCTGTTTTTCGAGAACCACCTGCAAGAGGCCGCGAAAAAATGCGAGGCCAAGGCCAGCCGTCTCGCGGTGTTGTTCATCGACCTCGACGGCTTCAAGCCGGTCAACGACACCTTCGGCCACAGCAGCGGCGACCGCGTGCTGGAGCAGGTCGGCCAGCGCCTCAAGGCGCTGGCGCGCGGCAGCGTTGCGGCAGCGCGTGTCGGCGGTGACGAGTTCCTGTTGCTGACCTCCAGGGCCAGCGACCGCGATGCCGTGGCACGCTTGGCCGAGCGCCTGATCGACGTGTTGAGTCAACCCTACAAAATCGATGGCCGCGAGGTTGCGATCTCGTGCTCGGTCGGCATCGCGCTCTACCCCGACAAGTGCCACCCGAACAAGCTGATCGCGCGCGCCGACGCCGCGATGTACGCGGCCAAGCGCGCCGGCGGCGCACGCCACTGCTTTTATGCGCCCGAGATGGACACCGGCGTGCAGCAAAACTTCGACATGCTGCGTGACTTGCGCCAAGCCCTCGCAAACGATGAACTCGAACTGTTTTTCCAGCCCAAGATCGATGCGCGCAGCGGCAAGGTCACCGCTGCGGAGGCCTTGCTGCGCTGGAACCACCCGACCCGCGGGATGGTGATGCCGGGCGATTTCATCGCGCTCGCGGAGCGCTCGGGGCTGATCGGGCCGATCGGCAACTGGGTCATCGAGGCCGCGTGCAAGCAGGCGCGCGCCTGGCGCGACAAGGGGCTGCGCATGCGGGTGGCGATCAACCTCTCGGCCCACCAAATGCGGCAAGACGACATCGCCGACCGCATCGCCGAGGCGCTGACGCGGCACCGCATCCACCCCTCGCTACTCACGTGCGAGATCACCGAAACCGCGGCGATGGAAGACACCGGCGCGACCCAGGAAACCTTTCGCCGCCTCGGCGAGCTGGGTGCGCATTTGTCGATCGACGATTTCGGCACCGGCTACTCGAGCCTGAGCTACCTGCGCCAGTTGCCGGCCGAGGAGCTGAAGATCGACGGCAGTTTCGTCAAGGATGTCGACCAGAGCGCGGATGCGCGGGCGGTGGTCGATGCGGTCGTCAAGCTTGCGCACGCGCTCGGGCTGAGGGTGGTCGCCGAGGGCGTGGAAACGCTGCGCCAGCACGCGATCCTGGTCGAACTCGGCTGCGACGAACTGCAGGGTTTCCTGTTCGCCAAACCGATGACGGCACGCGCACTGCTGCTGTGGGCGATGGACGACCGCTCCGCCTCGGCGGTGTTCCGCGCTTCGTTGTTCGGCGAGACGCGGCAGGGCACGCGGCAAAGCGCGCTGAAGCTACCGGGCTGACGATATCTTTTGGAAGTTTGTCGAGGTCAGCGGGTCGCCCGCCGGCGCACGCATTCGAGGTAGCGCTCGCCGTCGGGCGGCAGGCCGCTGCGCTGCGAGGCCCAGACCATTTCGCCCAGGCACTCCATCACCTCGTGCTGCGCCGAGTGTGCCGAGCCGAGCTTGGCCGCGAGCAAGCCGAACGCCTGCTTGATGCCGGTCGGCTGGTCGATCGCGATCTGTTCGCTGATCGAGAGGTGCATCGACAAGTGCAGGAACGGGTTGCTCCGACCACCTTCGACCTCATAGACCGTCGCGAGCGCGGCCTCGAGGTCATCGAACTCGGCATGGTGCTCGGGATGCTCGCCGATCCAGTCGGCGGCGATCGCCTCCATCGGCGTCAGCGGCAACGCGTCGCGCTGCTTGCGGCGAGTTTCGCAAAAGAAGCGGCGAACGTCGTGTTGCGAAGGCTGGAACATCAAGCGATTTTGACTCGGCGCGCACTTCAGTGGAGGCGAACGCGTTCGATGAATTCTTTACCCGGCGTGCTCGTGGGCCGGGTCGAGAATGGCCAGCTTTTCCACTCATATCGACCTCATGAACCTCACCACCGAGCAATTGTTCGACAACGCCCGCACCCACAACGGCTTCGGCCCCGAGCCCGTGCCCGAATCCACGTTGCGCCAGCTCTACGAGCTCGTGAAGTGGGGCCCGACCTCGGCCAACTGCAGCCCGGCGCGCTTTCTTTTTGTGACCACGCCCGAGGCCAAAGCGAAGCTGCTCGAAGGCATGTCGCCGACCAATGTCGAGAAGACGAAAGCCGCGCCGGTGACCGTGGTCATCGGCATGGACATGGCTTTCTACGAGAAGCTGCCACAGCTCTTTCCGCACGCCGACGCGAAGGCCTGGTTTGTCGGCAACCAGCCGATGATCGACGCGACCGCGTTCCGCAATTCGAGCCTGCAGGGCGGCTACCTCATCCTCGCGGCGCGCGCCCTCGGGCTCGATTGCGGGCCGATGAGCGGCTTCGATCAGGCCAAGGTCGACGCAGCGTTCTGGGCCGGCACGACGGTGAAAACCAATTTCATCGTGAACCTCGGGCACGGGGACGCGAGCAAGCTGTTCGGGCGCAGCCCGCGCCTGACATTCGACGAGGCTTGCAGACTCGCTTGATGCAGACGACGACCCCAAGGCGCCTGCGGCGCCGGCCCCCGAGGGGCGCGCAGCCGGCTTGGGGCGGCCCGGCGCTCGGCTGCGGCCCTGTTCAGGCGCTGGTCTTCGCGATCACCGCCTGAATCACGACCCCGAACGACAGCAACACCACAAACCAGCCGATGCCGCGGCGCAGGCGCGATGCCGCGGCCTCGCTGCCGGCGCTGCGCAGCACCCGCGAGATGAGTTGCGAATCGGCGGTGCTGGCGATCAGCATGCCGCCCGAGAACAGCAGCCCCGCGACCGCGCCGGCCCACCAGCCACCCCGGTGCGTGGCGAACACGCTCCAGGCCGAGACGTGCGCGACGGTGTCGATCACGAGCGCGAACAGCAGGCCGATCGCGACCGTCGACCAAAGGTCGGTGCGGTCGCGCAGCGCCGCCGGGATCAGCTTCATGCGCACGGAGCTCGGCCGGTAGGTGCCGGGTGCGAGCAGCGCGCGCAGGTTCCAGAGGCCGAGCAAAGTCAGCAGCACGATCGGCAACCAGTCGACAACTTGCAGCAACGTCGGCGGCAAGGTGAACGACGCCGCCAGCAAGCTGATACCGATCGCGATCAGCCCGATCGCCAGGCCGTGGCCGAGGGCGAACAGTGTGCCGGTCCAGGGCGCGTGGCGCTCGTGGTGATCGTGCGCGCGCAGCGTGAGGCCGTCGATCGCGGCGATGTGGTCGGGCTCGATGCCGTGGCGCAACCCGAGCAGGAAAAACAGCGCCATGCCGCTCGCCGGCAGCTCGGCGTGAACGTGCTCCAGCATCACCGCGCCTGGCTTCGGCCGCAGTCGGCGCACAAGCCACGCAGCGTGATCTCGTGCGCTGCGACGACGAAGCCGGCCGGCGCGAGGTCTTGCATCGAGCCCGGGCAGGCGTGCAAAGCGTAGACGCGGTCGCAGCCGTTGCAATGAAAGTGGTGATGGTGGTGAGCGGCGCCACCGTGGCGTGCCGAGTCGTCGCCACACGCGGCCTCGAACCGCGCCGCCTGGCCGGGCAGCAGCACCTTGACGATGCGGGCCTCTTCTTGCAGCGCGTTGATGTGGCGGTAGATCGTCGACAGGTTCAGGCTCGCGACCGAGGCTTGCGCGAGTGCGAGGATCTCGCCCGGCGAGAGCGCCCGGCCGGCGTGCTCGATGGCGGCGAGCACGGCGTCGCGTTGGCGGGTGTTGCGTTCCATGGCGCCGATCTTATTGCAAATCGATTAGCAACAAAGAACCTTTGACAACGAGCATTCAGGCAAGCCGATGGCCGCCGCGGCGCGGCTGCGGCTTGCATTTCTTCGCCGCCCAACGCGCCAGCACGTCGACTTCACGCAAGACCGTGCGTGCCTCGCGCATCAGCAGCGTGACCACAGTCGACGTCAGCGTGCCCCACATGCGCAATCGTTGAAATGGGTTCAAGCTCAAACGAGGCTCTGCAGCGAGGTCATGTTGCACGTGTTTTCTCGCGTTTCTGGCCGGCGGCGCTGCAACGGGTTGTTTCGCGGGGTGGCCCGGAAGGGCGTAGGCTCGCGGCCCCTGCACAAGCCAGCTGTGAGTCGCTAACGTATCCCCATGTTCGGTCAATCCAAACCCATTGCCTTCGACCCCTACAGCCGACGCCGGCGTCGTGGTCGCCCGCCACGCTGGTTGGTGCTGCTGCTCGTCGGCATCGCGCTCGGTGCCGGCGGCTTGTTTTTCGCGCAAGAACGCTTTCTGCCGCCGCGGCTGTCGCCGACTGCCAGCGCCGACTTGCGCAGCGCCTACGACACCGCCGACGCGGCGCGTACGCGCCTCACGTCACAACTGACCGACACCACGCAACGCCTCGATGCGGCGATCGCCGACAAGAAAAGAGCCACCGACGAATCGGCCGCGAGCCGCGCCCTCGTCGACAGCCTGCGCGTTGACTTGTACGCGGTGGTTGCCTCGCTCCCGCCCGACCCGCGCGGCGGAGCGGTCGAGATCCGCGCGGCGCGCTTCGTCGCCAAAGGCGCGGTGCTGAACTACGACGTGTTGCTGACCCGCGAGCGCGCCGCCAAACCGCTCGCCGGTACGCTGCAATTCGCGGTGGCCGGCGTGTCGGCGCGCGGCGCGCCGATGAGCTTCGCGCCGCCGACTGCGGTTGTCTCCATCGCGGGCCACGAGGTCGCGCGCGGCAGCGTTGCGTTGCCCGACGGGTTCAAGCCGAGCCAGGTCACGGTGCAAGTGCTCGACCGCCCCGGCGGCAAGGCGCTCGGCATGCGCGTGCTGGTGGTCAAGTAGGGCGGCGGTCTGCTTCGCCTGCTGGCGTGTCGTGTGTGTCGTGTGTGGCGCGCGTATCGGCAGCATGGCTCCAGCCGACGCGCGCGTCGCCCTTCGCCGCTTCGTCGCGCTCTTGCGCGAACAATTTTTCGAGCTGCTGACGCCCCTGTTTGGCGACTGCGATCAGCTTGGCTTCGTCCTTGTGGTGCGGCCCCATCTTGACGAGTTGGCCGACGTTGTGGCGCCGGAACCGCATCGCCAGCGTGCGCGCCTGGTGGCGCTCCCAGCCGAGCTCTTCGAGCACGCTGCGCGCGCTCATCAGCGCCGAGTCGAGCGTCTCGCGCTCGATCATCGTGACGCCGAGGTCGAGCAGCTCGAAGTAGTGCCGCACGTTGCGGGCGCGCGCCACGATCGTCAGCTCGGGAAAGTTCTCGCGCACCATCCTCGCGACCTCGATGCTTTGCGCCACGTCGTCTATCGCCAGCACCAACACCTTCGCGGTCGCGGCACCGGCGGTGCGCATCAGGTCGAGTCGGGTCGCGTCGCCGTAGAACACTTTCCAGTCGAACCGGCGCATCGCCTCGATCTGCTCGGCGTCGACATCGAGCACGGTGGGCTTGATGCCGTTCGCGTACAGCATGCGGCCCACCACCTGCCCGTAACGGCCGAAGCCCGCGATGATCACCGCTTGGTGCTGCGGGTCGTGCAGCTCCTCGACCGTCGACTTTTTCTTCGCCTGGCCCGCGAGCAGCGGCATCAGCCACTTGTCGGCCGCGACCAATAGCAGTGGCGTGACCAGCATCGAGATCGCGACCGCCGCAACCAGCAGCGACGACACGGGCGCGTCGATAACGCCGGCACCGGCGGCGGTTTGGAACACGACAAAGCCGAACTCGCCGCCCTGCGCGAGCAAGACGATGAAGACCGGCCGTTCGGGCCGGGGCAACGGCATCAGCCGGCCCATGCCCCACAGCACGAACGCCTTGACCAGCAAAAAGCCGAACACGATGCCGGCGATCAGCAGCGGTTGCGCGAGCACGACGGCGAAGTCGATGCTCATGCCGACCGCGATGAAGAACAAGCCGAGCAGCAGGCCCTTGAACGGCTCGATGTCGGTCTCGAGCTCGCGCCGGTAT
>ENA-OFCD01000274-OFCD01000274.1-metagenomes-genome-assembly--contig:-NODE-274-length-34573-cov-3.761545_pt1 | contig 34573 bp, 29 predicted proteins | sample MGYA00153392_OFCD01 | MGnify analysis MGYA00153392
CCGCTCCCGCTCCCGCTCCCGCCTCCGACGCCGACCCCGGCACCGACTCCGCCGACGGCGAATGGGACTTGCCCGACTTGTTCGTAGTGGACGGCGGTCGTGGTCAATTGGCAGTCGCGTTGGCGGCGGCGCGAGATCTCGGATTGCACTCGCTGCCCATCGTGGCGCTCGCGAAGGAGAAGGAGAACCTCGCGGGCGATACGCTCGTCGACCGCGTCTACTTGCCCGGTCAGAAAAATCCCATTCCCCTCAAGAGCCACTCGGCGAGCCTGTTCTTTTTGGCGCGCGCGCGAGACGAGGCGCATCGTTTCTCGAATTTCGCCCGCAAGCGCCAGGCCAAGCAGAAGCGGTTCAAGTCCGCGCTGGACGACGTGCCCGGCATCGGACCCGTCATCAAGAAGTCGCTCCTCATCACGTTGGGGAGCGTCGCCGCGATTTTATCGGCGACCGAAGAGCAGCTCTTGGCCGTGCCTGGCGTGAGGAAAAGGCATGTCGATGCACTGAAGAAGGCGCTGCGCTGACTGCTGACTAGGTATGACGGGTCGCTCGACTCGAGAGATGCCGAGTCAATCGCTCTCGCTGAGACTCCTCTTGGCTTCGATGGGACTGACCGTCGAAGCACCCCGACACGGCCAAAGCTTGTGGGGGCCCGTGCGTCGCAGTGATGGACGAGCGCCGGTTCGAGAGCGTCGAGGCGATGTACGCCAAACCCCACCCGTTCGCCGAAGCGTACGGGGCCCCGGCGCCGAGCGTCACGCACTAGCGTCTCCTTCGAGCGGTGAAGCGAGCGGTGCGGCCTCGGCTCGCCCGTCTAGGGGTTTTGCCCGCCTAAACTTGCCACCGGGCTTTGCAGCCTGCCAACGGGGTTGGCGCTTGGTATCCCACCTCGACCCCGCAAACGCCGTGAAAATGGTGTTTTCCTTCGTGGCCCAGGCTGTGCTTTATTACGTCATGACTTCTGCCCCGGTGCGGGCAGCTGGGTCGACTCAAATTACGCATCCTGCATCCCGCATCACATCGAGGAGCTGACTATGGATAACGAGCAACACTCTGGCAGGTCCGGAGTCTCACGGTTGGTTCGAGGCGCTTTCGCCTTGGCGGCCGTCGCAGCGAGCATCGGCGCGGGCGGATGTCTGACCCGTCCCGTCGCGGGCCTGCAACCGACGACGAAGACGAACGTCAATCTCGTCGTGAAACAGAACGCCGTCGACAAGGTCGACCTCTTGTTCGCGATCGACAACTCGCGATCGATGGGTGACAAGCAGGCGCTCCTGAAGGACGCCGTGCCGGACTTGATCGGCCGCTTGCTCGTCCCCAACTGCATCGACTCGACGACCGATCCGAAGAATCCCAAGACGGTCGCGCGCGGCGCGGACGGCAAGTGCCCGGACCCGGCGAAGGACGAGTTCTCACCCGTCTACGACTTGCACATCGGTCTCGTGACGTCGTCGCTCGGCGGCGGTGGCGCGGAGTCGACAGGTGGTCAGGCCATCTGCCCGCCGATGGCCAGCGAGCCGGTGTACATGAAGTACAACGCGCACAACGACGACAAGGGACACCTCATCAACCGCAAGCGCCCGACCGCCGCGAACACGACTGGCGTCGAAGACACGATCCTGGACGAGGTCGCGGTCGATGGCTCTGGCGGCAACTTCCTCGCGTGGTTGCCCAAGGTCGACAAGAACACTGGCAAGGCCGCGCCGAACGTCCCGGCGATCGCCCCCGACCCGAACAACGCGGTGGCGTTCAAGGCCGGCCAGGATCAGCTCATCTCGGACTTTCAGACGCTCGTGACCGGCACGCAAGAGTACGGCTGCGGTCTCGAAGCGCAGATGGAGAGCTGGTACCGCTTCTTGGTTCAGCCGGATCCGTATGACGCGATCTCGATCAACCCCGACCCGAACGGCGGACCGCCCAAGGCCAAACTGGAGGGCGTGGACGCGGTGCTGCTCAAGCAACGTCACGACTTCCTCCGCCCAGACTCGCTCCTCGCTGTCATCATGCTGACGGACGAAGAAGACAGCTGGAGCGATCCTCTCGCGGTCGGCGGTCGTGGTTGGGTCACGCGCGCCAGCACCTTCCCGGGCTCGCCCACCAACCTCATGCCGCGCGGCACGAGCGCTTGCGACTCGGCGGTCGACCCCAACAACCCTGCAACGTCGGGTCCCCTCGATCCGAACTGCACCTCCTGCGGCTTCGCGGGCAACATGGCGAACGGCCAACCCATCGCGGGCGATGCGAACTGCCTGTTGGGCTGCGGCGCGAACTGCGCGGGCTACTGGACCGGCAAAGACGACAACCTCAATATTCGCTACGTCAACGACATGAAGCGTCGCTACGGCCTCGACCCGCAGTTCCCGGTGTCGCGGTACGTCAACGGCCTCAAGTCGCCGAAGGTCCCGGACCGCAACGGCGAGCACCCGGGCGGCGCGGGCAGCTACCTCGGCAAGGCGAACTGCACCAACCCGCTCTTCGCATCGGTTCTACCGACGGACCCCGGCGGCGACCTCTGCAACCTGCCGGTCGGACCACGCACCAGCGACCTCATCTACTTCGCGGTCCTCGGCGGCTTGCCCTGGCAGCTGCTCTATGACGACAAGGGTGACCCCACCAAGGGAATCGCCCCCGGCTTCAAGAGCTCGCTCTCTCCGCAGGATTGGCAATCGATCGTCGGCAAGGACCCGGACCACTACGATCTCACGGGTATCGACCCGCACATGATCGAGACGTACCTCCCGCGCAACCAGAAGAACCAAGCGGCGATTCCGTACCTTCAGAACCCGCTTCCGAATGACCCGTCCGCGGGCGACACTGCGGACCCGTACAATGGCCGTGAGTGGGACACGACGCTGAGCCCGCTCGGCCTCGACCTCCAGTACGCCTGCACGTTCGCGCTGCCCACCACGAAGGAGTGCAGTCTTCCGGAGAACAGTAACGCGTGCGACTGCGTGAAGACCGCCGTCAACCCGGGCGGTCCGCCACTCTGCGCGGCAGGCGCCAGCGGTAAATCGCTGCAAGTGCGCGGCAAGGCGTACCCGACCATCCGCGAGCTCCGAGTCGCGCGTGGTCTCGGAGCGCAAGCCATCGTCGGCTCGCTCTGCCCCAAGGAGCCGAAGAACACGGCCAGCCCGGACTACGGCTATCGTCCGGCGGTTCGTGCGATCATCGACCGCTTGAAGAACGCGCTGGTCGGTCAGTGTCTGCCGCAGCCGCTTGCCACCGACGCCACGGGTTCGGTGCCCTGCCTCATCCTCGAGACCTTGCCCGGGAACGGTCAGGGGCAAGCGGGCTCATGTGATGCCAAACTCGGCCTCAACCAGCCAGAGCCGCCCATCCTCACCAAGTTCAACGCGGCGCGCTGCACGGATGGGCGTGGCACCGGCGACGCTGGCCCCGGTGGCGCCGTCTGCAAGAACCCCGCAGATGCGGAGCAAACTGCGAAGGACCTGGGTCCGGTTTGCCAAGTGACCCAGCTGACGGCCGCGCAAATCAACGGCGCGGTGTGCGAGGCGGTCACGACGCCTGGCTGGTGCTACGTCGCCGGCGCAGCGGCTGGCACGTGCCCGCAAGCGATCAAGTTCTCCGCGACGGGTGGACCGTCACCGGGCACGAAGATCAGCCTGCAGTGCATCGAGACCATCGGCGGCGGCGACGGCGGCTGATCCGCTGACCACTACGCAAAGGGCGCTGGATCCATCGGGTCCGGCGCCCTTCGTGTTTTGTCTGCGTTTCGGTTAGATTCCGCGTCCTCTCATGTCCGCTCAGAAGCGCACCATCCTCATCATCGAGGACGAGCCCCAGATCGTGATGGGGTTGCGCGACGCGCTCGAGTTCGAGGGATTTCGCGTGGTGTCTGCTGGCCGCGGCAAGGACGGCATCGCGCTCGCGCGGACCGATCCCCCCGACGCCGTCATCCTCGATCTGATGCTCCCCGACATGAACGGCTACGCCGTGTGCGAAGAGCTACGCCGCGCCGACGGGCTCGTGCCGATCATCATGCTGACCGCGCGCTCCCAAGAGACCGACAAGATCCGCGGCCTGGACGCGGGCGCCGACGACTACGTCACGAAGCCCTTCGGCGTGAACGAGCTCATCGCCCGCATTCGCGCGATCTTCCGCCGCGCCGCACGCGCCCCCGGAGCGCCGGAGCTACTCGAGATCGGCGACGCGAAGGTGAACTTCTCCGCGCACGCGCTGCTGATCAAAGGCGAGTCGCACGAGCTGTCATTCTACGAAGTTGAGCTCTTGCGACTCCTCGCCGAACGCAGCGGCCAGCCCGTGAGCCGAGACGAAATCCTCCAGAAAATATGGGGCCTAGAGGCCGCGCCCACCAATCGCACGGTCGACAACTTCATCGTGAAGCTGAGAAAAAAGATCGAGCCTCACCCAGACCGGCCCAAGCACATCCTCACCGTCTACGGGTTCGGCTACAAGCTCGCGCCTTAGAACTGCTCCCGCTCCCACTCCCACGTCCGACGGGCTATAGAGCTTTTCCAATGGCAAAGATCCTCATCGTCGACGACCAGCGCAACATGCGCACCACGCTCGCGATGATGCTGCGAGGTGAGGGGTACGAGGTCGATGAGGCCGGAGACGGCGAGCAGGGCGCGGCGAGCGGCGCGACCGGCGCGTTCGACGTGGTGCTCACCGATCTGCGCATGGGCAGCAAGGACGGCATGGACGTGCTTCGCGCCGTGAAGGAGGCGCAGCCGATGACCGAGGTCATCGTGATGACCGCGTACGGCACGATCGAGAGCGCCGTGGAGGCCATCCGGCTCGGAGCCTTCGATTACATTCAAAAGCCTTTTTCGGAGCAGGAGCTGCTCGTCAAAGTCGGCAAGGCGATCGACAACCGGCGTCTCGCCGGAGAGGTCGCGTTCCTCGCGAGCGAGTTCAAGGACCGCTACAAGTTCGAGAACATCGTCGGCAAGTCCGGCGCCGTGCGCGAGGTGCTCGGGCGCATTGTTCGCGTCGCACCGACCGACGCCATCGTGTTGATCACCGGAGAGAGCGGCACCGGAAAAGAGCTGGTCGCAAAGGCTTTGCACGCCAACAGCCGCCGCGCCGATCGCGCGTTCGTCCCGGTCAACTGCGCCGCGATCACCGAGACACTGCTCGAGAGCGAGCTCTTCGGGCATGCGCGCGGCTCGTTCACGGGCGCCGTGAAGGCACGCAAGGGCCTGTTCGAGGAGGCGGACGGCGGCACCTTCTTCTTCGACGAGATCACCGAGACACCACTCTCGTTTCAAGCGAAATTGCTGAGGGCGATCCAGGAGAGCGAGATCCGGCGCGTGGGCGAGAACAAGCCCATCCGCGTCGACGTCCGCATCATCGCGGCGACGAACCAAGATCTGTTGAAGGCCATCGCGGAGAAGCGGTTTCGACAGGACCTTTACTACCGCCTCAACGTCGCGCGCTTTCAACTGCCGCCGCTGCGTGAGCGCCGAGAGGATATCCCCGAGCTCACGACCCACTTCTTGGACAAGTACAACAAGAAGATGGGGCACCAAGCGCGCATGGGAGAGAGCGCGCTCGAGGCAATGGAGCACTACACGTTTCCGGGCAACATCCGGGAGCTCGAGCACATGGTCGAGCAGGCCGTGGCGCTCGTGCACAGCGGAGTGATCACAGCCGACGACCTCATGCCGCCGGCCACGACCTTGATGCCCGCCGACGGCTCGGCGATGGGGGGCCGCACGCTCGCGGCCGTCGTCGACACTGCGGAGCGGAGCGCGATCGAGGCGGCGCTGCGGGACTCCGAGGGCAGTCGCGAGCGAGCCGCGGAGCTTCTGGATATTTCCCCCACCACGCTCTGGCGGAAGATGACCCGCCTCCACATCACGTTCACCTGAGCCCGTTCGTGCAACGCAAAACTTCAAGTCTGAAACCTTCGTAATTTGCACGCGAAAGATTCCGTGCGCTTAGAGACGGCATCTCCGTTGCATCAGGTTGAGCGTGCCCAAGGTTTTAGTAATCGACGATGACCTCGCTGCAGCGCGCATTCTCTCGAGCTCGCTCATGGCGGACGGATTCGAGGTGCACTCGGTTCGCAGCGCGCGAGCGGCGATCGAGCACCTGGAGCTTCACTCCATCGACGTCGTGATGGTAGACCTCATGCTGAGCGAGATGAACGGCATCGAGCTCGCGCGTCACGTGGCAACTCACTACCCGGCCTCTCGCGTCGTGCTGACGAGCGCCTACCACCTGAGCGAACGACAGCTCCTTCGCTCCAATTGCGGCGCCATCGGCTTTGTGCCGAAGCCCTACGCGGCCGAAGAGGTCACCGGTTTCTTGAGGAGCAAGCTGCCAAAGGCGAGCTGACCGGGGCGTGCTATGAGCGCCCGCGTCATGCGTGTCGCCGACCTCGACTACGAGCTTCCGCCCGAGCTCATTGCGCAAGAGCCCAGCCTTGACCGCGAGCAAGCTCGCCTCTTGGTGGTGCCGCCCGCCGGCCCGCTCGAGGACGAGCGCATAGCGGATCTCGTCCGTCGCATCCCCGAGAACGCGCTCGTCGTGCTCAACGACACCAAGGTGCTGCCCGCGCGGCTCTTCGCGCAGAAGGAGAGCGGCGGTCGGGTCGAGATCTTCTTGCTGCGCAAGACCGAGACTCGAAGAGAAGGCGATCGTGACGTGGAGATCTGGCGCGCCCTCGGAAAGGCGTCCAAGGCGCTGCGCTTCGGCGTGGAGCTGCAAGTCAACGATCGCGCGGGCGTGAAGTCTCGCTTGTTCGCGCGCATCCTCGCTCGCGCGGAGGACGACGGGACGCTCGAGGTCGCGCTCTACACGGACGGGCGAGAAACGATCGAGGAGGCGATCACGAGCGTGGGCCGCATGCCGCTGCCTCCGTACATCAAACGCGACGTCGTGCCCGCGGACGAAGAGCGATACCAGACCGTCTACGCGCGCGCGCCTGGCGCCGTCGCCGCGCCGACCGCCGGATTGCACTTCACACGCGCGCTGCTCGGGCGCCTTACGGTGCGTGGCTGCGAGGTCACGCACGTCACGCTGCACGTCGGGCTCGGCACGTTTCAGCCCGTCCTCGTGGACGATCTCGACGCTCACAAGATGCACGCGGAGTGGTTCGAGGTAACGGCGACAGCCGCGCGCGCAGTCGCGAAGGCGAGAGAAGAAGGGAGGCCCGTCGTGGCCGTCGGGACGACCGCGGTGCGCGCGCTCGAGTCGGCGAGCAAGGGCGGCGCGATCACGGCGAGCACCGGTGAGACGCGCCTCTTGATCCAACCTGGCTACGACTTCCGCGCGGTCGACATGTTGCTCACCAACTTCCACTTGCCGAAGACCACGTTGCTCGCGCTCGTCTGCGCGTTCGGTGGCACCGAGCGTGTGCTCACGGCGTACCGAGAGGCCGTCACCCGCAAGTATCGATTCTTCTCCTACGGCGACGCCATGTTGCTCACGCGCGCCACGGGCTCCTGATGAAGCCCCGAACGTCAGGCTTCGCATTCCGTGTATTGCGCAACGACGGCCACGCGCGCGCAGCCGTGCTGACGACGCCGCATGGAGACGTGGAGACGCCGACGTTCATGCCCGTGGGGACACAGGGCAGCGTGAAGACGCTCACGCCCGACGAGGTCGCGAGCACGGGTGCGCGCGTCGTCCTCGGCAACACCTACCACTTGTGGCTCCGGCCCGGGCCCGATCGCATCGCGGCGTTCGGCGGCTTGCACGAGTTCTCTCGCTGGCCACACGTGATGCTGACAGACTCGGGCGGCTTTCAGGCGTACTCACTCTCGGCGAGCGGCGGTAAGCGCGCGGGGGCGACGCTGAAGAAGCTGGTCGCGCCTTCGGAGGAGGGCTTCACGTTCAAGAGCCACCTCGACGGGAGCGCGAAGTTCCTCTCGCCGGAGATCGCGGTGGAGGTGCAGTCCAAGATCGGCGCGGACATCCAGATGCAGCTCGACGTGTGCCCACCGGGAGACTCTCCGCGTGACGTGGTCGAGCGCGCTGTGCTTCAGACCACGCGATGGGCCAAGCGCGCGCTCGCCACGCCGCGCAAGCCCGACCAGGCGTTGTTCGGCATCGTTCAAGGCGCGACGTTCGTCGACCTGCGTCGCGCGCACGCAGACGAGCTCGGGGCGCTGGAGCTCGACGGGCTGGCGCTCGGCGGTTTCTCGGTCGGCGAGCCCGTCGAGAAGATGCACGCGACGCTCGCAGAGGTGGCTCACCACCTGGACGCCGAGCGGCCGCGGTACTTGATGGGCGTGGGTACGCCGAAGGATCTCCTCATCGCGATCGGCTGCGGCGTCGACATGTTCGACTGCGTGCTGCCGACCCGCAACGCGCGCAACGGCCAGGCTCTCACGCGCTTCGGGCGCGTGGTGATCAAGCAGGCGCGCTACGCCGACGATCGATTGCCCATCGATCCCGCGTGCTCGTGCTTCGCGTGCGCCGGCGGTTACTCGCGTGCGTACCTTCGTCACCTGTTCGTGGCAAAAGAGATCCTCGTTCTGCGGCTCCTCTCTCTCCACAATCTCCACTATTACGCGGAGCTCGTAAAAGGGGCGCGAGACGCCATCCTGGCAGGGCGCTACGAGGCGTACGCCGCCGCGGCCCTCAGTGAGTTGGCAGTGAGTTAGCGGTGAGTTAGCGGCGAGTTAGCGGCGAGTACCGGCGAGTTAGCGGGGCCTCGTGAGTGAAGAGCTATCCCCGGGCCCCCGATACCGGTACCGTGGTGTGTCGCATGGCGGACGAGAAAAAGCCGCAGCCACTCGGACGCATTCTACTGCGCCAGAAGCTGATATCGCAGGGTGACCTCGACTCTGCGTTGGCCGATCAAGCCGGAACTCCGCTCGCGTCACGACTGATCGAGCGCGGGCTCGTGACGGAGATCGACGCGCTGCGCGCGCTCTCGGAACAGCACGGAGTGCCCGGGATCGAGCTCTCGCAAGTCGCGATCTTCCTGGAGCACCTCGTCGTGCCGCGAGAGGTGGCCGAGGCTCACAAGATCCTCCCGGTCCTCGTGAAGGGGGACCGCGTCTTTCTCGCGATGGCCGACCCCACCGACAAGCGTGTCATCGACGAGCTAGAGTTCGTCACCGGCAAGAAGGTCTATCCGTACGTCGCGCTCACCGGCAATCTGCTGAAGGCGATCCACGCCGCGTACGACGCCCGCGGGCAAAGCGAGATTTACTACCTCGGCCCCAACGTCACGCAGGAGACGCTCAATCGCCTCGGGCTGTCGGATCGCTCGGATCCCGGTCACGCCCCGACGAGTGACAGCACGTTGATCGAGCCACGTCCCGTGATGGACGAGCAGACACGCACCAGCTCCACGGACCTCCAGATCTCCACGACCGACCTCGGCAACGTGACGACGGAGGACTCGACGATCGCGCAGCTGCCGTCCGAGCTCCGCATCAAGGTGAACGCAGCAACCCCGGACAAGACCGAAGAGCCCACGGGCAAGCTCGTCTTGATCGTCGACGACGAAGAAGACATCCGCAAGATGTTGAAGCGGCTGCTCGTCGGCAAAGGTCACCGTGTGATCGAGGCCGATCGCGGGCTGCTCGCGCTGCGCATGGTGAAAGAGAACACGCCGGACCTCATCATCCTGGACGCAATGCTCCCAGAGGTGCACGGGTTCGACATCGCGCGGCGCATCAAGGGCAGCGACAAGTACGGCAAGATCCCCATCATCATGATCAGCGCGGTCTACCGCGGATGGCGAATCGCCGAGGACCTCAAGGCGAGCTACGGCATCAGCGCGTACTTGGAGAAGCCGTTCAAGATCGCCGACGTCGTCGCGGCGGTCGCACGCGCCCTCACGGATGGCCCTCTGCCGTCGGCGCAGGCCGAGCGCGACATGAGCGCGGAGGCGGAGAAGGCGCTCGCGGACGGCATCGCCGCATACAAAGAGGGCAACGTGGATGATGCGCTCGCGCTGTTGAAGCACGGCGTGTCGATCGATCCGCTCGCGTTCCGTCTGCGCTTCCAGCTCGGCTTGCTCTACGGAAAGCGTGGGATGGTGTACGAGGGCATCCAAGAGCTCGAGAAGTCCATCGAGATTTCACCCAAGCATTTCTCGGCGCTCAAGAACCTCGCGATCCTCTACGAAAAGGCGGGCTTTCGTCACCGAGCGATCGAGGTGTGGGAGCGCGCAGTGCACGTCGCGCCAGATGAGCCGACGAAGACCCAAATCAAAGGGCACTTGATCGGCCTTCTGTGATTTCCATGAGTCTGCGATGCGATGAGAACTTACTCGTTGGCCAAGACGTACGTTTGTCCGGTATCTTGGCGTGACGCATTCACAAGGACCGAGTGATCGACCGTGAAGTTTCTCTGCGATCAGTGCAAAGCGAAATACCAGATTGCCGACGACAAGGTCGTGGGCAAGACGGTGCGTATGAAGTGCCGCAAATGTGGGCACATGATCGAGGTCAAGGCGGAGGTCACCGAGAGTAGCGTCGCGACGAAGCTGCCCGGGGAGCCGACCGTCGCTTCACCCGCTCCCGCCAAAGCCGCCGCGCCCGGCGCAAAGCTGCCGCAGCCTCCTCGCGCCACGCCGCAAGCGCCTCGCGCACCGGCAGCTCCTGTCGCGAAGCCGGCCGCGCCGAAGGGCGCCCTCGCGACGAGCCTCGCGTCCGCGCGCCCGCCAGCGCAATCGCGCGCGGAGGGACCACTGGCCAGCGCGTTCCAGAAGAGCGTCCAACAAAAAGACGACGACGCGGCCATGCTCGATCTCCACACGGCGAGCGAGTGGTACGTCGCGATCAACGGCGTGCCTGTCGGACCGATTCGCGTCGGCGAGTTGAAGCGCAAGGCCGCGAGCGGCGGGATCACCGAGGACTCGCTCTGCTGGCAAGAGGGCATGGAGGAGTGGCGGCCTGTTCGCAGCGTCACGGAGCTCGCCGCGTTGCTTCGCGAGGTGGCGGCAGCAGGTCGGCCCTCGCTCGTGACGCCGCCTGTCGCGGACGTTCGCCCCTCCATGTCTCCGCCAGGAGTGGCGCCGAAACACGCGCAGACTCCACGTGCGCCACAGCCTTCGCGTACAGACTCGGGTCGACCACTCTCGCCTGCCGCACGTAGCAACGTGGTCGCGATCAACTCGCGCCTCGCGACTGCAGAGCAGCTGAATCGAGAGGAAGAGGATCACACGGTCGTCGGCGATCCGTTCGCCATACCTCCGCCTGCGCCGAGACCCGTCGCAGACCCCTTCGCTTCACCGATCGTCGCGACCGCACCGTCTGCGGCTCTCGCACCGAGCCCCGATGTGTCGATTGCGGCTACGAGCGACGTTGCGGCTGCGATCGCGCAACCTCAGAAGGCACCGCCTTGGATCGCCATCGGTATGCTCGTCCTGTTCGGGGCTTTCGGCGTGACTGCGGCGATCATGATCTTCCAACGGCCGCCGGTGCCGGTCGCCGGTCCAGTCGCGACTGTCGCTCCCGTCGCGAGCGTCCCATCGACTCCTCCAACGACCACGGTCGCGATCGCGAACACCGCGCCCAGCGCGTCCGTCGCACCGACTAGCCCCGATAAGCCCGCGGCGGTCGCCATGAACGGCGGCGGCGGGGTCAGGCCCGCGAGCACGGGGACCGGCAAGGTCGTCGATCCGTCGATCGCGGCGCTCCTCGGCAACAACACCGGACCTGTCGGTCCAGGCACTGGCCCCGCGAGCGGCGGTGGAGGCGGTAGCCAAGCCGCGCTCAGCAGCGACGCGATCGAGAGCGTCGTTCGCATGCACTCCACGAGCGTCAAGCGTCAGTGCTGGGAGCGCGGCGGCAGCACCATGGCGGACGTGAACGTGAAGGTCCACCTCACGATCTCCGGCAACGGCACCGTGAAGGACACGAGCGCGACGGGCAACGACCCCGCGATCGCCAAGTGCATCGAGAACTCCGTTCGCATGTGGACGTTCCCGGCGTCTGGCGGCAACACGGACGTCGACATCCCGTTCCACTTCTTGCGCCAATAAACGCAACCCAAGTCGCGCTCGGTCGATGGGAGCGCGAGGTGGTCCCGTTGCGCTTCTGGCTGTGCTCGTTGGTCGTCATGTTCATGCTCGGATCCGCACGCGCGGACGTGGGTCACCGGCCCGCTGAAGCGACGCTGAACGATCTCGTCGCTCGCCTCGCACCCGAGGAGCGCACGCGCACGCGGGGGGTGTACTTGGCGTTCGACACCTCTAGGAGCGACACGATCGCAGATGCGGCGTGCGACGACGACGGTGACTACGTGATCGTGCTGAGTGATGCGATGTTGGATCTGATCGACCGCGTGTCTGTCGCGGTCCTCGCCGACGACACCGGTGCCGTGCTCGTCGCGTACGAAACGTCGCTCGGGGCGCAGCCACCAGGCGCCGCGCTGCTCCCGCTGCCTGCGGGCGGCTATCCGAGAGCAGTCGATGTCTCTGGTCACGAAAGGGTCCGCACCGAGATCCTCAGGTACGTGATCGGCGCGGAGCTCTCGCACGGCGTGAGCGGACGCCTCTTGTGTCCGTCCCCCACGCTCACTCGCGAGTCCGGTGACGACGTGTGGACGGACAACGAGAGATCCGCCGAAGCGCGAGCGGCGCGCGCGCTGTACACGACCGCGAACGTGGCGGCGGCCGACCTTCGCGCGCTCGACTGGATGCTCGCCGCAGGTTCGACCGAGCGCGGCGCGATGGCACTCCTCGATGCACAAGGAGCGCTCGCTCGGGCCTCGAGCTACGCGCGCTCCCACGAGCGATCCTCCATGCGAGCGTCGCTCCTCCATACGTCCGCGAGCGAGTGGCGAGCGCAGAACGACTCGCCTCGATGAAGTGTAAAGTGTGGCGAGTTTGCGCCGTTGGTCATTGTGCTTCCCAAACGCGCAAACCGAACTATTCTTCGGCTCGACTTTAACTCGCACCAAGAGGCCGAAGCTCCGATGATCAACCGCACGTATCTCCTCCGCACCTTGCCGCTCTTCGCAACCACCGGGATCGCAGTCCTTGCGGCGGTCGCTTGTGGTGGCGGCAACAAGGACGCGAACACCGTTCCGAGCGCGAGCGCGGGTTACAATCAGCCGCCGCCAGGTGGCTACCCGCCCGGCAGCTATCCGCCGCCGAACAACGGCTATCCGCCGCCGAACAACGGCTATCCGCCGCCGAACAATGGCTACCCGCCGCCGAACAACACGGGCGCTCCGCCTATGGGCAGCGCTCCTCCCGCCGCGAGCGGTGGTTTGCCCGGCATGCCGCTCGACCAGAACCTCTTGGCGCAGCTCGCAGCTGCGGGCAACGCGATGATGGGTGGCGGAGTGATCCCCAACGGCGATCCCGTCGATATCGGCATAAAGGCCACTTCGATGAGCTCCGCCCCCGGAATGCAAGCGGATGGCGCCTCGGTCAAGGACACCCTCGCGGCAGACGGTCACAAGTCCGTGCTCGTCACGCTGCAAGGTGGCAAGTGCTACACATTCATCGCGTTCTCGCCGCCGGGTCAGGTCACCAACGTCGATCTCCACCTGTTGACGCCGCCGTTCTACAACATGGAAGCGGGGCACGACGATACGAACACCAACACGGCGATCATCGGCAGGGGCAACAACCCGCTGTGTCCATTCACCCCGTTCCCGGTGCAGTACAAGTTGGACGTTCACGCCAAGGGCGGTCAGGGCATGATCGGCGTGCAGATGTTCTCGAAGAACAAGTAAGCACTCGCAACCTACGCTCACGTTGGTCGAAGGGAGGATGCCATGCGCGTCCTCCCTTTCGATCATTTGGACTACCCGAATCGACTTCGCCACACCCACAAGCGACCCGAGCAAATCTGGGTCGAGGGCGATCTCACCGAGCGCAAAGTACACGTCGCGATCGTCGGCGCCCGCGAAGCGACCCCGCTCGGTTTGAAGTACGCGCAAGAACTCGCGCATGACGTCGCCAAAGCTGGCGGGGTCGTCGTATCCGGCGGCGCGATAGGGATCGACGCAGCGGCGCACGAAGGCGCGCTCGAAGCGAACGGCGTGACGTGGGCAGTCTTGCCGACGGGTCACGATCACCCGTTCCCCGAAAATCACGGCGAGCTCTTCACTCGTATCGCCGCGAGTCGGGGAGCGACGCTCTCTCAGTACCCACCCGAAACGAAGACGCTTCGCGCGCAATTTCATCCACGCAACCGGGTGCTGGTAGCCCTCTCGGACGTCGTCGTGATCGTGCAAGCAGGACTCATCTCGGGGACACGCAACACGGCGAAGTGGGCGCGCGAGCTCAAGCGTCCTCTTTGGGCAGTCACGACCGCCCCATGGATTGAGGAACGAGGGTTCAACGGGTTCGAAGGTTGCTTCCTCGAGATCGCGCGCGGAGCTCAGCCGCTCTGGTCGACCGAACGATTTCTCAAAAGGGTCGGGCTCGCCCCCTTGGGTCCCGCGCTCAGCTCTCCTCCGCCACGAACAAATGAGAACGAAAACAAGGTTTTGGAGTGCATGGGCGCTCGAGAGGTCCACGTGGACGAAATCGTGCTGACGACGGGCCTATCAGTAGGTCAGGTCGTGACGGCGCTCTTGACGATGGCCTTGGAGGACGTAGTAGTAGAGGCGTCAGAGCGGTGGTACCGGGCAAAGCGTCCCGTGTAGCTCCGTGAAACTATTGCATTTTATTCGGAGCTCGCGCTGAGCTCGCTCGTTTAGGCACGGAAACTCGAGGTAGGATGGGCAAGACACTCGTGGTCGTGGAGTCGCCGGCGAAGGCGAAAACGATCAAGAAGTACTTGGGGCAGGGCTACGAGGTTTTGGCATCGAAGGGGCACGTCAAAGACCTGCCCAAGAAGATGGGCATCGACATCGAGCACGGCTTTACGGAGACCTACCAGGTCATCGAAGGCAAAGAGAAGGTCCTCAACGAGCTCAAGGCCGCCGCCAAAGAGGCCGACCACCTCCTGCTCGCGACCGACCCCGATCGCGAAGGCGAGGCCATAGCTTGGCATCTTAAGGAGGAGCTTGGTCACAAGGACGCGATGCGCGTCGAGTTTCACGAGATCACCAAAGCCGGCGTTCAGCGTGGCGTCGCCTCGCCGCGCGAGCTCGACAAGCACTTGTACGACGCGCAGCGCTCACGCCGCGTGCTCGATCGCATCGTGGGTTACGACGTCTCCGCGCTGGTCTGGAGCAAGCTCGCGTTCGGACTGTCTGCGGGTCGCGTGCAGAGCGTTGCGCTTCGCTTGATCGTGGACCGCGAGCGCGAGATCGAGGCGTTCATCCCCGAGGAGTACTGGAACTGCGGCGCTTCCCTCGAGACGGACAAGAAGCAGGCGTTCTACGCCAACCTCAACAGCAAGAACGGCGAGAAGCTCGAGGTCAAGAACGCGGCACAAGCCGCCGAAGCTCGAACGGCACTGGAAGCCGCGTCGTTCGTCGTCAAGAAGGTCACGAAGAGCGAGCGTCGTCGAAAGGCGCCCGCCCCGTTCACCACGAGCAAGCTCCAACAAGACGCGGTGTCGCGCCTCGGCTTCGGCGCCAAGCGCACGATGCAGATCGCCCAGGGCTTGTACGAGGGCATCGACCTCGGCAAGGACGGCGGCGCGGTCGGTCTCATCACGTACATGCGCACGGACTCCATGCGCGCCGCTCCCGAGGCGATCGCCGCCGTTCGAGAGCACATCGCCACGACGTACGGCCCAGAGTACGTGCCCGCCGAACCGAACGCGTTCAAGTCGAAGAAGAACACGCAAGACGCGCACGAGTGCATCCGGCCAACGTCGATGGATCTCTCGCCCGAGTCCGTGAAGAAGCACCTCAAGGACGATCAGTGGAAGCTCTACAAACTCATTTGGGATCGCTTCCTCGCGAGCCAGATGAAAGAGGCCATCTACGATCAGACTGGCGTCGACATCGACAGCAAGCCGAAGAACAGCAAGGACTCGTACAACCTCCGCGTCGGCGGTCGGGTTCTCAAGTTCGCGGGCTGGCTCGCGGCGATCGGCATCAACGTCGGCGTCGCCGGTGAAGAAGGCGATAAAACCGAGGTCGAGAAAAAGGACGCCGCTCCGGACGACGAAGACGCGACGCTTCCGGATCTCAAAGAGGGCGACGTCGTCTTCTTGCACGCGCCGCCGGGAGTCGTCACCGAGCAGAAGTTCACGCAGCCGCCGCCCCGTTACAGCGAAGGTTCGCTGGTGCGAGACCTCGAGGAGCGCGGCATCGGCCGCCCGAGCACGTACGCCGAGATCATCAGCAAGGTGCAAGCACGCGACTACGTCGAGAAGCTCGAGGGCGGACGGTTTCGTCCGACCACGCTTGGCAAGTACGTCGTCGACGGGCTCGTCTCCTCCAAGCTGGACTTCATGGACCCCGCGTTCACCTCCAGCATGGAGCAAGAGCTCGACGAAGTGGAGAGCGGCAAAGAGGATCGCGTCGTGTTGCTCTCGCGCTTTTACAAGCGCTTCAAAGAGCAGCTCGATCAGGGCAAGAAGGGCAAGCGCTGGAACCCCGAGCCCACGCCCACCGGTGAGAAGTGCGTCGAGTGCGGCGACGGCGAGATGATGAAGCGGTGGAGCAAGAACGGCTGGTTCCTCGGCTGCTCGAACTACCCCAAGTGCAAGACCACGCGAGACCTCGGCCCCGACGGCACCGGCGCAGGCGTCGTCGCGCAGCGTGACGCAGGCATCACGTGCGACAAATGCGGCAAGCCCATGATCATCCGCGGCGGTCGCTACGGCGAGTTCATCTCGTGCACGGGATATCCCAAGTGCAAGAACGCCAAGCCCGTCCCCCTCGGCATCACGTGCCCGAAGTGTGGCGGCGACATCATCGAGATTCGCAGTAAAAAGAAGGGCGGCAAGACCTTCTACGGGTGTTCGAACTATCAGATCGAGACCATCAAGTGCGACTTCAAGCTCTGGCAAAAGCCCATCAAAGAACCGTGTCCGCTCTGCGCGGCGACGTTCCTCGTGATGGGCGGCACTCGAGCAAAGCCGATGATTGTCTGCGCCAACAAAGAGTGCGGCTTCAAACGCAATGTCGAAGAGCCGACCGAGAGCGTAGAGATTCCCCCGGCCGACGCCCCTCAGCTCGGCGCTTGATCTGTCAACGAACTCGCGTCGCGTAGGCGACGCCGTCACCGAGAGGCAAGATCACGCCTCGTAGCGACGCGTCCGTGGTGATCGCTCTGTTGAACGCGCGCAGCGCTTCCACGCGTATGCGCTCGTCCTCGGGCACGTCCGCCGCGGCCGTGAGCCCCTTCCACAGCACGTTGTCGGCGACCACCAGTCCGCCGATGGACAGCCTGGGGAGTACAAGCTCGAGGTAACGCGGGTAGTCCTGCTTGACGCAGTCGATGTAGACGAGGTCGATCGTTCCATCGAGCTCCGCGAGTGTCGCGATCGCGTCTCCCTCGATCACGGAGACACGGTCCGCGAGGCCCGCTTCCTCTACGAAACCTCGCGCAACGGCGCACAGCTCTGGCGAGCTCTCGATGGTCTGCACGCGAGCGTCTGGGCCGGCAGCGCGGGCGAGTACGATCGCGCCGTAGCCGATGTTCGTTCCGACCTCCACGATGCGCTTGGGGCGCGCGGCTGCTGCCGTGATCGCCAAGAACGAGGCTACCTCCGGGTCGCTGATCGGCTGCTTATGAGCGGCCGCGTACGCCTCCATCTTGACCAACAGCGCGTCGCGCGGCGACTCGATCGACTCCAGGTAGGTCGCTTGGTCCGCTTTGAGGATCGAGTCCGAGGCGTGCTTCATTTCAGGTCCTATCGAAGACTGTGTCCGCGACGGTACAAAGATAAGAAGGATAGACACGCACATGGCGCCTCCAACTTGCGCGGACATCGACGGTGGAGATTAGCCCTGATTGTTGCCGGTTTGCTAGGCCGCCCCAAACCCTACTCGAGGAAGGTAGCTCGCGAGACGGCGTATGCCCAAGTGCGCAACGCTCGAATGTCTTGGCAACGTCGTCCACCGAAGGAACAATACGGCTTAATCGGAACTTCGTGCCGTTTGCCAGATTCCGTTGAGCCGCATTGACCAACACGACCACCACCGTACTCACGATTGCCAGCCGCGAGATCTCGCATAGCGAGGGTGGGCCTCTCCATGCGGAGTACGCGCTCTTCGATGGTGAGTGCATCGAGCTACGGAAGACGGAGCCAGGGATCGTTCGTGAGGTGGGGTACCGCACGACCGTCGCCGAAGCGCGCCACCGCTTGGACGCCGCTGGCCTGACCATCGACGTGGCGCTCCGTGCGTCAGCCGCGATGAAACAAGGTCTCGCATCCTTCTTCGCGCGAGGCCCGGTCGTTCGCCGCGTCGTGCAGTCGCTTGGCCCGCGCGAGCTGTTTCAGGGCCGCATCTACCAAGCCGAAGCGAAGACTTACGACGGAGTGTGGCTCCGGTGGGTCTGCTCGTCCTCGGCGAACAGCTGGGTGACGGCGGCGCTGTGGCGATGCAGCTGTTCCACCTCATCTCCCTGCTTCACGAAGCGCCGGACGACGCAGATGTGTTCTTGGGGACGCTCGGGGTCACGCGCCCGAAGCCGGCGGGTTTCCGCAGTCATCGTCGCGTCTCGCTTTCGGGGGAGACGTGGGCCGAGCGGATCGCGCTCCTCGCGTCGCGCTTCGCAGGGGGCACACTCCACGAGTCTGGGCCGAGCCGTGTCGAAATCCTCGACGAGCTAGGGGCGAGCTTCGCGCTCGCCAACGACGCGGGTCGCGCGCGCCTCGCTATGATCGAGCGGGCGACTGCGGTGTCACGCACGCCACCGGCGCGCGGTCCGCTGTCCGATCCCGCCGCTTGGTCGATCGAGTCGCAGATCAACGCCGGTGACGTGACCGGCGCAATGAACCGAATCTCCGCGATGGAGCAGACGCACCCGGTGGAGACGCCATCGCTCGTCTACCTGCGCTCGCGCACGGCCCTGCTCGCCGCACGCGAAGAGCCGCGCGTCATCGCAGAGCGCGTCTCGAAGCTCGCGGCGCGCGCGTCGTTCGCGGAGCTCGAGCTGCTCGCGGCACAGGCGTGGGCGGCTGCGGGAGATATGGCGCGCGCGCTGCCGTTCGCGCGAACGCTCGCGTCGAACGATCAACTGCACGAAGAGCTGCGCGCCCACGCGATGCGCATCGTACGTGCGGCGGAGCGCGGCGAGGTCAGCTTGCCTCCCGGATTCTTGCCGAGCGCGGCGCAGCAGGCGAGCGAGCCTCCCGCGACGGTGCGGCCTCCTCCCGAAGTGGAGCCAACACGCACGAGCCATCGAAGTCCATCGGGCTCGTCCCAACGCGCGTCCAACCCTTGGCAGCGCGAGGTGTCTGCAGCGACCGGCGCCCGCGGTTCATTGAAGTTGGACGCAGCGCTAGCGTCACCCGCGACGCCGCGTATGGGGCCCGAGCCCAAGATGAGCCCGCTGCCGTTCATCCTCGATCCCTTGCTCGCGTCCGCTCCTGAGATGCAGATCGACATACCCATCATCGAAGAGTCGGGTGTGCACACGCTGGCTAGACAAATAGAGACTCCGCTCGCGCATGATCCACGGCGCGTGCCGACCGAGCCGCCACCGCCGAGCAATCCCGTCACGTGGATGCGTGGGGCGTCGCAGCCTGCTTTTAGGGCGATTCCTCGCCGCACGACGCCGGCGCACTTCGCCGCGGGCGTAGCCGGCGTCGCCGAGACGCTCTCCGACCCCGTCATCGAGCCGCTCGCCGATTACGATCTCGCGCAGAGGCTCCTCGAGATTCGCGTGCAGTTTACACAGATGGCGCGCGAGCTCGGACGCCTGTACCGCGTGCAGCACAACATCGAGCTTCGCACTGACCTCGACTCGATCGAGGCGATCCAGACGCAGCTCCGCGATCGCTACGCCGAGAAGGGCATCCGAAGTCAGGCGGCCGCCGCGGACGTACGTAGGCACGGCGCGCTCTTGAGCGAGATCCTCGTGCGCACCCTCGGCGGGCGCTGGATCGACGAATCTCGAGCGTCGAGCCGCAAGAGCTCGGTCACTGGGCGATGGTGCTCCCGAGCCAGGTGCGCGTGTGGCCGTTCGGTCGCGTGCTCCGCTTGATCGCGATGGGCAACCGAGAGCGCGATCTCGTGAGCTACTACCTCGAGCTCTGCGCGCGATCCAAGTAATGCCGAGGTTCGATCTCGGCCCTCGGCCCGACTCTGCGGAGTACGAACTCGAGCGCGGCGAGTGGAGCCTCGAGGACTTCGATCGTGTCGCGTTCGTTCACCGCGCGCTCGACGTCCTGCGGCTCGAGCCAAAGACCAAGGTCGTGATTTGTCGCGGAAGGCACCTTCGCGTCGACGCGGGGCGTGCGTGGGGTGAAGGGGAAGGACAGCGCTGGGCGCTCGTGTCCGTGCCCGAGAGAGCGTCGAGGCGCGCGCTTGCGCTAGCGATCGCTGGGCTCATGGGATCCGAGGCTCGCCCTTGGGCGCTCGACGTGCTCCTCTCGTTGCCGTGAGCGAACCGAACTACATCACCAAAGAGGGCGCAAAGCGTTTGCAAGAGGAGCTCGCGCGCCTGCTCTACAAAGATCGCGCGAAGGTGGTTCAAGACGTCGCCGATGCAGCAGCGCAAGGAGATCGCAGCGAGAACGCGGAGTACATCTACGGCAAGAAGAAGCTCCGCGAGATCGACCGTCGCATCCACTGGCTCACCAAACGCCTCGAGAGCGCGCAAGTCGTACCGCCACGGATCGACGGCTCGACGAGGATCTTCTTTGGCGCGATCGTCGAGATCGAGGACGAAGAGGGAGCACGCGCTACCTATCGAATCATCGGCGAAGACGAGATCGACACCAAGCGCGGAGACATCAGCTACAAATCGCCGCTCGGACGCGCGCTCCTGAAGAAGGAGGAGGGCGACGTCGTGATGTTGCGCAGACCCAGCGGAGAGGTCGAGGTCTCGGTCATCTCCGTGCGATACGCTCTCGCTACTGAACCTTGATCTGGCCCTCGGTGAGGTCGCCCTGATCGTGGAGATAGAAGGTGTAGGTTCCTGCGGCGGTGATCGCCCTCGCTTGACCGTCGAACTGGCCCTTCTGCGTGAGCGCGTTGCAGACGCCGTTCGTCACGGGATCGTGTGGGAAGCCTTGATTGGGGTTGCTCGCGTGGATGCAGTGGCCCGCGGAGTCCGCGTTGTAGATCTTCACTTGGATCGGGTTGGCGCCTAGGTTCGCGGGCGCAGTGATCATTATCGGGAATGTGCCGAACACGTTCTTGCTCGGGTTTCCAGGCGTGCCCTTCATCGCGTCCACGTTCATCGGGATGTTGATCGTGAGGATGGGCTTCACGTTGAGCGTGAGCGCCGAAGACTGCGTGGAGCTGCCGCTCGTGGCGGTGATCATCGCGGCGATGGGACCGACCGCGGTGGTGCTCATGGTCGTCAGCGTGAGACTCGCGCTCGCGCCAGCGTTACCGCTCACGTTCACGGATTGCTTGTCGAACGTCGCCGTCACGCCGGCGGGTAGGCCCGTCACCGTGAGCACGACCGCGCCTGTGAAGTTCGTGGGCGCCACCGTCACGACGATCGGAAGCGTCGCTGCGCGCAGCTCGACGTCAGCGGTGCTCGAGCCGACCATCACGCTAAACGAGCCTGACGGCGGCGCGCTCGAGTCCTTTGCAACGCCACCGTCACCCTGGGTGTTCGACGGGTTCGAGTTGCTGGGTAGTCCGTTGCCAGAGAGTCCTGCGCCAACGCCGTGCCACTGACCGGCCGTGTTGTTGCTGGCATCTCCGCACGCAACGAGCGCGAGCCCGATCACGGCGGACGCGGCGGCGAGACGGAGAGTGACCATGCAACATGCAACTGCAATGCAGGGGCCAAACCGCGTGTCCTCTGAAAAGGCCAGAATCGGCCGCAAAATCCACGCGGCTCTGGCGGGCTGGTTCGCGCATGGAGCGCGCGTGTGGTCAGCGCTTGATCCACGGGGCGCGACGGGACACGAGCAGAGCGACAGCGAGCAAGACGATCGAGACGAGTGATCGATCCGGTCGCGAGGGCCGCGTCTCGCACAGGCAGCGAGACGGCTTGGTGGGCTCGTCGTCGTGAGCGATGAGCGTGGACGAATCGGTGCCGTTGATTGCGTCTAGCGCGCTCGCTTTCTTCGTCGAGGCCGTGAGCAAGGTCGCGCGCATCTTCGTCCACGCGTCTCCTTGGCAGCGCGCGCCGTCACCACCATCACACAGGACCGGGCCCGTCACGTCGGCGAAGGTCGCGAGCGGCGCGACGGTCACGCCATCGTCGCGGCTCACACCCACCGCATAGCCTCCGGACCGGAAAGGCTCCGAGCACACGTAGAGCGCAGCGCCTCGGCGGGCGAGACAGTACACGATGACCTTCGCCGCTTGCGCGAACGTCACGCCGCCGTTGTGTGATGCCCAGATGCCTTGCGACTCGTCTGCCGAGCCCACCCACAGATCGTTGCCGACGGCGTCCATCGCGAACCCGTACATCGCGCCGTCCATGTGGAGCGCAACGGCGAAGCTGTGACCGCCGTCGCCCGAGACGAGCAGGTCGCTGCCCGTCTCGCCGAGCTGCCGCACGAACAGGTGCATCGGATCGCGTGGGTCCACCGCCGCGAGGAACAGCCGACCGCGCGTAGGCAGCACTGGCGTGAGCTCCTTCAACGTCGCGCCGCCATCGTCCGAGACGAAGAGGTGCGCCTGGGCCGGCTCGCCGATCTGCACGCCCGTCGCGTACACGCGTGATGGCTTGCTCGGCGCGGCGTCCACCGTGTCGAGGTAGATGCCGGCGATGCCTTTGCCGAGCAGCGTCGATCGCCCTTCTTTTCCGCGGCGCCAGAGCTTGCCGGGGTCCGAAGCCGTGGAGGTCGCGATCAGATCGCCATCGGGCGCGCGAGACAGATCGCTCACGAGCTCACCCTTCATCGCTCGCTGCATCACGCACGCGTCGCGGGTGCTCACGATGCCGTCGGTGAGGCCGATGAGGAGCGAGCCGTCGTTGCCAAACGCGATCGGCGGATCCCACGCGCCCGAGAAGCCCATCGCCTCTTCGCATAGCCAAGACCAGCTCTTGCCGCCGTCGCGCGAGATGGTGACGCCGAACGTGGCGCGCAACGCGAGGTGGTTCTCGTCGGCCGGATCTACGACGATCTGCTGCGCGCGAGGGAAGCGCCCGTTCGCGTGCGCGAGGGCAGGGGCGTATGCTGCCGCGAGCGTGAGCAAGAGGAACGTACCGCGCCGCATCTGGAGTCGTTACTATCTCGTCGCGCTCGCACTCGCCTCGCTTTCGTGCAGCAAGAAGAAGCCGCCTGACAAGCCGCGTGTCCCGATCGACCACGCGCATGCGGCGTACGTGACCGACAACGGCTCGGACGAGATCTCCGTGATCGATCGCGACGGCGACTCGGTCGTTGCGGTCGCGCTCGACGTGGACCCTGACGCACACGAAGCTCCGCACCACTTGGCCGTTCGCTCGTCCGACGACAAGGTCTTCGTCGCGCTCGCGTTTCCCCCTGAAAATCAGGGCAATGGCAAGCACGTGGGGCACGGGCGCGCGACGCAGAACGGCGTGCTCCTCACGCTCGATCTTCAGACGCTGTCCGTCCGCGACTCGCGCGACACCGAGCAGAACCCTGGCGACGTCATCCTCACGCATGATGGTTCGCGCGTGCTCGTCACGCACTTCGACATGGCGCGTGCGATGCGCGAGGCGGCGAGCGGAGCCGTACCCGCGAAGATGAGCGCCGCGCTGCAGGTGTGGGACGAGAGGTCGGGGACGCTCTGGGCGAGCCGGCCGATATGCGTGGCGCCGCACGGCGTCGTCACCACGGCGGACGATTCGCTCGCGGTCGTCGCCTGCTACGGCTCCGACGAGATCGCGTTTGTCGATTTGACCACGCCGGAGCTCTCGACATCGCGCGTGCCGGTCGGAGGCACCGCCGGCCTGTTGGGCGCTCCGAGGGTTGGGCCGTACGGCATCGCGCTCTCTCCGGACGGCGAGCTCGGCCTCGTCGCGGACATGGAGGGCGCGGACGTTCGGGTGATCGACGTGAAGACGCGCGCGATGAAGCCAGGCGCGGGGCTCGCGGTGACCGGTCGCGCGATGCTCCCCGCGTTCACCTCTGCGCGCGTCGCGCTCGTCCCGACGCAAGGCCCCGACGCGCTCTTGCGCGTGAACGTGGCTGAAAATAGGCTCGAAAAACGTGCAACGTACACGCAAAACGAGTGCAAGTCCCCGCACGTCGTGCGCGTCGCCAAGGACGGCCGCGCGTACCTCGTGTGCGAAGGCGACCACGTCGGGAAGGGGACCGTCCTCGAGATCGATCCGCAGACCCTCGACATCAAGCGCCGCTGGACCGTCGGCGTGCTTCCCGACGGCATTGCGTTCGGAGATTGAGTAAGATTGGGCGATGGCCATCCTGAAGATCGCGACCATCGGTCACCCCGTGCTTCGAGAAGTCGCGCGCGAAGTCTCGCGTGAGGAGCTCGCTTCCGATGACGTGCAAGGCTTCATCGACGACCTCGTCGAGACGATGGTGGACGCGAACGGCGCGGGCCTCGCGGCGAACCAGGTGTACCGACCGATCCGCGTCTGCGCGATCTGGGTGAAGGACAACCCGCGCTATCCGTACAAGCCGAACTACCCACTCACGATCCTCGTCAACCCGAAACTCGAGACGTCCGGCCTTCTGTTCGACAACTACGAGGGCTGCCTGTCGGTGCCGAATCTGCGTGGCGTCGCACCTCGCTTCGCGCACGTGCGGGTGCGCGCATGGGATCGCCACGGCAAGGACGTCGACCTCGACGTGAAGGGCCTCACGGCGGGCACCTTCCAGCACGAGTGCGATCACCTCGACGGCAAGGTGTTCCTCGATCGCGTCGCCGATACACGCACGCTGACCACGTGGGCGGATTTCGAGCGCTATCACCTCGCAGGCTTCGCCGAGAGTGCGCGCGCGATCGTGGCAAAATACGGCAGTTGAAGGTGTGATCCGGCGCTAGAGATTGCGCGTATACTTCTCCGGCAAAACTTCGTCGCGGTTGCTGCGTATGGACCAAGCGCGTGGACGAGGGTCCCGCAAAGAGAAGGATCAGATGAAGACTCGAGCTCGATTGGCATTGTGTGCGGTCGTCTTGGCCATAGTCGGCGCGGCCTGCAGCAAGAAGGAAGATGACACCAAGCTCGCGGCTACGGCGACCGCGGTCATCGCCGCCGATCCGCCCCCGAGCGCCATGTCCACGTCCTTCGAAGTAGAGAAGGACGGCAAGACCAGCGTCGACATCGACGCACCGTCTGAGCACATCAAGGCGTCGACCACGGCGAGCGCGGGCACGATCAAGGTCGATCTGACGAACCTCGCGAACACGCGCGGAGAGGTGAAGGCAGATCTGACGACACTCACCACCAACACGTTCGCTACCGAGCCGGGCAAGAACACGACGCAGACCGAGCACGCCCGCAACTGGCTCGAGGTCGGCACGCTCGTCGACGACAAGACGCGCGCGGCCAATCAATATGCCGTGTTCGGGATTCAGTCGATCGACGCGCTCAGCGCGACCGACGTCTCGAAGGTTGCCCCGGTCTCGGTAGGCAGCGAAGACGTGCGCACCGTGACGCTCACGGCGCATGGCGATTTCTTGGTCCACGGTCGCCACGCGGCCAAGGACGTCCCGCTCGAGGTGAAGTTCCATTACCCGAGCGGCGCGGCAGCTACCTCGAAGCCGACGCGGATCGACGTCGCGACGAAGGGTCCCCTCAACGTCACGCTCGCAGAGCACGACGTGAAGCCGCGCGACAACTTCGGCAAGGTCGCGCAGTGGACGACGAACTTGGTCGCCAAGGTAGGCACCGTGGCGGCCGTGACGATCGACGTTCACGCCAAATAACCTGAAACCACACGCCTCCGAGCGTCGTAGACTTCACACTCACAGACAATTGTTGCTGGCGAAACCAATCCACTCAGTTGTTGTCGTTCGCCGAAGGCGGCGACAATCAGGAGACTCACCTCATGCGTCCGAACCTCAGCCTCTCGAACATCGCAGCCACTCTCGCCGCACTCGGCACCAGCGCCGTGCTTACGGCCGCATGTGGTGGAGCCTCGGCGCCTGCAGTTTCGCCCGCAGGTGCGACCGAGACCACCGCGCAGCCCGCGATGGCAGCTGGTCAGAAGTCGTGCTCCGCGAACGGCTGCGGCGCAAGCAAGACCGACGGCACCGCAACGGCTCCCGGCACTGGCGCGGCAGATCCGAGCGTCAGCAACGCCACTGCGACGCCGGCGCCAACGGCTTCAACGGCCGCGACCACCGCCTCGAAGGATCCGCCGAAGCCCGCTCCGGCGAACGCTCCCGCGAAGCCGAAGACGCCCGGCGCTAAGCCCACGGGTCAATCGAGCTGCGGCGCAGGCACCTGCGCGGCGGACCCGAAGAAGAAGTGAAAAAACGCGCCGTCGGCCTCGGTCTCCGCTGGGAGTTCATCGACGAGCTGATGGAGCGTGCGCCGAGCGAGATCGATTTTCTCGAGATTTCGCCCGAGAACTACATGCGCCGTGGGGGTTACTTCCCCGCGGCGCTGTCGTATTTGCAGGCGCGCTATCCGATCATCACGCACGGCCTCACGATGTCGCTGGGCGGCACGGACCCGCTCGACCGTGAGTATCTTGTAGAACTCGCCGCGTTCGTTCGCGAGATGAAGTCGCCCTGGCACTCGGATCACTTGTGCTTTGGCGCAGTCGAGGGCGCCATACTGCACGACTTGCTACCGCTCTCGTTCAACGAGGCCACGGTGCGCCGCGTCGCCGATCGCGTGAAGACGGCGCAAGACGCGCTCGGCGTGCCCATGGCGGTGGAGAACATCAGCTTTTACATGCACCCCGGCAAACGCGAGATGTCCGAGCCCGAGTTCATCACGCGCGTCTGCGAGGCAGCAGACTGCGGACTTGTGCTCGACGTGAACAACGCCTACGTGAACGCAGTGAACTTCGGCTTCGACGTACATGAATGGATCAAGAACGTGCCGCTCGGTCGCGTCGTGCAGATCCACGTTGCGGGTCACGACTGGTTCGACGAGGGCGATTTCGGCGGCAAACAAGGCTCACGCGTGATCTTGGACACGCACGGCGCAGACATGATCGATCCCGTGCTCGCGCTCTTGGGCGACGTGTTGAAGGTCACCGGGCCCGTTCCGATTTTGCTCGAGCGCGATGAGTCCATCCCTTCACTCGACGCACTGCTCACTGAGCTCGCGCGCGTTCGCCACGTCGTGGACTCAGTGTGCCCGCGCTCCGAGGAGCACGCCGCGCTCGCCCAAGTCGGCCAGTAGCGTCGCGAACTGCGCGAGCAAGTCGTCTGTCAGCTCGACCTTCGTAGCCAGGCTGGCGCCCTGCACGGCCTCGCCCAGCGGTACTCCGTCGAACATCAGCGCGAGCGCTTCGTAGGCGAGCGAGCCGAGCTCGAGGACACGAACCGCGTGAGCATCGTCGCGATAGAGCAACAGGGCACAGGCTCGCGCCTCGGGCTCCGCGTCCGTGTCCTCACCGAGCAGCTGCACCGCTGCCGAGACTCGCATCAGGCGAGCCACCGACGAGAACGCGAGCGGACGATCGAGCGCCACGTCCGCCAGATCGCGCGCCTCGCCGACCCGAGGCATCGATCCGATCTCGAAATGAGCGAGCTCGTAGTGCGCGAGATCGAGCAGATAAGGGCGCACCGAGGCGTCGCTCTTCCAACGCTCTTGTACCCACGACAAGAACTCGGACGGCACGTCCTTCAGGAAATGCGTTCGCGGCCCGCGCTCCTCGAGGAAGGCGGCGAAGCTCTCGTCGAACGCCTCACCCATCCGCGCGCGCGTTCGCGGCAAGAGCTTGTACGTCACGCCCTCCAGCGAGTTGCGCACCAGGCGTCTGTAGATTGTGAGTCGTTGAGGCGAGGAGAGCATCGCCTCGCGCTCTTCGCCGGTCACGCCACGCGCATCCAGGTACGCGGCGAAATCGCGCGCGATGTCTTCTCCCGCATCGCGCCGAAAGCACGCGTCTGCGAGCATACGTTGAATCAAGGAGTCCACGTCTCCTACTCTACGTCATTGGGGCGAGATGGTTTTGCAGCAGCGAAAACCGAGGTGATAGTTCACATGCCACGCGCTCTCGATCGGCTCGACGTGCCAGCGCGGATCGTAGTTGCAGTGGTCTGGGTACGTCTCCACGTCCGTGCGAGGTGGAGGGAGGGTCTCGTGCGCCTGCGCCGCTCGGAGGTATTCGGCGTTCGAGAGCTGCGAGACGTCTTTGTAGAAGAACGCGCTGCCCTTGAGTTGAGTCACGACCTTTCCGTCGTCCTCCCTGCGCGTCATCACCTCGGCGACGTTGCCATGTTGGTCGAACACGCCGAAGCGTGAGCGGCACTGAGGCGCCGAACCACTCGGCTCGGTGTCGGTGCCGCACGTGTCCCACGCGCCCTCGAGCGTGCGAGGGTCGCACTTGTTGATGCGCGCCTTGTGCGTGGTGCAGATCGACAGATCGAGCGAGTCGCCGTACGCGTAGAGGCGATCGGCGCCTCCCGTCGGATCTCCTCGGCACGCCAGGTTCCACTCCTTGTCCGAGCAGAGGCGTTTTCCTTGTAGATTGCACATCGTCTGAGCGTGCGTCGGCGCGGTCCACACGAACGGCAGCTCGCACGGCTGGTTGGGGAACTCGAAGACGTCGATGCAGTAGGCCGCGGTCTTCGGGTCGCCATTGCGAAACACCGGCACCATGTTCGGCGCGCCGCACCGCTGCCGCTGCTCGTCCGTCTGCACGACGACGCCCTCCAGCCCGCGCAGGCATGCACGCTTGCCGATCGAGTGGTGCGCGCGCGTCTTGTTGCCTTGATTCATGCGCTGCCGCACCGGTCCGACCACTCGGTTCGTGAACAGGTCGGGCCGCACGGTCTTGTATTGATCGGGAGAAAAGTCGAGCACCGTGAACAGCGCGAGCAGCTCGTGCTCGGTCTCCTTGTGGAGCGCCATCGGATCGTCGGGCTCCTCGGTTTCGGATGACGCATCAACCATCGTCGGGGCAGAGTCTGCGAGGTCAGCGTCGAGCGGCGCGGCGTCTTCGACCTTCGAAGCGTCAGGCACGGCAGGCGTCAAGAGCGCCTTCGGAGTGAGGCGCGACGACGAGCACGCGACGATCATCGCGATCGCGGCGACCGCTCGCCTCACGGGTCGACGTTGAATTTGTGCTTGGTCGTGCCGCTTGCGTAGATCTGCACGGCGATTGATTCGGTCTTGCCGCTAGCGGACACGCACTTGACGGAGTGTGAACCGGACGGCAAATCGATGTCGGTGACGGGTGTCGCGCCTTGCGCCTTGCCGTCCACCGTCACATTGCACCAGCCAGGCGCCGCGCTGATCCACAGCTTGCCGGTACCCTTCTGCACCGTGGCGGGCTTGGAGGTCGCCGCAGACGGGAGCGAGTCGACGTTGATCACGGGCGTGTCCGATCCGAGCTCGAACGTGGCGGTCGGACTCGTGGAGGCCGCGGCGGTCGGGCTCGGGCTCGCGATCACCTTCGGCGCCTGTCGATTGCGCGCGACGACGACCAAAATCACGATCACGACGAGCATCGACGCGAAGATCACTCCCGCGCCGACGAACATCATGATCGGCGGTGCGTGCTGCCGATTCGACGTCGGTGGAGCCGCGAATCCGGTCGCCGGGCTGTGCGCCGACGTGTCCATCGGCGGCGGTCGATCGCTCGGCCGCACGACGGCAGGCATCGCGCTGGTCGCCTCCGGATCGGTCTGCGGGCCTGGGCCGTTGATGGGCGTAGGCAAGCGCAGGATCGAGGACTCCAGCGTGGGCAGCACCGCGGCGAGGCGCTCGATGACGACCTCCATGTTCTGGATGCGCACGGTGCGCTCGGTTACGAGGCAGTCTCGCGCGACGGCGCGCAGAATCTCGGGGAGGTGCGGCGCATAGTCGTCGATGCGCTTGGGCTGTTGCGTCGCGATCGCGACGATGAGTGCGTTGAAGTTCGGCGCGTCGAAGCAGCGGAAGCCGCACAGCGCCTCGAACAAGATGGCGCCGAACGCGAACACGTCCGTTCGGTGGTCCACGTCGATCGCGCCCATGGCCTGCTCCGGACTCATGTAGAGCGGCGAGCCGAGCACCGTGCCCGCGATCGTGAGCGACTGATCGCGGTCGTCGTCCGTGAAGAATTTGCTCACGCCGAAATCCAAGACCTTCGGGACCGCGATGCCCTCGCGATCTTTGTGGAGATAGATGTTCGAAGGCTTGAGATCGCGGTGCACGACGCCGCCGCGGTGGGCCGCCAAGAGGGCGCGCGCGACGTCGAGCATGATGCCGACGAACTCGTAGACGCTCATCGGCGGATTCTGCCGTCGGATCGCCGTCTCGAGCGACACGCCGTTGAGCAGCTCCATGACGATGAAGAGCGCGCCATTCTCGGTCTGGCCGACGTCCATGACGTCGATGACGTTCGGGTGCTGGACGCGGCCGCTGATCTTGCCCTCCATCAAGAAGCGCCTCGACGCCTCCGGGCTCTTGCTCACGCTCTCGAGCAAGAACTTCACGGCGCACTGGCGCTCTGTGAAGACGTTGGTCGCGGCCCACACCGAGGCCATGCCGCCCTGTCCGAGCAGCCGGCTCAAGCGGTATTTCCCCGCTACGACCTGGCCCGATTCGTACCCCATGGCGCCGCTAGACCTGCTCTCCCATCAAAAACAAATGGCCATCATAGTTGAAAACGGTCGCGCTCATTATGATGCGCTCGATCAGACGAGAGTCTGCGTGAGACCGCCGTCCACCACGAGGGTGTGACCGGTCATGTAGCTCGAGGCGTCGCTCGCCAGGTAAATCGCGGCTCCGGCCATCTCTTCGGGCTGTGCGTGACGATGAAGCCCCGTCTGGGCGTTGATGCGCGCGACGAGCTCGTCGCTCTGCATGATGGCGGCCGCGAGGCGCGTGTCGACGAAGCCCGGCGCGATCGCGTTCACGCGGATCTTGTTCGAGCCAAGCTCGTAAGAGAGCGTCTGGGTCAGCGAGATCACGGCGGCCTTCGTGGCCCCGTACGCGCCTTGAAGCGGTGAACCGCGCAGCCCGGCGACGCTGGCAATGTTGATGAAAGAGCCTGGCGCCTCACGCTTGCGAAGGTGGTGAGCGACCTCGCGCATCATCCAGAAATAGCCTTTGAGGTTCACTTCGAACGTCTTGTCCCAAGCTCCCATCTCGATATCGAGGGTGGGTCCGAAGTGCGGGTTGGTCGCGGCGTTGTTGACGAGCACGTCGACCTTGCCGAACGTAGCGACGGCCTCCGCGACGATGCGCTTGCAGTCTTCCTCTTTGCCGGTGTGCGCCGCGATCGCATGCACGGCTCCTGGAGTCGTCGCGTTGATGGCCTCGGCGACCGCGCGGACTCCGTCGATCTTCCGCGACGCGATGACGACCTTGGCGCCAGCTTCGACGAACGCACGGGTGATCGCTTCGCCAATGCCGCGGCTTCCGCCGGTGACGATCGCGATTTTGTCGTGTAGTGCGAGAGACACCGACATGCGAGCCTGGGCCTATCACGGATCGGGTCCGCGGCAAACTCCAAGGTCAGGCTTCGAGCGACTCGATCACCTCGTCGAACCAGCGCCCCACGGTCTTCGGGAACGGCCACATCCAGCCATAGTCGGGGCCGGTGAAGCGCGAGACGATCGCGCCCTTCAGCATCTTGGCGTGCCCAGGCCCAAGGAGCTCGTGCGTCGCGCGTATGGTCTCCGTGTACGCCTCCCATTCGATGCGTGCGCGTCCGTAGGCCAAAAACAGGGGAAAAATAGGGATCAGATACATCAATCCCATCCCGACATCGCCCATGCGTGCACGTTGGCGAAGATGCACCCGCTCGTGCCGGAGCAAGATGATCTTGTCGGTGTCGTTCATGCGGTCCCACGAGTCGGGGACCCAGAGCTTGCCGAACAGCACGGTGTGATACTGCGTGCCGTAGGTTTTCATCCCGCCGAGCGTGATGATCGCGAGGGTTATGTGGATGGCGCGCTGCAAGCGGCTACCGCGCTTGTAGAGGATCGCGAACGACGGGAACTCGCGCTTGATCTGGCCGACGAAGTCTTCCGCTCGGTTCACGTTGACTCTCCCTCCATCGGCGGGTGCTCACCTCGACCCAGCGTTCGTCGCTTCTGCCAGCCGCGGCTCGAGAGCACGAAGCCCTCCGCGGCGAGGGCAGGGCCCAAGGCCGTGTCGGCGGGCGACGCGCGATCCACAGACGCGATCAGCCATGCCCGCCGGTAGCCCAGGTCGACGCGATCGGCGAGCGCCCTCGCGAGAGCGCGCGCACAGGCCGCTCGCTCCGGGTCGGAGACCGGCAGGAACGTGAGCAGCGCGTCGTTGCCGCGTCCGACGAAGCCCACGAGCCTCCCTTGGTGGATGATCACATGCGCGCCGGCCGCGCGCTGGGGTCGAACGTCCGACGGCGTCTGTGGCCACGGCAGCAGCGCGCCATATGGATTGGCGGGATCGGTCGCCGCTAGCCAGAGTCCACGAGGCGTCTCTTCATCGCCTTCGGTGGATCGCATAGAGCGCAATCGATCGGCTGCACCCGAGAGCGCGAACTGAGCTCCGCCGCGACCTTCGGCGAAGTATCCGCGGCGCACACGGCCCGCGTCTTCCATCGCCTTGTACACCTCGTAGACCGCGCCGAATCCTCCGGGCAACGACTCTGCGACCGCCACGTCTCTCGTCACGATGCCGTAGCGATCGAGCAGCGTTCGCGCGAGTGCGGCGCGTCGCTCGGTGTCGGTCGCCAGCTTCTCCCAGCGTCGTTCGCGAAGCGAGTATCGACCCTCGCGGCCCGTCTGCAGTCCTGGACGGAGTCGCTTGCCGCTCTCGCGCACCAGCGCCCGAAGCGGCTCGACGGTGTCGTTCGTCACCTCTCCGCACCAGATCATGTCCCAGAGAGCGCGTCTGACGTCCGCCTGCATCCCGCCCACGTGACGCGCGACCTCGACGAAGAACGAGGCCCCGCGGCGGTCGAGCGCTTCGCGAATCTTGGCCGCGATCTCGCCGTCCGCGCGTGATGGTGGACTCGTCAAGAGTGGCTCGTGCTCGGCGAGGAAGAACGCGACACGACCGTCGCTCGCGCCGATCGGCTCTACCCCCGCCCATACGACGGCGCCCGAAGCGCACAGTGCGTCCAGGTCGAACGGGCGATAGCCCGAGACGCGCGCCGGCAGCACGTCGGACTCGAGCGCCGAGGCGACGAGCGGGCACGCTTCGAGCTGTGTGATCGCGGCGATGAGCTCCTCCGACGAACGGCGGTCTCCGATTCGGGTCGGCGCGCGCAGACGATCCACGTTCTGCCAGGCCAAGACGAAGCGAGCGAACGTCGGCTCGTCCACGGGCTCCACCTCACGGCGCAGAGACGCGAGCGCGCGCCGCCGCAGAGACGCGAGCACGTCCTTGTGGCAGAGTTCGATGCCAAGGCCCGCCGGCAAGAACGCTCCCGAGACGATCGTGCCCTCGCCGACGAGGAGTCGCGCCGACGCGCTCGCGCGATCCACGCCCACGCCGAGCCTCGAGGCGACGCGCTCGATCGTGAACGGTCCGTGGGTGCGCGCGAACCTCGCAACGAGGGTCCCGAGAGCGCCGGTCGTACTGGCCAACAATGCGTCCGGCAAGCCGCGAGGCAACACGGCACCGAGCGCGTCCCGATAGCGCGCCGCGTCCTCCACCGCGACCGCTCGGCGCTCGCCGGCGACCTTCACCCAGGCGATGCGGCGCGTCTGCTCGAGCTCCACGAGCCAAGCCTCGAATCCGACGGTGGTGCGCGCGCGAATCTCGTCGAGCGACAAATCGCCCAGGAACAAGAGGAGATCGTGCAATCCGTCCGCGTGCTTTGCGGGAGACTCCAGCCGCTGCAACACGCGCTCGTGCGCGACGATGAGCTCCTCGTCGAAGAGCTGTCGCAGCTCGGCCTCTCCCAAGAGCTCACCGAGCTGCGCGTGATCGATCGCCAGCGCGTGCGCGCGCCGCTCCGCGAGAGGAGCATCGCCGTCGTAGATGAAGTTGGCGACGAACGAGAAGAGAAGAGACTGTGCGAACGGCGAAGGCGTCTCGCAGCGCCGCTCGACCACCTTGATCGATCGCCTTACGACGGCCTCCAGCGTCTGCTTGAGCCCCGGCAGATCGAACACGTCGCGTAGCACCTCTCGGTACGTCTCGAGCACGATTGGGAACGACGGAAACTTGGAGGCCACGGCCAACAAATCGCTCGCGCGCTTTCTCTGCGCCCAGAGAGGCGTGCGCTTGCCCGGCATGCGTCGCGGCAAGAGGAGCGCTCGTGCCGCGTTCTCGCGAAATCTGGATGCAAATAGGGATGAATGGGCGAGCGAGTCCTTCACCAGCTCGTCGACCTCTTCGGGCGTGGGCAAGAACACGTCGACGCTCGGCGGTCGATCGGTAGCGGTGATCCGGAACACGATGCCGTCGTCGCTCCACACGACGTCGGGCTCGCCGGCGTTCGCGGCGCGCAGGCGAGCGAGAGCTGCCATCGCCCACGGCGCGTGCACCCTCATTCCGAACGGGGTCATCACGCAGACGCGCTCGTCGCCGATCTCGTCCATGAAGCGCTCGACCACGATCGTCTTGTCGCTCGGTACGACTCCGGCGGCCTCCATTTGATCGTGCACGTACGCCGAGAGGTTGCGCGCCGAATGG
>ENA-OFCD01000275-OFCD01000275.1-metagenomes-genome-assembly--contig:-NODE-275-length-34519-cov-3.826573_pt1 | contig 34519 bp, 33 predicted proteins | sample MGYA00153392_OFCD01 | MGnify analysis MGYA00153392
GCACGAGCGATAATTTCCTAGCCTCGATGGTGCCGCCTCGCGCGGAGGGGCTCAATTTCGAGGACGCCGAGCAGACACGCGTCGGCGCGACGGTCGTCGGCGTAGGCGTGATCGGGCTCGGCGTGGGCGCCGTGTTCGGCTTCGTAGCGCTCGGCAAGAAGAGCGACGCGGCGGCGAACTGCACCGCAGACTACTCGCGCTGCAACGCGATGGGAGTCCGCCAAGTCGATGACGCCAAGAGCGCCGGCACGATCTCCACGGTCGCGCTCGTCTTGGGCGGAGTGCTCGTCGCCGGCGGCCTCGTCGTCGCACTCACTGCGCCGAAGAGCGAGAGCGCGGTGCATGCTTCGATCGGGGCCCCTGGCGCTCCCGCCGGAGTGTCTCTCGGCGGGAGCTTCTGAACCGGCTCTCTACATTGCCAAGCCACCATCGACGTCGATGGTGCGGCCGTTGAAGTAGTCGCACTCGAGCACGAACTTCACGGCGACCCACAGGTCCTCGGGCAGCCCGATGCGGCCGACGGGGATCGCCGCCACGAGAGCGTCGCGCGCCTTCGGGTTCATGCCTTGAGTCATGGGCGTCTCGACCATGCCCGGTGCGACTGCGCCGACGCGCACGCCGTAGGAGGCGAACTCGCGCGCCCACGTGACGGTGTTCGCGGCGAGTGCGCTCTTGGCCGCCGTGTAGTTCGATTGCCCGCGATTTCCGTGTCGCGCGACGCTCGACATGTTGACGACGACGCCGGGCTTGTAGCCCTTCTCCACCATGAGCGCGACCGTGTCGCGGACCATGAGCGTCGCGCCGGTGAGGTTGACGCCAATGACCGCGTCCCACTGGTCCTTCGTGAGCTTCTTGACCGCGCCGGTCTCCTTGTCTTTTTTGACGAGCAGCCCGTCGCGCAGGATGCCGGCGTTGTTGATGAGGCCGTTGAGGCCGCCCATCGCGCCCTCTGCCCACGTGACGAACGCGCCTACGTCGGCCTCGTCCGCGACGTTGAGCTTCTTCTGGTGAATCTTGCCGGGGCCCTTCGCGAGCGAGACGGTCTCCGCAAGACCCGCCTCGTTGACGTCGCCGATGGCGACCTGCGCGCCCGCCTCGACGAGGCGAACCGCGAAGTGCCGTCCCATGCCGCCGGCCGCGCCGGTCACGATGATCTTCAGATCGCTGAGCTTCATGTGCGTGTCTCCCTTTACGAAGTCCGGTCCATTACCATTTCTGTTTGCGCTTGCCGTCCTCGATGCGACCGAGATCGAGGTCCGAGTTGGCGAGGCGTGAGGCGACCTCGAAGACCGCGCACGACGCATGAGTCATCGCTTTCGGATCGGCCGCTTCGGGGACGTCGGCCGCAGTGTGATGCACGTCGAAGTACTCGCTGGCGTCTTGGAGCACGTCGAGGATGGGCACGCCTCGTTCTCTCAACGGCGCGATGTCGGCGCCGCCCGAAGCGTCCGCGTCGAGCCAATCGATCGTCGGAATGCCTGACAACAAGGCCTTTGCCGAGGGAGTCGCGGCAGGGCCGCCTAGGAAGCGAACCGCATACGCCATGCCCGCGCCGTGATCGGACTCGAGCGCCGCGACGTGACGATCGAGCTCGGACTCGTGAGCCTCGAGATAAGCCTTGCTGCCCGCGCCGCTGTTCTCCTCGGAGGCGAAGAAGACGACGCGCACCGTGCGCTTGGGAGTGCCTTGCGCGAGGACGCCGCGCGCCGCAGCGAGCACGATGCCGATGCCTGCGCCGTCGTCCACTGCGCCGCGGCCGAGATCCCAAGAGTCGAGGTGGCCTCCGAGCAGCACGATGCCGGGTCCGCGCCCCTTCACTTCGCCGACGACGTTCGCGGTCGCGACAAGGCCGAGCGTCTTGGTCTGCAGGTCGAGCCGCAGCAGCGCGTTCGGATCGCGAGCGAGCGTGCGCGTGAGCAGATCGGCGTCGTCCGTGGAAAGCGCGCCAGCGGGAATTTTGGCCGTACCGTCCTCGTAGCGCATGACACCCGTATGCGGCAGGCGCGAGTGATCCGTGCCTACCGAGCGGATCACGATCGCGGTCGCGTGCTTCTTGGAGGCCTCTATCGCGCCGTTGATGCGCACGGGCACGCCGTCGCCGTAGCCATGACCGTCCTTCGCGCGAACGATGGACACGTCAACGAACGCGATCTTGCCCGCCAAATCCGCGGCATTCTGCAGCGCAAGGAGCGAGTCGAACCTCACGACAGGGGCGCGCACGCCTCCCTTGGGAGTGGACACGCTGCCTCCGAGCGCCGTGACCGAGAAAGCGACAGGCGGGCTCACGATGGAGGCGGACTCGGACACCCGCGCCCACGCGGCGGCGGTGACGGGCTCGGTGTGTACATCGGACAACCCAGCCGCCGTCATCGCTCGCACTCCCCAAGCGACGGCGAGCGGATCGCCTGCGCTACCCGTGAGACGGGGACCGACCTCGTCGGACAGAGAGCGCATCGTCGTGTAGGCGAACCCACCGCTAGGGCACGTGAGAGTCGGTGGCGGCGGACTCGGTGGCGGCGCCGTCGGTTGGGTACGAACGAGGACCTCACGAATGACGACGCGCTCATGCTCGTGCACGCAGGAGGTCGCGAGCAGCGAGACGAGGAGAGCGCGTTTCACGACTTGCCGACCATGGGGAGGATCGCGGTGCGGAAGCGATCGCTCCACGGACAAGGCTTGCTCGTCGCAGCGTCCAAGCGCACCAGGCGCGTCGTACACTCCGCATGGAGCGTGTTGCCGTGCATGGCCTCAACGCGCGCGCTCAACACGACGCTCGATCGCCCGAGGTGCGTCGGCGTGAGGAGCACCACGAGGTCATTGAGGCCGCGCACGGGCACGAGGTACTTGATCGCGTGCTCGGCGACGACGTGGAACTTGTCCGGGTTCGTCACGAGGTCGTCGTCCCAGTGAAAGCCGAGCGCATCGAACAGCTCGCCGCGCGCGCGCTCCGTGAAGAGCAAGAAACGCACGTTGTGGAGGATGTTGAGCGCGTCGAGATCATCGAAGTAGACGTGCTGCACGGAGCGGAACGGAGAGAACATGGGCGTCTTGCTGGTAGTCGCCCACAGGGTAGATGTCCACGCGCAACGGCGTACTTGGGAGCGGTGAAATAGTGCACGACGTGGCCATGCGAGCGCACCTACTGATCTTGTCGTTGCTAACGGCGTGCGCCCTGAATGCGAGCCCGCCTGCCGATCCGAGCCCGCCGGTCTGGCCGCCGCAGGGGGAGGCATGGCCGCGACAGCTTCCGCCGAATTACGCAGAGCGGCGTGGCGTGTCGCGCTTCCCGGAAACGACGCAGCAGCAAGCGCGCGCGTGCGCGGCGGGCGGGCTCGCGTTCGTGGTGTTCGAGCAAGACGGGCGAACGCTCGGCGCTCCGGAGTGCCGTTATTCGGTGCACATCACTCGAGACTGCTGGCCGGGTCGCTGCACCGCGACCCTCAGGAGCGTGGACGGGCGCGAGACGTGGGCGGGTCCTTGTCGGTCCACCAAGGGCGGCGGCTTCCACTTCGAGGTCACCTCGAGCTCGGGTGAGCGTGGGGACTTCTACTATGACTCTCCACGCGACGAAGGTTCGTTGAGAGTCGGTGAGCGCATCACCGACGGCCGCATTGTCAAGTGACTTCCGGGCTCACTTTCCGGTGAACTTCGCTTGGCGGCGCTCCATGAAGCTCATCATCCCTTCGCGCGCGTCGTCGCTCCCCATCAGCTTCATGAGCTCCGGCAAGAGGGCCTGCGCGGCCGCTTGCTCCGTCAACGATCGACGCGCGGACGCAAGCGTCGCCATCACGCCGAGGGGTGCCTGCGCGGCGATGGTCTCGGCGATCGCGATCGCGCGATCGAGCTGTTTTCCGGGCTCGGTGACCTCTTGAACGAGGCCGATGCGTAGCGCCTCTTGCGCGTCGAACTCGTCGCCCGTGAGCAGCCAACGCATCGCATTGCCCCACCCCGCCGTGCTCACGAAGCGGAACGTCGCGCCGCCGAACGGGAAGATGCCGCGCTTGATTTCGATCTGCGCGAACTTGGTATTCGAGGCCGCCACCGTGATGTCTTGCGCGAGGCACAGCTCGATCCCGAGCGTGAGGCAGCGGCCATGCACCGCGATGACGGTGGGCTTCGTGCGCACCTTGCCGTGCACGCCCCAAGGGTCGATCTCACCGCCGCCGAGGAGTGTCTGCTGACCGCTCATGATCAGCGGCGCGACGTTCGCGAGGTCGAGGCCCGCGGTGAAGTGCTCGCCGTTCGCGTGAATGACGCCGCAGCGGAGCTCGGGATCACGCTCCAGCTCTCCGAACGCTTCGCCGAGCAAACGCAGCATGTCCGCGTCGAACGCGTTCATCTTCTTCGGGCGGTTCACCCCGATGAGCCACAAGTGTCCGCGACGCTCGGTGACGATCGTGTCTTCGCTCATTGCCTGTGTCTACCACGGCGCTCCGTTGCTACGTTGGAGGTCCTGTTTCTCGTGGCGCTCGCCGAGCTGAACGGCACAGTCGAAGACGAGGCGACGCACCTCGCCAAGGACCTCGGCGTCGCGCTCTACGAGGCACGGATCATGTTGTCCGGCGAGCGACCCAAGGTGCTGTTGCGCACGGCCGACCAAGCGCGCGCTCTCTCGCTGCTAGGCCAACTGAGGGCGCGCGGTCACGGTGCCGTGGCGTGCGACGCGAAGGCCATCGTATCCATCGACGCGATGGTGCAGGTCGAGCAGTTCCGCCTGAGCGACACCGCAATGATCTTGCCCGGCGGCGAAAAGCTCGTCTTCACGGACACGCTCGCGATTCTGCGCGCCGTACGCGGAGAGCACACGACGCAAACTCACACGACGACCGAGCGTACATTCGCCGTAGGTCGCGCGATCGCGAGCGGCGGGTTGTTGATAAGCAAGAAGAGCACGCGCACCGACACCAAGACGCGCGAGGAGCGCGAGCAGGTGCTCTTCCTGTTCCGCAAGGCCGGCGACGCCTGGGTCGTACGGGAGAGCTGCACCCTCTTCGAAGGCCTGGCCGAGCTCATGGCGGCGAGCGTCGCAGAGAACCTCGTGCGCCTCATCGCCGAGCTACGTGCGCGCGCACCCGACGCGACCTTCGACGATCGGCTCACACGATTTCACACGGCGGACGCACAAGCGTCGTCGCGTCTGGACGAGCAAGCGCACCTGCTCGCGCTCGCGATCGTGCGGCTCGGTCGCGGTCCGTATCGGTGACCGCTACGGAATCAGCACGTCATCGAAGCCGGCCACGATGGCCGACATGGGCGGATAGACCACTTGGCCGAAGAAGGCGTTGCTCGTGTCGGCCTCGCCGAAGATCGCGTTCGCGTTGAGCGTCGCGGCCACCGTCTCGCCGTTCTTGTCGGTGACACGGAGCTCGCAGAGCTTCGACGATTGAAGGTGGACGTCCAAGGTCAAGAACGCACCGGCCGGCGGGTTCGCGAACTCCTGGCTCTGATAGTCAGTGGGGTTGACTCCGTCCACCTGCGCCAACGCGAGCGCGAGCTTTCCGTTGGCGCGCGCCGAGACCCAGATCGCGACTTGCCGTTGAGCCGTACCCGACATACCCGTCTTCGCGAGGCCGAAGCCCATGAGGCGGGTCTCCTGGCTAGGCCCGGAAGTCGTCTTATAAGCAGGAACGTACACACCCGCGATCATTCGGTAGTCGCCGAGTGGATTGTTAACCAAGCTGATGGGTGCATAGGCAACCGCCGTCCTACTCGTCGCGAGGATGGTGGCGGGTGTGGTGGTCACGAGGCTCCACGGAGACGTGCTCCCCATCACGAGCTGCGCGACTCCGCCTCCCGTCTCGTTGGGAAGGGGCGCGATCGAGGCGACCGTGCCGTTGATGAGCGCTAACGTCTTGCTGCCGTTGTCGAAGTCCATGCAGAACTGCGGAGCGGGCATGACCTTGGCGCAGAAGTTCGCATCGGACGGCGACGCGTCCGGCGCGTCGGCCCCACCATCGTTGGAGGTCGCGGCGACGAATCGATCCGCGCTGCAGGCACAGAGCACGAGAACGTAAAGTCGAGACGAGCGCATGATGGTCAAAGCATAGCTCATGGGTCGATGACGAGGGTTCCGAACGCGTCCGGAACGTGAAAGTCGGGCCTGCCCGTGCGCGTCGGGCTCCACGCGAGATAGAGCCGCTTTTTTTTGCCCTCCATGCGAAACAGATTGAGCTGGAGTCTGGTGCCCGGGGCGAGCCCGCTGACGACGCTCGGGATGCGCGCCTCGATCGTCGACGTGTGCGCGACCTCGTCGGTATGGGTCGCAGACACGACGCCGCTCGACCACGCGAGATCGGCCTTCGGTGGAGAGCTCTCGCGATCGATCGACGCATCCATGAAGTGTCCGAGTGGACCCAGTTCCAACTCGAAGTACTTCTTCGGGTGACTTGCGGACGGCGCGAGGAATAGCTCGTTGCAGTCTTCTTCGTAGAGCTTCGTTCGCTCGACGCTCGTGGGCGCGCTCGCGTCGGAGAAGAGACCGGCACCGTCATTCTCGACCAACATGTGGATGACATCTTTCGACCAGACGAACCGCACGTGCGTGACGACGCTCGTCTTCTTGCCAGACCAGTCGGTGTCCCATGTCGCTGGCGTCGCGCGCTTCCACGCGGGGTCGTCGCCCTTGCCGTCCACCGTGATCGTCTCCGGGCCAAGCGGCGCCGCATGCACCTCGGGCTTCTGCGCGACGGACGGCGCACCGGCGCTGTGAATCGAGAACGACATCATGGAGTCGAAATCGACCCGACGCGGCTTGTCGAGCAAACCCTTGCCATCGCCATCCACCACCGGACTCGAGATGTCGATGTCGAGCTTGCGCGCTGCCGCCTCGAGGAGCGGCGATGTCGTGTGACCGCCGAGCTCGCGCCCGAGATCTGCGTTGTCCCACATGCCAAGCATCTGCGCGCCGATGCGATCGACGAGCACGACGTTGGTGCCGCCGATCGCGTAGAGCTCGTCGGATGGGAAGAGCTTCTGGAAGCCGTCGCCGCCCATCGCGGGAGCTCCCTCTGCGAGCACGACGTCCGGCGTGTTGATCTCGAGCGCGTCCGCGATCCGCTCACCGAAGATCTCGAGCGCGTGCACCCACGCCGCGCGATCCTCGGGCTCACCGCGCTTCTGCGCCTTCATCAGCGGAACGATCTCTTTGTGCGTGCGCCACTTCTGATTGAACGCAGGTGACGCGTCCGAGAGATCGATCGTGCCCTGCGTCCCTTTGATGCCGAGCGAGAACACGGCGAAGCGATGCGCTTTGACCTTGGGCAACGAGATGAACATGCCGTGGTCCAAGTGAAGGGCGAGTATCTTCGGCATGAGCAGCGTGGGGACGTTCGTCTTGTCCATGCCGAGCACCTTGATCGGCTTGCCAGGCTTGTCGCCCTCCACGTCGAAGACGCCGTCGTCGTCCATCGCGACGAGAGGAACGCCCTCCTCTGCGCACATCTTCTCGTAGCCGCCGACCTTCGCCAGGCGCTCCCAGTCCTTGTGCGTCGCGCCCCACCCCTCGGCCACCGTGATCTTGGTGAACCCGCGCGCCTTCAGGCACTTGATGACTCCACGCGTGAACTCGGGATCGGTGGTGCGCCCCTTCACACCGTCGTCCGCGCCGTTCTTGATGTAGTCGAAGCCGCCGATGTTGGGCTTCAACAAGATCGGCGTCGACGGATCGCGCTTCGGGACCTTGGCCTCGCAGATGCGTCGCCCGAGCTCCAGCGCCGAGGTTCCAACGAGGACGGTCACGGGGTCGTGGTCGGCGGCTAGGCGCGCGCGATGTTTGATGCGAAGGGCCTCGCCATCGATGGTGTCGACCGTGAGCACCGCGGGACCCGAGTCGTACGCCTCGGACGCGTGCGTGACCGTGTCTGCGTCGACTGCGGCGACGGGCGTGGCCGCGTCTGCGACGGCTGGCTTGTCACGAGGGCATCCCGCGAGTGCGAGCAACAAGGCCAAAACAAGCCACTGTGCGCGATGAATGCATCTCGAGACAATTGCGATCACGCGCGCAGCATAGCCCCGAGGCGCAAGGACCAAAGCCTCTCTGATTGAATGTGCCCCTTGGGAACAATCCATTGATAGAGTACCGACGCGGACGGGATGCAGAGGATCGACTTCTTCAAGCTCTCGCGCGAAAAGCAAGAACGGTTCATCGCGAGTACGAGAGGGGCGGCTCCCCCTGCGCCAATTTTGGCGCGGTATGGGGCGAGCGGACGTGCGCGAGTTTTCGCCGCAGTCTCCGCGGGCGCGCTCGTCTTCTTCGCGATCATGCTCGTCCTCGGGTTTGGGTCCCTCACGAGCTCACTCTCGGTCCACAAAGCGCATTGGCTCGCCGTGTACGCGGCGCTCTTGTTCCTCATTCCGTTCGGCGTGATGACGGCGCTCGGACTGCGGCGTGAAGCCAAGGGCCTTCCGTACAAGGCTGGCTGGTACGCGTTCCCGATGACGCTCGTGGACGCGCGCTCCAAGGTGCTGCGCGTGTTTCCGATGACGGACCTCGTGACCGCTGCGCCGGGCGAAGGCGGCTTCGTGCTCACGCTCAAGGGAGCGGGCGCGATCACGTTTCCCTTCGGTGACGGCGAGACCGGACCGCAGGTGAGCCAACAGATCGAGATCGCACGAGCCAACACGAAGCACGCCGTGGCGTCGCAAGACGAGAGCGAGCTCGTGACGCTGGACCCGCTCTATGAGGCGAAGAAGGGCTGGTCGAGCCCGATCGGGCCCAAAGAGCCGCTGAAGGACACGCCTCCGACGACGAAGCGACTCGCGCCGATTGTCTCTCTCGGCGTCGCCGTGGTGCTGGGTCCGCTCTTCTGGTTCTCGCACAACGCGGCGAGCGAGGACGCGATGCTCAAGAAGGCGAAGGCGCTCGATACGCCGGATGCCTACGGGCAGTACTTGGCGCTAGGAGATCGCCACGCGGACGACGTCTCACGCGTGCTCTTGCCGCGCGCGCAGCTGAAGGACGCCAAGGCGCAAGGGACCGTGGAGGCGATGCAGGCGTTCCTCGCCTCGCACCCGAATTCGGCGATCGATCAGGAGGCGCAGGCCGCGCTTCACGACGCGTACGCGGTGGAGCTCGACAAGGCGAAGAAGGTGGGCACCGTGACCGCGCTCGCGGCGTTCGCGCAGAAGTACCCGCAGCACGGGATGCCGGCGGAGCTCGCGAAGGCGAAGCACGTGCTCTATGACGCCGTGCTCGCGAAGTGGAAGGCGCACGCACCGACCACGGACCCAGCGCTCTTGGGGTTCGTGACCCGTCTGCTCGCGTTCCTCGAGAAGAGCGGCTCCACCGTGCGCGTTGCGCTCTTGCGCGAGTTGACCCCTGGGCTCGAGCGCGCCGACAAGGTCCTCGGCGACAACCCGCTCAACCGCGGTCGCGGCACGAAGCAAGTGACGCGGTGGTTCGACGGCAACCCGCCAGCGACCTCCGCTGACGTGGTCAACGCGCTGGCAGGCACGTTCGACGACGTGTTTCCGAAAGACATGCTCGTGCTCGCTTCCGTGCCGAGCGCGACCGACGAGGCAGTCGCAGCCCTGAAAGAAGCCGCGATCGTGATTCGCCTCCGCGTCTCGTGGCTCGGCGCCGCGTACTACGTCTCCAGCACGACGATGAAGCGTGCGTTTGCGGGAGTGACCGTCTCCGGCGACGCGACCGGGACCATCCCTGGAGACCCGACCCCTTTCCGCGTGAGGATCGACGTCGGGGCGGGAGGCAAGTTGTTGCTCGACTACGACAGCCCCGTGCATCCGAATCTCAAGCTGCCCATCGCGATGAACGCAGACGCTCCAGAGCAGGGCGTCTACGCGATACAAGAGCTGCGTGCGATCGATCTATCGATCGGCGTCGTGGAGCGCGCGTTCTTCAAGAAGGAAAAGCATTGAGGGTCGCCTCGGCCGCTGCGCTGTGTTTGGTGATGTCCTCGCGTTTGGCCGAGGCCGACGACTCGGATCCGCCGCCGACTCCAGATCCCTCGCCAACTCGGACGGCCACGGCTCCGCCTCCGATGTTTCCGCCTCCGCCCGCGGTGTCTCCGCGCTATCCGCTTCGCGTCACCGAGCCGTGGACGGATACGGATCCGCCGAGCGCGTGGCGACGAAATCCGCTTGGTGATTTCGGATTTCGCGCGGGCGCGGAGTATCGCGCGCAGGAGCTGTACATTCACAACGTGTCGCCGACGACGGAGACGGCGCGTCACATCTCTTGGTTGGAGCATCGCCTCCGCGCGGACTTCGCCGTGGACTACCAGGACACCGTCAAGCTCGTGACGAGCGCGGACCTGCTCGACGGCGTGCTCTGGGGCGACAACGGATCGCTCCTCGGAGGCCCTGCACCGAACTCCGGCGCGCACATCAACGCGCGCAACCCGAACCAGTCCGTCCCTTGCGTGAGCTACGACGGAGCCGGCGATCCTCTCTCGTCGGACGCGTATCGATACGGACTCTGCGGTTCGGCGCCGATCAACGTGAGGCGCGCGTTCGGCGAGGTGGTGCTGCCCATCGGCGTGCTCCGCGTCGGTCGGATGCCGGTGATCGACGGGATGGGCGTGCAGGCGGCAGACGGCGACGGGAGACCCAACCGCTTCGGCGTATCGCGCACGGGGAGCATTGTCGATCGCGCGCTCTTCGCGACCAAGCCGCTCGAGGCCTTCAAGGCTGTTGGCAAGCGTGACAAGAGCGCCGATCGCGGCCTCTTCTGGGCCATCACGTACGATCGCTACGTCACCGGCAGCCCCCAGGCGTTCAGCGATGACGTGCACCAGATCTCCACGGTCTTCCGCTTCCTCGCGCCCACCCACCCGCTCGGCAGCGATCTCTTCCTGAACGCGTACTACGCGCACCGTTGGTCGAGCGGCTCGGCGATCGAGAGCTTCGGCTCGCGCGCATACTCCACGTTCGGTCCGTTCAAGGCGGGCTTCGACGCCGCGCTCAATGTCGGCGTTACGCGCGAGATCAGCGTCGCGTACCAGAAGATCACGAACGATCCGCCCGCGGATCAACGCGTCCTGCAGGGCGGATTTCGCGGGGTCGTGCGCTACGATCACAAGCTCTTCTCGCTTTACCTGGAGAGCGACTACGCCTCCGGCAGCGACGACCCACGCGCGCGTGCGGCGCTCACGCAGTTCGTGTGGGCGGAGGACTCGAACGTCGGGCTCTTGCTATTCAAACACGTGCTCGCGTTCCAGACCGCGCGCGCCGCCGCGGCCGGCACAGAGCTCTTGAAGCGCCTCGGGGCCACGACGTTCCCGACCACTGCCATAGACACCAAAGGCGCGATGACCGACGCGTTCACACTATTTCCTCAAGTGGACTTGCGTCCGCACAAGGATCTCCTCTTCCGCGGCGGTGTGATGTTCGCTTGGGCGTCCTCGCCGCTCATCAACCCGGTCGCGTCCCTGCAGAATCGCAATAGCGTGAACATCCAAGACGACCTCGTGAACTTCGCAGGCGGCAAACCCGGCGGCTACTACGGCACAGAGCTCGACGCCCGATTCCAGTGGCGCTTCGCCGAGCACTTCATCTTCGATCTCGAGGGCGCCGTGCTCTTTCCCGGAAGTGCACTTCAAAACAAAGACGGCTACGCCGTTCGCAGCTCGCTCCTCCAAGGGCGCACGACGTTCTGGTTCTGACCATGACGCGCATCCTCTCCCTGTTTTTCGCCTTGATCGTGCTCGTCGCGTGCGACGTCTACGACGGCCCGCCGGAGCCTCGGCTCGACGCCTCGAGCGCGGGACTCTTGAGCGATCCCAACGCGCCGATCGTCGTCTCGTTCGACAAGCCGTTCGATCCGAAGACTCTCAACCTCAAAATTGCGCGCTACCTCATCGACGACCGTGGGCGGCTCGCGGACGAGACTGGCAATCCCAACGGCAAGCTCTCTCTCTTGTTCTCGCACACGGACGGCGATCCCGACTTCGGCGGTGACCTCGTTATCTCTGCCGATGGGCAGACGGCCACCATCACGCCCAAGACGGCGATGCCGATCACGCCGCGCCTCGTGCTCGTCGTGGAGGCGGGTCTCGCAGACGCGGCGGGCACGACCACGCAGGTGCGGCGCAAGATCGTCTTCGGTTACAAGTTCGCGTTGAGCTGCAACAAGCCTTCGCTCCTCTTGCCCACGGACGGCAAGTACTTCTTCTTGATTGACGTGAAGCAGCCAGTCGGCACGCAGGTGAAGCTCTTCGCGAGCATGCACGTGGACCCGCAGACTGGCGCATTCAAGGCGCAGTTCGTCCGCGCGACGCGCGATCCGGATCCGAATCGCTGCCCCACTCCGTGCAAGTCGAACGAGTCGTGCCGACTGCTGCCTGCGCCCGCTTGCGTGGTCCCGTCGGAGCGCGCGGGCAGCGTCGACGAGTATCCCGACTTCATCGCAGACGCGACCTCGCCCGTCACGTTCCAGTTCACCACCACGGGCTGCGTGGTCGATCGTGCGGATGGCACCGCCGACTTCGTGAACCTCCCTGTGGACGTCTTCGTGACGAGCCCAGTGGTCACGCTGCGCAACACGCGGTTGACGTCTCAATGGTCCAAGGACGCGCAAGGCGCGCTGCGCGTGAACGGCGCCTTGAGCGCGGAGGACGTCTTGCTCGGCACCATCTCGAGCGGACAAGGAGTCGGCGGCCTCGCGGGCTTGTACTTGACGAGTCCACCGTCGGGGATCCCCGACCCGCCGTAGGTCGTTCTGTCGTGCCGCGCGTGCGCCGACAGTGCCGTGTTACGCCCTCGAACAACCCGCTCATCCGCGGTGTGACGAAGAAGTAGCGAACGCCGAGCTCGTGGTACGCGCGCTCGGTCGCGTCGGCGTCGATGCCATAGGAGCCCGCGTGACCGAGCTTCGAGGTGATGATGCCTGTGCGCCCGAGCGTCGTCTCAGGGACCGGATCGTGAGTGCTCACGAGGTGGATCATCGGGTGACCGTGCTCGCGACTCTCATGGGCAAGAGTGAAGACTCGTTCACGGGGCAGGACCGAGAAAACGCGACAGTGGGCGATCGCCGCCAGGAAAGCGCCTCGAACGTCGTCTGCAGTGCTTGGCACGCCGCGTGGATAAGGGGACACCGTGTCGTCCTCCTTCATTGCGCTCACGCTGGTCCTCGCTCTCACGGCAGCGTGCGGGGGCTCGTCGGTTCGGGTGGTCGCGCGCACGGGGGCACACGGACAGATCGCGCTCTCGGGCAGCTCGGAGCACGTGCACGAGGCGGCAGACGCGTTCCTCCGCAAGGAGTGCAAGGGCGACTACACCGTGCTCGACGAGTCCCCCTCCGAGCAGGGCGAGTGGAAGATCAGCTATCGCTGCGAGATGGGCGTAGGAGAGCCGCAAGCGCGTGTGAGCACCGTTCGCGTATTCTGAGCGCGTGTTCAAGGTCACGCTCGCGACCCTGCTGCTCGTCGGCACGGCTCACGCGTCCCCATCGAACGCGCTCGTGCTTGACGTGACGACCGGGTTCGTTCCCATCGCCAACGACGTACCCATCATGTTGGGCGCAGGCGTTCGGCTCACCTCCGTGCACGAGGTCTGGGGCCGATTCGGCTATGTCCCAACGGGGGACGATCGCAGATACGTACTTGGCGTACTTGGCTATCGCGCCGTGTTCCGCCCCAACCGAGTCGTGCGGCCGATCATCGGCGGTCTCGTCGCTGGCCTACCCGCCACATGCACGCACGACCCTCTAGGAAGACAGACCTGCGATCAACCGCCGCTGTTCGTCTTCGCGGCGACCGGCGGCGTTCGCTTCGAGCCGACTCCATGGCTCGGACTGTCTTTGATGCTCTCCTTCGGCGTAGACAGCTATCCCAACCCGTTCGGAATGGTGGAGCTCGGTGTGAGCTTCTTCATTCCGCTTTGACCTCAGTAGATCACACAGATCTGCCGCGCCTTTTGGCTAGAGAACCACTGACAAATAAGAGCGGGTGCACGAGCTTCCGCACCAATCACAATTCGGATTCGAGATCGCCGCGCTGGACGAGCGCCAATCGGTGGCGCCGGAGAGCACGTTGCACGGACCCCGCGCGTTTTTGTCGGCGACGCCTGGTGCAGCCCATCGCCTCGTTACTTCGTCCGAAGGCTCACCGCGACATACTCCCGCGCTGCATTTCATCTCGACGCCCAGCTGCTGAGAGAACGCCGCCGACCACTTGTCGTCGTCCGAAATCGTGGGGCCCTTCGTGGACGTGCGGAAGGAGTGCATGCCATCAGCACCGCGAGGAGCGCCGTGATTCTCATTGCAACAGCACTCCGCTCAAGCTGATCATGCTGTCGTTCTTCTTGCCATCCTTGACGTAGTCGGCAATCGCGCGCGCGAGTGTCGCGCTCACCATCGCGGTCATGGGCAAGTGCTCTCCGCCTTCGCACGTGGCTTGTCCCGCGAGATCCTCTGCGTCTGGGACGAAGCGCTCGTCGCACCGAACCAAGCCAAAAGTGCCGTCCGCGCTGATCGCCGCGTGCACCGGCGCCTTGCCCTTGGCACGTGCGAACGTGGACAAGATCGCGCGACTCTGCGCGTTGTCGAACGCGTCCACGATCAAGTCTGCATTGGCAAGTAGCGTATCCGCATTAGCGTCCGTGATGCGCACGCCGAACGCCTCGGCTCGTGTTCGTCGTCGGTGACGAGGCTGGAGAGATCTCGAGCAACTTCGAATACAGGGTCTCGGCCGCAGGTACGAAGAGACCGGGGCTTGACGGGCTTTCCGCCCCTCACCTTCTTGGCGTTCTTCGCGGGCGTCCACTTGCCGCCAATGTCGAGGCCGGGTCGGTTGTGCCAGAGGTGAGCGCTCGAGTTGAGCACGAGGTCGAGTAACTTTTCTGCAGGGCCCAGCTGGGCCTCAGGGAGTAGCGGCTTGTTCGCCATGGACGTCTCCGTTTTGATCGCGCATGCGACGTTACACGAGACGTCAGGGCAGACAGCATCTGACGAATGGGGCTAATTTCTGCAGCGGCGGAGCAGCCGCGATCGGGGCTATCGATCACGCCTCTCGCCCGCAAACGTGAACCGTGAACGTGCCCGTTCCCGATCTGTGTTCTGCATCGCTCGCCATATCCAAGCGAGATTTCGGGCACGGTCACGTGCGTGCACGGTAACGGAAGAGCGCCGAGCGCCTTAGCGCCTCACGAATGTCAGGGCACTCCCTAGTTGGTAATCTTGGTTAGGAACTCAGAGAGAGTAACTTTGCCTTTGACGTGTTTGTGATTGGGTTCGAAGACGAGGAGGCCTTTGGCTAGGCCGATGTTCATTTCGACATAGAGCTTGGCGAGATCTTCGGTGAGGCCTGCGGAGGTGAGAGCGCCGAGTCGGGCTTGTTCGGGGACGAGTGCGACGTTGATTGGCTTGGCGAAGATGCGGCTGAGCTCTTGGGCGACGTCTTGGGGTGAGTAGGTTGCGGGGCCTTCCAGGTTGATGATCCCTTGGGTCGTCTCGAGTAGGGCTTGTGCCACGGCTTTGCCGATGTCTTCGGCGGCGACCATCGGGATCGCGCCTTCGGACATCGTGTAGAGCACGCCGGTTGCTTTCGCTGCGGCGAGGCCCGAGGCCCAGTTCTCCATGAAGTAGGCGGCGCGGATGAACGCGTGCGAGACGCCGGTCTCGGCGATCTTCTTCTCGGCATAGTAGAGGGTCTTGATGGGGCCGGTGCCGTCCGTGTGCTGCGCGCCGATCGCGGAGAGGAGAACGAGGTGCTTGACCCCGCTCGACTTGATCGCGACGGCGAACGCGTCGGCCATCGCGTGCTTCTCCGCGACGTTGCTCGTGGAGCGGTAGTCGGGCGGCAGAAGCAGGTACGCGCCTGTGGCTCCTTGCAGCGCCTTGCCGAGCGCCGCGGCGTCGGCGAGGTCAAGGACCACGACCTCGGCGCCCTTTTCCTTCCACGGGTCGCCCTTCTTCAGGTCCCGCACGATGACGCGCACGGGCTTGTTGGCAGCAAGAAGTGATTCGGCGGCGAACTTTCCGGTGTTTCCGGAGACTCCAGCGATGACGAACATGGCGATCTTTTCCTCTGTTAGGACCGGGCTCGTGTCCCGGACGCCGATGAAGATACGGCCGGAGGCTACATTTGTCGCATCGATGATGTACATCCCACCCATGCATGACGTGCATCTGGGATGCCGTTGACCTCAACCTGTTGGTCGCCCTCGATGCGCTCTTGCACGAGCGGCACGTCACGCGGGCGGCCGCGCGCGTCGGGCTTACGCAGTCTGCGACGAGCCACGCGCTCGGCAGGCTGCGAGAGCTCTTCGGAGACGAGCTTCTCGTCCGCTCGCCGCACGGGATGGAGGCTACTGTCCGCGCGGTCGCCTTGGCGGAGCCGGTGGTGTTCTTCGGCGCTCACTTCTTGGTCGCGCCGCGCATCGTCGCACAGTCGGACCTCGTGCTCGTCGTGGCCGAACGCATCGCCTTGCTGTTCGCCGAGGAGCTCGCGCTCCGCACTTTCCCAGTCCCCGTCGAGGTGCGCGTTCGAGATCTGGCAGCTCTGGCACCCGCGCATGCAGAGCGATCCCGCCCACAAGTGGCTGCGCGGCCTCTTGGCTGAAGTGGCGCGCGGAGGCTGATCTCAGGCCTTGGCTCTGTTCTCGAGGAACTTGGCGAGGCCCGATGTGGTGCTCACGAGGTTCGGTTGGATCTTGTTGATCAGCATCTCTTCGACGGTCTTGCCGACCTTGTTGGAGAGGAAGCCGGGGACTCCCGGGATTTTTTTGCCGTCGATCGTGAGGCTGCCGCGAATCTCCAGGACTGTCGTGTTGGGATCTTTTTCGAGGAAGCGGTTGGCCCCGTGACAGTCGACGGCCTCGCTGAACGCATGCGTCTTGATGACCCAGGCAACCGTGAAGTCGCTCTCGTCCCAGGTCGCGATGTCGTCCCAAGAGAGCATCTTCTCGCTCACGAACGCGCGCGCCGCCGCGGGAATGTCGCCGCCGCCCTTCCACACGTTGACGAAGGAGACGCGGCTGCCCTCGGCTTGTCGGCTCTTGATCTCGATGTTGCGCACGTTTGGCAAATACGGAAGCAGCTGCAGGATATCGTCGCGATAAGCGGCGAAGACGACTGCGCGAGGGAACGGGATCGTGGCGTCTGCGCGGAGCTCCATACGTCGGTCTATACCGCGCCCCTTCGCTCTCGAAAACGTTAGTCTCGGCTCATGCGAGCAGAGTTCGGGGCGGGAGCTTGGCGGGTCAACATCGGCGACGAGCCACACCAGGGGCTCGACGAGAGCCGCGTCGTAGTGGATCGACTGGGGGACGACGACTCGCGTGAACCCGTCTTCGTGTTGGTCTCTGCGGCCGCGCGCGCACCGAGCCTGCTCGTCGTCGGGCGCGTACGTGCGTCGTTCTCGCCGGGCGTACACCTCGTGCCGGAGACCTCGACGCTCTTCGTCGGGTGCTCCGAGAGCTTGGCCGTCTACGACCTGGAGAAGTCCGAGCGCACGCACCTCGATCTCACGCCCTACGCGTTCACCTCGTGGAACCGCCACGGCGACATCATCGTCATGAGCGGCGAGCTCGAAGTCGCCGGATACGATCTGCGCGGGCAGCGCTTGTGGGCCGCGACGATCGAGCCGCCGTGGGACTATGGAGTCCAGGGCGACGCGATGTTCACGATAGCGATGGGACACAAGACGGAGTTCTCTCTCCGAGAGGGTCCGAAGGGTCCACTCGTCGCCCGCTAAGGCTCTCGCTGTCTAACCCCTCACCCACCTGCGACTCCCCCGTTGCTCGCGTCCATCTCCCGAGATGGGAGAGGGTCCATTGCATACGCCCTCTTCCACTTGTGGGAGAGGGCGTACGTGAGTCGCGAGGGGGGAGGTCTGCGAGACGCAATCAGCGCGTTGTGAAATGCGCGCTAGAGCGTGGTGTTCAGTGGATCGTATTTATTTCCACCTTTGTGGAACGGATTGCCCTGCTTGAGCGGAGGGAGCGAACCTACGCCACGCTTCGATGCGGCCGCGGCCTTCTTCTTTTGTTGGTCGGCCTCGCGCGCCTTGTCGATCTCGAGCAACGCGCGCTTCTGATCGTCCGAGAGCGTGCGCGCTTTGTCTTGTTCGGGCGGCGACGATGGCTTCAGCGCTGCGTTGAGATCTGCGACGATCGGCGGAGGCGCGGTCGCCGCTGCGGTGCCTTCGTTGTCGAGCGCAGAGCCGACGCTGAAGATACCAACGGCGCCAAAAACAAGCGCCGCAGCGAGGCCGAGGACCACGTTGCGTTTGCTCGAGCGGAGCTGGCGCGGGTCGAGATCGAGGTCGGTCGTGTCGATCGCCATCGGCGCCGTGCTGTTCACGGGCACCGAAAGGGTCTCGGGTTGCTCTTCGAGACCCGCGGCTTGTGCGAGCGTGATCCACTCCTCGGAGCCCTCACGGCGCACGAGCGTCTGTTCGTGGATGAGACCTGCTTGGAAGGCTTCGTCGAGCTGATCGAGGCTTCCAGATTGCGCGCCACCGTTGCCGAGTTTCACGTGCCAAATCTCGCTGCTCATTAGAGACCTCCGTGATGCTGGACGAACTGTCTCGTCTCGTGGAGCGCCGCGCAACGAAAGAAACCTAAAAATGGGCGGCTGGCCGGTGACACTGCAAGCGTCCGCCCGTGGCGAACGTCAACGTGCGTCGGCATCATCGCGCTTGCGCTTTTTAAAGGACACTCCCGCAGAGACCGCGAGGTCTTGCGGGAGCGGAGAACGCGCCATGAGGGGGCACGCCTCTGAGGACGACCTGACCTTAAAGTGTAAAATCCCGCAGAGCCGTTTGGGTTCATCTGCGGGAAGTTACGGGTTGGCGGCGATTGCACTTCGCTGCCCTAAATAAATGCTCACGCCCGAGTGAGAAAGCCGGGTTTTTATCACCTAACAGGGTGATGCCTTCACCGTTTGGCTACATCCCGATGTTTGCGGCTGTGGGGAGTAAACCCTAAGGGCCAGTCGGGATGGTTGGAGTCGAGCCAACATATCGATTGCTTGTATGGCCTTTTCGAGGGGGCGTGAGAAAACCGAGTGACCTCGACGCGCGTGGCGGATGGCCGCACGAAGCGACCCTGTGAGCCGCTGTTGGCGGCTGGATGCGAGAGCGAATGACGTCCGAGTGAGCAATCCTTGGTCGTCGGCTTTGGGCCTCGGACCGGCTTCTCTTTACAGGAAGATTCGCTTGTAAGGGCTGCTCGGTTGGACGTGATCGCCTCGACGTTTTGATGACCCGACGGACGCGAGCTCGCCGCCTGCCTGACAAACGAAATCGCGATTCGCTCGTGTGGTAACGTCGCCGTTTTCCATCAGGAGAGTGCCATGCGCGTCGACCATGAGAAGCTGAACGTTGTGCTCGCGTCCGTTGCCGTGACGGGTGTGTTGCTCGGCTGCAAGATGTTCAAGAGCGATGACCCTGCGGCGAGCGATGCCGGGGCGGCAGTAACTACGACGACGACAACTGCCGCGCCCGTCGTGAAGGACTGCACGGTGGACGCTCCGTTCTCGATCGACAAAGGCGCTCGCTTGGACACGGGCCTCACGCTCGTGAAGATGCCCGACGGACGTGTGGCGATCGGCTACGCGACCGGCGACGGCAAGCCGAAGGTCGCCATGATCGACGACAGCGGCGCGAGCTCGCTCGTGGAGGTCGCAGCTCAACACTTCCTCGTAGGCGAGAAGGTCAGAGACAAGTCCGTGACCAAGCGAACGGTGATGCGCGTGACGCCGATCGGGATGAAGGGCTTGCTGATGCGCGTGGGCATCGACGCGCTCGACACGACCGACATGGGTGGTCCGCGATATCGGTACTTGCGCTGCGGTCAAGCGGACGGCGATCCGATCATCGTGGACGACGGCCCGAGCTTCTATGACGGCGAGTTCAACCCGCCTCCGGTCGACATGACGCAAGAGGGCGCCCAAGAGATGCGCGATTGCCGCACGTTCTCGAACGGCTCGGAGACGTGGGTGCTCGCGAGCAACATGTACCCGAACAACGAGGACGGTACGTACGCGGCCGGTTGGGTCATCGACGAGAAGCCAGGCAAAGAGCACGTCGAGGATCCCACGATCGACTTCACAGAGGTCAAGGCGCCCGCCGACAAGAGCGCGCCGAAGCCTCTGTTGTACGAGGTGCCCGTGAGCCTCCGCGTTCCAGGCGGCGACTTCATCATGGCGTCGCGCATCGCCGGAAAGCTCGTGATCGCCAAGCGCAAGAAGAACCTCGAGCCCGACGGCGACGCAGTCAAGCTCACGTTCAGCGCGCCGATCGGCATGGCCACGATGACCGTCGTCGATAAGAACATCGCGCTGCTCGTGCCCTCGCTCGGCAAGACCGAGGTGCTGGGCGCCACATGGCCGGCAGACCAGGCGGCGGTGAAGCCCACGACGCTCACGATCGACGATCCCACTCCGCCGACCGAAGGCGATCGCACGAGCCTGTCCACCGCGACGACTCCGTCCGGAGACATCGTGCTCGGCTTTGTCGACGGCAAAGGCACGACGCACAAGGCACGACTCACAGTGCTCACGAGCGATCTCAAATCGAAGAAGGCCGTGTTCGACGTCAGCGCGGACAACGCCTCCGAGCTGCGCGTTTCGGTCCTGAAAGACGGCCGATTCTTCGTCACGTACCTCAAAGTCGACACCGGCGTCGGCGAGGTCATGGGCGCGATCGCGCAGTGCAAACCCTAGCGGGACGATGATACAGTCGCCCGCATGGTCAACCCCACCGCCACGTGCGAAACGTCGCTCGGCACCTTCGAGGTCGAGCTGTTCAAAGACCAAATGCCCATTACCGCGGGCAACTTCATCAAGCTCGCCAAGAGCGGCTTCTACGATGGGTTGCACTTTCACCGCGTGATCAAGGGCTTCATGGCGCAGTTCGGATGTCCTCACTCGAAGGACCCGAAGTCGCCCAAGGCGGGCACCGGCGACGGCCCGGACGGCACCATCCGGGACGAGCACACCGCAAAAATCTCGAACGACCCGGGCACGCTCTCGATGGCAAACGTCGGCGATCCCAACTCGGGCAGCTGCCAGTTCTTCATCAACACGAAGCACAACAGCTACCTCGACTGGTTCAGCCCCGGCGACTCGAAGCACCCCGTGTTCGCCAAGGTCATCAAGGGAATGGACGTCATCGGCAAGATCGAGAGCACCCCGACCGACGGCGGCGATCGCCCTAAGACGCCCGTGAAGATGATCAAGATCACAGTCAACGGCGAGTAACTGGCCAGGGCCCCCTGCTTACGGGAGGTGAGTGCTCATGAGTCGCTCGATTGCCGACAGCAGATCGCTCGGGAGCGGCGCCACGATCGTGCCCACGTTGGGTAGCGTGAGTGTGTGTGCGTGGAGCGCCATGCGCTTCAGTCCGAACGCTTCGCGCACCTTGCGGTTGAACCACCCGGTTCCGTAGTTCGAGTCATTCGCGAGCGGGTGCCGCAGGTGCGCCATGTGCCGGCGGATTTGGTGATAGCGGCCGGTCCGCGGGCTCGCCACGATCAACGACGCCCACTCGCCGCGCGCGAGCGTCCATAGCTCGGTGATGGCCTCCACCTTCGGGCCGTCTTCGGACTTGGGAATCGCATAATCGATAATCGCGTGATCGGGAGTCGAGCCGCGAACGATTGCCACGTAGGTCTTCTTGACGCGACCATCGTCCCAGGCCGCTCGCAGCGCGCGCACAGAGTCCTCCGAGAGAGCGAACGCGAGCGCTCCGCTCGTCTGTCTATCGAGTCTGTGTACGGGCCACACGTGCGCGCCGAGGGTGTCGCGCGCGCGCATCATCGCGACGTCGCGCTCCCGCGCCATATCGCTGCGGTGCACCACGATGCCCGAGGGCTTGTCGACCACCGCGACGTCCGCGTCGCGATACAGCACGGCGATAGGCGGGCTCGTCATCCGATTCGCTGCACCATGACTCGGCAGTGTGGGCACGAGAAGCTCTTCTGATTCTCCCCTGGCGACAACGACGCGCCGCACCCCGTGCAAGGGAGCTTGCTGCCAACGTCGAGCTTGTGACCGCAGTGCTCGCACACCATCTTCTTCGCGCCTTGCATGACGCCGACCGTCGCACCGCACGCACCGCACGTCGAGGGCTCGCCGGCCTTCACCTCGGACTCGACGAACTCGCTCTTCAGCTTCGTGCGTTCGAGCAAGTGCGCGGCGCGCGCGTCGTCGAGCATCGGGACCCAGGCCTGCGCGAACATCGAATATCCGATGCGGCGCTGAAGCTCTCCACCCGCGCCGTCCGGCTGCATCGCGTAGACGCCGCGCGTCTCATGCAGCCACGCGAGATACTCCTGCTGCGCGAACACGGCCGCGACCATACCGTCGAACGACGGGCCGTCCACCTTGATCATTCCCGCTTTCGGCGCTTGAAACGAGAGCCGCGTCGTCGTCGCCTGAACCGCGGCGCCGTGCTGATCTGCGAGCTGATCGAACGCAGTCACCAGCGCGGCCTCCGCCATGTAAGCGACATAGCGTGCCCGATACTCGGGGTCTTTGGTCCGAAACGGCACGGAGTTGGGGCACATGGTGACGAAGTTGTAAAAGAGCTGTCGCTGCGCCACACGATACGCGTCGAGGTCTCCGCGCGATTTCGCGGCGGCGAGCGCCGGCGCAAGCTGTGCGGAGAGCTGCTCGTACGCGGGCCCCGGCTGCTCCAGCTTCCGCTCGCACGCTTTGGCAAAGTCGTAGTCGCTGAGGGCCCCGCAAAAGTCACAATAGACATAACCGGTGACACTCGGACGCGTCTTCGGGGCTCCGCACGTCGGACACACCGTGCGCTTGAAGCGCTCCACATTCTTGTTCGGGGCGAGCATCGTCACACCCAGATCGAGCGCCCACGGCAGCGTCATCCATGGGCTACGCGGATCGCCGAACAGCTTGGCGAGCGCGTTGCGAGTGCCGTCGTGCTGCGCGCCGTTGCTCCAGAACAAACGGCCTAGCTCGTACGCCTCTCCGTACGCGGACCAAGAGTCGTAAGCCTTTTGCACACGCGCCGACGCGACAAGCAATATCTGCCAAGCGTCTTGCGCTGAGACGTATCCACTCCACGTCCCCCAACCCACGACGGCGACGAGCCGGCCCGTGTCCCAAGCCATCAGCCCGGCCCGATCGATCTGCGCTCGGTTGGCGCGCGCGATCGCGTGCTTGGGATCGTCCATGCGCGGATCGGGCGCGAGCGTGGACAGGGCTTGTTTGGCCTCCGCCGACTGCCCACTACCAAGTAGCCACTTGATGGTGTCGTGAAACTCAGGCGCCGAATTGACACCGTAGAGATCGCGTAGCGTGTTCTTGCACCACGGGCGCGTGTGCTCGTTGTCGCCCCATCCGCCGAGCTCATCATGGTGCGCGCTGTACATCTCGTTGAGCACGCCCGCGAGCGCGAGCGCCCACAACTGTCTCGACGGATAGGTCATGGGCCGCAGAGTATCTCCAATCGGCGTTGATTGGCGCTAGGCTGTCGTGGTGCGCGTCACGCGAAGTCTCCGGGTTCTCGGCGCGACCTGCGCGTGTGCGACCGCGTCGATCTGGGCATGCGGCGGCACAGAGCCCGTCAGCACACCGACCGACGCAGGCAGCGACACCGCGAAGCCCAAGCCGAGGGACGCGTCTCGGCCAGACACCGCGCCTCCTCCCTACGTGCCGATCGGCGTCAAATGCGTGCGCGATCCCAACGCACCTTTGCCGACGGCATGGTCACCGCCGGCGCTCGACGCATCGACCGGCGACGCGTCCGAGGCTGGCGAGGCAGGGATCGCCACGCCGACACTGCCGCTCATCGTCTCGACGAAGAGGAGCATCACCCCGCTTCCCGTGTTCGTTCCGATCACCTTCGACGCTGATGATCTGCGCCCACAAATCGAGGACTTCATCGCGTCCGTCGGGTGCTCGACGTGGTGGCGCAATGTCGCGTACGACTACGGCGTCGCCGACGGCATCACGGCGGCCCCTGTGCACCTCTCCGAAGCCCCGCCCGTCTCGATAAGCGACACGGAAATCCAGAGCTGGCTAAAAAAAAGGATCTCCGACAACACGCTCTCCGAGCCGACCCCCAATACAATTTATTCGATCTTCTACACCTCGGGCACCGATGTCACTGCCGGCTTCGGCAAAGGCTGTTTCAGCTTCGGCGCCTATCACAGTTACTTTCTCTATCAGGGTGTGTGGGTCGGCTATGCGGTCATGCCGCGCTGTGGAGACCTGGTGGCGCTCACACAGGTGACCAGCCACGAGCTGATCGAGGCCGTGACGGATCCCGCGCCCGGCGGATATCAGGACGTCGGCGATCGAAATGTCGCATGGTCGCTCCTCGGAGGGAGCGAGGTCGGTGACATGTGCGAGCACACGTCGAATGCCAACTATCAACCCGAAGATTACCCGTTTCCACTTCAACGCGCCTGGTCGAACAAATCGGCCTTTCTAGGCCACGACCCTTGTTTGCCGTCGGACGCGCAGCACTGGTTCGTCGCGGCGCCCGTTCTCACCGACACCGTGATGGTCAACTACTATGGTCATCCAATTCAGGCGCTCGGACTCAAGCTGGCCGCCGGCAACCAAGCGACGATCGACCTGCGAATGATCTCGGACGGCTCCACCGGCGGCTGGAGCCTGAGCGCGCAAGACATCTCGCAGTGGACCCTCGGCAAGACCACGCTCAAGTTCGCGTTCGGCAAGACGCAAGGTGTCGAGGGTGAACTGATTCCATTGACCATTACGCGCACAGGTACCAATGGCAACTACGTGGCGAATCCGTTCTTCATTCGGTCGACGACCGGCAACGCAGAGCACCTTTGGTTCGGCGTGGTGGGCGACTGACGAATGATCGAGCTCGCCAGACAGCGTGTGAACTCGGAGCTCGCGTTGCGATTCGAGGACCTGGCCCAAGACGGCCGCATGAGGGCGGACGCTATCCCTGTCGCGCTCGGCGCCGTATGGCGCGGGATCACGCTGCCGAAGCCGCTCAGGCGCTCGCTCGCGGCGCGCGGGATCTTGCCGATCCTCACGCGCCTCGTCTCCGAAGCCGGCGACGGTCCGTTCGCGGTCGATCGCCCGATGTCCGTGACTGGCGGCTTTCAGCTCTGCACGTCACGCGCGAGCGACGGCGCTGTGCTGCGCTTGCTGATGGACATGGACGCGGAACTCACGGGGCCGAAAGGCCGTACGCACCTCCCACCTCCCGCCGACGCCGGTGCGGTCGCGCTCGCGGGCTCGGTGAAGGCAGAGCACGTCTTCACGCGACCATTCGCGGCTCCCGAAGAGCGCAAGGTCTTGTCGCTCGACATCGACGGTGAGTCGTTCGTTCCCGAGAAGACGAGACTCTGGCGATCGCCCGAGTCCACATTGGAGGTCGCGAGCGAGGCACGCGCGATCGACGCTGATTTCGTGGTGGATCCCGCACCGCTCGCGATGGGACTCGCGCACACGGACTCGAACCAGCACGTGAACTCACTCGTCTACGCGCGTCTGTTCGAAGAAGCCGTACTCCGCCGATTGGCCACGATGGGCCGGTCACGCGACACGCTCGCGCGAGCGTTCGACATCGCCTATCGCAGACCGAGCTTCGCCGGCGACGTGCTGCACGTGAGGCTCCGCTTATGGGATTACGCCAATGGGTTGATCGCCACGGGCTCGTTCTTCGCCGAGGGCAAGGACGACCGCGCGCGCGTGTTCGTTCACATGAGGCTCGAGGGGCAATGAAGCGTGACCTCATCGCGCGTTGGGAGTTCCCGACCTCGTGGAGTACCGATCTACTTCTTCACGTCGCGACGTGACTCGAGGTCTTCCCATCGCGTCAACAATCGAGCGATCTCGGCTTTGGTGTGGTCGACGTTCGCCGAGATTTTCTTCGCCTCATCGGGTTTGCTCGAATAGATCGTCGGGTCGAGGAGCGTCTTCTCGAGCGCCGTGACCTTCTCCTCCGCCGCGGCGATCACGCTCATGATGTTGTCGAGCTCGGTCCGCTCGCTGTAGCTGAGCGGCTTTCTGGCGGGGCTCTCCACGAATTTCGGCAAGGGCGGTGCCGCGGGGATCGCGACCGCAGGAGGAGCTGCGCTTGGGCGCTGAGCGGGTGCCCTCACGGAGACGTAGTTGGCATAGTTGCCTTGATACTGAATCACGCGGCCGTCGGGCTCGAACGACAATATCGAAGTAGCGACTCGGTCCAGGAAGTAGCGATCGTGCGAGACCGCGAGAACGCAGCCTGGCCAGGACTCGAGCAGCTCTTCGAGGGCCGAGAGCGTCGCGATGTCGAGATCGTTCGTCGGCTCGTCGAGCAGGAGCAGGTTTGCTCCGCCCTTGAGCATCTTCGCGAGCGCGACGCGTGCGCGTTCCCCGCCCGAGAGAGAGCCCACTTTCTGGCGCTGTTTGCTGCCTTCGAAGAGGAACTTCTCGAGGTACGTGCGTACCTCCATCGAGTCCTTGCCGAAGGTGACCATCCCCGCGCCCGTCCGCTCGGCGCCCTCGCGCTCTGCGACATTGTCGAGGATCGACCAGTCGTCGCGGAGCTGAGCGCGCGCCTGATCGAACATCGCGATCTTGGTGCGAGTCCCGACGATGGCTTTCCCCGCAGACGGCTTCAGCTCCCCGAGGACGACGCGCAGCAGGGAGGTCTTCCCCGCCCCGTTCGGCCCGACGATCCCGACGCGCTCCCCTGTGACCAGGTGCAAGTCGAGACCCTTGACGAGTCTCTTGTTGCCAATCATCACGTCCAGGGCCTCGAGGTCCAAGACGGACTTTCCCATGCCGGCCGCCCCGCGCTCGAGACCGCCGAGATCGACATTGCCACCGCGAGCGTTGATCGGATCGGCCGAAATCACGGCCTCGGCGCGCTGGATGCGAGCCTTCTGTTTCGTCGAGCGCGCCTTCGGTCCGCGCGACAGCCACGCCTTCTCCCGGCGAACGAAGTTCATCCGGTTCTGTTCGGCGCGATCCTCGTGCGCGAGCCTCTCGGCCTTCTGGTCGAGATAGTCGCCATATCCGCCTTGATAGTGAACCAGGGTGCCGCGGTCGAGCTCGTAGGTGTGGTGGCAGCATGCATCGAGCACGTAGCGATCGTGCGTGACCATGAGCACCGCGCCCTTGTACTGGTCCATCAAGTAGCCCTCGAGCCAGTCGATGGTGAACGTATCGAGGTGGTTGGTGGGCTCGTCCAAGATGGCGAGGGTGGGGCTCGCGACGAGCACGTGCGCGAGGGCGACTCTGCGGCGCTCTCCGCCGCTCATCGACCCCACGGGGCGATCGGGCTCTTGCACGCCGAGCTTCGTGAGCATGTCGTCGACGATGTGTCCGCGCGTCCAACCGCCTAGACCTTCGATGCGCTCCGCGAGCTCCGACTGCTCGTGCACGAGCGCGTCGTCCGAGGCCGTTTCGAGCCTCTTCGTCAATTCCTCATAGTGGTTGATCGCAGCCTTCCACTCGCCCAATCCGGACTCGACGATTTGCCGTGGCGTCTTGTCGGGGTCGAGCTCGGGCTCTTGCGACAAATAGAGGATGGTCGAGTCTTTGCGGCGATCGATGGTGCCCTCGTCGGCGATCTCCAGCCCGGCGAGCACTCTTAGCAGAGTGGACTTGCCTGTACCGTTGACGCCGAGCAGACCGACGCGCTCACCACGCACGATCGTGATCGCGACGTCCTGGAAGAGTGTCTGAGGACCATAGGCCTTCACGAGGCCGCGCGCGGAGAGTACCGGCATCAGCCGTCGCGCCAGTGCGGCGGGTAGGTCTTGTCGTAACCGTCAATCGCCTCGATTCGCGACTGCCATTTCGCGAGTCGCGGATACTTCGATTCGAGCGGCAAGAGGCCTAGATTCAGGTCCTTGGCGATTGGCTTGTTCGCGCCGCGCAAGAGCGCCATGAGCATCGGGAAGGCCACGAGATCCGCCGCACTCACGCGCGTGCCGGCGAGCCAGTCATGATCGGCAAGCTGCCCCTCGAGGCGCGCCAGCTCCTCGTGCATGGGCGACAGGCCCTCCTTCAACTCGGCCTCTTTGTCGGGCAGTTGATTGAACAACAATGGGCGCGAGACCTTGCTGAGCGCGGGCCCGAGGTAGCTCTCGGCTTCCATCACGCGGCACCACGTATGCGCCTTCTCCTCGGCGGTCTTGCCGAACAGCGTGGGCTCGGGGAATTTTTCGTCGAGATAGACGAGTATCGCGATTGACTCGTAGAGCTTGAAATCGCCGTCTCTCAGCGCAGGCACCTTGCCGCGCGGGTTAATCGCGAGCATCTCATCGCTCTTGTGCTCTCGCTTCTGGAACGAGAGGAGCTTGCTCTCGTACGGCACCTTTTTGATCGCCGCCGCCAACAGCACTCGCCATGCTGGACCGCCGCCACTGCCCCAAAATATTTCCATTTGCCGCTCCTATAGCACTGCCTCGCCCTTCCATGACGGCGCGAGTGGAGGGGTGGCGTGATGCGATTCGCCTCATCCGTTGCACGACGGCAGTTCTTGTCGCGCTCGCGTCGGCTGCTTGTCGCAGCGATCCATCGATGCTGCCCGCGCGAGGAGAGGCGCTCGTCGTGGTGGACACAGACCGGCCGGCCCCTTCGATCGCGGGCCATTTGCGCGTGGATTTCTGGTCCGACGACGGCCGCTGGTACGAGTCGCGCGGGCTCGCGGCTCCGATCATCACCGCCGATATGTCGACGGATACTGTCGGGGCGCCGCGGGGTACACTGCAGGCCCCATTGCCGCCTTGCTGGGTCTGCCACACAAAGGTCGCGTCGGGACTTGGGGGCCCGCGCAGCGTAAGAGCTGGACGCCACCTCCCAACGGCAAAGTGCCGGATGGAATGGTGTGCGTGCCCGGCGGCGCGTTTTGGATGGGGAACACTGCAGTGAGGGGCCGTGCTGGAGAGCGTCGACGCGAACCTGCCACGACTCGTCGTGGTCTCACCGTTCTACTTGGACGCGGAAGAAGTCACGGTCTCCAAGTACCGTAGTTCAGGGGTCGCGCGACAGTTCGTGGACCCATTCGGCGACCTCCACGACGACCCCTACGACAGCGGCGGCGTCACCAGCTCGTGCACATTTAGCGTAGTGACGCTCGGGGGGACGTATGACTCATTGCCAGTCAATTGCCTCACCTGGCAGGCAGCGCGCAATTCCTGTCAGAACCTCGGCGCGGACCTGGCCAGCGAGGCGCAGTGGGAGTACGCCGCAGGCGGCTTGGCATCCTCCACATCTCCATGGGAGGAGGACGAGCCCTTGTGTGGAGACGTCGTCTTCGCGCGCTACAGACCGTAGACCCCCAAGGACTGCAATCCCACCAATGACAACGCTCTGCAGCGTTGCGCGTTGGCCGGCACGGGCGCGCGGGATCGAGTGACTATCGGGTCGGCGACTCTCGTGGATTTAGCGGGAAATCTGCGCGAGTGGGTGCTCGACGATTTCGCGCCCCAAGGCAGCCCCTGTTGGAGCGCGCCGCTGTCGACCGATCCCCTATGCGTCACCAAGGGAGACGTCGTCGTCCGCGGCGCCTCTTGGCACGATCAATCGTCCTTCCTACGAGCCGCGACTCGACACATCGGAAAGAAGAACGGGCAGGTCAACGGGTCAACCTGGTCGTACTATTACGACGACTATCAAAACACCCCCGGCCGTACCATTGGCTTCCGCTGTGCGCTCCGCGGAGCGCAATTATAGAAGTACAAACGAGAATCCGTCTCCGAGCACATAGTCCCGGAGACGGATTTGCCGCTGGCGGGGGCCAGCCTCACTCGTTGTCGTCTGGTGAGCTCAGGCCGCGAAATACGCGGTCGCGCGGCGCTCGCCCTTCTTCTTCAGATTGCCCGCCTCGAGGCCCGCGGCGATGGGGCCGACGAGGTCTTTCTTTGCGAGCTTGAGGCTCTTCTGGATCTGCTCGCTACGAAGACCTGGGCTCTTCTTGAGGAGTCCCAACACCGTGGTGAGCGTGGCTTTGATCTGCTCGGCCGAGCGGCGGGGGCGGCGACCGCGGCGCGTCTTGCCGGCGGGAGCGGCGGGAGCGGCGGGAGCGGCGGCGATCTTGCGCGCTGCTTTGGCGGAGGCCTTCACCTTGGTGGGAGCGGGAGCGGCTTTGTGAACACCACCGTTGAGCGCAGCAACCTCGTCGAAGCTGGCAGAGCGAATGGCTCGTGCAATCTCCTCAGTCAGTTTGTGCATTGCGGCTTCGGTGAGGTGGGCGATTGTTTGTTTGAGAGAACTCATGGGCACACCATAAACACAAAGCGCCAATAGATCACCTGCAATTTGATTGCCTGCACTCGAATTGGGGCTGGCGAAGCCACCTCTGCAGCGTTGTCGTTGGGCGAATGCGCATTGAGTGGTTGATTGTGCCGGGCATGCATTGCGGACGCGCGCGACTGCGATTAAGGATAACGGCTAATTGGAGACTCACACTCTGGCAACTGCGTTGCCCTTGCTCGAACACCCACCCGAAGAGGCCTCCGCGTTTACTCCGGAGGCGCTCCTCTTAGCGGTGAAGGAGCTCCGCCGACTGCCGCATACCGGCGTACCCGAGGTCTGCGTATTGGAGTTCGATGGGGACCTCACGGACAAGCTCGCGCGGAAGGGGCTCACGGTCCCGCACGAGACTTGGGCGTGCTTTCACACTGCAATGGGGAGATTTTCCGTGGACGGTCGCGAGGCGGGCATCGTCGCGCGTACGATTGGAGGCCCATACGCAGTGCTCGTGGCAGAGCAGCTCAAGGCGAGCGGTGCTTTGATTGTATTGGGCCTGACGTCTGCGGGCAGAATTGCAGACGAGTTGCCACTGCCGAGCCTAGTGGTCATCGACGAGGCCATTCGCGACGAAGGCACGAGCCTCCACTACATGCCGGCGTCTCGAACAGTGCGCGGAGACGCGGCGCTCGCGGATGAGCTGACGCGGGCCCTCGCGGCCGTCTCACTGCCTGTTCGACGGGGCCTCGCTTGGACCACCGACGCGCCGTATCGGGAGACTCGCGAACGAATCGCACACCGTGCCGCGGAGGGTGCGTTGGCAGTCGAGATGCAGGCGGCTGCGCTGTTCGCGTTTGGGCGAGCACGCGGCGCACGAGTGGGTGTCGTGGCTCACGTCACCAACGCGGTCGACGCGCAGGACGAGCCTTTCCACAAGGGACCCGAAGACGAGGACGAGCAAATCCTCTTTGCCATGTGCCGCGCTGCCTTCGCCGCGATGGATGCGGTACGTTCACGGCCATGATGGCGCTCGTGACCGGAGGCGCTGGTTTCATTGGCTCTCACCTCGCCGACGCGCTCGTCGCCAACGGCAGGCGCGTGCGAGTGCTCGACGACTTGCTCCCGCAAGCGCACCCGACGGGCGAGCCTCGATTCGTGCCCAAAGAGGCCGAATTCATCCACGGCGACGTGCGAGACCCAGGGACGGTCGACGCCGCGCTCGAGGACGTGGACGTCGTCTTTCACCTCGCGGCAATGGTCGGTAATGGTCAATCGATGTTCGACATTCGTCGTTATACGGACGTCAATGTCATGGGCACGGCCACGTTGATGGAGGCCATTGCGACGCGCGCGAAGAAGCCGTCGCGCGTGGTCGTCTCGTCGTCGATGGTGGTGTACGGGGACGGCGCGTACGCTTGCGCCGAGCACGGCGCGCTGGACTCCGCGGACCGCCCGAAGGAGCGCCTGGAGCGGCGGCAGTGGGAGCCCGTTTGTCCTTTATGCGGCGCCGAGGTCAGTCCGATTGCCACTTTGGAGACTCATCCGCTGCGGCCTACGAGCACGTATGGAACGTCCAAGCGCGCGCAAGAGGAGCTCGCGCTCGTGCTCGGTCGTGCGTACGCAGTGCCGACCGTGGCGCTTCGATATCTCAATACGTACGGCTCTCGCCAAGCGCTCTCCAACCCTTATACGGGAGTCGCTGCGATCATGGCGTCGCGCCTACTCAATGGGCGCGCCCCAACCATCTTCGAGGACGGACTTCAATTGAGAGATTTCACTCATGTCTCGGACGTAGTCCGCGCAAACCTCGCGGCTGCAAGCGCCCCCGAGCCTGCTTGGTATGAGGCTTTCAACGTCGGTACCGGCCGCTCCGTGCGCATCCACGAGGTGGCAGAGGCGCTCGCGCGTGGGCTCTGCGTCGACATTCGGCCAGCCATTACGGGTCAATTCAGGCAGGGCGACATACGTCATTGCTTCGCGGACGTCAGTAAGGCAGAGCGCCTATTGGGCTTTCGCGCGACCGTAGGCTTCGCAGACGGCGCGCGCGAGCTCGTCGCCTGGGCGCGGGGGGAGACTCCGATCGACCGTAGTGACGAAGCGAACGAGGAACTGCGCGCCCGCGGTATGCTGTCCTGATGGAGACGCCCCGACTCGCCGCACCGATAGAGCTCCACTCGACTCGCACGTTCGCCGACGGTCTCATGTTGGAGCTCATCGACGCGCTTCGCAGGACGCCCGCGGGCGGACTCTTCGCTTTGGAGGGTCCGACTCTCCCTCTCGCAGACGAGCTCGAGTCGTGGTCTCGTATGACGGGAAACGTCATCGTGAGTCGAACGCGCGACGGAGACTCGACGCGATGGGTGATTCGTCACGGTGCGCCCGCAGCGTCGAGCGCCAGTCCCGCCCAGCGAGACGAGCGCAAATTGGGTGCCCGTCTCTGGCTGTATACGAACTTCGATTGCAATCTGTCGTGCGACTACTGCTGCGTCCGTTCGTCTCCGACAGCGCCCCGACGCGCTCTTGGCCTCGAGGCGATCACCCGAATAGCGGCGGAAGCGCCGGCGCTCGGCGTGAGAGAGATCTTCGTCACCGGCGGCGAGCCGATGCTCTTGGACGACATCGCCGAGATCTTGCGCGTGCTCTCGCAAGCGGCACCCGTCACCGTGCTGACGAACGGCGCACTCTTGAAGGGCGCGCGCCACGACGAGATCGTAGCGCTCGACCGATCGCGTCTCACGCTACAGATCAGCCTCGACAGCCCCGATCCGAGCCTGCACGATCTCCACCGTGGCAAGGGCACTTGGGCGCGCGCCCTCCGCGGGGCGGACGCGATGATCGCCGCAGGCTTCCGAGTGAGGCTCGCGGCCACGGTGTCCACCGACGAAGAAGAGCGGCGCTTCGTCGCGTTCTTGGACGAGCGCGGCGTCGCTGCAGAGGATCGCGTCGTGCGGCGCGTGGCGCTGCGCGGGTCGGCGCGTGACGGCGTCCCGCTAGCGCGCGTCGACATGATGCCCGAGATCACGATCACGGCGGAGGGCGTGTTCTGGCACCCCGTGGGCGCAGAAGACTCCGACCTCTTGCTGACGCGAGAGATCTTCCCGCTCGCCAAGGCGTTCGAGGAGGCCGCGCGCGCCGCCGTCGAAGAGCGCAAGCACGGCGATGCACTGCAGAGCGTGTTTCACTGCGCCTGAGAGCAGACTCCGTCAGCGCCCGCTCAATACGTCCGCCGAACCGCCGGATCGATGACACGAGTTGCAAGAGCCCGTCGGTGCATCACCCTTCATCTCGCGCGTGCCGTTCGGACCGACGACCCGAGCGCGCAGGGGTCGCGCGGGCTGATAGTGACGAAAGAAGTTGCCGTGTTCGTTGGGCGTCATGACGAACTCCGCGCCGTCTTTCGCGGTCACGCGAACTTCGTAGATAGGGGGACCCGTGAGGTCTACGGAGCCTGACACGCCGAACTCGTCGGTGTGCATCCAGCCGACGCGGTCGGCGTTGCAGGCAGGGAACAGCTCGTCGTCGACGTCGGTGCGGAACGTGGCGCCGTCCGGTCCGTCGTCAGCCTCGGCGGCAACACGACAGCCCCCGACAAGGCCGCGCTGCCCGTCACGATGTCGATCACCGACCAGCTCGACGGCAAGGACGTCGGCGCGGACCGTGCCGGCAAGGACGCCGGGCAGCTGACCAGCACCTTCCACATCGAGAACACCAGCGCCAAACCCATGCCGGTGAGCTACACCGGCACCGACGGCACGACCAAGACGGCCAACCAGGATGTCGCGCTGCCACTCGTCGCCGAGCTCAGGGTGAGCCTGCCGGCCTCGTTCACCGACGTCGTCGCGGATGGCGCCCGGATTGCCGCGAACGCCGACGGCAGCCACGAGCTCACCTGGTCGATGGTCCTGTTTTCACCGCTGGGCTCGCCGACCAACGTGGTGAGCTACTCAGCCAAGAGCTCTGGCAAGGGCTCGCCCGTCGCCCAGCTCGAGACCCGCGCGGTCATCCCCAACGCCACCCCTGGTCTGGCGGCGACCGGCCAGGCTGCCAATGTCGTCATCGCCGGCAACGGCACGCTCACCGCGTTCGCCGACGGGGCCAACGACGGGCTCGGCAAGCTCAGCGCAGGCGTCGGCCAGCTGCTCGACGGGCTCGGCAAGCTCTCGGCCGGTGCCAACAAGCTGCACGACGGCCTCGGTGCCGGCGCGGACGGCACCAACAAGCTCGCCGATGGTCTGCACGTGGCCCTCAAGGGTTCCGGTGACCTCGCCACCGGCCTGGGCAAGATCAGCGCCGGCAACACCAAGCTGGCCGACGGCACCCAGCAGCTCTCCGACGGCTCCGGCAAGCTCTCTGCCGGCCTCGGCAAGGCCTCGGCCGGCAGCGAGAAGCTCGTCGACGGCAGCCAGGCCCTCGCCACCGGTG